>ENA-UOUL01000326-UOUL01000326.1-bioreactor-metagenome-genome-assembly--contig:-NODE-326-length-83302-cov-5.997405_pt1 | contig 83302 bp, 67 predicted proteins | sample MGYA00249838_ERZ747220 | MGnify/ENA primary metagenome ERZ747220 (study PRJEB28778, sample SAMN05720191) | bioreactor metagenome | isolation source: Anaerobic biogas reactor | place: USA:Washington... | reverse complement strand
CACAACAAGCGTCTCATGGCTGGCTGGGACAACGTCTACCTGCTCAAGGTCCTGGCAGTTTAAATGCAATCGCCCTGCATCTGAGCCTAGTCGGCGACGGGCCCCTGGCTTTGGCGTCGCGCCAGCTCGGCGCGCACCTGGGCGTGGCGCTCCCGCCCCAGCGGGTAAAAGATGGCAAAGATGATCCCCGCGCAGAGGAACACCGAGGGGACGGGCCCGATCATGATCCGGATGGCGCGAACCGCCGTGGGAGACTGCTCCGCCGCGTTCGAGACATAGCCGCTCCAGTCCAGGACCAGCAGGACCAGCGGAAGCGAGATAGAGGAGGCTATCTTGCGGAAAAGGGTGACCAGGCTATAAAAGATGCCCTCGTGGCGCTCGCCGCTGGCCAGCTCGTCCCACTCGACCGCGTCGGGGATCATGGACCAGGGCAGGACGTGCACCGCGCCAACGCCGACGCCGGCCAGCGCCGCCAGGGCGAAGACCAGGCCCAGCCCCCAGTCGGGGCTGACGACGATCAAGGTGATCATGACCGCGGACAGGAAGAGCATGCCGGCGATATAGGCGATGCGCTTGTCCCAGCGGCGCGAGGCCCACTCCCAGAAGGGCAGCGTCAGCAGGGCGGCGATAAAGACCGTGGCGGCTACCAGGTCGCTTTCGCTCTCCAGGTTCATGCGGTACTTTAGAAAGTAGAGCAGCATCGCCTGGATGATCTCGATCGCCGTCCAGGTGAAGAGAAAGATGCCCGCGGCAAAAACGAAGGGGCGGTTGCGCGCGGCGGCGCGCAGCGAGTCCTTGAAAGCGGGCTGCGCCCTCTGCATGTATTCGGGCCGCTCCCGCGTGCCCAGGAAGGCGAGCAACAGCGGCAAGGCGGCCAGGAGGCCCAGGAACAGGCCGGTCGTGGCGACGCGTCCGGCGTTTTCGGGGCGCATGGAGCCGATGACCATGAGCGGCACGGTGAAGGCGATGAGGCCGCCGATGATGGAAAAGGCCATGCGATAGCTGGTGAGGGAGGTGCGCTCGTCATAGTCCGGCGTCAGCTCGGGCGTCAGGGCGAAATAGGGCATATAGACAAAGGTGGCCGCGGCGTCGTAAAGGACGTAGGCCAGGGCATAATAGATCACCAGCCCCAGCTGGCTGGCGATGGGCGGCTTCCACCACAAGGCCGCAAAGGCCAGGGCGAAGGGCAAAAAGCCAAAGAGCAGGAAGGGACGCCGCCGCCCCCAGCGCGTGCGCGTGCGATCGGTCAGGTAGCCGATGAGCGGGTCGTTGATATAGTCCGAGCTGCGGCCGATGAACACGGCTGCGGCGGCCAGGCTCGGGGATAGCCCCACCACGTCGGTGAGAAAGATGGCAAACAGGACGCCGATGGTGGTGTCCGTCAGGGCAAAGCCGATGTCCCCCGCGCCATATAGGACCTTGGTGCGACGCGATAGCTTACCGTTGCTCAACATGCTGGCGGCTCCTTCTCATGATATGGCAGCGCGACGGCTCATAGCGCCCGGAGATAACTACGGTGCGCCTTGTACCAGTTGACCCCCAGTTCCTCGGCCATGGAGCGGCTTTTCAGGTTGTGCTCGCCCACCTGGACCACGTCCACGTGCTGGAAGGGCGAGTCCCAGAGGGTGCGGACCGCCTCGGCATAGAGCAGCACGCTGGCCCCGAGGCCCTGGTATTCGGGCAGCACGCCGATGCCATTGCCATTGGCCCACCGGGTGCGCCCTCGCTCGCGCAGGATGTGGTACCAGCCCAGCGGCCACAGCCGCCCCCTGGCTCGTTGCAGCCCCGCCGAGACATCAGGATAGGTGAAGACAAAGCCCACGATCTCGTCACCTTTCATGACCAGCTTCATGTAGCGCGGCGCGGCGATGGCCAAGATGCTGCCGACCATGATCTCCATCTCGGCCGGGGTGGGCGGATAGAACAGATCGTTCTGGCCAAAGGCCTGCAGAAAGGTGCCGGCCGCACGAGGCGCCCAGGCGCGCAGCTCGCGCTGGTCTCGGAAGGTCTTGATCCAAAACCCCCGGCGCTCCTTGACGCGATCGGCGAGCTCGAGCAGCCGCTGGGGGAGCCCTTGGGCGCGCCCCAGATAGCCGGAGAGGCTGTCGTCCCGCTTGGCGAAACCGGCGGCCTCGATCAGCCCGCCATAGTGGGGCAGGTTGTAGGATACGCCCATGGCGGGGCGGTGCTCGAAGCCCTTTACCAGGATGCCGCAGTTGTCGGTGGGCAAGAGCCCCCGGGGGCCGAGCATGCGGTCCAGCCCTCGCTGGCGCGCCCAGTCAAAAGCGGTCTCGAACAAGGCGCCCGAGACCTGCGCGTCGTCTATCGTCTCGAACAGGCCAAAGAAGGCCTCGCGCGTGCCATAGTGCTGATTGTGGTGGCGGTTTTCCATGACGGCGATGCGGCCCACCGTCCGGCCCGCATCCTCGGCCAGAAAAAAGTCGGCCTCGGAATGCTGATAGAAGGGGTGTTTGCTGCGATCGAGCAGGCGCTTTTCGTCGGCGATGAACGGCGGAACCCATTGGGCGCAATGGGCGTACAGCTCGAAGGGGAAGCGCACCCAGGCCCGGACATCGTCAGGGCGCTCGGTATCGAGTCTGCGGACGCGCATATCGCTTCCTCCAAGCCGTGGTGAGAGGAGAACGCAGGGGCGCGTTCGATCATAGCGCTCCGCATGATATGGAACACCGCTCGAAAGCGTCAGTTACCCTGCATAGTAGAAAGGCCCAACATATCGCGGTGATCTGTTGGGCCTGCCCATCGGGTGAGCGAGAGGGGGCTGCTATTCCACGGGGATGTCGCCTACCAGGCCAAAGTGCGTCCTGAGCAGCGAGAAATCGATGACATCCACGGCGCCATCCCCATTATAGTCCGCCAGGTTCGAGGCGCTGCCGAAATTGGCGCGCAGCAGGCTAAAGTCCACCACGTCCACCATGTTGTCGTTGCTGGAATCCCCGGCCAGCAGCGTGCCCAGCTCGACGCGGTTCGCATTGGGGAGCAGGGTGATTTCTGACTTGTAGTTGGCCAGGGTCAGGCGATGCTTGACGCGGATGCCGTAGGTGCCGGGCGCGATGCCAGAAAGGGTGAACTCGCCGTAGGGGTTGGTGGACAGGTCCACCGTGCGGTACGCGGAGCCGTCCTCGCGCAGCAGCGTGACCGAAAGCGGCACGCACCAGCAGATATGCGGCTTGGGCGGGCGACCCTGCAGGTCTACCGCCCCAACCAATGTAGCGGAGAGGAGCGCGGTCGTCTGCGTGGGCGTCCAGGTGGGCGTGCTCGTTCGGGCGGGCGCGCTGGCTGGCGTACTGGTGCGGGTGGGCGTCCAGGTGGGCGTGTTGACCGGCGTATTGGTGCGGGTGGGCGTCCAGGTGGGCGTGTTGACTGGCGTATTGGTGCGGGAGGGCGTCCAAGTGGGCGTGTTGACCGGCGTATTGGTGCGGGTGGCGGTGGATTGCGGCGTCGGCGTCGGCCCCCAGCAGTCCCGCGAGCCGAAATCCTGGGTCCAATAGTGCTTGTAGCCGATGCCGCCCGGGTAGGTATCGTTGGGCTCGTACACATAGCCCACGCCGATATCGCGGAAAGAGGTGCTGAGGATGTTGGCGCGGTGCCCGGTGCTGCTCATCCAGGCGCGCACCACATCCGCAGGCGAGGTCTGCCCGGCGGCGATGTTCTCCCCGGCGGAGCAGAGGCCCGTATAGCCCGCCAGTTCGATGCGCTGGACAAAAGTGCTGCCGTCCAGGCTCACGTGGTTGAAAAAGTTGTAGGTGGACATGGCCTGGCTGTGGCCGCGAGCGGCCAGCGTGAGGGAGGCGTTGGCAACCAGGGGATAGAGGCCGCGCAGGGCTCGCTCCTGGTTCACCAGGGCGATGACGTCGCTCTCGAAGGAGCTCAGTTCGGCGGTGCTTGGCTGCGAGGCGGAATCCGGTGCCGCAACGATCCAGCTCTCCGTCTGGACGCCGTTTTCATCGTAAGAGCTCAGGGGCAGGGAGAGCTCTCCTTCGGCGCTGGCCCAAACGGAGAAGGAGAGGCTCAAGAGAACCAACAGAAGCAGCCCCCCCAGGATCCTGCGAACACATGGCGTTGAAGAAAAAGCGCAAGGTGCCGTTGTGCGATCCATACTAGTATATGATACTTGAATTTTTCCCTGTGTCAACTCTAGCCTTTGGGGCCAGAATATGCAATAGTACCCTGTTCCCAGAGGGCGCGGGATCCTCCCCAATAGACGCACAGGTGGCGCCAAGGTCACGGCCTGCCCGAGTCGCTTGTTGACAAACACGGTCCCCGCTGCTATCATGTCCTTACGACCAAACCGCAAGCGCACAGGAGGCTGGCGATGGCATACGTTCTCGGCATCGATGTAAGCACCACGGGGGCCAAGGCGCTGCTCGTGGACGAAAAGGGCGCCGTGGTGGCGGACGCCACCACCGAGTACCCTCTCTCCACCCCTCGACCGCTCTGGTCCGAGCAAGACCCAGCGGACTGGTGGAGCGGCGTCCAGGCCAGCATCAAGCGCGCGCTGGCCGAGGCCAAGGTGAGCGCCGCCGAGATCGTTGGCGTGGGCCTCACGGGCCAGATGCACGGCCTGGTGCTGCTGGACAAGGCCGGCCAGGTCTTGCGACCTGCCATCCTCTGGAACGATCAGCGCACCGGCGCGCAGTGCGATTGGATCACCCACCAGGTGGGCGCGCAGCAACTGCTGGCCTGGACCGGCAACCGCGCGCTGACGGGGTTCACCGCGCCCAAGATCGTCTGGGTGCGGGAGAATGAACCGCAGATCTATGCCCGGGTGGCGCAGATCTTGCTGCCCAAGGACTTTATCCGCTTCAAGCTGACCGGCCGGTACGCCACGGACATGGCCGGCGCGGCGGGGACGCTGCTGCTGGATGTGAAGGCGCGCACCTGGTCGCAGGGCATGTTGCGGGCGCTGGATATCCCCGCGGACTGGCTGCCGCCTACCCACGAAGGGCCGCAGGTGACGGGGACCATCAGCGCCGAGGCCGCGGCGGCCACGGGGCTGCGCGCGGGGACGCCCGTGGTGGGCGGCGGCGGCGACCAGGCGGCCCAGGCGGTGGGCGTAGGCGCGGTCCAGCCGGGCGTGATGGCGCTGACCTTAGGCACCTCGGGGGTGATCTTTGCCCCCACCGCCGAGCCGGTCATCGAGCCCCAGGGGCGGTTGCACGCCTTTTGCCACGCCGCGCCGGGCCGCTGGCACCTCATGGGCGTGATGCTCTCCGCAGGGGGGGCGCTCCATTGGTATCGTGATGCGCTGGCGGCTGGGCAGTCTTACGCAGAGATGGACAAGTCGGCTGCCGGGGCGCCGCTGGGCGCCGAGGGGCTGGTCTTTTTGCCGTACCTCACTGGCGAGCGGACGCCCTATCCCGACCCCAATGCGCGGGGCGCCTTTGTCGGGCTCACGGTGCGCCACGGGCTCGCGCACATGACCCGCGCCGTGCTGGAGGGGGTGGCCTTTGGCCTGCGCGATAGCCTGGAGCTGCTGCGCGAGGTCAGTGGACAGATCACCCAGGTGCGGGCCTCGGGCGGCGGGGCGCGCAGCGCGCTCTGGCGGCAGATCCTGGCCGACGTGCTGGATTGCGAGCTGGTGACGGTGAACGTCACCGAGGGCGCGGCCTATGGCGCGGCGCTGCTGGCGGGGGTGGGCGTGGGCGTCTGGCCGGACGTGGACACGGCTTGCCAGCGCGTGGTGCGGATCACCGCGCACACCGCGCCGGACGCGGCCCGAGTGGGCCGCTACGAAGAGATGTACCGCGTCTATCACGGGCTGTATGGCGCGCTCAAGCCGTCGTTCGACGCGTTAACTGGGTTTGCCGTCGGGTAGTCACATGCTGCGCCCTACCGCGTTGGGGCGGACCTGAACTCGAGATAGAGATACACCAGTGGGCTACATGGCTGGGGGATGTATGAAGGATATCAATAACAGGTTATTGGCGGAGGTCACGCGACGCCTTGTGGAGCAGTTCCAGCCGGAGCAGGTTATCTTGTTTGGCTCTCATGCTTGGGGAACGCCTTCGTCGGATAGCGACGTGGACCTGATGGTGATCGTGGCGGACAGCGCCTTGTCCGAGTATGAGCGAACTCTGCTGGGGCATCGTTCTCTGAGCGGACTGGGCCTGCCCAAGGATATCATCGTCAGGACCCGCGCAGAGTTCGAGTTCTACCGCCAGGCCAAAGCTTCTCTTGAGCACAAAGTTGCAGAGCAAGGGAGAGTGCTATATGAACGAGGCGAAGTGCCAGCTCGTCAGGAGTTAGCTGCTCAGAGCCCAGCATGACCTAGCCTCTGCGCGCGTCCTGTCCAGCGGAGAACAGCGCATCCTGGACACAGCGGCCTACCATTGCCAGCAAGCTGCGGAAAAGGCTGTGAAAGGTTATCTTGTGTACCGGGATGAGCCCTTTGAGCGCATTCATGATGTTGAGGTGCTGGTTAGGCTTGCGGCAAAGCATGAGGCGGGTTTTGAGCTCTGGGTGGAAGCGGGGATGCGGCTGACGCCCTATGCCACACTCTTTCGCTATCCCGGGCCGGTTTCTGAACCGACCCACGAGCAATTCGATCGAGCGCTGGACCTTGCCGAAGGGCTGTATGCCTACGTGCTTTCGCTTCTACCCAAGCAGGTTTGGCCATCTGAATAGCTTGTTGATCCCCGGCCTTGGCTGGCCGTAGCCCTGGCTCACTTGCCGATCGGCGCCACTCCCAGCACCATCTGCGTGCCCTGGCCCTCGCGGGCCAGCCGCTCGTCGGCCACGGCCAGCGGCTGCAGGGTAAAAGCGTCATACACGGTCAGGCGGAGGGTGGCCTCGCCGCCGGGGTCGCCCTCCGGCACGTCCAGGATGTGCAGGTCCTGGATCGCGCTGCCGCGGATCCATTTCAGCGTGGGGATGGCCCCCAGCGCCGGGGTAGTGTCGTGCTGGGCGATCAACCGCCCACCGGCGCCGATCAGGCTCACCGAGACGCTATAGTCCCTGGTCAGCGGGCGCAGCGCCCGAAAGTCCAGCGTGACGCGCCTTCCATCGGCCTCCCAGGCTGCCGATTCCAAGGCCATCTCGCCGCCCAGGATAACGTAACGTTCTCCTGGGTGGGGGGCAGGCAAGGCGTGGCGGGGGCGCCACGCATGGTGCCAGGGCCCCAACGCCGCCACCGGCGCATCCTCCGGCGCGGTGCGCACCTCCAGGCGCAGCGCGCCATCTCCCGGCGGCACGTCCAGCGCCAGCGTGCCATAGCCCGCCGCTTCGATGATCCTCCCCCGCGCCAGCAGCTCGCCGTCGCGGTAAAGCAGCGCATCGCGCGCGCCCGTGAGCCCCTCCGGCCGGAACCAATGCAGATAGACCCGCAGCGCATCCGCCACGCTGTGATCGTAATCCACGCCCACGCAGGCCAGCCCGCCAGAAAAAGCCAGGTGCTGGGGGTGCTTGGTCACCGGCGCCTGCACCAGGGGCGCGATCTCCACCTCGGCCAGGGCCACGGCGTCTTGCCCATCCTCAGCCTTTAGGCGTTGCCAGCCGCCGGGAAAGGTATAGTAGGCGCCGCCCAGCAGCGTATAGCGCCCCGCCGGCGCGGTGGGCAACACCGAGAGACGGTATTCGTCGACGATGATCTCGCCAACCTGGTAGCGCGTGGAGGGGTGCCAGCGGTCACCCTGGCCCAGCGGCGGCATCCCCGGCGCTTGCACCAGATGGACAAAGAAGGAATAGTCCTGGTCCAATGGCTGCAGCGGCTGCCAGGCCAGGCGCAGCACCAGGTCGTCGCCCACATGGAGCGCCTCGGCGGCGAGTTGGTAGGCCAGGAGCCGCACCTTGCCTTCCAGGTCGATCCCCAGCGGCGACATTCCTGGCGGCAGCGCGTCGAGCGCGCCCGCGATCACCTGCTGCGCGCCGCCAAAGGGGACGAAGCGATAGGGCAGGTCGGCGAAGGCCTGCTCGTAATTGGTGACCAGCACGGGCCGCTGGGCGAGGCCCTCAGCGATGCGCCGCGCCCACACCTGGTGGTTGGGCGTGGCTCCCTCGGGATAGACGTAATCGACCTGCACGTCAGGGCGAATCCCCTCCACCAGTTGTAGGTACCACAGCGGCGTGACCTGGTGCCAGTTGGCCAGGACCATCGCGTTCGGCGGCGCCTCGCGGAGCAACGCCTCCGCTTGGTCGCGGGTCGAGGTGTCGCGGCTCAGCTCGATGTAACTGGGGGCGCTGGCGGTCAGGCGGGCGAGGCCCAGCCAGAGCAAGAGCGCCGCCACGACGGCGTGGATGATCGGCGCGCGGCGAGGCCAAGCATGGCCCAGCGCGTGCGCGCCCCAGCCCAGCAGCGCCGCCAGCCCCAGGTAGGCGGGGATCAGGTACTCGACGGTCTGCGGCGCGCGGTAGGTAATGGCGACAAAGGCGTTCACCAGAAACACGCCGCCGAAGAGCAGGAAGCGCTTGGGCTGGCGGGCCAGCATGGCGATAAAGCCGGCCAGGGCCACCAGCAGCAACGGATAGCCCAACTGCCACACGAGGATGTTGCCCAGCACCGGCAGGCGATCGGCCAGCAGGTCGGGCCGCGCGAAGGCGAACATGTCGCCGCCAAAGCCTCGGGCCAGCACGTGGTCCAGGAAGCCTTGCACGCTGCGGATGGGCGCCGCGTCAAAGGGCGCGCCCATCAGGCTGCGGATGGGCAGGTAGAGCAGCGCCAGGAGGGAGAGGGCAAAGGCCCCCAGCGAGGCTGCCCAGTGCCGCCAGCGATAGAGCAGCTTGCGGTCTATGGCCAAGAGGTAGACGCCATAAGGAAGGGCCAGCAGCCCCAGCGAGCCATGGTGGCCCACGCCCAGCCCGAAGGCCAGGGCGAAGCGGACCAGGTCGCGACGCGACTTGGTGCTCCCGTATTCGTGCAGGTAATACATCTGCGCCACGGTGAACAGCGCCGTGAGGCTGCGGATGTTGGCGGTGGTGGCCTGCGCCCAGATGGTGGGGGAGGCGCCCAGAGCCAGGGCCACGCCCAGGCCGATCCAGGCCGAGCCGGTGAGGCGGCGCACCAGGCGGCAGAGCAGGGCCAGGGTCAGCGCCATGGCCACCGCGGAGAGGAGGTTGACGCGATAGGCGGCATCCCCCAGCGGCAGCAACGTAAAGAGCTTGCCCAGCATGGTGTAGAGGGGATAGCCGGGCGGGTGGGCGATGCCCAGCAGCCGAGCCACGAGCTGGAACTCGCCGCTATCGGCGGGGAGGAGGCCAGGCGCCAGCGTATAGACATAGACCGTCAGGCTGCCCGCAAAGGCGGCCACCTCGGCGCCCCAATCGGGCAACTTGAGCCGAGGCCAATCGTTTAGCAGGACCAGGGCGACGAGGGCGACAAACAAGACGGCCAGCGCCAGCGTGGGGTTGACCTGCGGCCAGAGCGCATAGGGGAGCAGGAGGAGAAGCGGCGTCGAGCGGAGGCGCCGCCCCAGCGTCAGCAGCAGCCCCAGCCCGGCGGCCAGGCTCACCAGGAGCAGCAGGGCCAGGCGGGGCAGCGACCACCCGATGGGGAGGTTCTCGGCGATCACCCGGCTCAAGCAGAGGCCCGCGCTGATCCCGCAGAGCGCCTGTTTCCAGGGCAGGCCGGTCCGTAAACGCAAGATGGCCGACATAGGCTGCACGCGCCGCTAATAGATGGTCCAGGACATGTCGTCAGTATAAAGCACAAAGCAGACGTTGCCGTTCCAGAAGAGCAAGCCGCGTTCGCAATCCTGGACCACGCCGGCAAAGGTGTGAATCAGATCGTCCTCGGTCTCGCCGTGCATGAGGATGGCCCAATTGAGCCTGGTCTGCATCCAGGGGTTCTGCCGCCAGAGCTTGCCGAACCGCCCCGTGGGCTGATAGACCTTGGGCGCGCCGATGCGCGGCGTAGGCGTGGCAAGGGCCGGATCGGTCCACAGGTCGCTCGGCTGGTAGGTGTCGGGGAAGGCGCCCCAGCCGTCCTGCATATACGGCGCCGTGAGCACATAGATTAGCCCATTGTCAGGGCGCCAGAGCATGTGTCCGCCCTGGAAATAGATCTCCTCGCCGGTGATGCCCTGCTGGCTGCCGACGGGGCAGCCGACCCGCTCCCGGACCTCGGGCTGGCTCCATACGTCGCCGATGCCCCACTGCGGCGTAATCTGGCACAGGGGGGTGGGCGAGGGAACCGTGGCCGTCGCGGGCGGCGGTGCGGTGGCGGTGGCAACGATGGCGGGCGTTGCCGTCGGAGGCACCGGCGTGTTCGTGGGCGGGATCGGGGTATGGGTGGGCGTGGGCGTCAGGCTCGGCGTCGGCGAGGGCTCGAGCGTCCAAGTTGCCGCCTCGGCCCCGGGTGTTGTGTTCGTGACGGAGGTCAGGCTGGCCTCCGGCATGGTCCCGGGCTGGATGGGTCGCCCCAGGACGCGGCAGGCGGATAGGCTGAGTAAGCTGAGCAATAGCGCTGCCATCAGGCCTCCCAGGATGAGGCGTCTCTGTAATGGCGTGAAGGGAAGCCTGTTCTGCTGTCGTGCGGTCCTGTCTCGTGACATGTTTGCCTCGTCGGCTGTGCCCAAGCGCGGCCTGATTGCGGCGGCTCAACCAGCAAGAGGGGAAGACGACCATCGAGCAACTGCTTTGTCCATTATACCGGAGGTTCCCGAAATGTCAACTTGCCGGGCCGCGCCGATTTGGCAACTCGAGCCCGCGGTGTTATCCTGCTGCGAGCATGCCAACACTGGAATGGGCAGGAGGGGGAAAGCCATGTCGGAACCGATGGTCAGCGAGGCAAAGAACCTCACGATTCGCGAGGTGCGCGTCATCCTCACCGCGCCGGCGCGGTCGAGGTTGATCGTGGTCAAGGTGGAGACGTCGGAGCCTGGCCTCTATGGCCTGGGCTGCGCCACGTTCACGCAGCGCCCGCTGGCGGTCAAGGCGGCTGTGGACGACTACCTGAAGCCTTTCCTGGTGGGCAAGGACCCGCAGCGCATCGAGGATATCTGGCAGACCTCCTGGGTCAATAGCTATTGGCGCAACGGCCCGGTGCTGAACAATGCCATCTCGGGCGTGGACATGGCGCTGTGGGACATCAAGGGCAAGCTGGCGGGGATGCCGCTCTTCCAGCTCTTGGGCGGCAAGTGCCGCGAGGCGGCGGCGGTCTATCGGCACGCCGATGGCGCCGACGAGCACGAGGTGGAGGACAACGTGCGCCGCTACATGGACGAGGGCCTGCACCACATCCGCTGCCAGATGGGCGGCTATGGCGGGCGCAACCCCATCTCGCGCCGTCCCGAAGGGGCGCTGCCCGGCGCCTATTTCGATCCGGTGGCCTATGCGCAGAGCGTGCCCCGCCTGTTCGAGCACCTGCGCAAGCGGATCGGCTATGGCGTCGAGCTGCTGCACGATATCCACGAGCGCTTGCAGCCCATCGATGCCGTGCGCCTGGCCAAGGACGTGGAGCCCTACCGCCTCTTCTTCCTGGAGGATCCGCTCCCGCCGGAGCAGCCCGAATGGTTCCGCATGATCCGCCAGCAGAGCGCCACGCCCATCGCCATGGGCGAGCTGTTCAATCACCCGCTGGAGTGGATTCCGCTGGTCAAGGAGCGGCTGATCGACTTTATTCGCGTGCATATCAGCCAGATCGGCGGCATCACCCCGGCGAAGAAAATGGCGGCCATGTGCGAGCTCTTCGGTGTGCGGACCGCCTGGCATGGGCCGGGCGATGTCTCGCCGGTGGGGCACGCCGCTAACCTGCACCTGGACCTCAGCAGCCCCAACTTTGGCGTCCAGGAGTGGAGCGGCTTCCCTGATCCGCTGCCGGAGGTTTTTCCGGGTTGCCCGGAGGTGCGCCAGGGGTACATGTATCCCAACGATCGCCCGGGGCTGGGCATCGATATCGACGAGGCGCAGGCCGCCAAGTATCCCTGTCCCCCTGGCCCGCCGGATTGGACGCTGACGCGCACCCCGGACGGCACCTCCGTCCGGCCATAGGGCGCCCCCGATTTAGCTTGCCAGGAAAATGTGCTATACTAACACTGAAGATAGTTGAATTTGGAGGAAACGATGGTTAGCCAGGAGTTGCTCGATATTCTGGTCTGTCCGGCCTGCAAGTCCGAGCTGGATCTGGTCAAGGACAAGTGGTTGGTCTGCAAGAACAGCGCCTGCCGCCGCAAGTATCCCATCCGCGACGACATCCCGGTGATGTTGGTCGAGGAAGGCACCAAGCACGTGGATGTGGCGGTGGAGAACCTGCAATAACTCAGGGCCGAGCGGGTTCCGGCGCCGGGATCCGCTCGGCTTGGGAAGGCCCAAGACCAAGCTTATGCGGAAACACTATCTGCTCATCGCCATCACCTTGGCCCTCTGGCTCGGCGGCACGTGGGCCTCCGCCCAGGGCGCCATTGCGGTGGTGGAGAACACCTACCAGAGTCGTTTCGGCCAGGAGATCATCTTTCGCCTGGTCGTTGAAAGCGACGTGGCCATTCGGCGGGTCGCCCTCTTTCGCCAGTTGGACGGCGAGGAGGGCCGTGTGCGCGCCGAGGTGGATTTTTCGCCGGGCCGGCGGGTGGAGGCCGAGTACATCTGGGAGCTCGAGTCGGGCGAGCTGCGCCCCGGCGTGGGCATCTCGTACTGGTGGCTGGTGGAAGACGCCTCCGGGCGCAGCTTGGAGGTGCCTCCGACGCTCCTGAACTATGAGGATGACCGTTTCACCTGGCAAGAGCTTTCCCAGGGGCCGATCCGCCTCTACTACTATGAGGGTGAGCGCCAGGGCGCCCAGGCGATCCTGGACGCGGCGACAGAGGCGGCGACGCGGATCGAAGACCACATTGGGATCAAGCTGGAACAGCCCGTCTCGATCTATGTGTACGCGAGCCGGGCGGACATGCTGCCCGCCCTGGCGCAGCGGGACGCCACCTATGACGAGCAGACGGTGACGCTGGGCTTGAGCACCGGCGGCGATACGCTCCTTTTGCTCGGTTCCCATGACGATGTGTTGCAGACCACGGCCCACGAGATGAGCCACATCATCGTCGGTGCCTCCACCGAGAACCCCTTCACGGATTTGCCGCGCTGGCTGGATGAGGGCTTGGCCATGTATGCCGAGGGAGAGCTGCCCAGCGACAACGCCAAGGCCCTGGAGCGCGCCATCCGCCGCGACGAGTTGATCTCGGTGCGGTCGCTCTCGGCTTATGTGGGGGATGCCTCGCTGGTGGACCTGTACTATGGCGAGGCCTACAGCTTGGTCAGTTTCATGCTCGATGCTTACGGGCAGGAAAAGACAGCGGAACTGCTGGACGTGCTGGAAGAGGGTGTGCTGCCGGAAGAGGCGCTGAACCAGGTCTATGGCTTTGGATTGGACGAGCTGGATAACCGATGGCGCGCCAGCCTGGGCCTGGGCCCTCGCACGGCGGACACCGTCGAGGCCTCCTCTCGGGAGGAACGGGGCGGGCTGACCATCTGCTCGGTGGCGGTGTTGTTGCCTTTGCTGCTGGGCGCGGCGACCACGAGGCGAGGGCGCTAACCCATGCCAGAGCTCCCCGAGGTGGAGACCATCGTCCAGGGCTTGCGACGGCGGCTGTTGGGGCGCCGCTTCACGGGCGTGCAGGTCTTTTGGCCCGGCGCCCTGCACCAGGTGTCGCCCGAGTTCTTCCGCCAGCAGGTCGCTGGCCGCCAGGTGCTGGACGTGGCGCGGCGCGCCAAGTTCCTGGTCCTGACCCTCAGCGATGGCCTGTATATGCTCATCCATCTGCGCATGACGGGGCAGTTGCTGCTGTGCCCGGCGCTGCCCGAGGAGCGCAAGCACATCCATGTCGCTTTCGCGCTGGACGATGGCACCTGGCTCTACTTTCGGGACGTGCGCAAGTTCGGGCGCATCTATTGGGTCGACGATTGCGTCGAGGTGTTGGGCTGCCTGGGGCCCGAGCCCCTCTCCGACGACTTGAGCCTGGAGGCCTTTCGCGCGCGGCTGGGCTCGCGCCGGGGGATGATCAAGCCGCTGCTGTTGGACCAGCGCTTTCTGGCTGGCCTCGGCAATATCTATGCGGACGAGGCGCTCTTCCAGGCCGGCCTGGACCCGCGCCGGCGGGTCGAGGCCCTGGACGAGGACGAGGTGGGCAGGCTCTACGAGGCGATCCGCGCCGTGTTGCGCCAGGGGATCGCCAACGGTGGAACCACGCTGGATGACTATCGCGATGCCGAGGGCCAGACCGGGCGCAACCAGGAGAGCCTGGCGGTCTTCCGGCGCGCCGAGGAGCCCTGCCCTCGGTGCGGCACAATCATCCAACGACTGGTGGTCGGAGGGCGAGGCACGTTTATCTGCTCGAATTGCCAGCGATAGATGGCGGGTGTGAGGGGACATGCCAAAACAAGCGCGGTGCGAAACGACGATCCTCTACATCGAGGATGAGCCTGGCATGATCGAGTTGGTCCGGCTGATCCTGGCCAGGCATGACATGAAGGTGCTGGGGGCGTTGGATGCCGACGAGGGGATCCAGATCATGCGCGAGGCCCGGCCCGACCTCGTGCTACTGGACATCATGCTCCCCAAAAGAGATGGCTGGTCGGTCTTTCAGCAGGTGCGAAGCGATCCGTTGCTCAAGGATGTGCCCATCATCGTGGTGACGGCCCGCTCTCAGCCCAGCGATGTGATCTTGGCCCGCTATGAGGCCAAGGTGGATGACTACCTCAGGAAGCCCTTTGGCCCGCGGGATATCCTGCAGAGCGTTCAAAAGGTGCTTGCCCGCGCGGCGCAGGCCGCCTAGGGAGCACTCGCGGGGTCCCGCAGACGCGGCCCAGGTCGCGCCCGCTGGGCCCCGGCGCGACGTTGGGCGTTGGCTTGCCCCTTCAGCAAGGAGAAGGCTAGTGGAGAACCAAGCAACCAAGACCTGGAAGGTGCTTTGCATCGAAGATGAGCCCGAGATGATCGATCTCGTGCGGCTGATCCTGGAGCGTAAGGATTATGAGGTGATCGGCGTGCTTGGCGGCGAAGAGGGGCTCGAGGCGATCCAGCGCCTGAGGCCCGATCTGGTGCTCCTGGATATCATGATGCCCGACATGGACGGGTGGGAGGTCTTTCGTCGCATTAGGGCCAACCCCGAGTTGCAGGACCTGCCCGTCATCGTGGTCACGGCCAAGGCGCAGAGCATCGACAAGGTGCTGGGCCTCTATATCGCCAAAGTCGATGATTATGTGACCAAGCCCTTTGGCCCGCAGAACCTGTTGCAGAGCGTGGAGAGCGCGCTGGCCAAGAAGCGCGGAGCCTGAGAGGGTCAAGATGGGCGGTGATATCCTCAGCGAGATGCGGCGCCTGGCGCAGGCCAAGCGGGACGCCAACGGTCAAGAACTCGCGCTGCTATCGCTGGGGGCGCTGAGGCAGGTCGCGCAGCAGCACCGACTCACTTTGCGCGAGGCCGAGCTGCTGGCCCTCGATCACCATGTCCTCCCCATGCGCTACGAGCGCAGCCTGGGGACGGTGGGCTGGGATGGGCAGTCCAAGCTCTTGCGCGCCACCGTGGCCGTGGTGGGCGCCGGCGGCCTCGGCGGTTGGATTGTGGAGGGCCTGGCCCGGATGGGCATGGGCCGCCTGATCATCATCGACAGCGATGCGGTGGAAGAGAGCAACCTCAACCGGCAACTGTTGGCCGTCGAGGAGAGTCTGGGCCAGCCCAAGGCCAAGATGGCGGCGGCGCGCGTCGCCGCGGTGAACGCGGCCACGGAGGTGTCCGCGCACCAGCTCTGGGCCGATGCGGAGAACCTCCCCCGCCTGCTGGCCGGCGCGCAGGTGGCCGTCGATGCGCTGGACACCCTGCCCGCTCGCTTGCAGCTCCAGCGGGCCGCGGCGGCCCTGGGGATTCCTTTCGTGCATGGCGCCATCGCCGGCTACTCCGGCCAGGTGATGACCATCCTGCCCGGGGATCCGGGCTTGTTCGCGCTCTATGGCGAGGATGCCGTGCCCCAACGCGGCATCGAGACGCGCCTGGGCAACCCCGCCGCCACGCCCATGATGGTGGCGGCGTGGCAGATCCACGAAGTGGTCAAGCTCATCATTGGCAGGGGGGAGCTCTTGCGCCACCGCATGCTGCTGTTGGACGCCGAGTCGGGGACGGTGGACGAGATCGCCATCGGCGGGGCCTAGGATCGTTGGGATAGATGGGGATAGAGCGGCGCGCAGGCGCCGTTTTTTCTTTTCCGGCGGGGGCGTGCGGGGCTAGGCGGCGTCGTCGGGGTCAGCGCACTTGGGCAGGGCGACGTGAAAGGTGCTGCCCTGGCCCACGCTGCTTTCGGCCCAGATCCTGCCGTCGTGATTGAGGACGATCTCTTTGGCGATGGCCAGCCCCAGCCCCGTCCCCCCGAAACGCCGCGTGGTGGAGCCGTCCACCTGATAGAACCGCTCAAAGATCTTGTCCAGCTTGTCCGTCGGGATGCCGATGCCCGTATCTTGCACGGACACCCGCCAATAGTCGCCATCGTCCTGCGCGCTGACGGTGATGGCGCCGCCGCTGGCGGTGAACTTGATGGCATTCCCCAACAGGTTGTCAAAGACCTGGATCAGCCGGTCGTCGTCGGCCATGATCCACATTCGCGTCGAGGGGACCTGGGTGCGCAGCTCCAGCCCGCGTGACGAGGCCGTGGCCCGCGCGGTGTCCACCACCATGCCCAAGATGTCGCCCAAGGACGCCACGTCCTTGTGAATGGGCATGGTCTCGATCTCTTGCAGGGTGATGATGTCGTTCACCAGGCGGGTGATGGCGTCGGTCTTTTGCGCAATGATGTCCACGCTGCGCTTCTGCTGCTCGGATAGCTTGCCCATCGCCTCTTCGGCGAGCAGGTCGGCATACCCTTTGATAAACGTCAGCGGCGTGCGCAGCTCGTGCGAGATGTTCTGCACGAACTGGGATTTCATGCGGTCCAGTTCCTTCAGCTCCCGATAAGCCCGCTCCAATTCCTCGGCGCGCTGCCGCTCCGCCTCGTATAGCTGGGCGTTCTCGATGGAGGAGGCGGCCTGCGCGGCGACGATGGTCAGCAGCCGCTCGTGGTCTTCCGAGAAGGCGTCAACCTGGGTGCTGTCCACGCTGAGCGTGCCGATGACCTTGGACTTGGCGATCAGCGGCACCACCAGCAGGGAGCGGATAGCGGGATCGGAGCCGAGGTTGGGGGCCTCTCGGGGCACGTCGCGCACGTACATGGGGCGCACCTCTTTGAACACCACGCCGCTGACGCCCTCGCCGACCTTGATGCGCGTGCGCTCGCGGAACTCGGCTTTCAGCCCAGAGGCCGCGGCGATGGTCAGCTCTTCGCCCGTCGCATCCAGCAAAAAGATGGTGATGGCGCGGCACGAGATGACGGTGCGCAGCCGCTCCACGATCGAGTTGAGCACCTGCTCCAGCGCCAGCGTGCTGGTGGTATGCTGGGTCAGGTCGCACAGGAGGCTGGTCTCGGCCAGCCGTCGCTCCGACGCTTGATATAGGCGCGCGTTCTCGATGGCCGCCGAGGTGGCGCTGGTCACGGAGGTCAGCAGTTCCTCGTCGTCTTGGCTAAAGGGTTGCCCATCCCGCCGGTTGACCAGCTTGATGCAGCCGATGGCGGCGCCCTTGACGAGCATCGGCGCGCACAGCAGGGAGCGCTCTGGGCAGGTCGAGATGATGTCAGGCTCGCCGCGGGGCTCGGCCTCCGCGTGGGCGATGCGCGCGGGCTTTTTGCGCTCGATCACCTGGGCGATCAGGCTAGCGGGCGCGTCCGGGAGAACGGCGGGGCAGGCGATGGCCTCCCCGATGCCGAGCCGGCAAACCAATAGGTTGCCCTCGACCAGGATGATGCCTCCCGCTTGCACATGGAGCGCCTCTCCTACTGCATGAAGGACGGATTGCAGAATCTCGTCGAGGTTCAGGATCGAGGTGACGATGCTGCTGATCCGCATGATGGTGGAGAGGTGGTGGATGCGCCGGTTCAGCTCCTCGAAGAGCTGCGCCCGTTCCAGGCCAAGCGCCGCCTGATCGGCCAGCAACCCGAGCACGCGCAATTCGTCCTCGGTGAAGGCGTGGGGCTTGCGGAAGGCGATGGTAAAGACGCCGAGCGGGTTATCGCCGCGAAGCAGGGGAAAGCTGGCAATGGCCCCTCGGCCCAGGGCGGCGGCATCGCCCAGCAGCGGGTCTTGGGCGGTATCGCCAATGACGATGGGCTGCCCTTCCCGCGCCACCCGCGCGATGAGCCTATCCTCTCGCGGGGCAGCCGCTGCTGGCTGCCGCTGCCCCGTGTCCCAGAGCATGGTGCCAAAGGTGAACTCGTCTTTTTCCCTGTCATAGAGGTAGATATCCACATCGCTGGCGCCGATCAAGTGGAGGGCGCTGGCGGCGATGGTCTCCAGAACCGTAGGAAGCGAAGTGGTGGAGATCAACTGCAAAGTGATCTGGCGCAGCGCCGTCAGCTCGGAGACGCGTTGTTGGGTCTGTTCGAGCAGGCGCGCGTTTTCCAGCGAGATCGCCAATTGGCTGGTGAGGGCCTGCAAGACCGCGATGTCGTCCTGCGTGTAGGCGTCCAGTTGCGTGCTCTGCACATCCAGCACGCCCAGCAGGCGATCCCCGATCTGGATGGGCACCGCCAGCTCGGAGCGGGTGTCGGGCAGTTGGGGCACGGCCACATAGTCGGGGTCTTGGAGGACGTCGCTGGCATAGAGGGGCTGTCCGAGCTTGGCGGCCTGGCCGATGATGCCGGTGCCCAGGGAGCAGCGCAGCGAGCCCGCCGGAGCCAGGGCCGGGTCGATGCGCGTGCCGGCTTGCCAGGTGAGCTCGGTTCCCTGTGGGTCGAGCAAGAGGATGTTGGCGTCATAGTGGCCCAGGCGGTCGCGTAGGATGCGCACCACATGGTCCATGATGCTGCTGACGTCCAGAGTGGCGGCGATATCCTGGCCGATCTCGTTGATGACTTGGAGCTGCTCGGCGCGCGCGGCCAGGCCTTGTTGCCGTCTGGCCTTTCTCAACAGCACCAGCGCGTAACAAAGGAGGCTCAACGCCAGCACCAGCGCAGCGATCTCGGCCGCGGTACCCATTATCGCCGTCCCGCCTCCCATCGAGTTTGGATTCGTCGGGGCTCCAGCGCGATCAAGGGACGAGGCGCAGGCTGGCGTCCCAAAACCGTATCACAATTTGATCAGCCAACCCCAGTATTTGATGGTCACCATGAGAATGATCGTCATGCCCACGGCCAGCGGCACATGGTAGGTCGCCAGGTAGAATAGGTCGCTGGTCAACAGCGGCGGCGCCTCCTGGGGCGCCCAGAACACGCTGGTGCGCAGCAGGCGGATCAGGAAGGCGACGGTGAGGCAAAGGGCCGCCAGGTAGAGCCAACGATAGAAGGGCTTCATCTTGGTCATCGCGCCGATTCGCTGGTTGACGTTCACCAGAAAAGAAACGGCGTAGATCAAGGCGGCCAAGCCAGCGGAACCCAAGAGCGCGATCAGCACGGTCATTTCTTGCCACCTACCATCAGCGCAAGGAGGTGGCGGCAGCTCAACATGAGGGCCAGCCCTCCTCCAAAAAGCAGCGCATCACCCACCAGGTCGCCGACGAAATCCTGCGCATAGGCCACATAGCGGAGAGCCGCCAATAGAAAGAGCACCATAGGGACCAGGAAGGCCTGATAGTGAGAACGCTGCCCCGCTTTCTCCTCAAAGAACCTGCCGATGAGGTACACAAAGATGATGACCACGACGGCCAGGCCCCACGAATAGAGGTTCATCGCGGCGCAGAGGATGCTCATTTGGCGCCCCTGTTCTCCACAAAAGCCTTCACAAAGGCATCGGCCATGCGATGGGGGCTGCCGCTCATGATCCCCTCCTGCCCCTCGAACCTGGAGCGGACGACGATCCCCTGGCCGGTGATCTCGAACTGCCGGATGTCCTTGGCGTGGTCGCTGCCGCGGAACTTGAGCACCAATAGGGCCTTCTGGACGATGCTCTCGATCTCGACATAGCGCAAGAGCAGGTAGGTGTCCGCGGTAAAGGCGACAAAGTCATCCGCCTGGCGGTTCTCGCCGAAAAGCGTCTGGCTCTCCCGCGTCAGCAGGCTGGTCAGCCCCTCGCGCTTCAGGGCGTTGATAAAGCTGTATTGCAGCTCCCGCAGGGCGATGGGGTCTTGCTCCAGGCGGCGGAAATGCGAGATGCTATCCACGAGGATGCGGCGGGCGCCCATCTCTTTGGCGGCGGTCTCGATGATCCCGCCCACGCTGGTCAGGTCATGGTGAGTGACTTCGGGGCTGCTCATGATGACGCGGAGCTTGCCTTGGCGCTCCAGCTCGCGGAAATCCCAGCCAAAGCTGGCCGCATCGCGGTAATACTGCAGGGGGAATTCCTCAAAGGTGACGATGAGGCCGGGCTCATCGTATTGGACGATGCCATTGTAGATGAATTGCATGCCCAGGGTGGTCTTCCCTGTCCCCGGCGCGCCCTCGACGAGGGTGGCCGTCTCGGGGAGCAGGCCGCCTTGCAGCATCTGGTCCAAACCCTTGATGCCTGTCTTGACCCTTTCCATGTTGCTGATCTCCTCTGCGGTGGCGCGCTCCGCAGCCTGCGCTTCGGCAGGCACAGGCGGCGTGCCGGCGCTCCTATCGCATCCCACGGATGATGTGGTAGACGACCTTGACCCGGAAATCGCGGTCCTCGCACGCACCCAGGAACTGATCGATCAAGGTGCGGTTCTCCCGATCCTGGGTCAGGGTGTAGATCGGCAGATCCGCCACCAGCCGTATCTGCAAGAGCCGGTCATCCACCAGCTCTTGCGCCTCCGCCTTGACCGCGGCAGCGCTTCGCCCAACATACCTGGCGATGTTTTCGGCCGTATCGGCGGTATTGGGGTTTCCATGAAAGAACCGGAGCAGATCCCATTTGATGAAGGTGTTGACCTTTTCCTTCACAAAGTCCAGCAGCGCTGGGTCCATGTCGTTCATCAGCTTGGTTGTAAAGTCCTCGTACTGCACTGTCACCTTGGATCACCCCCTCGGCTGGGCAGCCCTCTATCTCGTCTGGAAGGGATGGAGGCCCCGCCTGTGCAAGACGACATGATGCGAACAGACGCGGATATCTTAGCATGATTGCGAATAACACGCAAGCCCAATCTCCGCGCCAGCGGCTTGGCGGTCTCAGCGTCGCTGGCGTGGCTTGGCCTTGGCTGCCCCAGGCTTGGCCGCGCCACCTTGGGCCGCACCGGACTTGGACGCCGGCGCCGCGGCGGCCTCTTCACCCTCGCGCAGCATGCAGCAGTTTTTGTACTTTTTCCCGCTGCCGCAGGGGCAAGGGTCGTTGCGCCCGACCTTGGCCTTGCGCACCGGCCGGCTGGCGCCGCCGGCGGCCGCGCCGCTGACGCGCACGGGACGGCGCACGGGCTGCCGGATCAGGTTCAGGAAATAGATGCTATGCACGATGTCGCGCCGGATGTTGGCCGTCAGGCTGTCGAACATGTCGTGGGCTTCGCGCTTGTATTCGATGAGGGGGTCGCGCTGGCCGTAGGCCCGCAGCCCGATGCCCTCGCGCAGCTCGTCCAGCCCCGTCAGGTGGTTGACCCACAGCGTGTCGATCACGCGCAGCATGGCCATGCGCTCCAGTTGGCGCATCTGCTCGGGCCCCAGCGCGCGCTCCTTCATGTCATAGAGCTGGTGGGCCAGGCCGATGACCTCTTGGGTCACCTCCGCGGCGGGTTTGCCTTCCCACGTCTTGGCGCTCACGGTGGGGGGCAGGGGGTAGACCAGGCGGACGGCGTTATAGAGGCCCTCGGCGTCCCAGCCCTGGCCTTGCTCGCTCTCGCTGGCGGCATAGGTCGCCACCAACTCGGAGAGCTCTTCCTCCACCATGTCCGTGATGATGGGACGGAGGCTTTCCTCGCGCAGCACGAGCTGCCGCTGGGCGTAGATCAGCTCGCGCTGCTGGTTCACGACGTCGTCGTACTCCAGCACGTGCTTGCGGATATCAAAGTTAAAGCCTTCCACGCGGACCTGGGCGCTTTCGATGGACTTGGAGATCAGCCCGGCCTCGATGGGGGTGTCCTCGTCCACGCCGAGCCGGCCCATTACGTTGGCCACCGTGCTGCCGCCAAAGCGCCGCATCAGGTCGTCTTCCATCGAGACGTAAAAGCGCGACGCGCCGGGGTCGCCCTGGCGCCCGGAGCGGCCGCGCAACTGGTTATCGATGCGCCGGGCCTCGTGGCGTTCGGTGCCGATGACGTGCAGCCCGCCGGCGGCCACGACCTGGTCGTGGTCCTCGGCGCAGATGCGCGTGGCCTCGGCCAGCGCCGCCTCCCATTCGCCTGGCTCCAATTGGGTCAAGTCCTTGCCCTGGCGGCGCAGCTTGTCCCGGGCCAAGCCCTCGGCGTTGCCGCCCAACAAGATGTCCACGCCGCGGCCGGCCATGTTGGTGGCGATGGTGACGGCGCCCGAGGCGCCGGCCTGGGCGATGATCCCGGCTTCTTGCTCGTGGTATTTGGCGTTGAGCACCTGGTGGGGGATGCGCCGCCGCCGGAGCATCTCGGAGAGCGTCTCGGACTTTTCGATGGAGACGGTGCCGACCAGCACCGGCTGCCCGCGCTGATGGCATTGCTCGATCTCGTTGACCACGGCGCGGAACTTGGCGGCCTCGGTCTTGTAGACCACGTCCGAGTGATCCGCGCGGACCATTGGCTTGTTGGTGGGCATGACCATGACGCTCAACTTGTAGATCTTGTCGAACTCTTCGGCCTCGGTGGCCGCCGTGCCGGTCATGCCCGCCAGCTTTTTATACATGCGGAAATAGTTCTGAAAGGTGATGGTGGCCCAGGTGAGGCTCTCGCGCTGCACCTTGACCCCTTCCTTGGCCTCGATGGCCTGGTGCAGCCCTTCCGAATAGCGCCGGCCAAACATCAGGCGGCCGGTGAACTCGTCCACGATGATCACCTGGCCGTCCTTGACGATATAGTCCACATCGTTCTTGAACAGCACCAGCGCCTTGAGCGCGTTCTCCAGGTAGGGGGTCAGCTCGAAATGGTCGGATGAATAGAGGTTCGAGATGCCGAGCATGCTCTCGACGCGCGAGATGCCCTCCTCGGTGAGCGTGACCGCGCGCATCTTTTCGTCCACGGTCCAGTCGGTGGCGGCGTTCAGCCGGCGCACCAGCCGCGCGAACTGCATGTACTGGTCGGTGGACTCTTCCGCCGGGCCCGAGATGATCAGGGGCGTGCGAGCCTCGTCGATGAGGATGTTGTCGATCTCGTCGACGATGGCATAGTGCAGCTCGCGCTGCACGAGCTGCGAAAGGTCCACGGCCATGTTGTCGCGCAGGTAATCGAACCCGAATTCGTTGTTGGTGCCATAGGTGATATCGGCGGCATAGGCCTCGCGGCGGCTCACCGGCCTCAGGTGCTGATAGCGATCGTCCGCCGAGACATAGTCCGGGTCGTAGAGGAACGAGCTCATGCTGGGGTCGTTGCCGATGGACTGGATCACCGCCGTGGAAAGGCCCAGGTAGTGGTAGACCTGGCCCATCCATTGTACGCCGATCTTGGAGAGATAGTCGTTGGGCGTAACCAGGTGCGCGCCGCGGCCGGTGAGGGCGTTCAGGTAGAGCGGCATGGTGGCGGTGAGGGTCTTGCCTTCGCCGGTCTTCATCTCGGCGATCTCGCCGCGGTGCAACACGATGGCGCCCATGATCTGGACGTCAAAGTGGCGCTGGCCGATGGTGCGCTTGGCTGCCTCGCGCACCGCCGCATACGCGCGCGGCATGATCTCGTCCAGGATCGCCCGATCCTCCGCCATCACCTCTTTTTCCAGCTGCTTGGCTTCTTCTTCGATCTGGTTGCGGATGTTGGAATCGGACTCTTGGCGGACTTGGCGCTTCAGCTCATCCAGCCGCTCCTTGTCCTCGCGGTTCGCCGTGGCGATCCGCTCGCGGAATTGCCCGGTCAGCGCGACCAGATCCTCCCGGGAGAGTTGCTCGAACTCGGCCTCCAAGGCGTTGACCTGGTCGACGATCGGCTGAAGCTTTTTGGCCTCGCGCGCGTTGGGGTCGCCGATAACGGATTGCAGTAGCTTTTTGAACATGATGACCTTATCCCATGATGAGCTGGGCGCGGCCGCAGGGCCCTGAGGGGCGGGAGCCCCAGCGGGCTTGCAGGCCCTATTCGCCCTCTGTCGTCGGGTTGGTTGGCGCTTGTTCCTCGGCTTCCAGAGCCACCGGCTCGGAAGGAGCTTCTTCGGCAGGCGGGGTCTCGGGTGGTTCCCCCTGCGCTTCCGCCTGGGCGGCGGCGAGCATCTCGGCGGCGTGCTTGGCGGCCGCCTCCAGCATCGCCTCGTATTCGGACTTCAAGATAGACATGAGCAGCACATCGTGATATTCGCCCTCGCGATAGAGCGCCTGGCGGCGGCCCCCTTCCAGCTGGAAGCCGCACTTGCGATAGCTGTGGATGGCGCGCTCGTTATAGTCGAACACGCTCAATTCGACGCGATTCAGGTTCATCTCGCCAAAGGCAAAGTGCAGCAGGGTGAGGATGGCGTCGGTGCCATACCCCAGGCCCCAGTAGGCCTTCTCCCCGATAAAGATGCCCAGCGTGGCGTTGTGGTTCTTCCAGTCCATCCCGTGCAGCCCGATGTTGCCGATATGCACGCCCTCGGCGGTCTCGATGGCGTACACGAAATCGTCCTTGGACTCCAGGTGCCGCTGGAACCAGCGAATCTCGTCCGCCGTGGAGATCGGTTGATAGATGGTCAAGAAGCGGATCACGTCTGGGTCGTTGAGCCAGCGCACGAACCGCGGGATATCTTCCTGCTCGATGGCGCGCAGGCGCACCTTGTTGCCTTTGATCATCTGTTATCCTCCGATGAGCCGATGAAACGCCGCCGCGCTATCCTATGGCTCCGCGTCGCGCAAGAGCTGCTCGGCTGCGGTATAAGGGTCGATTTGGCGGTCCCGCACGCGCTGCACCGCCGCGGCCAACTCGCTGCCGGCCTGGGCCAGGAAGCGCTCCCAAAGCGCCTCCCGCACGGCTTGGTGCAGCTCGCGAGCGGCGCGGGCTTGGTCGTTCTGCTGCCCCTGTCCGGAACGCTCCAGGTAGGCGGCGTGTTCCGCGATGGCTTGCGCCAGCGGCGCGATCCCGGCGCCCTGGGTGGCAATGGCCTTGAGCACCGGCGGCGTCCAGGCGTCGCCGCTGGGGCCGACCCGGGGCGGCGCGAGGCTGAGCATCGCCTCCAGCACAGCGACGGCCTGATCGGCCCCGTCCTGGTCGCCCTTGTTCACCACCAGGACATCGGCGATCTCCAGCAGCCCGGCCTTGATCGCCTGGATGTCATCGCCCATGCCCGGAACTTGAACCACCGCCACAGTGTGCGCCGCCTGGGCGATCTCCACCTCTGCCTGGCCCGCGCCCACGGTCTCGACGAGGATCGTCTCGAATCCGGCGGCGTCCAGCACGGTGACGGCATCGACGGTGGCCCGGGCCAGGCCGCCCAGGTTGCCCCGGCTGGCCATGCTGCGCACAAAGACGCCGGGGTCGCCAGCGAGGTCGCGCATGCGGATGCGGTCGCCCAGGATGGCCCCGCCGGAAAAGGGGCTGCTGGGGTCCACGGCGACGATGCCCACGCGCGCGCCGCGCCGCCGATAGTCCAGCGCCAGGGCGTTGACCAGCGTGCTTTTGCCCACGCCAGGCGCGCCCGTGATGCCGACGATGTGCGCTCGCCCAGCGTGTGGGTAAAGCGCGGCCACCAGCTCTCGCGCGGCGGGGGCCTGGCTCTCGACCAGGCTGATGCCGCGGGCGATGGCCCGGCGATCCCCGGCGATGATCAGCTCCGCCAGCTCCATGTCACGGTCGCGCCCCCGCCGCTCGCTGCACAAAGGCGATCACTTCGGTGGTGGGGGTTCCTGGGCCAAAGACCTCGGCCACGCCCAGCGCCTTGAGCGCGACGGCGTCGTCCGGCGGGATGATCCCGCCGACCACCAGGGGGATCTCGGCCAAGCCCTGTTGGCGCATCTGCTGCAACACCCGCGGCACCAACGTCATGTGCGCGCCGGAGAGGATGCTCAGTCCCACCAGGTCCGCGTCCTCTTGCAACGCCGCCTCGGCGATCATCTCGGGCGTCTGGCGCAGCCCTGTATAGATGACCTCCATGCCCGCGTCGCGCAGCGCCCTGGCGATGACCTTGGCCCCGCGGTCGTGGCCATCCAAACCCGGCTTGGCGATGAGCACGCGAATTCTGTTCGTCATGGCGGGGATCACCTCCAGCGCTTGCGTTGCTACGAGCGGCAGCATGGCTATTTTATGCCGATTTGCTCAAACGGCAACATGGGAGGCGCGCAGGAATACTATGGGGAGAACACGGCTTGCAAGCCGTCGAGCTAGGCCTTTTCGACCAGTTCGATCAGGACGCCGTGGGCGCTGCGGGGATGGATGAAGGCGACGCGCTTGCCCTCGGCGCCGCGTCGGGGGGCCTTGTCGATCAACTCGGCGCCCTGGGCCGCGAGCTGGGACAGCGCGGCCTCGATATCGGCCACTTCCAGGCAGATGTGGTGGATGCCCTCGCCGCGCTTTTCCAGGAACTTGGCCACCGGGCTGGCCTCGCTGAGCGGCTCCAGCAGCTCGAGCTCGCTCTCGCCGGTGGGCAAAAAGGCCACCTTGACGCCTTGTTCTGGCACGTCTTCAGTATGGTCTAGCTCGATGCCCAGCCCCTGGACGTAAAAGCGCTCCGCTTCCGCGATGCTCTTGACGGCGATGCCGATGTGGGCGATCCTGCCGATGGTGCTCATAGGGCGTAGGCCTCCTTGTGCTCGCCGAAAACCAGCCGCAGCCGGTCGCAAATCTCGCCCAGCGTCACATACCCCTCCACGCAAGCGAGGATCGCGGGCATGAGGTTCTCGCTGCCCCTGGCGGCGGCCTCCAGCCGGCTCAGCGACTGCGCTACCTCGGCGGCATCGCGGCGGGCCTTGAGCGCGCGGACGCGCTCCGTCTGGGCCTGCTGGAGCTGCGGGTCAAGGCGAAGGGTGGCGGGCGCCTGGCTTTCCTCGCTGGCGAACTCGTTGACGCCGACCACGGTGCGCGCCCCGGTCTCCACCTCGCGCTGATAGCGGTAAGCGCTCTCTTGGATTTCGCGCTGGATATAGCCCAGCTCGATGGCCCGCAGCGCCCCGCCCAGCTCGTCGATCTGGTCCAGATAGCCGACGGCGCGACGCTCGATCTCGTCGGTGAGCGCCTCCACGGCATAGCTGCCGCCCAGCGGGTCCACGATCTCGGCGACGCCGCTTTCGTGGGCGATGATTTGCTGGGTGCGCAGGGCGAGCCGCACCGCCTCCTCGCTGGGCAGGGCCAGCGCCTCGTCCAGCGAATTGGTGTGCAGCGATTGGGTGCCGCCCAACACGGCGCCCAGCGCTTGCAGCGCCACCCGCACCACGTTGTTATAGGGCTGTTGCGCGGTGAGGGTGCTGCCCGCGGTCTGGGTGTGGAAGCGCAACTGTCCCGAGCGTGGGTCGCGCGCGTGGAAGCGCTGGCTCACCAGGCGCGACCAGAGGCGGCGCGCGGCGCGGAACTTGGCCACCTCTTCCAGCAGGTTGTTGTGCGCACTGAAAAAGAAAGAGAGCTGCCCGGAGAATTCGTCCACGTCCAGCCCGGCCCCCATGGCTGCCTGCACGTAGGCGATGGCGTTGGCCAGGGTGAAGGCCACCTCTTGCACGGCGGTGGCGCCGGCCTCGCGGATGTGGTAGCCGCTGATCGAGATGGCATTCCAGTGGGGCAGGTGGTCCTTGCAGTAGGTGAGGATATCGGTGATCAGGCGCATGGAAGGCTGCGGCGGATAGATGTAGGTGCCGCGCGCCACGTACTCTTTGAGCACGTCGTTCTGGATCGTGCCGCGGAGCTTGGCCGGGTCGGTCCCTTGCTTGCGGGCCACGGCGACGTACATCGCCAGCAGCACCGCCGCCGGGGCGTTGATGGTCATGGAGGTGCTGACCCGCTCCAGGGGGATGCCGGCGAACAGGGTCTCCATATCCTCCAGGGAGGATATGGAGACGCCGACCTTGCCTACTTCGCCTTCCGCCAGCGGATGGTCCGCGTCGTAACCCAGTTGGGTCGGCAGGTCAAAGGCGACGGATAGGCCGGTTTGCCCCTGTTCCAGCAGATACTTGTAGCGTTGGTTCGATTCCTGTGCCGTGGCATAGCCCGCGTACTGGCGCATGGTCCAGAGGCGGCCCCGGTACATGGTGGGCTGGATGCCTCTGGTGTAGGGCGGCTCGCCGGGATAGCCCAGGCCGTCCGCATAATCCGGCGCGCCCTCGGCGGGCGTGTAGAGCCGCTCCACGGGGATGCCCGAGGTTGTCTCGAACGCTCCCTGGCGCTCCGGATAGCGGTCCAGGGCCTTTTTCAGCGTGGTCGCTTCCCAGCGAGCTTTGCCTTCCGCGGTCTCGGCCATCAGCACCTCGCGACGGCTATCCGCCAGCCAGCAGGGCCAGCACCGCGCCGCCCGCCATCACCGAGGCGAGCTGTCCCGCGGTATTGGAGCCCATGGCGTGCATCAGCAGGTAATTGGTGTGGTCCTCCTCCTGGCCGACGCGCTGCACCACGCGCGCGGACATGGGGAAGGCCGAGATGCCGGAGGCGCCGATGAGCGGGTTGATCTTGCGGCCCGAGAGGGCGCAGAAAAGCTTGCCCAGCAGCACGCCGCCAGCCGTGTCCAGGGTAAAGGCGGCCAGGCCCATGACGATGATCAGGATGGTCTGCCAGTTGAGGAAGGTATCGCCGCGCATGGTGGAGCCCACGGCGATGCCCAAAAAGATGGTGACGATGTTGGCCAGTTCGTTCTGCGCGGCCTGGCTGAGCCGATTCACGACCCCCGCCTCGCGGAGCAGGTTGCCGAACATCAGCATGCCGATCAGCGGCGCGGACATGGGGGCGATGAGGCCGCAGATCAGGGTGACGACCATGGGGAACAAGATGCGCGTGGTCTTGGAGATCGGCCGCGAGATGTAGGGCATCTTGATCCGGCGCTCTTCCTTGGTGGTGAGCAGGCGCATCACCGGCGGCTGGATAATGGGCACCAGCGACATGTAGGAATAGGCGGCGACGGCGATGGGGCCGAGCAGCTTGGGGGCCAGCTCCGAGGCCACATAGATGGAGGTGGGGCCGTCGGCGGAGCCGATCATGCCGATGGAGGCCGCCTCATTGATGTTGAAGCCAAAGAGGGTGGCGACCAGGAGGGTGCCAAAGATGCCGAACTGGGCCGCCGCGCCGAGAAGCACCAGCTTGGGGTTTTGCAGCAGCGGGCCAAAATCGGTCATGGCGCCGACGCCGATAAAGACCAGGCTGGGGAACAGCTCGTTGGCGATGCCCGCATCGTAAAGCGTCTTGAGCAGGCCGTGCTCATCGGTGAGGCCGGTGAGCGGGATGTTGGCCAGGATGCAGCCCACGCCGATGGGCAGGAGCAGCAGTGGCTCGTATTCCTTCGAGATCGCCAGATAGATCAGGAGGCCGCCCACAGCGATCATGGCCACGTTGCTGAGGGTCAGGCCCATAAAGCCATATAGAAGGTCTGTGATCCACTCCATGGCGTTATTCCCCTTGTTTTTCCAGGACGACGAGGACGGCGCCATACTGGACCGCGTCGCCGACCGAGACGTTGACCGAGATCACTTTGCCGGCGGTGGTGGATTGGATAGCGCTCTCCATCTTCATGGCTTCCAGCGTGCAGAGAGGCTGCTGATCAGCCACGGTATCGCCCGCGGCGACCATGACCTTGAGGATCTTGCCAGGCATGGGCGCGGTGATGTTGATCAGCTCGCCCTTGCCGGAGGCGGCCACGGGCGCGGCGGGGGCCGGCGCGGGGGCCTTGGTCTGGACCACAGGCGCGGCAACCACGGGCTGCGCCGGGGTCGGCAGGGCCTGGCCGCGCGCCCATTGCACGTTATAGGCCGCGCCATTGACGTTGACCGTGATCGGCGAGGCGGTTACGTCCCCGATCTCGACATCGTATTGTTTGCCATTGACGGTGATGGTGTACTTGGCCATGTGCGTGTGATTCCTCCTAGATTATTGCAGTTTCCCGAGGGCGGTCCAGAGGCGGTTCTCATCCTGTACCGAGAGCACGCGGACCGGCGCGGGAGCGGGGGCTTGCTCGGTTTCTTGCAGGCGTAGAGCCAGCGCGGCAGCGATGGCGGCTGCCAGGTCCTTGTCATCCTCCACGGGCGCGGGAACGATGATCGGGGCGCTGGCGCGAACCGGCGCCGGCGCGGCCTCGGCCTCTTCTTTGCCCGGGAACAGCTTGTTCAGGGCCATGATCGCCAGCATGACCAGGGCCAGGGCGGCAAAGACCACGAGCATGCCCATGAGCATGACATAGAGACCCTGCACAAAGGTTGAAGAGCTTTCCAACATGATGGTGCATCCCCTCCATTTGCTCGCCAGGGCCGCATGATCGTCATGCGGCCCTGGCGATGGTTTTCAGGCTCGTCTGGCGAGCTTACTTTTTGACGCGGCCGGACAGCTTCCACATCGAGTAGGAATAAACGCGGCGCGGGGCCGGGGCGGCCGCGGGGGCCGCGACGGCGGGCGCAGCGGCGGGGGCGGCTGCCTGCGGCTTCGGGATGGCCAGCTCGGGATGAAGCTCGCCCTTGGCGCGCTTCTCGAAGAAGGCCTTGGCCACCGGCGGGAAGAGGGCGTAAGAGACCACGTCCTCATCGCTGCGGCCCAGGTCGCCGAGCTCTTCTTTGGCCTTCTCGAAACCGGGCTCCAGCAGGTCCGCCGGGCGGCAGTCGATGGGCTGCTCGTCGCCGATGGCCAGCTTTTGCACCTTGGGATCGATGGGCGCGGGCGGGCGGCCGTACATGCCCTTGATATAGTTCTTGATCTCTTGCGGGATCATCTTGTAGCGCTCGCCCAGCAGCACATTGAGGGTGGACTGGGTGCCCACGAACTGGCTGGAGGGCGTCACCAGGGGCGGATAGCCCAGCTCGGCGCGCACGCGAGGCATCTCGGCCAGCACTTCCTCGTAGCGGTCGGAGGCGTTCTGCTCGCGCAACTGGGAGACCAGGTTAGAGAGCATGCCGCCCGGGATCTGGTAGCGCAGCACGTTGATGTCGACGCCCACGAAACCGCTCTCGAACTTGGCATAGTTCTTGCGGATCTCGGAAAAGTAGCTGGCGACCTCGGCCAGGAGGCCCAGGTTCAGGCCGGTGTCCCACTCGGTCCCCTGGAAGATGCTCACCAGGGTCTCGGTGGGCGGCTGGGAGGTGCCCAGCGACACGGGCGAGATGGCGGTATCGATGATATCGGCGCCCGCTTCCACGCACTTGATGTAGGCGGCGGAGGCCAGGCCGCTGGTATAGTGGCTGTGGACCTGAATGGGCAGGTTGATGGCCTTTTTCATCTTGCTCACCAGCTCATAGCCCGCGTAGGGGTTGAGCAGGCCGGCCATGTCCTTGATGCAGATCGAGTCCGAGCCGAGCCGGGCCAGTTCCTTGGCCAGCTCGACGAACCCGTCGATGGTGTGGACTGGGCTGATGGTGTAGCAGATGGTGCCCTGCACGTGGCCGCCCTCGCGCTTGACCACTTCCATGGCGTAGGCCATGTTGCGGACATCGTTCAGGGCGTCGAAAATGCGAAAGACCTGGATGCCGCGCTTGATGGAACAGGTGATGAATTTCTCCACCAGGTCATCGGGGTAGTGGCGATAGCCCACGATGTTCTGCCCGCGCAGGAGCATCTGGAAGGGGGTATCGGGCATCTCTTGCTTGAGGGCGCTGATCCGCTCCCAGGGATCCTCGTCCAGGAACCGCATGGCCGAGTCAAAGGTCGCGCCGCCCCACATCTCGACGGAATGGTAGCCCACCTCGTTCATCTTGCGGGCGATGGGCAGCATGTCCGCCTGGCGCATGCGGGTCGCCAGAAGCGACTGGTGCGCGTCGCGCAGGGCCGTTTCCGTGATCTTGATAGGTCTATTTGCCATTGCTGTATCCTTCTTGATTCGCTAGGTGTATCCCCATATCGAAACCTAACCAGGCGGGTGGCCTAGAGAGGGATGTTGCCGTGCTTTTTGGTGGGCAGGCTATCTCGCTTGTTGGCCAGCATGCGCAGCCCGTTGATCAAGCGGGTCCGCGTTTCCTTGGGCTCGATCACGGCGTCGATATAGCCGCGAGCGGCGGCGACGTAGGGGTTGGCGAACTCGCTGCGGTAGGCCTCCACCAGTTCGGCGCGCTTGGCGTCCGGGTTGGCGGCCTCGGCGATCTCTTTGCGGAAGATGATGTTCACCGCGCCATCGGGGCCCATGACGGCGATCTCGGCGCCGGGCCAGGCATAGTTGAGGTCGCTACGCACGTTCTTGGAGCTCATGACGATATAGGCGCCGCCATAGGCCTTGCGGGTGATGACGGTGAGCTTGGGCACCGTGGCCTCGCAATAGGCATAGATCATCTTGGCGCCGTGGCGGATGATGCCGCCGTGCTCCTGATTGACGCCGGGCATAAAGCCGGGGGCGTCCACCAGGGTGATGATGGGCACGTTAAAGGCGTCGCAGACCCGCACGAAACGCGCGCCCTTGTCCGCCGCATTGATATCCAGGGTGCCAGCCATCACCGCGGGCTGGTTGGCCACGATGCCCACCACCGCGCCGTCCAGGCGGGCAAAAGCCGTCACCAGGTTGCCCGCATAGCCGGCGTGGACCTCGAGCATGGCGCCGTCGTCCACGATGGCCTTGATGACGTTCTTGACGTCATAGGGCTGCGAGGTGTCGGACGGGAGGATGGTGTTGAGCTTGTCCTCCAGGCGGCCGGGGTTGTCCTTGGACGCGATGTAGGGCGGGTCCTCCAGGTTGTTGGCGGGGAGGTAGCCCAGCAGCTTGCGGACGGTCTCCAGGGCCTGGGCTTCGTTATCGGCGGCAAAGTGGGCCACGCCGCTGGTGGTGCTGTGGGCCATAGCGCCGCCCAGCTCCTCAAAGGTCACGTCCTCGTGGGTCACGGCGCGGATCACGTCCGGGCCGGTGATGAACATGTGGCTCGAATCCTTGACCATCACCACGAAATCGGTCAGCGCGGGGGAATAGACCGCGCCGCCGGCGCACGCGCCCATGATCACCGAGATCTGCGGGATCACGCCCGAGGCGAGGGTGTTGCGGGTGAAAATCCGCCCATAGCCTTCCAGGGCGTTGACGCCTTCCTGGATGCGGGCGCCGCCGGAATCCTCGATGCCCACCACCGGCGCGCCGGTCTTCATGGCCAGGTCCATCAATTTGCAGATCTTGTCCGCGTGGGCCTCGCCCAGCGAGCCGCCCAGCACGGTGAAATCCTCGGCAAAGACGTAGACCAGCCGCCCTTCCACGGTGCCGTAGCCAGTCACCACGCCATCGCCCAGCGGCTTGCGATCCGCCATGCCAAAGCTGTTGGCGCGGTGCGTGACAAAGGTGTCGATCTCCTGAAAGCTGCCCTGATCCAGGAGCGCGTTGATCCGCTCGCGGGCGGTCATCTTGCCCGCGGCCTTGTGCTTGGCGAGGCGATCCTCGCCGCCGGCCTTTTGGGCGGCCTCGAGCATTTGATAGAGCTTGCTGATTTGGGAATCCGTTGTCATTTGCCCTCCTCTTTCTTCTCGGGTTCGGATAGGATTTCCAGTTGGACGCCAGCCGCTTCGAGCATCTCGAGCGCGAGATCATCGGGGTAGGTGCTCAGGCAGACGATGCGCTCGATGCCCGCATTGATGATCATCTTGGCGCAGGTGACGCACGGCTGATGGGTGACATAGATCGTGCTGCCGGCGATGGCGACGCCATGCAGGGCGGCCTGGATGATGGCGTTCTGTTCAGCGTGTAGGGCGCGGCAGATCTCTTGCCGCTGGCCCGAAGGGATGCCGAGTTGCTGGCGCAGGCAGCCCGTCTCTTCGCAGTGGGGCAGCCCCCGGGGAGCTCCATTGTACCCGGTGGACAGGATGCGGCGGTCCTTGACGATGACCGCCCCGACATTCCTTCTCAGGCAGGTGGAACGCTTGGCCACTTGCCTGGTGATCTCGCAGAAATACTCGTCCCAGGTGGGTCTCATGGATTGCCCTCGGCGATGGGTGGGATGCGCTGTGGCGCGGATGCGATGGTGTCCCGACATAAATCGAGCGGATGCCTCGCATTGGGATTGACATCCGCTGGTTTCACCGGCAACAGGGGGGAGTAGCCTTGCGAGCGTCGTCGTCGCCGGGCGATACCCTCTTTTCTCGCGATTTGATGCCATTCAACTCCATTCTGATTATACTACAAATGGCGAAAAACAAAAAAAGCCACGATTGACAGCAGCGCCCAAGCCGGGTATAATACGCCCATCTTTTTACATAAATAGAATGGAGGGGCCCATGACGCGCATGAAGCGTCGTGACCTGATCAGAATAGCCGGAGCGCTCGGCGTGAGCGCCGTGCTGGTGGGGGCCGGGTGCGGGGATGCGCAGCCGGACGAGCCCACGCCAGCGCCGACCTCGGCGCCGCCCGCGCCCACCGCGACCCAGGCGGCGGTGGCGGCAGCGCCCACGCAGGCCAGCCCCGCGACCATCGCCCCCACGCAGATGCCGGCCACCGCGGCGGCCGCTGCGACCGCTCCCGCCACCGTGGGGCCCACGATCTCGGTGGGGCAAGCCTACCTGGCCGTGGCCAGGGGCGGCGATCCCGCCACGATCACCCAGCGGGCCATCGCGGCGGTGGGCGGCATGGAGCGGTTCGTCCGCTCGGGCGCCAATGTGATCATCAAGCCCAATATCTGCGTGGCCTATCACACCTTCGAGTATGGGGCGACCACCAACCCCGACGTGGTGGCCGAGCTGGTACGGCTCTGCCTGGCCGCGGGAGCCAAGCGCGTGCGGGTGATGGACACGCCCTTTGGCGGGCGCGCCGAGGAGGCCTATGCCGTGAGCGGCATCGCCGAGGCCGTGAAGGCGGCTGGCGGCGAGATGGAGATCATGAGCCCGGTCAAGTATAAGGATACCCCGATCCCGGATGGGGTGGACATCAAGAACTGGGCGGTGTATCAAGAGATCATCGAGGCCGACCTTGTGATCAACGTGCCCATCGCCAAGCACCACAGCCTGGCGCGCCTGACGCTGGGCGGCAAGAACTTTTTGGGCGTGGCCCGCAACCCCAACCAGCTCCATCGCAACCTGGGGCAGCGCATCGCCGACCTGGTCAGCCTGGTGCGCCCCGAGCTGACGGTGGTGGACGCCATCCGCACCATGATGCGGAACGGGCCGTCGGGCGGCAATCTGGATGACGTCCAAAAGCAGGATACCATTATCGCGAGCCCCGATATCGTGGCGGCCGACGCCTACGCGGCGACGCTCTTTGGGCTCAAAGGCGAGGACATCGGCTACGTCAAGGCCGCCGCCGAGATGGGCCTGGGCCGCCTGGACCTGGCGAACCTCAAGATCGAAGAGATCAGCGCCTAGCGCGGGGAGGCTCCATGAGCTGGAGGTGGTGGAGGCGGATTCGGCGGGGCGTGCAGTGGCTGGCCCTGGCGCTGTACATCTATTTGTTGTTCGCGGCGCTGCAACGGCGCGTGGCGTTTCCCCTGGCCGACCTCTTTTTGCGGCTGGACCCGTTGCTCGCCGCGAGCTCGATGCTCGCCGCGCGGGCCTGGATTCCGCGCCTGGCCGTGGGGCTGATCACCGTGTTGGTGACGCTGCTGCTGGGCCGGGTCTGGTGCGGCTGGATCTGCCCGCTGGGCACCGTATTGGACCTGGCGCGGGCGCGCCGTGCCAAGCCCAAGCAGGGCGGCGACCGGCTGGCGAAGGCGCGCGCCAGCGTGCTGCGGCACGATGCCGCTTGGCGCAAGGTCAAGTACCTGCTGCTGGTGCTCCTCCTGGTTGGCGCCTTGCTCTCGAACCTGACCCTGATGGTTCTCGACCCCATCACCATCCTGACCCGCACCATGACCACCGCCATCCTGCCCGCGCTCAACCGCGCGGTCACGGTGGTCGAGGGGGCCATGTATGGCGTCAGGCCGCTGCGCGGGGTGGTGGATGTCCTGGAGCGGGCCCTGCGCGGGCCGGTGCTGCCGGTCAAGCAAGGGGTCTATTACGGCAGCCTGCTCTTTGCGGCGCTATTCGCTGGCTTGCTCGCGCTCAACCTGGTGGCCCATCGCTTCTGGTGCCGCTATCTCTGCCCGTTGGGCGGGCTGCTGGCGTTGCTGGCGCGCTTTTCGCTGATCCGCCGCCGGCCCGCGCGCTGCACCAGTTGCGGCGCCTGCGCCTCGACCTGCGACATGGAAGCCATCCACCCCGAGCAAGGATATGAGGCCGACCCCGCCGAGTGCACCGTCTGCCTCGACTGCCTGACGGCTTGCCGTCCGCAGCGCATTGCTTTTCGGCTGCAGGCGCGGCCGGCGCCCGCCCAGCCCTACGACCCGACCCGCCGCCAGTTCCTGGCTGCCTTAGGGGCATCTGCGTTGGGGGTGACCCTGCTGGAGGGCCAGGCGAGCGTCGCCCTGCCGCACCCGCGCCTCATTCGCCCGCCGGGGGCGCAGGATGAACGGGCCTTTTTGCAGCGGTGCGTGCGCTGCAGCCAGTGCATGAAGGTCTGCCCCACCTCGGGCTTGCAGCCCTGCCTGGATGAGGCGGGGTGGCGCGGCCTCGGCACGCCGCGGCTGGTGCCGAGGCTGGGGCATTGCGACTATAGCTGCCATGCTTGCGGCCAGGTCTGCCCCACCGGCGCGATCCCGCCGCTGAGCCTGCCGCTCAAGCGGCAAGAGTCGCTGGGCCACGCTTATATAGATACCAACCGCTGCCTGCCCTGGGCGGATGGCATCCCGTGCATTGTCTGCGAAGAGATGTGCCCCGTTCCCGATAAGGCGATCCGCCTGATCGAGGAGACGGTGCGCGGGGAGGACGGGCAAGAGGTCGTGCTGCAAAAGCCGCACGTGCTGCGCGATCTCTGCATCGGCTGCGGCATCTGTGAGTACCGCTGCCCGCTGGAGGGCGAGGCGGCAATCCGGGTGCGCCGAGCGTAACTCCAGCCGCCTCGAGGCGGCGCAAGGACGGTAAAAAAGAGCCAGCGCATAATCTGCGCTGGCTCTTTTGTATCTCTGGCTATCCTGGCGCCTGGCCGGTCGCCGTTGGCGCCTGGGTGGGCGCTTCGGTTGGCGCCGTCGTCTCGGTCGGCGGCGGCGTCGGCGACATGGTGGGCAAGGTGATCAGGGTCGGCAGCGGCTGCGTGGGCGTCTCCGTGGGCAGGGGCGTCGGCGTGGGCGGCGAGGTGGGCGTCACGATCAGCGTCGGGCCGATGATGGGAGTGGCCGTGGGCGAGGGCGTCACGCTCAGGGTCACCGTCGGGCTGGGCGCGGCGGTGGTGAATTGCACCGTGGGCGTGTGTGTGGCGCTCGCGCTGGGCCACCCTGTGGAGGTGGGCCAGGGCGTCGCTGTCCAGTCGACGGGCAAGGCCGGCAGGTACAGCTTTTGTCCAATGCGGATCACGTCGCTGCTCAGGCAGTTGACGCGCCGAATCCGGTCCACGGTGGTGCCGGTCCGCAGCGCCAGGCCATAAAGCGTGTCGCCGCCGCGCACGGCATGGATCACCCAGCCGGTCGGAGGCCGCACCACGCAGGCCGTGGGCGTCGCCTTGGCCTCGGTCGGCGCCGTGGTCTGGGTCGGCGGGACCGTGGCGGTTGCCTGGGCGGTCGGCGTTGCGCTGGTGATGGCGCCAGTGGCCGCGGCGGTCGCCGTGCGAGTGGCTGCCAGGGTGGCGGTGGGTGGCGCCAGGGTATCAGTTGGCTTGGTCGTCGGCGTCGCGCTGGGCGGGACTGCGGAAAAGGTGGCGGTCGCCGTGGCTGGGAGCGCGGTCTCGGTCGCCGTCAGCGACGGAGTCCAGGCGGCGGTGGCCGTCGCGGGCTCGGGCGTCTGGGTGGGCGCCGTGGCTGCCGCTGTATCGGTGGGCATGGGCGAGTGGACCGCGACCACGGTCGCCGCGGCGGTGGGGGTGGCTGCCGCGGGCGCGCCGCTGCCGGCGAACCACAGCCCCAGGCCCACCGTCGCTACAATGATGGCGACGGGGACGAAGGCTGCCCAGCCCATCTTGGAGCCCTGTCCTGAGGGTGTCACGCTGCCTCCCTCTGCTCGTTGGATGCTGGCTGCTGCGCCTCGACAATGGGCAAAGCGACATAAAAAGTGCTGCCCAGGTCGGGCTCGCTTTGCACCCAAATCCTACCTTGGTGCGCTTCCACCAGCGCCTTGGCGATGGCCAGGCCCAACCCGGAGCCGCCCGCCTCGATCATCAAGGGGTTCTCCGCTTTGTAAAAGCGCTCAAGGATCTTGCGCTGCTCCTCCAAGGGGATGCCTACGCCGGAATCCTGGACCGAGAGCAAGAGGTAGCGATTGGCGGCGAGGCCGCCCTGGTCATCGTCTCGCGCCTCGGCGCGGACGTGGATTTCGCCCCCCTCTGGCGTGTATTTGCACGCGTTGTCCAGCAGGTTGCCGACGATCTTGATCAGGGCGTCCCGGTCCGCCAGGGCCGGGGGCAAGCCCTCCTGCATGGCAAAGTTGAGCGTTAGCTTTTTCTCCTCGACCAGCTCTTGCACGCCGGCGGTGGCGGCGGTGATGATCTCGGCCACATCGGTGGGCTGCGGGTGAAGGGCGGCGAGGCCGGGGCCGATCTCCGAGATGTCGATGAGGTCATCGACCAGTTCGGACATGCGGACCGTGTTGTGCCTGGTTTTTTCCACAAACCGGACCTGGGCGGGGTTCAGCGGGCCGATCACCTCTTGCAATAGCAGGTCGGCATAGCCGCGCATGGAGGTGAGCGGCTCGCGCAGCTCCCGCGAGGCGGTGGCGATAAAGTCGCTCTTGGCCCGTTCCGCCTCCGCTTCGTGGGTAATGTCCTGCACGATCGCCACGATACCGGCGGGTTGTCCCTGTTCGATGAGCGGGACCAGGCTGGCGCTGATGGTCTGCCCATCGATCCGCGAGATGGTTGTGAGGGCCTCCCGCTCGTCCTGTTGCAGGGCCTGCGCCAGGGTCTGCTTGCCCGAGCGGAGCACGGCGGGCAAGCTCGGGAAAAAGCTCAGGATGTCTTTCCGCAGCAACTGGTCGCGCGACTGCCCCAGGATCCGAGCGGCTGCGGCGTTCGCCGAGGTGACCCGGTTGCTCGCATCGCTGAACAGAAGACCATAGGGGACGCTCTCCAGGGCCTCCTGGCTGTGGCCGCTACCCGCCTGTGGAGCCTGCGCGGGCGGTTTCTGCTCCCTCACCTGGTTCGCCAGGTCCTGGTGGAGTTGGGCATTCTCCAGGGACGCGGCCACCTGTCCGGCCAGAGATTGGCAGAGGTGGCCGTCCGCCTGGGAGAAGGGGCGCTTGCTGCGCGAGTTGCCCACCAGCAGCAGCCCCAGCACTTGCGTGGCGCTGGCCAGCGGCTGGAGGATCATCGGGCCGGTATCCGAGCTGCCCAATGTCTGGAAGAGCTCTTGCGCGGCAGGGTTGGACTCGACCCGGTTGCTGAGGATCTGCTGCCGCCGCTCCAGGGCGTGCTTGACGATCGGAAAAGCATCGACTTCGAGCGCCAGCCCCGGCGTATTGGCGCCTGAGGTGAGGCCGCCATGCAGCGGATCATACGTCGCCATGACCTGCAGGACGCCGGGGTCGCTGGTGGCATAGGCGATGCCGCATTGGTCAGCGTTCAGGGCAAGCACCACATTCTCGACGATGCCCTCCATCACCTTGCCCAGCTCCAGCGAGTTGGTGGCCTTGCTCGTCTCCACGAGCAAGAGCAACTCGCGGGTCTGGCGCAACGATTCCTCGCTGACCGTCTTGAACTCTTGTCCATAGGAGAAAAGGTCCGCAATGATGCTCTGGTGCACCGTGAGGGCCAGCAGGGGATAGGCTACCAGTTCGGCGACGCGCAGCCAGCCTGCCGCCTGCTCATGCCCGATGGAGAGCGCGTGCGCCAGTTGGGCGACCTGACCGGCCAGTAAGGCGGCAAAGGCGATGCCCAGCCAGAGCCTGAGCTCCGCGCCGCGCCGGATGGCGGCATAGAGCGCCAGCCACGCCAGGGCGATGCGCAGCCCAGCCCAGGCATAGGCCAGCCAGTGCGACCCGTATTGGGCGGCGGGGGAGGCCAGCAGGGCGCTGCGCCAAATCAGGGCGGCGATGGCGAAAAAGACGCCGATCGCGCCGGCCGCGGCCCAGCCGATCAGCGGGAGCTTGCTCCCGAATGCCTGAAGCAGGGGGAGGAAAGACCAGATGAGGGCGGCCCACGACAGGGCGTATAGCGCGTCGCTCAACGGCGGCCAGAGCCAGCTTAGCGTCTCGGCCGGGATGGCGCCTCGCCAGCGCAACCCCTCCAACGCGGCCCAGAGCACGTGGATCGCGGCCGCGCCCAGGAATCCCCAGGTCATCTGGCGGTACTCCTGGCGGCGCATGCGTCGCCACTCCTCCCAGGCCATGCCGCACATGGCCTCCAGGGCGAAGAGCAGGATCACATGATAGGCCAGCGCGCCCGGCGGCTGGTTCAGGATTCCCAAGATGCTCGTTATTGGGGCCATATCGCATTCCTGTCGGTCCGGATGGTGGGATCGCTTGGGCCAAGACCTGGCTACATTATACGCGATTTCCCTGTTTTTTTCAAGTAGCAGTTATATGATTTTGGGCGCAAATCGTCGCTCGCCTACTGGAGACGTCGCCGCCAACGTGGGGATACGCTCCCTGGCGCGGGGCGGCCCGCCGCAACCGGATTTGACAACGCTCTTGACTTTTTTTCAATTCTATACTATGCTTATTCTATCACCCAACTGATGTGGCCATCAGGGGGAGGAGGGCTTATGGCACAGGGGCTACCACAAGGCGATCCGCCCGAGGAGCTAACCGAGGTTGAGGAGCAGGCCGCCCCGACCGAGATAGATGCGCTGCAAGTGGCGGAGCCCGTCACGCTGGACCATCTGGGCTGGTTCGACGCCTTTAGCCATCTATCCCGCCGCCGGGCGGTCACGGTGCAGGTCCCCTTTGCCCCCCCGCCCGGCTTTATGGGGCGAGGTATCGAGCTGGCCAAGGCCCGGAAAGCGCTCCAGACCGGGATGCCCTGCGTCGTCTATGGCGAGCCCGGCGCGGGAAGGACCTCTTTCTGCGTGCAGGCGCTGGCCTCTCCAGAGACCGCGACCCTCTTTCCGGGAGGGGTGCTGTGGCTGGATGCCCGGGCGCTGGACTTGCCGAGCCTCTGCGATGAGGTGGCGCGCTACCTGGATGACGACCAAGTTCTCAAGGCGGAGGATCACGAGTCCAAGATTCAAACGCTGCGTGGGCTGCTGGCTCGTCAGGACCTGTTGGTGGTGCTGGATCAGTTGCGCGACGAGACGGTGGCGGCTCGCTATTGCCAGCGCGTGAGCAGCCATGTCTTGGTCACCTCCGAGGGCCCCGTGCATCTGAACTCGGTCTGCAACATCCACCTCGGCGGGCTGAGCGAGGAGGAGGCCATGGGCTGTTTTCGCGCCCATGCCGGACGGGTGGCAGGGTACGATGAGCAGATCGCGGCCATCTGCGCCTTGCTGAGCCACCACCCCCTGGCGCTGGTCCTCGCCGCCGGCTATCTGCAGGTCACCGGCCTGCGCCCATCCCAGCTCTACGCCGATCTGCGGGAACTGGATGCGCGGATGGCCCCGGGCGACGCGGCGGACAGGGCCTGGCGGGCGCTGCGCCTGGCCATGGCCCCCATCTATGCCTCGCTCAACGACGAACAGCGGGCCCTTTGGGCGGCTCTGGCCTCTTTCCGCGGCGCGACCTTTTCCCTGGCGGCGGCAGCCGCGGTGTCGGGCAAGTGGCGCCAGCGCACCGATCTCTGGCTCAAGCGGGTCTTTCGGCGGCTGGGCGCGGTGGCGCAGGAGCCCTCTTTGGAGCAGGCCGAGCAAGAGTGGCAGGGCGTGGTGCGGGCCGACCTGGACAGCTTTTGCCAGCTTGGCTTGCTCCAGCCGGCGCTCGATGGCGATCAGCGCTACTATCTGAGCGACGCGCTGGCCGAGCTGGCCGCGGAAAAGCAGGGAAACGCCCAAGTTTCGGGCCCTCGCCTGGTGGCCTATTACCGCTCCTTCCTGCGAGCGCGGCGCGCTGACCACGCGGCCATCGCCGCCGAAAAGAACAACATCTTGGGCGCGCTGGACTGGGCGCTGCGGCAAGGCAGGCACGAGGATATGATCGCGATGACCTGCGATCTGGAGCCGTTTTTGCACGCCCAGGGCTATCTGCGCGAGGCGGCGGCTTACCTGGAGGGGGCGCTGCAATCCAGCAAGGCCATCGAGGATCACGAGGCCCAGCTCGAAATCTATCAATGCCTGGGCACCAACTGCTTTCTCCGCAACAACGACGCGGAGGCCAAGGAGCACTATCGCCAGAGCCTATCCCTGGCGGTGGTGCGCGGCGATCCGCTGGCCATGGCGCGGGCGTTCTATGCCTTGGGCAACGTGGCCTATCGCCAGGGCGAGCATGAGCTGGCGCTGGAGCATTACCAGCACAGCCTGAGCAAGCGCGAGATGGTCCCCGGCCAGGTGGGCATGGGCGCCACCCTGCACGCCATGGGGCGGCTGTACCAAAAGTGCGGCAACTTGGCCCAAGCCGAGGAGGCCTATCAGCGCAGCCTGGAGATCGAGCAGGCCGCGGGCAACGATCTCGGCGCCGCCTATCTGCTGCATCATCTGGGCATGGTGGCTCAGGCGCGGAACGACGCGACGCGGGCCCAGGAGCTGTACGAGCGCTCGCTGGCGCTCAAGCAGGATCTGGACGATCGCATCGGGATGGCGCGCACCCTCTGCCAGCTGGGGGCGCTCCAGGCGGCGGCTGGCAACCTGGATCTCGCCTATGATCATTTCGAGCGCGCCTTGACCCTGGCCACGGCGCAGGGTGAGCCCCTGGTCAAAGCCAGGGCGCTGCATGCGCTGGGCAATATCCTCTACCAGAAGGGCAAATACCCCCAGGCGGAAGAGCATTACCGGCAGGGCCTCGCCCTCGAAGAGGCCCTGGATGACAAGATCGGCGTTGCGGCCAGCCTGCACGCGCTGGGCATGATCTATCATGTGCAGGGGAGCTATGGCCACGCGCGCGACCACTATTACAAGAGCCTCGCGATTGAGGAGGCGCTGGGCGACCAGGCCAGCGCGGCGGCGACGCTGCACCAATTGGGCAGCATCGACCTGGCGCAGGGGAACTATGCCTCGGCGCGGAGCTATTACGACCGCAGCCTGTCCCTGGCCCAGACGATCGGCGACAAATCGGGCATCTCGGCGGCGTTGCACCAACTGGGGGTGGTCTGCCAGAATCAGGGCGACTACGATCGGGCGCGCAAGAGCTATGACCAGAGCCTGCGCCTTGCCCAAGAGATGGGCGACCGCGCCGGCGTGGCCTCCACGCTGCACCAGTTGGGGATGATCTATGCCGAGTGGGGCAAATACGTTCCGGCGCGGCGCTATTTCACCTATAGCCTCAAGCTGCGCGAGTCCCTGGGGGATCGTTTGGGCATCGAGTGCAGCCTGCAGCAACTGGGCAATCTGCACCTTTTGGTGGGGCAATACGCCGAGGCCCATGAGCAGTATGAGCGCAGCCTGGCGCTGGCCGAGGAGCTGAACGACAAACACGGCATCGCCCGAATCCTGCACCAGTTGGGCATGATCGCCTATGGGCAGGGGGACTATGACACGGCGCAGGAGCACAATCTGCGCAGCCTGGGCATCCAGGGGGCGCTGGGGGAAAAGCTGGGCATCGCCCACACGCTGCACCAGTTGGGCATGGTCTTCCACGCCAAGGGGAACCATGACGAGGCGCGCGAGTATTACCAGCGCAGCCTGGTGATCGAAGAAGACTTGCAGGATCAGCGAGGCATGGCCGCCACCGTGCACCAGATGGGCATCCTGGCCGCCGAGCAGGGCGCCTATGCGGAGGCCGAGCAGCACTACCGTCGCAGCATGGAGATCGCCGAGCAGGTGGGCGACCTGGTGACCAAGGCCGCGAACTGGCACAGCCTGGGCGATCTGGCCGACCGCCAGGGGCAGCTCGATCTCGCTGAGGAACGCTACCGCGCCAGCCTGGAGATCCGCGAGTACCTGGGCGACCGGCTGGGCATCGCCGCCAGCTACCACCAGTTGGGCCTGGTGCGCGTGGCGCGCGGCGATACGGAGGCCGCCGAGGGCTACCACCGCCAGAGCCTGGACATCGCCACTGAGCTGGGGAGCCGCTACTGGATCGCGCTCAACGCGCACAACCTCGGCAATCTCGCTTGCCAGCGCGGCGAGTACGCCGCGGCCAAGGCGCATTATGACCGCAGCCTGACCATCTATGAGCAGATGGGTGATCAAGCCAATATCGCCCACACGCTGCACCAGTTGGGCGTGGTGGCCCATGCCCAGGGCCAGCTCGCCAACGCCAAGCTCTATTACCAGCGCAGCCTGCAGTCCAAGTCCGAGTTGGGCGACCGGTGGGGCCTGGCCGCGACCTGGGCGCAGTTGGGCCTGGTGGCCAAGGCGGAGAATGACCTGCCGCTGGCCCGGCGGCTGTGGGAGCAGAGCCTCCACATCTTTCAGGCGCTGGGCTCCCCCCAGGCCGCCAACGTGTCTGGCTGGCTGGAGGCTGCCGCAGCGCAAGAGTCGGCGCCCTAGCCGGGCGAGCCTGGACGGGGCCGGCGCCAGGCCTCGCGGATCACCTGCCGCACGCGCTCGGGCATCTCCAGGGTACCCAGCTCTGCCTCGGTGAACCAGCCGGCAGCCAGCGCATCCGAGGCAGGGCGCGGCTCCCCGCCCTGGTAACGGGCGGCCAGATGGATGAGCAGATAGTGGAAGCGGATGCGCCCATCCTCGTCGCGCTGGATCAAGTCGTAGAGGCTGAGCGGCTCCCCTGCCTCCACCTCCAGGCCGCACTCTTCGCGCGCCTCGCGCTGGGCCGCTTCCTGGATCGTCTCGCCCAGCTCGATCGCGCCGCCGGGCACGGACCATTGCCCGCGGCCTGGCTCGTTGGCCCGCTGGATCAGCAGCACGCGGTCGCCATTGAGGATGACGATCCCGACCGCGGGGACGGGGTTTTCGGGGTATTCGCGCACGGCTCCTCCCTGGATGCTGGTTTGTGGGGGATCATACCATGGAGCTGGGCTGGCAGCCAAACCCGCGAGGCGAGAGGCGCCCCTTGGGTTCTTGACGCAAATCGCGAATGGTGCTATCATAGCTATGGGACACCGTTGCCCCCATCGCGTGTGTGGACGCCAGGATGGGGGTTGTTTTTTTGCTCGGGGGGCCAGGACAGAGCTGGGGCAACCATGTCCTGTATGTGGGAGGAGAAGACGTCTAGCCGTGCGTATTGGCATTGACGCGAGAATCTCGTACTATAGCGGAGCTGGCATCGGTCAATACACCAAACAGCTAATCCGCGCATTGTCCCAAGTCGCGACCACCGACGAATTCACGATCTTGCAGAGCCGTAAAGACCAGTCGAGCCTGGTGGACCACCCCAGGTTCCGGCGGCGTTCGCTGTGGACCCCCAGCCACCATCGCCTGGAACAGCTCACCTTGCCTCTGGAGGTCGCCCTCGCTGATGTGCAGCTCTTGCACAGCCCGGACTTTATCCCCCCGTTCCGGCGCAAGTGCAAGTCGGTGATCACCATCCACGACCTGGCCTTCTTGCTCTATCCCAACCTGCTTACCCGGGAGAGCGCCCGCTATTACAGCCAGATCGACGAGGCCACGCGCCGCACCGATCACATCATCGCTGTCTCCGAGTCCACCAAGCGCGACATTATGCGGCTCTTGGGCGTGCATGACAAGTATGTCACCGTCATCCACGAGGCGGCCGATCCCATCTATCGCCCGCTGGATCGGGGGGAAGCCGCGGCGTGGGTCCAAGACCGCTACCATTTGGTGGGCAAGTACGTCCTCTTTATGAGCACCATCGAGCCCAAGAAGAACCTGCCCATGCTGTTGCAGGCTTTTCGCCAGATGCTGGACACCTACCACATCAAAGCCAAGTTGGTGGTGGCGGGCGACCGCGGCTGGCTCTTCGAGGACGTTTTCCAGACGGTGGAGCGACTCAAGTTGAGCGAGGACGTGATCTTTTTGGGGCGCGTGACCAACGAGGAACTGCTCAACCTGTATAACGCCGCGCAGGTGCTGGTGCACCCGGCGCTCTATGAGGGCTTTGGCTTGACCCCGCTGGAAGCGATGGCCTGCGGCACGCCGGTTATCGTCTCCAACGCCTCGTCACTTCCCGAGGTAGTGGGCGATGCGGGGCTTTTGGTGGACCCGAAGGATCCCGAGGATTTGGCGGTGGCGATGGCTCGCGTGCTTACCACGCCCGAGCTGCAACAAGAGCTGCGGCACAAGGGGCTGCGGCGGGCCAAGAACTTTTCCTGGGCCAAGGCCGCCGCGCAGACGCTGGAGCTCTATCACCGGCTCAACGGACACTGCTCGTAGAGGGAGGGCGCATGCCGCTCAAAAAGCTGCTCTTCCTGACGCCGCAACTGCCCTATCCGCCGCACCAGGGCACGGCGATCCGCAACTATAACCTGATCAAAGAGCTATCCGCGCGGTATGAGGTGCATCTCCTTTCCCTGGCGGAGGACCCCAGCGCGGAGGATATCGACCACCTGCGCCAACTCTGCCGGAGCGTGCAGACCGTTCCCGCGCCTCGGCGCACCCTGGCGCAGCGCGCCCTCTCGACCCTCACTTCCAAGCTCCCCGACATGGGCCTGCGGCTAGAGTCGCCCGCCTTCCATAATCACCTGATCGCCGTGCTCGCCGCCACCGATTTCGACGTCGTGCAGGTGGAGGGGATCGAGATGGCCCCCTATATCCAGGACGTGCTGGCGCGTAACCCGCGCCCGCTGGTGGTCCTGGACGACCACAACGCCGAGTATGTCCTGCAACGCCGGGCGTTTGAGACGGACATCCGCCAGCCGGCCCGCTGGCTGGCCGCCGCCTATTCTCTGATCCAGTGGCGCAAGCTGCGGCGCTACGAGCGCGAAGCGTGCCTGCGCGCCGACCGCGTGGTGGCCGTGTCCGAGGCCGACGCGGAGGCGCTGGCCGCGCTCCTGGGCGATCGGGAGATCGCCGTGGTGCCCAACGGCGTCGACGCGGTCTATTGGCAGCCGCCCGAGGTCTTTGTGCCGCTGCCTCGCGCCCCGGCGGTGGTCTTTACGGGCAAGATGGATTTCCGGCCCAACGTGGACGCCATGCTCTGGTTCCATAGCCAGGTCTTCCCGCTGATCCAGCAACGCGCGGGGATGCCGGTTCACCTGTACGTGGTGGGCAAAGACCCCCATCCCCGCCTCGCGCCTCTGGTGGCCGATCCGCACGTCGCCCTCACCGGCTATGTGCCCGACGTCCGCCCGTATACCTCGGGCGCCGACGTCTATATCGTGCCCTTGCGCATCGGCGGCGGCACCCGGCTCAAGGTGCTGGAGGCGATGGCCATGGGCAAGGCCCTGGTTTCCACCACGCTGGGTTGCGAGGGGATCAACCTGACCCATGGCCGGGAGGCGCTGCTGGCCGACTCCCCCTCCGACTTTGCCGATGCCGTCGTCTCGCTGCTGCGGGATGAGACGCGTTGCCGCGAGCTGGGTCAGCGGGCGCGGGAATATGCCACCTCCCTTTACGATTGGCGGCGGATCGCGCCGCTGCTAGAAAAGGTCTATGACCGCTCGTGAGAGCGCGCGGCGCATACTGCTCCGCGCCTGGGCGGCGCTCGGCCGCCCTTTGAGCCCTGCCAGGGCGGCGCCCCTGCCTTCCTCGCCGCGCATCCTGATCATCCGCCCCGATCACCTGGGCGACCTCCTGTTCGCCGCGCCAGCCGTGCGGCTGCTCCGCGCCATGTTCCCCACGGCGCACCTCGCCGCGCTGGTCGGCCCCTGGGGCGCCGAGATCGCCCGGCGCTGCTATCCCGTGGACGAGGTGCGCACCTGCGTTTTCCCTGGTTTCTCTCGCCAGCCCAAGGGCAAGCCTTGGGCGGCTTATCGGCTGCTCGCCCACGAGGCCCGGTCGCTGCGCGATTTCGATCTGGCGGTGGTGCTGCGCTTCGACCATTGGTGGGGGGCGCTATTGGCCCATACGGCAGGCATCCCGCGGCGGTGGGGCGATGACATCCCCGAGTGTGCCCCTTTTCTGACCTCTGCCGCGCCCTATACGGCGGGGCGGCACGAGGTGGAGCAGAGCCTGCGGCTGGTTTCGACCTGCGCCGAGATGGCGGGGCTGGAGGCCCCGAGGATTGACACCCATCTCGCCTTTCCGGTCACCGCGGACGAGGCCGGTTGGGCGGCGGGTTATCTGGCGCAGCAAGGCCTCGCGGGGGGCGAGCGGCTGATCGCCATCCACCCCGGCGCGGGGGCGGCGGTCAAGCTTTGGCCCGCTGCGCGCTATGCCCAGGTGGCCGATGCCCTGGCGGAGCGGTGGCAAGCCCGTGTGCTCCTGACCGGCTCGCGGGACGAGCTGGGGCTGGCCCAGGCGGTGGCGGGGGCCATGCGGAGCCGGGCGACGGTGGCGGCGGGGGAGACGACGCTGGGGCAATTGGCCGCGCTGCTGGCCCGCTGCCAGTTGGTCATCGGCTCGGATAGCGGGCCGCTGCACCTGGCCGTGGCGGTGGGGGCGCCCACGCTGCACATGTTCGGCCCGGCGGATCCGGCGCTCTTTGGCCCCTGGGCGCCGGGCGAGGAGGCGCGGCATCCGGTGCTCCTCTCGCCGCGCCATTGCGTGCCCTGCAACCGCCTGGACTATGGTCCAGCCGAGCTGCCCGAGCACCCGTGTATGGCCGAAGTCGCGACGGAGGACGTGCTGCGCGCGGCGGAGCGCGTGCTGGCGGCGGAGGCCAGGCCCTAGCGGTCGGGCCTCGTCATCTTGAGATACAATAGAAACAGCCCCCGCGGTGTTCGCGGGGGCTGTTTTTGTGGCTGGTCGCAGTCAGCTTACTGGACGGGGAATCCGCTATAGCCGGAGGCCCGAGACAGGCTGCTGTACACAATGTTGGTGATGGCGATGATGCTGTGGCCGGTGGCCGACTCGATGTACATGGCGCCGGTAAAGTTGTTGCCCAGGTCGGTCAGCGCCTGCTGCGGGAGCTCCAGGCCGGAAAGCAGGTTCAGGCGGATGGAGCTGCCAGCGGGCAGGTTCACGTTGTAGCCGGCCGGGTTGCCAGCGGGCGTGCCAGCGGCGCTAAAGAACTTGACGTTCAGGGTGCCGTCGGTGTTGTCCAGGTTCTGGACCAGGGTGGTCGAGAAGATCTGGTTGGTGCCGACCAGCTTGCGATAGACCGCGGGCATCGAGATCGCATTGTTGGTGGCATCGCTGGCGCGAGCGGCGTTGTAGCCCAGGTTGTCCGGCACCGAGGCGGGGAGGAAGTAGAACCCCGCGCCGGTCAGTTGCTGGCCGTTGGTGCAGGTGATCTTGGCCGAGCCCTGCCAGTTGGTGCCGAGCGCGTTCATCGCCGTGGCCCACTTGGTCGGGTCCATCTGGCCGACGGAACGTGTGTTGATGCCATAGGAGGCCTTGGCCGGGATGGTGTCGGTCCAGGAGGTGCTGGCCTTGCCGGGGACGCCGATCAGGTTAACGGTGATATTGGCCGCCGAGGTGCCCAGGTTCTGGACGGTGATGGCGCTGTAGAGCTGCCAGGTGCTACCCACGGCGCGGCGGAAGACGCCCGGAACCCAGATGGTGGTGTCGCCAGTGCTGGCGCCGCTATAGGCCGCGGCCCACTCAGGCGCGTGGATCGAGGCCATCGCCGCGATCTTGGTGTTGGAGGTGATATAGAGCGAGCCGTTGCCGCCGGTGGCGGTAAAGTTGGCCTGGGAGATGGTGTCTAGGATGTAGGTCTTTTCCGCTTTGGCGGGGATGGTGTCGTTCAGCGTGCCGGTCGCCGTGCCATCGCGGTTGAAGAAATTGAGCGCGACGGTGGCGGCGGTGTTCTCGGTGTTCTGCACGCTCACGCGGGTCTGCCGGGTGGCGGACTTGGCCAGGCCGGACAGGTAGACCTCGGTCGCGGGCGCGTCCACGCCGTTATACGTGGCGGCCGCGGCGGCGGTCCCGGTGGTGCCATCCCAGAACATGTTGACGATGGCGGCCAGGGGCTCGGTGGCGGCCAACTCGGCCGCGCCGGCCCAGTTATCGCCCACGCCAAACTGGGTGTACAGGAGGTACGCGGCGCCCTTGGAGGGGATCGGATCGGGCAGGGTGTAGGTCCAATCCGGATCGCCGGTGTCCTGACGGTAGAAGGTGACGTTCACCTGCGCGTCAGCCGTGCCGAGGTTTTGCATGAACACGTTGGTCTTGCCGGTGCCCGGGTTGATGTCAGCCAGGGCGGCGGTGGGGGCCAAGAGGACCAGCAGGCCCACCAGGACGGCCAGGAACAGTCTTGATTTCATACGTAATCCTCCTTGAGCTGTTTGAGGCAAAGATAGACGAATAGCTGTTGTCCTACAACATCGCCGATTGTACCCTACTGCGGCCCGAAAGTCAATAACCCCTTTGTATTAGCGGGGGTATCCGGGGGTATGGAGCGCTAACCTCCCGCCTGCGGCGTCTCCACTGGCTTGTGGATGGGGATGGCCAGGTAGATCGTCGTGTACTGATAGGCCTTTTCTCCATCCCAGCGGTAATACTTGACCTCCAGATAATCGGGATGCTCGGCCTGCCTGGTGATCACGATCTCATCCTCGCCGTCAAAGTCGCCATCCTCGATGACCGGATAGTAATACAGGGAGCGGAAGCCCTCCTCGCCATCCAGCGGCCCGCCCACCGGCCCCTCGGCGGCATAGCCTTCGCCATTCCAGGCATAGATATAGAGGTGCTTGGTGACCTCGTCATCCTCGGCGGCAAAGACCAGCGCCTTGGGCCGCTTGCTCATCTCGATGGGCCGCACCTGCACGTCCTCGATGCGCTGCCCGGCGGGCAGCATGACCTGCCAGTCGTCGATGGCCAGGCCGTCGCCCGATTCGGCGCGAAAAGCCACCACCTTTTCCGCTATCGAGTCTCGGTTGACGTCTTGCTCGAACTCGAACAGCGTGGTGGCGGCGGCGGGCACCGCCAGGCCCCGCGTCGGCGTGGGCGAGGGGGTGGCGGTGATCGTCGCCGTGGCCGTGGCCGTCGGCGTCTCGGTGGGCAGCGGGGTAGCCGTTGGCTCGGGCGCGCAGCCGCTGGCCGCGCCCAAGATGGCCAGGAGGAGGCCCAGGGTCAAAGCCAGAAGCCAGGCGCCATAACGCGCATCTCTCATCAACGTCACCTCGCCACCCGGATGCTGCTGCGCCACTGCTTGCGGATATAGCTCAAGTCGATGCGCCCCTCCAGCAGCCAGCCCAGCGCGCCGGTCCCCTTCTTGATGGCGTTGGCGACTTTGGCGAACCTGACCACGATCCCGGGCCGTTTGCGCAGGTAGGGGCTGTGGTACATCCGTTTGATCAGCCCTTTGGGGATGAACCGCTTGGGCAAGAGCGAGATCACGGCGCTCCAAAAGAGCGATTCCTTGTTCGGCGCCTTGTTCCCCAGCGAGACTGCCCACTGCTCCAGCGTCTTGCGCGAATACCCCTCGATGTCGTCCAGCGTGATGTGGCCGTCGGCCAGGGCGCGGCGGGTGAGAGCCGTGTTGGGCAGGTGGGTGAGGGAGTAGAGCCGCAGGTTATAGGGGCGCGGGATCTTGAGCAAGTACTCGAAACTCTCGTCCTTGTCCGCCTGGGTCTCGTAGGGGTTGTCCACGATCAGGTTATAAGACGGCATCAGCCCGCCCTGGTGCACGATCTCGGCCATGCGGATCATCTTGTCGGTGGGGATGTGGCGATTGAACACCTCCCGCCGCACCCGGTCCGAGCCGCTCTCGATGCCCACCATCAGGTCGTCCAGCCCGGCATCCACCAGCAGGCGGATCACCTCTTCGTCGATGAAATTGGGGTGCAGGTTGCACTTGAAGGGGAGCCCCACCTGCGCCTTGTACTCGCGGGTGAACTCGAGCATCCACTCCCGGTTGATCACCAACACCTCGTCGAAGAAAAAGACTACCTTCATCTGGGGAAAGATCTGGCGGGCATAGGCCAGTTGCTTCATGATGTTGGGCACGCTGCGCTGCCGGACGTAACTTCCCTTGCCCTTGGTCACCTCGCGAAAGATGCTGTTGCTGCAATAGGCGCAGCCATAGGGGCAGCCGCGCGAGGTCTGGATGATATAGTGGGAGCGGAAATACTTGCCGCGCCCGCCGGATTGCATGAACGGCTCGCCAGCATGCCAGCGCCCCTCGTCGAAATAGTGCTTGTTCTCGTCGCTGTAGTCGAAGAACGGGAGGCTATCCAAGTCCTGGATCAGCGGGCGCAGCTCGTTGCGCCAGATGCCGTCGGGAGCGTGCACCCACAAGTTGGCGATGTCGTGGTAGGGCTGGCCCGCGGCGATGCGCTGGTAGAGCTCCCAGAGCGGCTCCTCGCCCTCGCCGATGCAGAGGATATCGGCCAGGGCATGGTCGTCGTCGGTGTGAAAACCCGCGCTGAGGCACTCGTCCGGCACCACCGTGGGGTGATAGCCGCCCCAGATCACCAAGGCGCCCAGCTCGCGCTTGATCCGCGCCGTCAATCGGATGGCGTCGGGGTACATGGCGGAAAAGAGGCTCAGCCCCACGATCTCGGCGCCGACCTCGCGCAGCTTGGCCACGATCTGCGCCAGATCGTCATCGCTCAGGGGCTTCATCTCGTTCATGGCGCGGTCCTGGAAAAAGAGGACCGTGATATCAGCCCCCTTGTCCTTCAGATAAGCGTGCAGCGCGCGCACGCCCAGCGCCTCGAACCCATAGAGGGTCACCAGGGCGAGTTTGGGCTTGCGTTCCATCGCGCTGCTCGAGTTTGTGCCGGTCATCAGCGTTTCCTTTCTTGCACGGTCCATGTCCCCAATAATACACGATCTCCTGCCGCCTGTCCATTGGCCGCCGCGACGGGCAGCCTGGCGCCGGTCATCGTGTCGTAGAGCCCCACCTCCAGCTCGTAGCCGCCGGCGGGGGCCTGGGCGTCGATCGCCAAGAGGTGCCGGTCGGGCACCATCTCGCCAGGGAACCATTGCGTGGTGGGCAGCCCGCCGTCCTGGGGCTCGGCGTCGTGTTGCGCCCAGACGGGGCCGCTGGTGGCGGGGTTGTAGGCCGCGCCCAGCAGGTGGGTAAAGACGGTGTAGCGCGCCTCGATCTTGGCCGGGGCGCGCCAGTAGAGGGTCAGCTCTAGCGTGTCGCCGGCATGAATGGCGGCAGCGGGCGCGCGCTGGCCCTGGACACGCAGGGTGTACCCCTCCAGCCGCGCCACCCCGCCCAGGTCCGCGCCCACGGGCTGCGCCATCTGGGGCGGGCGGGGCGGGGGCGTGGTGTGGGTCACGCGGAGCGCGCCCAGTTGCAGGGAAGAGGTTCCCTGCTCGCCAGCCCGGATATCGACCTGGAAATGATACGCGCCCGCTGGTGTGCCCGGGTAGATGGGGAAGGCCGCCTCGGTGCGGGTCAGGCCCGCGGCGGTGTCCAGCGCCAAGTCGCGCGCTTCCAGGACGCGGCCCTGCCCATCGCGCAGGCTCACGGCGACCTGGGCGGCTGCGGCGGGCTCCCAATAGAGCGCCAGCCGCACCGTGTCGCCGGGGCGAAACTCGGCGGTGGGCAGGTCATAGCCCACCAGGTTCGGCTGGGGCGGCAGGCCCAGCGCGGGTACATGCTGGGGGAAAGCCGGCTCCGCCACCCGCAGCGGCCCCTCGGCGGCATAGAGCCACAGGCTGTTATGGTCGAAGCGCGCGGCGTATAGCTCGTTGTTGCGCTCCCTCAGCCAGCCCTGGGCCAGCGCCTGCGGGTCTTGGAGGGCCGACTCGAAATAGGCCAGCCAGATGCGGCGGTGCTGCGCTGTCAGCGGGGCCAGTTGCGCCGCCACATTCTCGGCGGTGATGGCGCTGGTCCCCTGTGGCAGGTAGTAGACCGTCGGACGCAGGCCCTCGCGCTCCGGGTCGTGGTAATAATAGTCCCAGATGGGGTAGCGGTCGCCCGAGATCAGGCAGACGGCGTCGCCGGGCTCGGCATAGGCCGAGATGGTTCGCACCAAGCTCTGCAGCTCGTCGCGGAGGTAGCGCCCATCGTAGTGCTGGGGCAGGGACCAGGTGAACACCACCAGCACGGCCGCCAGGATTGAGGCACCAAGTAACCTTGACGCGATGGAGGTCGAGGCTTCAGCCGGTCTTTCACCCGTGAGCGCTCGCTTGACGGCTCGGCCTCCAAGCAGGGCGCTAAGCCGCTCCCCCACCGTTTGGATGCTCCAGGCCAGCAGCAGATAGAAGGGCGGCGCGAAGGGGAGCAGGTAGCGCGCCTCCACGTGGGGCGAGTAAAAGAGCCCCCGCGGCATGGTCAGAAAGTAAACGGCCAGCGGCGGCAGGCCCAGGCACAGCGCCAAGAGCAAGAGCGCCCGGCGCGCATCGCCCTGTCCCCGCTTCCAAGCCAGGAGGGCGCCCGCGACGCAGAGCAGCGCGAACAGCCCCACCAACCAGGTATAACGCTCCACATGGGTGGAGATGCCCAGCGTCAGCGCCGTGAGATACAAGCGGATGAAGGAGGCGAAGCGGAACGGCTCGGAGGTGGACCAGGTCTGCATCCGCGGCAGGGCCAGCAGCAGCCAGGGCACAAAGAGCAGCGCGGTGATCACCTGCCCGACCAGCCAGCGGCGCCAGACGCGCCAGCGCTCCGCGGCGGGGCGCTGCAGCCCGGCGATGAGCAGAAAGGCGTTCTGCACGACGATGATCAAGATGGAGAGGTAGAGGGTATAGAGCGCGCCCGCGCTGGCCAGCACATAGGGGATCAGGCCGCGCCAGGCCCGAGGGGCGCCATCGCGCTCCTGCTGCCACCAGCGGACCATGAAGTAGAGCGAGGCGGTCCCCAGGAGCCCGGCCAGCATGTACATGCGCATCTCTTGGGACCACCAGACGTGAAAGCGCGAGAGGGCCACCAAGAGCGCCGCCAACAGGCCCACGCGCCGGCCCACCAGCCGACGGCCCAGTTGATAGGCCAGGGGGATGGTCAGCAGCCCATAGATGACGGAGGGGAAGCGGGCGGCGAATTCGCCCTCGCCAGCGACGCGGGTGAGGGCAAAAAGGCCCCAGAAAAAGAGCGGCGGATGCACGTCCGAGGCGGTCCACAGGGTCATGCCCACCAGGCCCTTGCGGACGGCCCAGACGGCCAGCCCCTCATCCCACCAGAGGTTCTGCGCGCCGAGGAGGTAGGTGCGCAGGGCAAAGCCGACGCAAAGGATGCCCAGCAACAGGGCCAGGTCGAGCCAGGGGGTCACCCGTCGTCTGGACATGGCGGGCACCGTCAGGCCTCGGTCGCTTCGGCGGCGGTAAAGGCCGAAAATGCCTCGACGAGCTGCTGGTAGGCGCCGCCGCCCAGGCGAGGCCGCTCCGTGGTGATGTCGCGGATGGCACCCTTGAGCTCGCTCAGCGGGAGCACGGGCACGGTGGGGTTGCTGACCCGCAGGTCCAGTTTTTCCTTGCGCCCGGCAAAGACGATCAGGGTGGCGATGGGCACATCCTGCCCCGGCAGCTTTTGGTCGACGAGCCTGCGCAAGAGGCCTGCCTCGTGCTGCGCCTCTTTCGTGGGGTTCCCCAGCCCCTCATCGGTGAGCAGGCGCAGGAGGCGTCCGAAGGTGAGCTTGTGCCGCCACCGGCTGCCATCGCACGAGATGGTCCCCTCCTGGCGCTTGACGGTGATGGCGGTGAGGCCATCGGACGAGAGGAGGACATGCTGGGAGGGCAGGACATAGTTGTAGAGCACGTAGCGGTTGTCCAGGCCCTTGAGCACCTTGGTCAGCGATTGATCGGCGCGCGGCTCGCGCACCCACCGGTTGGCCAGATAGATGCCCACGTTGGAGAGGATAAAGCCCACCAACAGGCTGCCATACACCAACAGCATCATGAACGGTTGCACGCTCTCGCGCTGCTGGAACGAGATCACCAGCCCGGCGATCAGGACGATCAACCCGGCAAAGCTGGCGATGCGCCCGATCTTTTGCCCCTTCTGGATCAGCTTGGTGTCGGTTACGGCTTTCATGGCAGCTCCTACTCGGCGTAGCGTCGAAGGATCAAGCTGGCGTTCTGGCCGCCCAGCCCGAACGAGTTGGACATGGCAACGTTGACCTGCGCTTGCCGCGCCACCAGCGGCACGTAATCCAGGTCGCACTCGGGGTCGGGGTCTTCCAGGTTGATGGTGGGGTGGATCATGTGGTCGCGGATGGTCTGCACGCAGACCATCGCCTCGATGGCCCCGGCGGCGCCCATGGCGTGGCCGATCATGGACTTGGTGCTGCTGATCGGGATGCGGTAAGCGCGGTCGCCAAAGAGCTTTTTGATGGCCAGCGTCTCCATCGCGTCGGCCAGCCCCGTGCCCGGCCCGTGGGCGTTGATATAGTCCACCGCTTCCGGCTCCAGCCCGGCGTTGTGCAGGGCCGCGCGCATGGCGCGGATGGCGCCGTCCCCGCTGGGGTCCGGCGCGGCGATGTGGTAGGCGTCAAAGGTCACGCCGTGCCCCGCCACCTCGGCATAGATGCGCGCGCCCCTGGCCAGGGCGTGCTCCAGGCTCTCGAGGACGAGGATGGCGCTGCCCTCGGAGGCGATAAAACCATCCCGCCCGCGGGCGAAGGGGCGGCAGGCCCCCGCGGGGTCGCCCGACCAGGTGGACATGGCGCGCATGGCGGCGAACCCCGCCAGGCCCATCTCGGTGATGCTGGCATCCGCGCCGCCGGCGATCATCACGTCGGCCTGACCGCAACGGATGGCCGCCGCGGCGTCGCCGACAGCCTGCGTGCCCGCGGCGCAGGCGGTGCAGACGGTGGCGTTATAGCCCTTGGCCTTGTAGGCGAGGCTCACCTGGAAGGCGGCCATGTTGGGGATAAAGGTCACCATGAACAGCGGCGACAGGCGGCGGCCCTGCCCGGCGACGATCTTGCGCACGCCGTCTTCGATATCAATAAAGCTGCCGGCGCTATTGCCCAGCAGGACGCCCACACGGGGGGCCTCCTGGTCGTCGATGGTGAGGCCGGCGTCCTGGAGCGCCATGCCTGCCGCGGCCACGGCGAATTGGCTGAAGCGGGCCATGCGGCGCGCCTCCCGGCGGTCCATATAGTCCCCTGGCTCAAAGTTTTTGATCTGGCCCGCCACGTGGGTGGTGTATTCCTCGTGGTTGATGCCTTCGACGATGGAGAGGCCGGAGCGGCCCGCCAGCAGGTTGCGCCAGGTCTCCTCCGCGGTGAGGGCCGAGCAGGTAATCGCGCCTAGCCCGGTCACCACGACGCGGCGGCCAGGGTGGCTAGGCAGGGCAGGGTGGGTGGTTGGGCTATCCAAGGGTGAGACTCCTCATCTGTGGGCTAGGTCATATAAACAGAGACCTCCGGAGCCAAGACCCCGGAGGCCCGCAGGGCTTTCACTCGCTGATATCGGGAAGGCCGCTGCCCAGGCCGGCGGCGATGGCCCCCACCAGGTCCGCCTCCACGGCGCGATGGGCGACCTTGATGGCGCTGCGCATGGCCTTGGCGTTGGAGCGCCCGTGGGCGATGATGACCGGCCCGCGCACGCCCAGGAGCGGCGCGCCGCCCACCTCGTCCGGGTTCAGGCTCTTGACAAAGCTCTTGAGACCCGGGGTGAGCAGCACAAGCCCGGGCAGGCCGATGAGCAGGGCGGGGAGCAGCAGGATGCCGCCCAGCGCCGATAGCCAGCCGCGCCCGGTGATCCCGGATTTGAGCATCTTGACGATGGCCTTCACCAGCCCCTCGGAGAGCTTGATGGCCACGTTGCCGGTAAACCCGTCGGTGACCACCACGTCGGCCAGCCCCATGGGGATATCCTTGCCCTCCACGTTGCCATAGAACTTGTAAGGGCCTTGCTTGAGCAGGGCATAGCTATCCCGCACCAGCATGGAGCCTTTGCCCTCCTCCTCGCCGTTGGAGAGCAGGCCGACCACTGGGTCAGCGATGCCCAGGATACGCTGGGCATAGGCATGGCCCATCAGCGCGAATTGGTACAGGTATTCGGGCTTGCAGTCGGTGTTGGCACCCACGTCCAGCACGACGCGGTGGCCGCGCACGGTGGGGTAGGCCGTGGAGAGGGCCGGGCGATGGATGCCCCTGATCCGCCCCAGGTTAAAGAGCGCCGCCGCCATCACCGCGCCCGAGTTGCCCGCCGAGACAAAGGCGTCGGCTTGGCCCTGCCGGACCATCTTCATGCCGACCACCATGGACGAGTCCTTTTTCTCCTTGACGGCCAGCGTGTGCTCCTCCATGCTGACCACCTCGGAGGCGTGGACCACGGTGATCTGGGCGCCCGTCAGGTCGTGCTTGGCCAGCTCGGCCTTGACCGTCTCCTCTGGGCCGACGAGGATGATCTCGGCCCCGGTCTCTTTGGCGGCCATCACGGCCCCGGCCACGTCGGGCTCGGGCGCGTGGTCGCTGCCCATGGCGTCAACGACGATCTTCATGCGGTCTCTCCTGTGCTCCACGGTGTGAGGTGCGCAAACACTGCTCCGGATTCTACATCGTTTCTGCGCCCAAGTCAAAGCAGGCGCACCGCTGGCTGCTTTGACTTTTGCCCGAAAGGGGATATAGTACGAGGATAACACATGGCGGCACGCCATGGTGAGGAGTCGGTTCTATGGGGCAATTAGGCGACCTCCTGCGTGAGGCCCGCGAGGCCAAGGGGATCTCGCTGGAGCAGGTCGAAAAGATCACCAATATCCGCGTCAAGCTGCTGCAGGCCCTGGAGCAGGAGGCCTATGAAGAGCTTCCCGCTCCAGTTTTTGTCAAGGGCTTCTTGCGTAACTATGCGCGCGCGCTCGGCCTCGATCCCGAGCAAGCTGTCGCGCTCTATAAAGAGACCGTCGGGGACGCTGACCGGCCTTATGAACTCAAGGCCCTTTCCGAGCCGCTGGAGGACCCGGCCAGCCGTGCGCCCTGGTTCCTGGCGGCATTCGTGGTGATCGCCCTCGGCCTTCTGGCCTGGTGGGGATATCGTCAGGGGCTGCTCAAGCTGCCGGCCTGGCCCTGGGCCGCGCGCCCGGCAACCACGGCCACGGCGCCGGCCACCGCGACGCTGGCCCAAGCGGCGGCGCCAACCGGCGCTTTGCCGACCGACACGGCCCAGCCGACGCTCACGGCTTCCTCCACGCACACCAGCCAGCCGACCGACGCGCCGACGACGCCGGCCCCGCCGACCGCCACCTTGACCCTGACCCTCGCGCCCACCGGCACGGCGACGGTCTCCCCGACGCCGACCGTGGCCGAGACCATCACGCCCGCGCTCAGCCCGACCGCCACCTTGCCGCCCTCCGATGCGCCGATCCAGGTCACGCTGATCTCGCAGATGAGCGTCTGGCTGCGCGTCTATGCCGATGGCGCCAAGGTCTTTGAGGGCATGATGGACCAGGGCGCGGCCCAGACCTGGACGGCGGAGCGGCAGCTCTATGTGCATTGCGGCTATGCCAATGGCGTCCGCGCCGTGGTCAATGGCCAGGAATATGGCGTGTTGGGCCCGCAGGCTGACACGGTGCGCGTCGAGTGGGCGCTGGCCGCGGGCACGCCCTCGGTCTCCAGCGTGGTTAGCCCGACGCAGGTCGTGATCACCCCCAACCCGACCCGCGCGCCATAGGGAGGGCTGGCCCCCAGGAGGGGCGGAGAGCAGCGTGAGCAAGCGTTTTCACATCGTCTCCCTGGGCTGCCCCAAAAACGCCGTGGACGCGGAGGGGATCGGCCAATTGCTGCGCCAGCAGGGCTACGAGGAGGCCGACGAGCCTCGCCAGGCCGATGTCCTCATCGTCAACACCTGCGGCTTTATCGCTCCCGCCCGCGAGGAATCGCTGGCCGCCTTGCGCGAGCTGGCCCAGGGCAAGCGCCGCCGCCAATGGCTCGTCGCCGCCGGGTGCCTGCCCGAGCGCCGGGACCTGGACCTGAGCGCCCTCGTCCCCGGCCTGGACGGCATCATCAGCACGCGCCAGTGGTCCCAGTTCCCCGCCTTTCTTTCCCGCCTGGTCGCGTCACAACGCGCGCCCGCGAGCCCCTGTTACACCTGGCCGGCCCCCGCTGGGGAAGGCAGCTCGCTGGTGGCCCGGGTGGATCGCCGCGCGACCACGGGGCGCAGCGCCTACCTCAAGATCGCCGATGGCTGCGACGCTGCTTGCGCCTTTTGCGCCATCCCGCAGATCAAGGGGCCGCAACAGAGCAAGCCCGCCGCCTGGGTGGTGGACGAGGCGCGGCAACTGGCCGAGCAGGGCGTGATGGAGTTGATCCTGGTGGCCCAGGATACCACCGCCTACGGCCGCGACCTGGGCCTCTCCGACGCCCTCCCCGACCTTATCAGCCAGGTGCTGGACGCCGCGCCCGCCGTGCGCTGGCTGCGCGTGATGTATACCTATCCGCAGCATATTTCCCCTCGGCTGGTCGAGCTGATGGCCCGGGAGCCGCGCTTTTGCCACTACCTGGATCTGCCGCTGCAACACAGCCATCCCGACGTGTTGCGCCGCATGGGCCGCTCGCCCGATATTGACCGCGTGCGGCGGCTGGTCGGCGGCCTGCGCGAGGCGGTGCCCGACGTGGCCATCCGCACCACCTTTATCGTCGGCTACCCCGGCGAGACGGAGGCCGAGTTCGAGCACCTCCTCGATTTCATGGACGAGATGGCCTTCGACAAAGTGGGGGTGTTCCCCTATTCCCGCGAGGAGGGGACGCGCGCGGCCGAGCTGCCGGGCCAGGTGCCGGACGAGATCAAGCAAGCGCGCCACGAGGAGGCCATGCTCTTGCAGCAAGAGATCTCGTTGGACCGCAACGGCGAGCAGGTGGGGCGCACCCTGGACGTCTTGTTCGAGGGGCAAGGCGACGGCCTCTCCATCGGCCGCTCCTATCGCGACGCGCCCGAGATCGATGGGCTGGTGCTGGTCCATGGCGATGCGCCCCTGGGCGAGATGGCGCCGGTGCGCATCACCGAGGCCATGGAGTACGACCTGACGGGGGAATTGGCGTGAAGCTGGCTGGCGACCTCGCTTGGCTTCTGGCCGGGGCTATGCTATAATGGGCGGCAGTGTGGCCGGCGCGAAGCGGCTCCGGGATCGTTGGGGCGAAGCCCTGCTGGTCGTCGCCATCACCCTGGTGGCGGCGGCTTTGCGCTTCTACGCCCTGGATCGCTGGCCGCCGGGCCTCTATCATGACGAGGCCCATAACGGGCTGGACGCGCTGCGGGTGCTGGCCGGCGAGCGCCCGGTCTTTTTCGAGGCCAACAATGGCCGGGAGCCTCTTTACATCTATATCGTGGCGGCGGCGGTGGCCGCGTTGGGCCGCAGCCCCGGGGCGATCCGCGTCGTCTCGGCGATCTTGGGAACGCTGACCATCCCGGCCACGTACTTGATGGCCAGGGAGCTATTGGGGCGCCGCGTGGCGGTGTGGGCGGCGGCGCTGGCGGCGACCACCTTTTGGACGCTGAACCTGAGCCGGATCGGCTTTCGCGCCGTGTCGCTGCCGCTGGTCTCGGCGCTGGCGATCTGGAGCCTGACCCGCGCCCTGCGTCGCGGCGTGTGGTGGGATTGGCTGGCGGCGGGGCTGTTCGTGGGGCTCAGCCTATATACCTATTTGGCGGCGCGATTCGCCTTGCTCATCTGGGCGCTGGTCGCCGGGTATGCCCTGTTCGTGCGCCGCCCGCGGGCGGCTTGGCCCAAGGTGGCCCTCTTTGCGGCGGCGGCCTTGGCGGTGGCGGCGCCTCTGCTGGCCTACGCCGGGGGCCACCCCGACGCCTTTTTGCGGCGGGCGGGGCAGCTCTCCGTCTGGTCGCCCGAGATCAGCGGAGGCGACCCCTGGGGGACGCTGGCGCGCCATGCGCTCAAGACGGCGGGGATGTTTTTCGTGCGCGGCGATTTCATCCCGCGCCACAACCTGCCCTACCGGCCGGTGTTCGACCCGCTCATGGGCGCCTTTTTCCTGGTCGGCGCAGCCTGGTGCGCGCTGAGGCGGCGCCCGGCCCATTGGTTTGCCCTGGGCTGGGTAGGCATCATGGCGCTGCCCACCGTGCTGGCCGAGGACGCGCCGCACTTTTTGCGCGCGGTGGGCGTTTTGCCGGTGCTGTTCCTGCTCCCGGCCCTGGGGCTGGAGCGCGGCTATGCCTTCCTGCGCCAGCGTCGCGCCGGGGGCCTGGCGGCAGTCGCGCTGGGTCTGTTGCTCGCCATCAGCGCCGCGTGGACCGTCCGCGACTATGGGCGGCACGTGCGCAGCGAGGCGGCCTACTACAACCTGGAGGCGGGCGCGACCGAGGCGGCGGCGGAGATCAACCGCTTCCTGGGGCGCGGCTGGGAGGGGAGCGGCCTGCGCGCCGCGGCGGGCGAGGCCCGGCTGGGGGCGCGGGTCTATGTGGAGCGCCGCCTGTGGGACGGCTGGACGGCCCTGCCTTTTCTGGCGCCGCAGGATGGCGTCGCGCTGTGGTCCGCCGCCGAGATGCCGCAGCCGGATGCCGCAGCCAGCGACGTTTTGCTGCTGGCCTGGCCCTATGGCGACTATCGCCAGGCCCTGAGCCTGCTGCCCTCCAACGCGCTGATCCGCGTGGCCGAGGGGAGCCGGGAGCGCGGCGACCTGGAGCAGGAGTCTCGCCTGCTCTACGTGGCCTTCCAGGCAGAGGCCCGGCCCGACGTGGACACCTGGGCGCGTTTTGAGCAGAGCATCGCCTTGGTGCGGTACGAATGCGATCTGGTGGCGCCGGACGCGCTCCGGCTGCGCCTCTATTGGCAGGCTCTGGAGGCCGCGGGCGAACCCCTGACGGTCTTTGTCCACGTCCGGCGCGGCGAGGCGATGTTGGGGCAGGAAGATGCGCCGGCGGCCAGGGGTTATTACCCGACGGAGGCCTGGCGCGCGGGCGATGTGGTGGTGGATGAGCGCCGCATCCAGCTTGGCGCGCCCTATGACCCGGCCCAGGATGTCATCTGGGTGGGGCTATATCGTTATCCCAGCCTGGAGAGGCTGTTGGCGACGGATGATCTGGGCCAGCCCTTGGGCGACCATGTCATTATAACGGCGCCGTGCGCGGCGGAATCCGACTAGGAGGAAAGGCACATGCGTTTACGTTCTATCGCGAGCGCGATCTTGATCGTTGTGGTGCTGGGGTTTGCGGCGCTCCCGGTGGGCGCGGAGCCGCTGGCCCAGGGCTGCGAGGGGTTGGTCAACGCGGGTTTCGAGGATGGTTTTAGCGATCGCGGCGCCGGCGAGGTCACGGTGGCCAATGGCTGGCACCCCTGGTGGCAGGATGGCCCGTTCCAGCAGGATGGTTTCAACCGCCGGCCTGAGTACAAGCCAGAGGACGCCAACCGCTTTGGCACCCGCCGCATCCACTCCGGGACCTTTGCGCAAAAGTTCTTTACCACCTTTTCCACCCATAACGCCGGCTTTTTGCAGCAGGTGGCCGTGCCCGTGGGGAGCAAGGTGACCTTTAGCATCTGGGTCCAGGTCTGGAGCAGCACCTTTTACGACGTCGACTCGGTCAAGGACCCGGGCAACTATCGCGTCTACGTGGGCATCGACCCCACCGGCGGCACCGATTGGTCCTCGGGCAACATCGTCTGGTCCGAGCCGCAGGTCCAGTACAACACCTGGATCAACCTCTCGGTCTCCACCACGGCCAAGGCGGGGACCGTCACCGTTTACACCCGCGGCCAGCCCGAGTTCCGCGTGCAGTACAACGACTCCTATTGGGATGACGCGTGCTTGACCCTCGTGCGCCCGGCGCCGACCCGCACCAACACGCCCAAAGCTACCAACACACCCACGGATACCGCCACCCCGGAGAACTCGCCGACTCCCACCGATACGCTGACCCTGACGCCCGCGCCCACGCCGGAAGTGGCCTCCCTCTGCGCGCGCGCGATCCTCGACGCCAATAGCAATGGCGCCGCGGACGCTGGCGAGGGCTCCCTCCCTGGTGTGGCCTTCAAGTTCGCCAACCCGCAAGGGCAGCCGGTGGAGAGCTATACCACCACCGACCAGGCCGAGCCGCATTGCTTCACCACGGCCCAGGAGGGCACCTATCAGCTCTCGGTGGCGGTTCCCGAGGGGTACGTCGCCACCGCGGCGGATAGCTGGGGCGTGTACCTGGTGCCGGGCAAGACCGTGAACCTGGATTTCGCCGCCAAGTACGCGCCGACGCCCACGCCGAGCTGGACGCCCTCGCCGACCAATACCTTTACGCCGCAGCCCACCAACACGCCCAGACCCACTCGGACGCCGTCCTTCACGCCTACGCCCTGGCCGACCGACACGCCGGTGCCCGCCGGGGTGGCCGTGGCCCGTTCGATCAACGAGGCCAGCGGCATCATCGTGCTGGCGGTGGGCCTGCTGCTGATCGTCGGCCTGCGGCTGTTCCGCCCGCGCTAACCACAAGACTGGCTCGCCATGATGGAAACGAGGAGCGCCAAGGGACCAGGCCCGGATATCGCACGCTGGGCGCTTCCCGCGGCGCTCCTTTTCGCTTTGCTCGCCGCCTGGCCCCTGGTGAATGGGCCGGGGCTGGTCAACACCCGAGCCGGCGGCGATAGCCCTTTCCTGCTGGTGCGCGTGCAGCAATTGGTGGAGGTCCTCCGGGCGGGGGGCTTCCCGCCGCGCTGGATGCCCGATGCGGCCTATGGGCTGGGCTATCCCTTCTTTAACCACTATGCGGCCTTGCCCTATTACCTGGCCGCCGCCCTCAAGTTCTTGGGCCTGGGCTACCTCGCCGCGATCCAACTGACCCAGGCGTTTGGCTTTCTGGCGGCGGCGCTGGGCATGTACGCCCTGGTGCGCCACCTGACGCACAGCCCGGCCAGCGCCTTCCTCGCCGCCGTGGCCTACACCTATGCACCGTTTCACCTGGTGAACGTCTATGTGCGCGGCGACTCGCTCTCCGAGTTCTATGCCTTTGCCTTCTACCCGCTGATCTTGTGGTGCCTGGCGCGGCTCCACGACAAGCTGGCCTGGCGGCGGGCGGCCTGGGTGGCGCTGGCCTATGCGGGGCTGATCCTGACCCATAACGTCTCGGCGCTGATCTTTAGCCCCTTCATCGCCCTGTTTATCCTGATCCTGTTCATCACCCAAGCCGAACGGCGCTGGCGCTGGGCGCTCTATGGCGCCGCGGCGCTGGCCGGCGGCGTGGTCCTGAGCGCCTGGTTCTGGTGGCCGGCGTTGATGGAGCGCGGCCTGGGCCACATGGCTGACATGACCACGGGCTACTTCCACTACTCCGGCCACTTTCGCGGCTGGGACCTGCTCCAGCGCAGCCTGGGGTTCGATTACGCCATCACCGCCGACCGGACGCCCTTTGTCATGGGGCTGGCCCAAGCGCTGCTGATCCTCGGCGGGGTGGCGGCCACGGTCTGGCTGGCCTGGCGCCGCCGGTCTGGCGGCGAGGGCCGCCCCGGCTATGCCGCGTTCGCCCTGTTGGCCTTTGCCGCGGCGACGTGGATGATCACGCCCCTCTCGCGCCCCTTGTGGGAGCATATCCCGCTCTTGCCCATGATCCAGTTTCCCTGGCGCTTCCTCTCGGTGCAGTCGCTGGGCGGCGCGCTGCTCATCGGACAGTTGGCGCGACCGTGGCCCCGCCGCCCCTGGCTCGCGCTGCTGGTGGGCGGGGCGATCCTGTGGGCGGGCCTGGCTCATCTGCAGCCGGAGCGCCTGCACATCCAGGAAAGCGACGTGACGCCGGAGCGGCTGGCCCTCTACGAGCTGTTCACCGGCAATATCGGCACCACGGTGCGCTACGAATACCTGCCCCAGTGGGTCGAGGCGCGCCCCATGACCTCCGAGGCGCTGGCACGCGACCTGCCCAAGGGCGCGCCGCTGGTGGTCGATGGCATGCTGGCGGGGGCGACGCTGGTCTCCCACGGCCCCGGGCGGGAGACTTGGGACATTCAGGTGACCTCGCCGGCGGCCACGCTGGCCTTCCAGACCTACTATTTCCCCTGCTGGCGCGCCACAGTGGATGGGCAAGCCGTGGAGGTTCGCGCCCAGGAGGGGCTGGGCTACCTCCGGCTCGACGTGCCGCAGGGCGCGCATCGGGTGGCGCTTGCTTTCGGCGGGACGCGCAGCCGGCGGCTGGTGGAGGCGGCGTCGCTGCTGGCGGCCCTGGCCGCGGCGATGATCATCGTCTGGCGGCATCCGATCCCCCCGCGGTTGCTGCGCGCGGCGGGCGGGACGCTGGCGGCGCTGCTATTGGCGGCGCTGGCGCTGCGGCTGTGGCCGGCGGCCTCGGCGCCGGAGCGGACATGGTCCGACCTGAGCATGGACTTTGCCCGGCAGCCCTATCTGCACCATAACCCGACGGGCCTCTCGTTCGGGGGGGAGGCTACCCTGGCCGGGTATCGCCTGTCCAGCGCCGAGGTGGCGCCGGGCGAGACCATCGAGGTCGCGCTGGAGTGGGAAGGCGCAACCGCCGCGGGGCTGGAGGCCGAGCTGCGGCTCGTCTCCTTCGCCGAGCCGCTCTTCCAGGTGAGCGACCCGCTGGCCCAGCAGCGGCTTCCCCTGGGCAACGTCACCCCGTATGCCCTGACGGTGCCCGAGCGGGCGGTCCCTGGGCTCTACCTGCTCAGCCTGCGCGTCTGGGATGGGGAGGGCGAGCTGCCGCCGCTCAACGACCGCGGCGAGACCCTGGGCGTGACCTACTTGCAGCCCGTGCGCGTCCGCGGCGGCGCGGCCCCGGCGCCCACGGGTAGCCCAGTAGCCGAGTTCGGCGCGTGCATCGCGCTGACGGAGGCCCAGGCCAGCCAGCAGGGGGCCCAGCTTGCCGTGGACCTGCGCTGGACCGCGCGCTGCCCGGCGCTGCGCAATTACGCCCTGTCCGTGCGGCTCAAGGACGCCGAGGGGCGGCAGGTGGCGGCGCGAGATATCCAGCCCCATGGCGGCTTTTATCCCACGAGCTATTGGCAGCCGGGCGAGGTGGTCCGCGACCGGGTGCTCTTGGACCTGCCGCCGGGGACGCCTCCCGCTTCGGACTATGCCCTGGAGCTGGTGCTCTACCAGAGCGACACGCTGCAAGCCCTCGGCGTCGCCACGGTTCCGGGGATCGCCCTGACACAGCCCAGCGTCACGTCGGATTACGCGGCGGTCCATCGCTTTGCGCTGGACATGGAGTTGGCCGCCGCGGCGCTCTTGGCCGCCGAGATCGAGGAGGGGCAGCCGGTCGTGCTGCAGGCCACCTGGGCCGCGCCCGAGGCGCCAGCGCGCGACTATGCCTGCCGCCTGGCGGCGCGCCCGGCGGCGGGCGAGGCCCTGACAGGGCCCGCGCAGCGCTTGGCCCCGGCCTATGCCACGCCGCAATGGCCGCCGCACGCTTTGGTGAGTGGGACCTACCGGCTGGCGGACCTGGCCGCGGGGAGCTATTCCGTGGCGCTGGAGCTGCTGGACGCGCAGACCGGGGAGAGCTTGGGCGCGTACACCTTGCCGCAAGCGCTGACGGTAAAGGCCCGGGCCCGCGCCTTCGAGCCGCCGCCCATGCAGACCGCGCTGGCCGTCGCGTTGGGCGGCAAGGCCAGGCTGCTGGGCTACGACCTGGAGCAATCGGCGGAGGCGCTGCGCTTGACCCTCTATTGGCAGGGGCTGGCGCGCATGGAAACCGACTATACCGTCTTTATCCATCTTTTGGACCCGGCCCAGGACAAGATCGTGGCGCAGCGCGACGCCGCCCCTGGCGCGGGCGCCTATCCCACCACGTTGTGGGCGGAGGGCGAGGTGGTGCGGGATGAGCACATCCTCCCGTTGGCGGGGGTTCCCTCCGGCGCCTACCGGCTCGTCGTGGGCCTGTACCATCCGCAGACGTGGGAGCGGCTGGCCCCGCAGGCGGAGGGCGAGGTGACGATCAGCGACGGGCGGTTCTTTTTGCCCGCCGAGGTTCGGGTGCCCTGATGAAGGCGCGATGGCGCGTCGCTGCCCTGCTGGGCCGCCTGGCCTATGCCCTGAGCCGTTACCGGTTCCTGGCGATGCGCCTGGACGTCTGGCTGCTGCTGGCGCTGGCCCTGGCGTTGTCCTGGCTGGCCTGGCGCGCTGGGCGGCAGGGCTTTACCTTCGGGCAGGCGGCGATCCTGCTGGCTGGGGCCTTGGCGTGGGGCGGGCTGTGGTACGTCCGGCGCCGCGGCTATGCCTTCTTTCAGCCCTTGCCGCTCCCGGAGGGGGTGCGTGTCTCCGGGCTGGCCGCCGAGGAGAGGCTGCGGCTCTGGGGCACGGGCTTGTTCGAGGTGAGCGAGATGCGCCGGCGCTTCGTCGGCTTGCCGGCGGCCCTCTGGCGGACCGAATTGGGCGAATACGTCCTGATGGCGCAGCATCGCGTTCGCGCTCTGCCGTTCCTGGATCGCGTGGACGAAGAGCAGGGCATGTGGTACGTCTTTTTCCGGCCCGAGGATATCCGCGAGGTCAAGACGGGGCGCTGGGGCTTTGGGCTAGCGCAGCGATGGGCGATTCGGCTGCGCTACCGGAGCGCGGGAGTTGAAAAGCCCGCCGAGCTTGATCTGGCCGGCGAAGGTCCGGAGGTGATTCAGCGCCTTGTGGTGGAGCTGGACCGGCGGCTGGTGGCTGGGACGCACGACTAGCGAGCCGAGGGCCGGCCGTGCGCTGGGAAGCACCACATGCCAGCTCTGCGCTGGCTGCGCCTCGTTTCCATCGCCCTTCTCCATCCACATCCTCCCCCCATGCAGCTCGATGATCCCCTTGGCGATGGCGAGCTGGGTGGCGGAATGGCGCGGGTCCGCGCTGGCCGCTGGCGGCGGCTCCAGCGGTTCTCCCCCGCCGTCGCTGATCGTCAGCTCGGCAAAGCCATTTGGCTTGCCCTGGGTCGTGAGCGGCCCATCGTCCTGCCAGGAGCGCATGGTGATCCGGGCGCGGTCGCTGGGGAGGTTGGCGATGACGTGGGCGATCAGATGCTGGAGCGCCTGGCGCAAGCGCAGCGGATCGCCCACGACCTTGGGCCCCTTCGGCGTCCGCTCCATGGAGAGGACCAAGCCCCGGCCGAGGATCTCCTGGCGCAGGTCCTGCAAGATGGCGCAGACGATCTTGGAGAGGTCGACGGGCCGGGGGAGCAGCTCCAGCGCCCGCGCCTCGATCATGGTGATCTCGAGCGTCTCCTCCACGGCCTGGCGGAGCTGACAGGTCCCCTTGGCGATGCGCCCGACGAGGGAAGCAACCTGCTGCGCATCCAGATGGCTGTTCTGTGATACCTCGGCCAGCATGGTGGCATACCCTTGCAGAAGAAGAAGCGGGGCGTGCAGGTCGCGAGAGGCCGTGGCCAGCAGGTGTTGCTGGGCGCTTTCCAGTCGCGTCTGCTCAGCGGACAAGGTGGAGGGCGCCCTGTCCTGCTCGCCGGGATCGGCGGTCCCCAGAGCTAGAGTCCGGTCATAGGTTGGGGCGGCCCAGTTTTCCATGGTGGGCATTGCGCGAGGCGCGCTGATCGGCCAATGGCCGAGCGCATCCTGCGTCCTTTCGTGCTCTTTAGGACGCAAAGCCAGGGCGCAGGATACGCCGAACTGTGAAAACGACCTAGGAACGTTGGCCCTGGCGCTCTCGCCACTGCTCCCGCGAGAGCTCCATGTCGTAAAAGAGCATCATCTGCTGCCCGAAGCGCCGCTTGAGGAACTCGGGGTGCTCGGCATACTCGGGCATGCGCATGAAGGCGCGCGCATCCGAGGTGGTCACGCTGCGAAAGCTCTCCCCCGTCCGGACAAAGCCGACTTTTTCGTAGCAGCGGACCGCGCGCTGGTTCGGCGCGGCCACGTCCAGGCGCAGCACCTGGAACCCGAGCGTATCGAAATAGTAGGGCATGAACCCCCGCAGTATCTCGGTCCCATAGCCCTGGTTGACCCAGGCGGCGCCAAAGGCGATGCCCAGCACCGCCGATAGGCCGGTGCGTATCTGCCGCAGCGATAGCCGCCCGATGATCTGCCCGTCGTGCAGGGCGATGGCGAACATGCGGCGACTGGGATCGTGCTGGTACCCCTCGATCCAATGATCCATGTCGGATTCGCCATACCAGCGCGTGTTCCAGGTGGCGCTGAGCGGGTTGGCGAAGGGCAGCCAGTCCTGGATCTGGTCCAGATCGGCGCGAACCATGTCGCGCAAGACGAGGCGCGCCGTGCGGAAGCCAATCGGCGCGTCGTCGGCGGCATTGCCTTGGCCGGACCGGATCAGCGCGATCTTCATCTGTCGATCGCCTAGTGGGTGAACACCGGCAGGTTGCCCAAGGCGATGATGTCCTTCCACTTGGCAGGATCGCCCTCGGTAAACACGGCCGCCTCGGCGATGACCTTGCCCCCGGCCTTGCTCATCAGGTCGCGCAACCCCACCAGGGTGCTGCCGGTGCTGATCACGTCATCCACCAGGATGACCTTCTTCCCCCGGATCAAGTCCCGGTCCTTGCCGTCCAGCCAGAGCGTCTGCGGCTTGCCGGTGGTGATCGAGACGACCTCGCTGCTGATGCAATCCAGCATATAGGGCTTGCGCTCTTTGCGCACAACCACGTAGGGCAGGCCGGTCTGCACGGAGAGCTCGTAGGCCAGGGGGATGCTCTTTTCCGCGGGGGTGACGATCACCTGGCCGCTGGCGGGCAGGCGCTCCGCGAGTGCCTTGGCCGCCGCCTTGACGATCTCGGTATCGCCGAGCATGTTAAAGATGGCGATCCGGACGCCCGGCGCGACCTCCAGCAGGGGAAAGTGGCGGGTCAGGCCGCAGATGCTGACGGTGTAGGTCTTTTGCTCCGACATGTTGGTGCCTCCCTGAAGAGATGAATCTGGGCCACCCGCGCCAAGCCAGCGCTTGCGAGCGCGCTGTGGGAAGGGATGAATCAGCCGCGCGCGGCCTCCCATTCGGCCTTGAGCCGCCTGTAAAAGTCCACGCTTTCGGAGAGCATGTCCCGGATCGGCAGTTGGTAGGGGCATTTGGTCTCGCACTCGCCACATTCGATGCAGGTCTCCGCCGTCGCCATGGTCTGGGCAAAGTTGCCGGCGAAAATCCGCTCCGCGGGCATGCGCTTCCAAAAGCTGCGAATGTTGAGCGCCGTGGAGATGGCGATCTCTTGCGGGCAGGTGGGCTGGCAGTATTGGCAGCGGCGGCAAAAGCGCGTGCCCAGCTCGGCGCGCATGCGCTCCATCTCGCGCCGGTCTGCTTCGGTCATGCGCCAGTCGCCATTGGCGAGGCTGACGATCTCTTCGATCTCGCGTTCCTTTTCGATGCCGGGGTCCAGCACCACGCCGTCGAACTGCAAAAGGTACCGGATGGCAAAGGTGGCGTCGTCCAGCAGCCCGCCGGCCATGGGCTTCATGGCGATAAAGCCGACCTCGTGCTGGATGGCCAAGGGGAGCAGGGTGGTGGCGGGCTCGTTGGTGATAAAGTTGAAGGGGAATTGGACCGTCTCGAAATACCCCGTGGGGACCAGCTCCAGGGCCATGTCCATGGAGTGGCTGGAAAAGCCGATGTGCCGGATCTTGCCCGCCTGCAGGGCCTGTTGGGCGGCCTCCATGGCCCCGTCGGGGCCCATGATGCGCTGGTAGCCCTCGGGGTTGTTGATGCCGTGGAACTGCCAGATGTCGATATAGTCGGTCTGCAGCCGCTTGAGGCTCAGCTCCAGGTGCCCCTGCGCGGTGGCCCGGTCGTGGGCGCCGCTTTTGGTGGCCAAGATAACCTGATCGCGCCGACCGGCGATGGCCTTGCCGATGCGCTCCTCGCTGGTGGTGTAGCCGTTGGCGGTGTCGATAAAGGTCACGCCCAGGTCCAGGCAGCGCTGCACCACCCGGACCGCCTCGGGCTCGGTCAGGCGCTGGATCGGGATGCCGCCAAAGCCGATGATGGGCGCCTGGATGCCCGTCCTGCCCAGCCTAACGATCTTCATCCTGCCTGCCTCCACGGAGCCCGCGCCGGCGCCCCGGATAAATGTCTGGCGGATTGTAACACAATCCGCGGCAAAGCAAAAAGCCGCCCAGCGGGCGGCTCGGTGGCCGTCGTCTCGGTCAGGCGGCGTCGCTGGTGCCCGGGGCGCGCCGTCGCGGCGACTGGCGGCGCAGGAAGCGGCAGGTGGGGCAGCGGACCGGGTCGTGTAGATAGCCCCGCTCCTGAAAACGCCGCTGTTCCGCGCGGGTAAAGATGAACCAGATGCCGCAATCGCGGCAGCGCAGGTACTTGTCTTCCCCGACCAAAGGCTCCACGATCTCGTCTGTCACGCTTATGGCCCCCTGAGGATGAGCGGAAGGTGGCGCAGGCGATACCATAGGCCAAAGTCGACCTGGCGGATATCGCCGGCGCTCAGGAAGAGCGTCGCCTGCCGGATTCCGGAGGAGCGATACTCCTGGGGAAAGACGACCGACAGGATGTAACGATTTGGCGCGATGTCGTCCATCGCGTAGCGCCCTTCGGCATCGGCGACGGCGGTGCGATAGGCCGCCGCCCCATTTCCGCCAACCTCATCGATATCCAGCCGGACCACCATGCCCGCCATGGGGCGTTCGTTCCGGTCATAGGTGGCGTTGCGGTTGCGATCCTCATAGACCACGCCGTGCACCCGCGCGCCGCCTGGGGTGGCCGTCGGCGTCGTGGTCGGCGTCTGGGTCACGGTGGCTGTCGGCGTCACGGTGTGGGTCTCGGTCGGCGTGGCCGTCCAGGTGGGCGTGGGCGAGGGCGTGTCCGTCGGCGTGACGGTGGGCGTATCCGTCGGCGTCCAGGTGGCCGTCGGCGTGCCGGTCTCAGTTGGCGTGGCCGTGGCCGTCGCGGTGGCCGTGGTGGTCGGTGTGGCTGTCCAGGTAGGCGTGGCGGTAGCGGTGGCCGTGGGCGTGGGGAGCGCATAGCGGACGGTCAGTTTGGGATGGTATTGGGGAAACCAATAGTCCGCGGAAGCGATCTTGAACAGGGAAAAGGTGGTGCTGCTGCCCACCAGGAGCATCCCCTGGTTGTCTCGCGGGTTGGCCCACCACTGCTGCGCCAGGGCGGTGACGTCGAAGTCATACCAGCGTTTGGCCTGCAGGATGCGCTGGGTATCGGTCGCGGTGGCGGCGCGGTCGGTGATGAGGCTATCGCAGCCGCGGACGCCCCACGGCGCATCCTGGGCCGCCTGGTCCCAGGTGGCCTGGTTCACCGCCCACAGCCGCTTGACCGCATAGATGGCGATATCCTGGCCCTCCTGCTCGGAGGAGACGCGGCGCTCGTCCACCCACAGGCTGAGCGTGGCCGAGATGATCGCCGAGCCCGCCGGCAGCCCGGTGAGGGTGAAGCGGATCAGAGGGCGTTGCTTGCCCTCGGCGGTGGTTTGCAGGAAATAGTATTTGCCATAGTTGGCCGTGGCGTCCCACTCGCTGATATAGGTGTCCTCGTTGCCGGAATAGCTGGCGCCGTTCTGCAACACGACGGTAAGCGTGTCCTCTTGGGCCAGCGCCGAACCCGGCCCGCTGGCGGCCACAGCCAGCGGCGCCAGCAGCGCCAGGGCCAGCAGGCCGCTCACCAGCCACGCCATCCGCGCGCAGCGCAAAGCGTGGGGACCATTCAATGGATGCCGATGCACGTTTCCTCCGGGTATAGGGATCGGCGCTTGCCGATCGCCTGGGGATCAGTCGGGGCAAGGCGATGCTCGCTGGCGGGCCTGGGGCAGAAGGGTTTCCTGCGCGAGCGAGGCCATTATAGCGGAAAGGGGCGGCGCTGTCAATCGCGGCGCGTCATGCTGCCGGCGCCCCGCCTCCCGCGCAGGGTGACGACCAGCAGCGCGATGGCCAGGGCGGCTAGCGCCAGCCCGATGATCAACAGCGCGCCATCCGGCAGCGCGAAGGGCTGATCTGACACCGGGATGCTGAAGGCGATCTCTTTGACCAGCAGGTCCGTGGCGGCGTCGCTGCCATCCCCCTGCCGCACAAAGATCTGCAGGGTGGCAGGCTGCTTGCCGCGCGGCGCCATCTCGGCCTCGCAGCCCACGTCCCAGAGCCACTCGGCGCCCGGCGTGCGCAGGGTACGCCGCACGGTCGCCGGCCCGGCCACGCGCAGTGTGGGGGCCTCCAGGCGGGCCCAGAGCTGCTTGCAGAGCGGTATCGCGCCCAAAAGCTGCGTGTCGACGCCGGATTGGGCGGCCATGGGGGGCGAGGCGGGCAGGTCCTCCGGCGAGATGGCCTCCGCGATATGCACCGCCAGGCGCACCTGGGCGCTATCACCGGGGCGGAGGCGCTTGGGGATGGTCACCTCGTAGGTTCCCATCTGGCCCGTCGCGAGGCTCGCGTCCGGAGAGGGGCGCTCCGAGGGAGCGGGCCGCCCGGAGAGGAGGCCCCAGCCCAGGGTGATCAGGGCCACGAGAGCCAGGACGGCGATGGCGATGGGGAGCGCGCGCTTGGGCACCCGCGGCAGGGCGGCGCGTCCGGTCGTAATACCTTGCAGGGCGGCCACCAGCTCGGCCGTGCTGGCGTAGCGCTGTTGAGGGTCTTTGGCCAAGCAGCGAGCCAGCAGCCCATCCACCGCGGCGGGCGCGCGCCGGTTGGCCTGGGCCACGGGCGCGGGGTCCTGGTTCATGTGCGCCAGGATCACCTCCGAATCGTTGCCCTGAAAGGACGGATGCCCGGCCAGCATCTCGTACAGAATCATGCCCAGGGCGTACACCGCGCTGGCCGCGCTCTGGGGCTCGCCGCGCGCCACCTCCGGGGCCATATAGGCGGCGGCTCCCGCCACCAGCCGTCCCCCGACCTGGACCAGGGGACGGGGCAGGGGGAGCAAGGCCAACTCGCTCAACAGGGCGCGGCCATCGGGGGTGACGATCACGTTGGCCGGCGTGAGGTCGATGGCGCCCAGGCCGGCCCGGTGCGCCGCGCCCAGCGCGTCGGCGAGGTCGCTGGCGATCTGGCGGGCCCGCTCCCAGGGAAGGGTATGGGCTTGCTGCATCTCTTCGCGCAGGGTCTTGCCCTCGACATAAGGAGAGATCAGGCACAGCCGCCCGTCGATCTCGGCGACCGCCTGGGGACGCACGACGCGCGGGGAATCCAGGGCCGCCGCCTGATCCACCGCCTGAGCCAGGCGGCGTTTGAGCGATGGATCATGGGCGGCCAGGCTCTCGTTGGCCACCCACAGGCGCACGTAACCGGGCTGGAGGGTGTCCTCGGCCTGGTAGATGCGCCCCGAGTCGTCCCGGCCCAGTTCAGCCAGCAGGCGATAGCGACCCAGACTGTGGCCCATCGAACCCAACATGGCGGTCATCTCGGCAGTGCTGCGTGGCAGCTCGACGGCGGTCCCCTGAAACTAGTATACAGTAAGGCGTCTCGTTGTGCAATACCCGTGCGGCGGCGGAAATCTACAACCGCAGCCCCGCGGGCAGATACTCGTGCCGGATCTTGGCCAGGTAGGTAAAGAGCGGGTCCACGAACTGGGTGCAACGCGCTTCCATCACCTGTCCCAAGAGCAGATGCGCGTCTATCTCGTTGAAACCATAGGCGTCGGCCATCCAGTAGATGAGCTGCTCCACGGCGATGCGGAAAGCGTCCTCGGCGGGGCGAGCGCAGCCCACCGCGGTGATGTGCGTGGCGTCCACGATGCGCGGCCAGGCCATGCGCGCGGGCTTGGGCAGCACCTCCACCGAGAGGGTCACTTCGGAGCGGCACTCGATCCCGCCGGCGCCATTGATCTCGCCATCGCCCTGGATGGCGTGCACGTCGCCGATGTGCAGCAGCGCCCCCGGAACGTTGACCGGCAGGTAGATCGTCGCTCCCGCGGTGACCTCTTGCGCATCCATGTTGCCGCCGTGCCGGCCCGGCCAGGCGTTGGTAAAGACCTCCTGGGCGGGGGCAGTGCCCAGGGTGCCGATCATGGGCTTGATGGGCAGCTTGAGGCTGTCGCTCCATTCCACCAAGCCGTTGCGGATGGCCAGCGTGCGGGTCGAGATGCCCGCGTCGGCGTGGCGCACCCAGTTGAGGTAGGGGGTGGCCCCCGCGGCAAAGCCGGTGTAGCCGATCTCGTCCGGGACGATGCTGTGGATATTCACCGCCAGCATCTGACCCGGCTGCGCCCCCTCCACGGCCACCACCACGGTGGGGTTGGGGCCGTGGCTCTTTTCCGGCGACCAACGGTCGTGGATGGACCTCAGCCAGGAACCGGAGCAGAGCTCCGTTTCGGCCACAAAGACCTCGCCGGGTTGCACGGTGAGCGCCGGCGCGTTGAAGCGGCTATGCTCACGATAGACCACCTCGCGGGTGACTCGTCTCATGGCAGTTCCTCCATTCTTGGCAACCGAGGCCCCGCGGCCTGGCGCGTGGGCCTCGCTGGATATCCTACATCTTCCATCCGGGCAGGTAGGCGCGCGAGGCTTGCAGCATCTCGTTGAACATGGCCCAAGCGTCATCTATGGGCGCGGTGGTGGTGGGATCGTTAAAGATAGCCTGGAAAGCCAGGTCCTTGTCGCCGGTCAGCGCCGCCTCGATGATCATCTCCTGGTTGCTCACGTGGCGCGACACGAGGCTCAGCACGCCCGCCGGCAGCGCCCCGGCGGTGATGGGCCGCACGCTATCGCGGCTAAAGTAGGCGTTGGTCTCCACCACGGCTCCCAGGGGCAGGTTGGTGATCTGGCCCACGTTGGGCACGTTGACGTTGGTCATCAGGTTGCCCAGGCCCAATAACGAGGTGATCTGCTGCACGCCCTCTTCGCCGGAATGCTCGATGACAAAAGGTTGCTTGCCTTCCATGATGCTCTGCGTGCGGAGCGGCGCGTCCTTCCAGCGCCGGATGCGCATGGATACCGGCGTCATCAGGATGCCCCAACGGGCCAGCTCTTCCGGCGACCTGGTAAAGCCGGGCACAAACTCGGCCAGATGGCGGTCGCCCGCCGCGCCGAGGATGCCGAAGCGGCGCAACAGCTCGTATTTGACCTGGTGCAGCGCAACGAATGACCCGGCGGCCTGTAGCTCTTCCTCGCTGATCTCTCGATTGGCGTACATGCGGTCCGAGCGCTCCCGCGCCTCCGCCCGCACGCGTTCCAGCAACTCGGCGCGGGTAAAGACGTGGAGCGCGCCCGGCTGCTCCAGGTGGTGACGGGCCAAGGCCAGCACATCGCGCCCCTTGTAGATGGCGCGGTCGATCCAGGTAAAGTGGTTGATGCCGATGACGTTGACCTCGATCTCGGCGCGGGCAGGGTGCTCGTGCCAGTGCTGGGCCACCAACTCGGCCAGCAGCTCTTGCGTGCCAAAGATCTCGTGGCAGCAGCCGAACACCTTCAGGCCTGGGGCGACCTTGGTCAGCGTGCGCGTGCACATGGTCATGGGGTTCGTATAGTTGATGATCCAGGCGTTGGGGCAGTGTTCGGCGATGGCCCGGGCAAAGCCCGCATAGACGATGGCCGAGAAGAGGCCGCGCATCAGGCCCGGCGCGCCGGTGGTATCGCCCACGGGATAATGCATCCCATACCGGGCGGCGATGGCGATATTCTGCCCCATGACCTCCAGCGTTCCCGGCTGGATCGAGATGACCACGAAATCCGCGCCTTGCAGGGTCTTGTCCAGGGTCGGCTCGGCGATGTAGCGCCACTTCGATAGTACGCCGGGCTGGCCCTGCATCCAGTTGCCAAAGCGCTCGTTCAGGCGGGACGACTCCATTTCGATGTCATATAGCCAAACCTCGCCGGTCAGGTCCGGGCACAGCGCCAGATCGAACATGAGGCTGCGCGCCCACTGGCGGCTGCCGCCGCCGATGTAGGCGATCTTGAGCGGAATGGGGGTAATGGCCTGTGGCATGATCATTCTCCTTGTTTAGCTCTGGCCGCTTGCTTGCGGCGCGGATGGCGGCCTGTCCTAGGGCTTGGGCAGATAGGGCGCGAGGAAGGCGCGCAGCTGGTCCGAGCGCGGGAAGGAATCGTACCCCTCCGCGGAGACCCAAGGCGTGGCTTTGCCCCAGGGGGCGCCCACCTCGGACAGCAGCTTTTCCTCAGCGTAGGCTTGCTCCACCAGCTCTTCCATGCCCGGCACCTCGACGCGGCGCTCGCCATTGGGCAGGCTTACGACCTTGCGCGCGCTGGCGGGGATCTCGACGACCTCGCCGCAGGACTCGAACATCAGGTCCACGGCCAGCACGTGGTTGCGTCCGTCGCGAGCGGAAAAGATCAGCTCGGAGCGGCGGCCCTCCAGCACGGCGATGGCCACCCGAAAGACCTCGGCGTGCGAGTTGTTGCCCTCGCCCTCCACCGAGCGGACGACGCCGTTCTCGTAGCGGATGACCGCCTTGGCCCCGTCGTGGGTCCAGCGGGCCGTGGCTTTTTCGGCGACGATATCGGTGACGGGGTTGACCTCGCGGCCCACGGCGTGGGTCAGGTAAAAGTGGATCACCGCGCCGGTGCTCATGGCCAGGCGGATGGCGCCAGTGTCGTAGGTCTGGATGTCGTTGGCGCGATAGAGCTCCCCTTGCAGCTTGGCGATGCGGGCCTGGCGGTTCGCCTCGGCGTCCACCAGGTAGAGCATGTTGTTCAGGTGGTGGGCGTTGGCGTTGGTGATCGGGCCATCAAGCACCCAGTTGCCGTCGGCCCAGAGGTCGCCCACCCAGGTGTTGCGGGTATAGTAGCTGCTGCCGCGCGGCCAGAGGGCGTAGGTCTTGGCCTTGAGGATGTGGCCCATGTTGCCGCCAGAGACCTCCTCGCGGAGCATTTGCAGGGCAGGGGTGTGGATGTGTTGATAGCCGATGGCGCAAAAGCGGCCGGTCCGCTTTTCCGCGGCCAGGATAGCGTCCACCTCTTGCACCGTGGGCGCGATGGGCTTTTCCATGACCACGTTAAAGCCGGCCTCCAGGGCCTGCACGGCCAGTCGGCTGTGCGACGGGATGCCGGTGGGGATCGAGATGATGTCCAGCTTGCCCTGGCCCCAGTCGAAGAGGTCTTGCGGCGAGGCCAGGATGCGCCGCCCCTCGGTCTGGAGCTGCTTGAGCGTCTCGGGGTGTTTGGCCGGGTTGCGGATCACCGCCGCATCCAGGCGGGCGATCCCTTCCGATTCCACCAGGCGGATGGCTTTCAGGACCGAGGTCGCGAACCCTCCGACGCCGATGATGCCGATGCGCTGCATGATCTCCCTCCTGCGCCCGTCAGGGTGACGCGGCGGCTGATCAGAACATGGTCTGGGAGCATTCTACCACCCCCGCGCGGGGGCGTCAATGTGCGCCAGGCCCGCGTTCGGCCGGGCTGCCGCCGCCCCGGCCTTTGAGGATTCCAGGGGTTATGCTATGATAGCGACAACCAAACGCGGGAAGAGATGAACCATGATCCCAGTCAGACTGCAACTGCGCAATTTCATGTGCTACCGCGGCGAGGGGCTGGAGCTGGACTTTGGCGGCATCCACCTGGCCTGCCTGGCTGGGCAAAACGGCCACGGCAAGTCGGCGTTGCTGGACGCCATCACCTGGGCGCTGTGGGGCCGGGCGCGGACGGCGCACGATAACGACCTCATCACGCTGGGCGAGGAAGAGATGGAGGTCGAGTTCGACTTTTCCCTCGGCGGCAACCTCTACCGCGTGCTGCGCAAGCGCTCCAGCAACGGGCGCGGGCGCTCCTCGCTCGACCTGCTGGTGGAGCACGAGGGGCGGTTCAACCCCCTCACCGAGCCGACGGTGCGCCAGACGCAGCAACGGATCATCGATCTCTTGCGCATGGATTACGACACGTTCATCAACTCGGCTTTCCTGTTGCAGGGTCGCGCCAACGAGTTCACCACCAAATCCCCCGCCGATCGTAAGCGCATCCTGGGCGAGATACTGGGCCTTTCGGCCTATGATGCCTATGAGCAGCGCGCCCGCGACCTGGCGCGGGAGGCCGAGGGCGGCGAGCGCAACGCGGCCGCGCGCATCGCCGAGATCGACCGCGAGCTGGCTTACGAGGAGCAGCACCGAGCCGAGCTGGAACAGGCCGAGCGGGACGTCGCCCAGCTGGCGGAGCTGGGCCGCCGCGCCGAGGAAGAAGTCAACGCGCTCCGCCAGGAAAAGCGCGTGCTGGATCTGCAACAGCAACAGCGCGAGGACCTGGAGAGGCGCATCGCGCGCGCCGAGCGAGAGCGCCAGGCGCTGGAGCAGCAACGGATTGGCCAGGAGCGCCGGCTGGCGCAGAGCCAGGCCATCCTCGACCGGCGCGGCGAGATCGAGCAGGGGCATGCCGCGCTGCGGGAGGCGCAGGCAACGGAGCAGGCCCTGAGCGCCAGCCTGTCAGCGCTGATGCAGCTCAACCAGCGCCAAAGCGACTGCCAGCGGCAGATCGAGCGGGCCAAGGGGGAGTTGGAGGCGGAGGGGCGGGCGGCTCGCGCGCGGGCGACGGAATTGGAGGCCAAGGTGGCGCAGCGGGACGCGCTGGCCCGGGCGCTGGCCGAGGCGGAGGCCCGGCTGGCCGCTTTCGCCCAGCAGGAGGCCGAGCGCGAGGCCAAGCGCCAGGAGCTGCAGCAGCACGCCGCCGAGATCGCCTCGCTGCAGGCGCTGAACCAGCGGCTGCGCGAGGACATGGATGGCATCAAGGAGAAACTGGAGCTGCTGCGGGCGGCGGAGGCCAGGTGCCCGCTGTGCGGCAGCGAGCTGACCGGCGCGCACCAGGCCAGGGTGCTGGCCGAATTCGAGGCGGAGGGCAAGGCCAACGGCGATCGCTTCCGCGAGAACCGCGCCCGCGTCGCCGCGCTGGAGCAGGCTTCGGCCACGCTGCAGCAAGAGGCGCAGCGCCTGGAGCGCAGCCTGGGCGGACGGGCGGCGGCCCAGCGCGAAGAGGCCCGGGTGGAAAGCGCGCTGGCTGAGGCGGAGCGCGCCGCAGGGGAGCTGGCGGGCTTCCGCGAGCGGCTGGCGGCGCTGGCCGAGCAACTGGCCCAGGGACGCTATGCCCAGGAGGCCCAGCAACGCCTGGCCCAGGTGGAGGCCGAGATCGCCGCGCTGGGCTATGACGCGGCGGCGCACGAGCGGGCCCGCCAGCAGGTGGCGGCGCTGGCCTCGCTGGAGCGCGACTATCAAGCCTTGCAGGCGGCGGCGAGCGCGGTGACCGAGGCCCGGGAGGCGATCCAGCAGGCCGAGGCGGCCCAGGGCCGGTGGCTGGAGGGGTTGGAGAAGGACCGCCAGCAGCTCGCCGAGCTGGAGAGCGCGCTGGCCGGGCGGGAGCAGGTGGAACGCCGCCTGCGCGAGGGACAGGCCCGCCTGGCGGAGCTGCGCGAGCGCGACCAGCAGGCGCGGCTGGCGCTGGGCGCGGCGCAGCAAAAGCTGGAGCATTGCCGCGTCCTGCGGGCCGACCGCGCGCGGCAGCAAGAGGGCTTGGACCAGTTCATCGAGGACCGGGGCCTGTATCGCGACCTGCAGACGGCCTTCGGGCAAAAAGGCTTGCGGGCCATGCTCATCGAGGGGGCGATCCCGGAGATCGAGGAGGAGGCCAACCTGCTCCTGGCGCGCATGACCGAGAACCGCATGCACCTTCGCTTCGACACCCAGCGGGAGACGCTCAAGGGCGATACGGTGGAGACGTTGCAGATCAAGATCGCCGACGAGCTGGGCACGCGGGATTACGAGATGTACAGCGGTGGCGAGGCCTTTCGCGTGGATTTCGCCATCCGCATCGCGCTGAGCAAGCTGCTGGCGCGGCGCGCGGGAGCGCAATTGCAGACGCTGGTGATGGACGAGGGTTTCGGCACGCAGGATGCCCAGGGGCGGGAGCGACTGATCGAGGCGATCAACGCCATCAGCGACGACTTTGCTTGTATCCTGGTGATCACGCACATCGAGGAGTTGCAGGACGCCTTCCCCGCTCGCATCAACGTGACCAAGACGCCGGAGGGGTCGCGGTTCGAAATTGGGTAGAGGGGCCACATAGAGAGCTGCCGACGGCTGCGAGGGACGGCTATCTGGCGGCTAACAGCTCCTCTACCGTGAGTCCAATGTCCCTCGCGATCTGCCTCAGGAGAATGGGGGAAAGATCGCGTTCGCCATGGAATGGCACTGTTGTGCAGCGTCCATCAGGATGACGAAACTGCTTATGTGACCCGCGCTGGCGGACCTCCACGAATCCGAGCTTGATCAACAACCGCATCACCTCTCGCGGCTTGAGTACGGGGCAGGGAGGCATGCTTAGCCGACCGCAACCATCTGGGTGCCAATGAACTCGCCCTGCAGCACTGGATCGCCGTCCTCAAGTAGCATTTTCACTACCTCGCGCAGATTCTCTTGCAGCTCATCCAGAGTCTCTGCCTGCGTATGCGCGCCGGGAAAGCCGGGTATGTAGCCAACGTACAAGCCAGTGTCAGGGCACCTTTCCACAACGGCGGTAAAGGTCTTCATCTATTGCCTCGCTCGCGCCTCTCTTTTCAACGGAGACCCGTGGCGATAGTATGACATGGATGGGCGGGCTTGTCAAGCATGGATTCTGCCTCTGAAGGGCAGGACGCTTTGACCTTTTCCTGTTTTCGGCTATACTAGGGTGCGCCGGGGTGTAGCGCAGTTGGCTAGCGCGCAGCGTTTGGGACGCTGAAGTCGGAGGTTCAAGTCCTCTCACCCCGACTGATGCGGGCGTAGCTCAGCGGTAGAGCTCCTGCCTTCCAAGCAGGCTGTCGCGCGTTCAAATCGCGTCGCCCGCTCCTGCTACCTGTAGTATGCCTCTGGTCTCGGTACCACTATGTGTTGTGGTACAAGGACTGGAGGCATTCTTATATGGCTGCTGAGCTCCTTACGCTGCGCGTGGTTCGGGCATCCCCCCTGGATGCCGTGTGCGATGCCTTCCTGTTGGATCGAGAAGCGTCGCGTTGCACGCCCAAGACCCTGGAACACTACCAGTACACCGTGGGCACCTTCGTCGGGTGGCTGACCCAGCAGGGCATCCCCGATGTGGCCCAGATCACCCCGCACCTCCTCCGCGCCTACCTCGTGGGGCTGCAGCGCCGCGGCCTCAAGGACACCACGCAGCACGCCCACGCCCGGGGCATCAAGGCCTGGCTCAACTGGCTCGTCGAAGAAGGCGATCTGGCTCAGTCGCCCATGCGCGGGGTGGCGATGCCCAGGCTGGAAAAGCGCATCCCCGCACCGTTCTCCCAGGCGGAGGTCAACAGGCTGTTGGCGGCCTGCGACCGCCCGACCAGGGCCGGCTCGCGCAACTAGGCCATGGTGTTATGCCTTCTGGACACCGGCCTGCGCGCCGCCGAGTTCGTCAGCCTGCGCGTAGGTTCCGTCACACCTTCGCCATCATGTGTCTTCGCAGCGGGATGGATCTCTACAGCCTCCAGCGGCTGGTGGGGCACAGCTCTCTCGACATTCCACAAAGCTATCTAGCCCTGGCTGGTGAGGACATCGAACGGGCGCACGCGACCCACTCGCTGGTCGACAACCTGTTCTAGCGAGGGGTCATCATGCGCTATAGGGGGCGGTCCGGCACAGGCACTGAGCCGTCGGGCACCAACGGAAACCACAGCGAGGAACCGATCACGACCGGGCTATCCGAGACCCTGAAGGTGAAGCTGCACCCAGCTATCTACCTGGCAGCCGGGCA
>ENA-UOUL01000325-UOUL01000325.1-bioreactor-metagenome-genome-assembly--contig:-NODE-325-length-83565-cov-15.732776_pt1 | contig 83565 bp, 72 predicted proteins | sample MGYA00249838_ERZ747220 | MGnify/ENA primary metagenome ERZ747220 (study PRJEB28778, sample SAMN05720191) | bioreactor metagenome | isolation source: Anaerobic biogas reactor | place: USA:Washington... | reverse complement strand
CGGCTCCTGCGCCCAGCAAAAAGGCCCGGAAATCCGGGCCTTCTCGATGATGGTAGCGGGGGCAGGATTTGAACCTGCGACCTTCGGGTTATGAGCCCGACGAGCTACCGGACTGCTCCACCCCGCGCCGCTTGAATGACGCAGTATATCATACAGCCAGCAGGGTTCAGAGCGCAGAACGACCTCGCCGCGCCAAACGGACAGAACCCGAGAATCGAGAGCCACAACAGAGGCCGGCCAGTAGAAATCCGTCCGGGCAGCGAAGACCCGCTCTTAGAAAGGACTCACGTATTCCGCCGGCCGCTTCGCCGCCCAATCTGAGTCCTTCGTTGCACCACATCCTCCGCCTGTCGCGGTAGAATCTCTCTCGGACCGTGGCTCCTCGGGGGGTTCTGTCGGATTGGGCCTTGCCCGATTGGGTTCGGTGGCAAGTCGTGTTTCGGGAGGTCGCCGGAGGCATGTGTAACGCGTCTGACGCCGAACAGACATATTGATGGTGAAAATGCGCAAGTGTTCGTGCCGAAGTGCCGATAACTGGACGAGGGAGCAACCGAAGGATCGTATGTGCATTGATGCTTCATAACGGGATCAGCATTAGAGGTATACCTCCCGCCGTCCTTCGCGGCCCGCGTGGCCGCGCCTCCAGCATTCCTCGCCTCGCACATCTTTGTGATGCTTCGGGCGCGGCTTGGCGCGCCCTCGGTGTGGCCTGCTTCATCGTCCTCTGCGGGACGATCCTGCTCTGCCTCAACCCCAGTCCGGCGCTCGGCGTCCCCGCTGACCTCGGTGCTATAGAGCTGCATGGGGATGCAAAGACGCAGGTCAACGATCTCACTGCCCAAGCCGGGAGCGTCCAGGAGGAGATAGACGCGCTCGATCTGGAGCTGGAAAGAAGTTCTGAAGCCTATAACCGACTGCAGCTCAAACTGGACGAGATCAATGTGGGCATGGCTACCCTTCGTCGGGAGCTCGAGGAGGCCCAGTCGGACCACGCCTATCGGGTCAAGAAGCTCGAGGACCGGGTCTGCGCCCTCTATAAAGCGGGTGGACGCGGTGATGAGCTCCTGCAACTGCTGATCTCGGCCAACGGCATCGACGACCTCATCAACCGCATCCGGGTGGCCAGCACGCTGGCCGACCAGGACCGGCGCATTGTTGAGAAGCTGATGAACAGTACCGGCAGACTCAATGCCGTTCTTGCCGAGTTCGACAAGGCCAAGCGCGAACAGCTGTCCTTACGCCGTCAGATCGACGGACAACGCGCGCAGATACGGGCCACGCTGGCTGAACGCGAGGCTACCCTGGCCGGCATCGATGCTGAGATCCGCGCGGTGATTGAAGCCGAGCGTGCACGTCAAGAGGCCGAACAAGAACAGCTCCGGACGGCTCTGACGGAGGTCCTGAACGGCGGTCAGATCTACGATGGCCTGCTGCCCCAGACCGAGAATGAGCTCATCAACCAGCTCCTGGAGACCGCCGCCTACTACATGGGCATCCCCTACGTCTGGGCAGGCGACCGGCCGTCCACGGGCTTCGATTGCTCCGGATATACCGCCTACGTCTACGCGCAGCACGGAGTGGCGCTGCCTCACTACTCAGGGTTCCAAGCTCAGCTGGGCATGAGCATACAACCCGAGGAGATCATGCCGGGAGACCTTCTGGCCTTTGGCATACCGGTGCACCACGTGGGGATCTACATCGGTGAGGGTTTCTTCATCCACGCTCCCCGCACGGGCGATGTCATCAGAATCTCGCACCTGGATGAGAGGACCAACCTGTCCGCCATCCGCCGTTTCGAGCTTCAACCTAGGACCGGAGCGCCCGCCGTCTGGTAGAGTGAGCGTATGACGCTCGCTACCATCATCATGATCGTCCTCATCTGTGTGGGTTGTGCGCTACTCCTGGCCGGACTTGCCGTCGCTGGGATCAGTGCGTGGCGAATGGTCAAGGCCGCCCGCAAAGCAGGGATCAACTCGAAGAGCGACCTGGAAGAAGTCACGCGGCGCATCAAGGACCTCGGACCCCGGTTGCAGGAGATGCAGGAGAGACAGGAAGCCGTGGCCGAAAGGCTGCAAAGCCTTTCGGCCACGGTCAACAACCTGAAGTACCTCAGAGACGAGATCGATCGGTCGACCGGCTACCTGTTCAAGCTCAAGTCCTAGACCGGTAGCTCTGGGACACCAGACCGTCTGGACGGCTACGTCAGACTGCCTGCACCTCGACAACCTCCGGGATTTGCTCCTTTAACACCCGCTCGACACCCATGCGCAGCGTCAACTGCGACATCGGACAGCTACCGCAGGCGCCCACCAGCTTCACCTTGACGATACCGGCGGCCTCGTCCACGTCGACCAATTCGACGTTGCCACCGTCGTTCTGTAGAGCCGGCCGGATGAGATCTAGTGCCTTTTCAACGCGGTCTTTCACGTGCTTCTCCTGTCTTGCTACTGGACTTCAGACCTTCACGATGCTGGCTATGCCCTGGCCGCCACCGATGCACATGGTGGCCAGACCATACGTGCCACCCTCCTGCTTGAGAGCGGAGATGAGGGTCGCAAGGATACGGGCGCCCGACGCTCCGATGGGATGTCCCAGAGCGATGGCGCCGCCGTAGAGGTTGACCTTGCTCATATCGAGACCCAATTCTTGAGCCACAGCACCAGCCTGGGCCGCGAAGGCTTCGTTGGCCTCGATGACATCCATCTGATCGAGCGTCATGCCCGACTTCTCAAGGATCTTCTTCGTGGCGTAGTAAGGACCCATACCCATGTAAGCGGGGTCGAGCGCTGCGGACGCATGAGCCACCAGAGTAGCCAGCGGCTTGATACCCTTCTTCTCCGCCCATTCACTCGAGGCCACCACGAAGGCTCCGGCCGCATCGTTGATGCCGGAAGCGTTGCCGGCGGTCACCGTGCCGTCCTTCTTGAAAGCGGGCTTCAGCTTGGCCAACGCCTCGAGAGTAGTCCCCTCGCGAGGATGCTCGTCGGTATCGAAGATGAGCGGATCGCCCTTACGTTGCGGGATCTCCACCGGGACGATCTCGGCCTTGAATTTGCCGGCTTTGATGGCGGCGATGGCCTTAGTCTGGCTCTCGTAGCCGATCTGGTCCTGCACCTCACGGGTGATGCCGTACTTCTCGGCAACGTTTTCAGCCGTGATGCCCATGTGATAGTTGTTCATGGCACACCAGAGACCATCCAGGATCATCTCGTCCTGAAGGACACCGTCTCCCATGCGGTAACCCTGGCGGGCGTTCGGGACCAGGTAAGGCGCGATACTCATGTTCTCCATGCCGCCGGCCACTATGACATCCGCGTCGCCGGCCTTGATGGCAAGCGCAGCCTGGTGTACCGACTTCATGCCCGAGCCGCACACATGGTTGAGAGTCCATGCGGGGACATCATCGGGCACACCGGCGGCCAACGCAGCCTGGCGGGCCGGGCCCTGGCCCTGACCGCCCGTAAGCACGTTGCCCATGATGACTTCTTCAACCTCAGACGGTTCGATACCGGCCCTCTTGATGGCCTCGGCAATCGCAATCGACCCCAGCTTCCACGCTGGAATGTCGGCCAGAGTACCGAGGTAGCGGCCCACGGGGGTGCGCGCCATGCTGATAATTAGAACATCTCGAGACAAGGGGGATCTCCTTTCCTACTTTGCACGGGCATGTCGGTCACAACGATGGCCCCCCGGCATCTGCGCGATCCGACACAGCCCACTACCATAAACGCTGCAAACAGAAGATACCATTATGCGCGTTCATTATCCCCCTGCGCGACGCTACAAATCCTCCGGATGGGGCCCTGCCCAAGGTCTCGGCCCGGCCAGAGCCCGAGATATGGTGATGCCGTTGTCATTAAGCAGTTCAACAATCTCGGCGGTCATGGGCCAGAACTCCTGCTCCCGCTCGCTCCCCACGGCACCATCGCGAGAGACGAAGTGCACAGTCAGACGCAGTTCACCATCCACATCATCCGCAAGGAGTTGATAGCCCTGTGCGAGCCAAGCAGCCAGCTTGTTCTCATATTCGCGGAGCATTGTCGGATCCATGGAGCCTCCTTTCGCGACCAACCGATCGGAGGGACCTGTCCGCCGGGGTCGCTTAATCTCTACGGGTCCGTCGTCCCCTGTCTCCTTCTAACCGTTTCGGCCCACCGGCAAACCACCACGCCCCACTCATTCTTCGACCGGATCCCGCGGCCGCCAGCCCGCGCTGAACAGGAAGAAGAGCGCGGACGTTCTTCCCAGATGCGCGAAAGTCCGAGCCAGTTCCTCAGCGGTCGCGTCCAGGTCTTCGCCGGCTCCCAGCGCAACCAGATGATCATGGAACGAGGGCTGCTGCGCCGTCTGGTCTAGGAAAATGTGCGCGTTCTGTATGACCGCCTCGATCTTGCGCCGGTTGCGTATGACCGCGGGATCGCCCAGGAGCCGCACCACATCCGCTTCGTCCATCTGTTTGACGGCGGCAGGATCGAAACCATGGAAGGCCGACCTCATATCCTTCCAACGAGCCTCCACCACTTTGGGTCCCAGTCCGGCTGAGAAGACGGCCCGAGCCAGAAGCGCGAAGTACTCCTGATTGGACTGCGGGAACTCCCCCGCCCTCTGCATCCACACCTGTTTCTCGAACATCTTCCCTCCTCACCGTCGCGTCTCAGCCGGCATCAAGGACCGCTGTTGCGATGGTAGACGGGCAGGCGCGCAGGCCCCTACAACAGAGGTTGAATCTTGGCGGCCGGCCTATCGCGGGCGGCTCCCGCCAAACGACGGCCGGCGGCCTAGGCGCGGTCCCTCACATCCAGCTCGCGTAACCCGTTCCCCGGGACGAGCTCGACGACCCGGTCCGCCAGACGGATTGCCTCTGCTTGGTCGTGAGTGACATAGAGTACGGTCGGCTTCCGCTCTCGGATGATACTGGTGAGGATTTGCATGAGCGACCCCTTCAGAGCCGCGTCCACATTGCTGAACGGCTCATCCATGAGCAGGATCCGGGGCTCGACCGCAAAAGCCCGCGCGATCGAAACACGCTGCGCCATCCCCCCACTCAACTCGGCAGGGTGGTAGTGCTCGAAACCCCCCAGCTCCACCCGCCGTAGCCAATGAGCCGCTATCTCCCGGGCTTCGGCCTTGATCCTCCCTCGGGCGCGCAGCGGCGCCGCCACGTTGTCCACGGCGGTGCGCCAGGGGAGCAGCCGCGGTTCCTGGAACACATACCCCACCACCCCTTCAGCCACCCTCACTGAGCCCTTGTCTGGAGTCAAGATGCCGGTCACCAGTTTCAGGATGGTAGTCTTCCCGGAGCCCGAAGGACCCACCATCCCCACCATCTGGCCGGTCGCGATGTGGAAAGAGAGGCCGCTCAAGACTTCGAGCGAGTCGAAGGACTTGCTCACCTCCTCGAAAACGATCATCCTCCCGCCTTCCTCCAGCGCATGATCCGCCTCCTGACCGGGCGCAACACGCCGAACTCGATGACCGCCATCAGGGCAAGGAGCACCACGATCCAAGCGAATAACTCCGGGGTCTCGAGATAGGCCATGGCCCGGGAGAAGGCGTGACCGATCCCGTTCATGGCTCCCAGGACCTCTCCCAATACCACCGCCCGCACGGCGACGCCCGTGGCCAGCGTCAGACCCGCCAGTACCGGAGACGCGATCCCCGGCAGGTAGACCTCTGTGAGAAGCAGGCGCCGGGAGAAATGATAGACCTGCCCCATCTCCGTGAGCCGCCGGTCGACGGCCTGCACCCCGGAGACGGTGTTCACGTACATGGTCGGAAACACGATGACCGCTACCAAGAAGATCACCGCCAGATCGCCCAGTCCGAACCACAGCATGGCGAGCACGGCGATGATGACCGCAGGGACGGTCATGGATACCCAGCGCAGCGGCTCGAGGAACGATCGGAGCTGCCGGTGAACGCCGGCCACGATGCCGAGCAGCCACCCGACCGCCGCTCCCATGGCCAGTCCGATCACCAGGCGCTTCAGGGTGATCAGCAGCTCGACCCAGAGCTTGCTGCCCCACGCCAGTCCCGCAAGAGCTTTCGCCGTATCCGCCGGAGACGCCATCACCGCCGGGCTGACCACGAAGGACAGCAGTTGCCATGCAACCAGCATGGCGAGCACTCCCGCGACGACGTAGGCAGCCCGGGCACGCCGGACCATCCCACTTCGCCGGCCGGCACCGGCTTCCGAAGCAGCGACAACCCCCCGGAAGCCGACGCCCCCCTCCGGCGCGCCGCTCTCCGGCGCGCCGTCTGCTTCTGTCCCTTTATGGGGTGTAGTAGAACCCATCGTCGGGCAGCTGGCCTCCGATGACCTGGGGCGACAGTTCCGAGAGCGCGGTGTAGAAGGCTTCCAAATTGGTACGCGCCTCCGTGGCCGGAGTGTAGTTCCACGTGATGCTCTTGAGCGACGCTGTCATGACCGGTGCTTTCAGGCCCAGTTGTGGGAGGTCGGTCTCTACCAGTTGGCCCGCCTCCGTGGGGTTGGCCAGCATCCATTCGACCGCCGCTTCATACTCCCGCTCGAAGACCGCTAGAACGGCGGGCCGGTCCATCACTCTCCCCGTGGCCACGGTCCCCGCGATGGTGCTGAGCGCCGAACCGCCCGTCGCGCGTTCCCAGGCTTGGTCGAACGGGAAAGCCCTGTAGAGCGGCTTCTCCGCGGTCTCGGTCTGCAGCAATGCCGACGTGGCCAGGGCTTCACTGAGTACGGCGTTTTCCACCTTGCCGGTCAACAATAGCTGGGCCGCCTGGGTGGGTTCTCCCACGTACTGCAGATCGAAGTCCTTCTCCGGATCGAGCCCTTCTTTCATGGCGATGTACTGGAACATGACATCGGGCACGCTGCCCTGGAGCGAGGCCACCAGCGACTGTCCCTTGATGTCGGAGAAGTCGGCCACGTCGGCGCCCGTGGTTATCAGGTAAGTGATGTTCCAAACCGATATGTTGAGCAGGCGCAGCTTCAAATCCTTGTTGTAGAAGATGGCCGCGGTATTCGACGGCATGGTGACGAAATCACCCTGCTCCCCCGCCACCATAGCCTTCAACTGGTCGGCGTTCTGCCAGATGGCCAGCTCCGTCTCCTCGGCAACCTCAGTCAGCCTGTTGTTGATGGCCAGGTAGGCCAGGGGAATGGCCATCGGCCCGGCTGGAGCGACCAGGGTGAGCTTGTCCATCTTGGTGAAGGGCGCCGTGGACGGGGTGACGTTTGTGGCCTCGCCCGGATAGATGGTTTCGGTCACCTCCGTGGCAGAGGTAGTCGTGGCAGCAGTTGAAGGTGCCGTTGTATTCTGCTCGCCGACGGTGGTGTCGACCTCTGTCTCGGACGACGCACAGCCTGCCCCCCACACCAGCCCGGCGGCCACCAGAAATGTTACCGCGATACGTCCCGCTCCTCTCAACCGGCCGCTGTTTCCCATGACAGCCCGGTCTAAACGCAGCGACCCCGATTTTCCCGCGATCCGTCCTTGAACTTGTCTTCTCACCACGACTCCCTGTTACTGCTCAAAATCCATCCGCTGAACGTTCACTCCCTCAAGTGCACGAAGCTCCCCGTAGAACTGTTCCGTCTCCGGACCGAACACATCCACCAGCACCAGGCCGCTCGGCGAGCAACTCGCGGTGTCCGCATCGTGGATACCCAGGCGGGTGCGGATGCTGCAGCCGTACTTGCTGAGCACGGCCTGCACTGCCGGCACCTTCTCGATGCGGTCGGACACGTGTATGCCGAAAATGGTGTGTTTCATGGCTACAACTCCTCTCATCCTGCATGAGCGTACCGGTCCCGGCGCGGCTCCGCTGCACGATTCATATATACCGTCATTGTACATTGACGTGGCGGGCCTGTAGGAGTAAATTGTGAAATGCGTAACGGCGTTATCTCCGTAACGATATCCGGGTAGCAATCGCGGCACGATAGAGGACGGTGAGGCGGTGCGATCTGCCCCACACACATACGATGGGGACAGTTTTGTGTGCCGGGACACGGGGGAGCGGGACCGTGGCGTCGACTGACAAAACGGTCATCTCGCGTAAGACGGTGGGGAGGCTCAGTCTCTACCGTCGCCTTCTCGATAACCTGAAGAGATCAGGCACCACCAACATCTACTCTCATCAACTCGCCCATCTCGCGGGGGTGAGCGCCACCCAGGTCCGCAGAGACTTCATGGTCATCGGATACTCGGGGAGCCCCAACCGCGGCTACCAGGTGGACACCTGTCTCGCCAGCATCGAGAGCCTGCTCGATGGGACCATCCCTCAAGACGTCGCTCTGGTAGGTCTGGGAAGGCTGGGGCGTTCTCTGCTCGCCCATTTCGCCGGCCGGCGCCCCCTGCTTAGGATCGCGGCCGGCTTCGACACCAATCCGGCCCTCGTCGGGACCACGATAGAAGGCTGTCCGGCGTACAGCATCGACGACTTGGAGCGGGTGGTATCGGAGCAGGGCATACGCATCGCCATCCTGGCCGTGCCTCCGGAGGCGGCGCAGACGGTTGCCGAATCCCTTGTGCGGGCGGGCGTACGCAGCCTTGTCGATTTCACCGCCATCCCCCTGCAGGTCCCCGACGATGTGTTCGTCGACCACATGGACATCACTTCCGCCTTGGAGTCGGCCGCCTTCTTCGCCCGTCAGGAGGAGGATGCTAAGGACACCGAGAACGGTATGGAGAACGGGGTCGAATCGGAGATGTATCCCATCAGCCCCATTATCCAGACCATCGACTCGCTCTTGGCAGGAGCCGACATGAAACTGGAAGACCTCGCTCAGCAGATCGGGGCACGGATTCTTACGCCGGGCTCGTCCGAAGGCACAGAGATCACCAGGATCTATGCCGGCGACAGAGTGAGCGACCTGCTGAACGAGGCTTCAGACAAGACCCTTCTGGTCACCAATCTGGCCAATCCGCAGATGGTGCGGGTGGCGGAGTTGATGGAAGTCCCCGGGATCTGCTTCGTCGACGGGGTAGATCCTGGTGCTGAGATCATCGAGCTCGCCGCTGAGAACGGCACTCTGCTCATGGTCTCGCCCGTGGGCGTCTTCGAGACCTGCGGCCTCATCTACCAGTCTCTGAAGAGCACGAAAAGCGACACACGGAGTTAACGACCCTACGCCTATTCATGGAATTCGTCTCATACGACATAGCGAGTAACGACTTCCGCCGGGCGGGCGCGGCATCGCGCTCCATCAAGGAACATCTCAAGCGCATAGGCGCGGAGGCCGAGGCCATCCGGCGCACCATGATCGCGGCCTACGAGGCTGAGATGAACGTGGTGATACATTCGGTGGGAGGGCGCTTGGAGGCTTCGCTGAGCGAATCCCAGATCGACGTCAACGTGGTGGACGACGGCCCCGGCATCCCCGATGTGGAGCAGGCTATGGTGGAGGGCTTCTCCACAGCCAGCGCCGAAGCCCGGGCCCTCGGCTTCGGTGCGGGCATGGGACTGCCGAACATCCGGCGCAACAGTGACCGCCTGCGCATCACCTCCCGTGTCGACGAAGGCACCCGCGTGAGCTTCACCGTCTACCTGAAGCCTGAGAACCTCTCCGGGCCCAGGCTCATATCCGTTTATGCATCGCCCGACCGGTGCCGGGACTGCAAGGCCTGTCTGACCGCCTGCCCCACACAAGCGATGCGGGTAAGACACGGCCGGCCCAGCATCCTCGAACACCTGTGCGTAGACTGCGGCGAATGCATCGCCGCCTGCAGCACCCGGGCGCTCACCGTGCGCGAAGAGATTCCGTCACTGGACGACCTGCCGGCCAAGGAGGAGATGCTGCTGGTGGTGCCTCCGGCCCTGCTGGCCGGCTGCGGCCCCGACTACCCGCCGGAACAGGTCCTGGCCGCGCTGCGCGACCTCGGTTTCGCCGACGTCATCACCTCGGCTCCTTACGAGGAGGCTCTTCGCAAGGCGTCCTTGGAGACGGCGTGCGCCGGCGAGATTATCGGAGCCGACTCCCCCGGCCGCACCCGCTTCCGGCCCGTGATCGTGCCGTCTTGCCCGGCCGTGGTCAATCTCATCGAGTTACGGTTCCCGTCGCTGGTTCCTCACCTCGCCGCGCTCGACTCGCCTTGGGAGGCCGTCCAGGCCACTCACGTCGACCGGCCGGTCGCTTACGTGGTCTCGTGTCCCAGTCAGCGCTCCGCACTCCTCGCCCATGCCCAGACTGCGAACAACCGCGACGGCACCCCCGGGGAGACATCCACACCCGGAGAGGCCGGAGCCGGACCGCAGGCCGAATACCTGACACCTGAAGTGCTCCGCCAGGCCGTCATGATGAAGTTGGCGGGCAAGACGAACGACGCCCACTCGTCGGCTCGGTCGGAAGCAACCGCTACCCTTTCCGAGGTCGCCACCAGCGCCACGGATCGGGGTGCAGCGAACTCCGCCACGCCGACCCCTACCGCAGACACCGGCCGGATACTCACCGTCACCGGGATGGATCATGTGATGGCAGTCCTGGAAGAAGTGGAGAACGGCCTTCTCAACGATGTGGACGTCATCGAACCCTACTCCTGCGAAGGGGGCTGCTTCGGTTCCCCGCTGCTGTCCGAAGACCACCACGTCGCATCCCACCGCTGGGAGCGGGGGCGAGCAGCGGTCGAAGCGGCCGTGACGGCTGGCCAGGCTTCCCCCATAACGGCCGTCGTGCGCCGGAGGCCTTTCGTCTCCCGGCCGGGGATAAGACTCGACCCTGACATGAGTCGCGCCATCCAGAAACTCGGGCAGCTGCAGGCCGTCATCCGCGATCTCCCGGGTAGGGACTGCGGGGCCTGCGGCGCTCCCACCTGTGCGGCTTTGGCCGAAGATGTGGTGATGGGTCGAGCCGAGGTGGGGCTCTGCCCTTATATAGTCACCCCAGCCGTCACCCCAGAGGGTGGCAAGGAGGTCCGAGACTGATGAGACTGGAAGAGTTCGCTCAGGTTTTGGATCTTGAAGAGTTGACCCCTGCCGTGGACATCCGCGCGAACGGCGACGCGACTGAGGGCGACGCGTCCGAGAGCGGTCTCGACATCACTCAGGGGTACGCCTCGGATCTGCTCAGCGATGTCCTCGCCAATGCGCCCGCGGGCGGAGTGCTGGTTACGTTGCAGGTGCACCTCAACGTGATCGCGGTGGCCAGTCACGCGGGACTGAAGGCGGTGATCTTCTCCTGTGGACGGCGCCCGGAGGATGACGTGGTGGAACGGGCCTCCGGAGAGGGTCTGCGCCTCTTCGTCTCGCCGGCCGATACGTTCGAGATCGTCGGCCGTCTGTATGAACTCGGTTTGAGAGGAACCACCGCGTGATATCTGTTAGGCTCGGAACAGAAGGACACCATGCTTGAGCGAACGGCCAACAGTCATGGAGCCCCGTATCAAGAAGTACCGTGCCGATCTGCATATCCATTCGGCGCTGTCTCCTTGCGCGTCGGACGAGATGACGCCGCCTGCCATCGTGAACGCAGCCTTGGGAGCCGGACTTGACATGATCGCCGTCTCCGATCACAACAGCGCGGGGAACGTGGCGGCCGTCCAAGAGGCTGCGCGTATCGCCGGAGAGACTCTGGCGGTCCTTCCAGGCATGGAGATAACGTCCGCCGAGGAGGTACACGTACTCGCGCTGTTCCCCGATGTGGAGACCGCCGAGTCGGTAGCCCGCCATCTCCGCACCCTCCTTCCCGTCGCTGAGGGCAACTACTACTCCTTCTTCGGCGATCAACCCCTGTTGGACGCGGAAGGCCGCACCGTCGGGACCGAGACGGCGGCTCTGGCCGCCGCCACCACTCTGGATCTAGATGAAGTGGTTGAGCTGGTGCACAACGCAGGCGGAATCGCCATAGCCGCCCACGTGGACCGCAAGGCGTTCAGCGTCTACTCACAACTCGGTCTGTTCCCAACCGACGCCGGTTTTGACGGCATTGAGGTCTCGCGCCACTTCACCTCGGAATCCCCGCGTCTGGAGGAGTTCGCAGCCCTAGGTTTGCCCCTCACCAGTTCGTCCGACGCCCACTTCCTTGAGGATATCGGGGCGGCCGTCGCCGAGCTGCGGATGACGGAACCTACCTTCTCCGAGCTGGTGCTCGCCCTTGCGGGGTCTGGAGATCGGAGCGTGGCCCGTGCATGACCTGTCTCTCTACCTGCTTGAGGTGCTCGAGAACTCTGTGCGGGCGGACGCGAAGAGTGTGGACATCGGCTTGGTGATGGACGAGGCCACGGACACGCTGCGTCTGACCGTGGACGACGACGGCCACGGTTTGTCGACTACACCCGAGCAGACACTCAGTCCCTTCTACACCACCAAACCGGGCAAGAAGACCGGCCTGGGATTGAGTCTGTTGCAGGCGGACGCGCAGGCGGCCGGCGGCAGTCTCACCATAGGGCCCTCGCCCACTCTCGGAGGGGTCCGGGTGGAGGCCGTAATGGAACTGAACCACGTAGACCGTCCGCCGGTTGGTGACGTGGCTACTACCGTGATCGTCACAGCGGCCACCAATCCCGGCATTAACTTCACCGTCAGTCTGGGAGGCGATCAGTTCGACCCGCCTCTGCGACACGCGCCTCCCGGTGTGGCGGCCGGCCGGCTTGCGTCACGACGTGCGGGCGATGAGGCGGTCGATCGAGCGTCACAAACGAACACCGAGCAGGGAGTTGCCAGTATGACCGAAGACGTAGACAAGACCAACACAACCTCCTCGGCCTGCTGCTGTGAAGAAGCATCCGAGGAGGAACTCCTCGAGCGGATCGACGAGGTCATCGAATCGTACAAAGACCGGCCGGGCGCCCTCATCCCGGTCCTCCAGTTGGCACAAGGGATCTACGGTTACCTGCCGGACCAGCTTCTGCAGCACATCGCCGACAAGATGCGGAGGCCGTACAGCGAGGTCGCCGGCGTGGTCGGCTTCTACTCGTTCTTTTCCCGGGTACCCCGAGGTCGCAACGTAGTCCGGGTGTGTCTGGGCACGGCCTGCTACGTGCGCGGCGGCCTTGCAGTCCTGGAATCGCTTAGGAAAGAGCTGGGCATCGATGTGGGCGAGACGACTGAGGATCGCGAGTTCTCTCTCGAGGTGGCCCGCTGCTTCGGAGCATGCGGCCTTGCCCCCGTGATAACCGTGAACGACGTGGTGCACCATCGAGTCAAACCGGCTCGGGTCAACGAGATCCTTGCTGAATACAGTTGCGGAGCCGCGGCAGCGGAGCCGGTGGCTTCCGGAGCAGGTGAAAGGAGCAATTGACCATGGCCGACAAGATCAAGAGTCCTGCCGACCTCCTGGCCATGGCTGCGAAGGCCAAGGAGACCATCGATCTACGTTCGGGAGCCAAAGAGATCAAGGTCACAGTGCATATGGGGACCTGCGGCATAGCCGCCGGCGCTCGTGACGTAGTGGTCGACTTCATCAGCGAGATAGCCGACGCTAAGCTCGACAACGTCACCATCCACCAGTCCGGGTGCGCCGGCCTGTGCGAGATGGAACCCATGGCGACCGTGGAGTTTGCCGACGGGAATGTGTTCCGCTATGGGCGCCTCGACGGACCGGGGAGAGTGCAGGAGATAGTGCGATCCCACATAGTGGGCGGCACCCCGGTGGACGACTACCTCATCAAATCGGAGTAGTTCAGCAATGGAACAGATCAAGAATCACGTACTGGTCTGCACAGGGGGTGGGTGCATAGCCTCAGGGGCGCTCCAGGTCAGCGCCGCTTTCACCAAGGAACTGGATGACATGGGCCTGGCCCAGGAGAACCGGGTCATCGAGACAGGTTGTCTCGGACCCTGTGCTGTGGGACCGGTCGTGCTTATCTACCCGGACGGTGTCTTCTATCAGAATGTCAAAGTCGACGATGTCCACGAGATCGTCTCCGAGCATCTGCTCAAGGGACGGGTCGTGAACCGTCTGGTCAGCCACGCGCCGGGCACCGACAAATCAATCGCCGAGATGGGCGATGTAGAGTTCTTCAACCGGCAGATCAAGATCGTCCTTCGCAACTCCGGGATCATCGACCCTCTCAAAATCGAGGAATACATCGCCCGTGAAGGGTACCAGGCGCTGGCTAAGGTCCTGACCGAGATGGAGCCGGCGGAGGTGGTCACTGAGATCATCCGCAGCGGCCTGCGCGGGCGCGGTGGCGCCGGTTTCCCGACGGGGCTCAAGTGGAAGTTCGCCCGTCAATACGGGTCGGACGTCAAGTACATGCTCTGTAATGCCGACGAGGGTGACCCGGGCGCCTTCATGGACCGTTCGGTGCTCGAGGGCGACCCACATAGCGTGATTGAGGGCATGGCCATCGGTGCCTATGCCATCGGTGCGAAGCAGGGCTATGTATACCTACGCGCCGAATATCCACTCGCGATCGAACGTCTTCAATACGCCATCGACCAGGCCCGTGACCTGGGACTCCTCGGAGAGAACATCATGGGCACCGGTTTCGACTTCGACCTCGAGATCCGCAAGGGTTCCGGAGCTTTCGTCTGCGGCGAAGAGACGGCCCTAATGCGGTCCATCGAGGGCGGACGTGGAGAGCCCCGGCCCCGTCCTCCCTTCCCGGCTGAGAAGGGACTGTGGGACAAGCCGAGCGTCCTCAACAACGTCGAGACCCTGGCCAATATCGCCCCCATCATCCTCAGAGGCTGGGAGTGGTTCGCCAGCACCGGGACGGAGAAGAGCAAGGGGACCAAGGTGTTCGCGCTTGGTGGCGCCATCCAGCACGCCGGACTTGTGGAGGTGCCGGTCGGGGTGCAATTGGGCGAGATGATCTACGAGATCGGCGGCGGAGTGCCGGGTGGCAAGGAACTGAAGGCCGTGCAGTTAGGCGGCCCCTCCGGCGGTTGTATCCCGAAGTCCAATCTCAACGTCCCCGTCGACTACGAGACTCTGCAGGAGTTGGGTGCCATCATGGGGTCCGGCGGTTGCATCGTCATGGACGAGGACAGCTGCATGGTCGACGTGGCCCGTTTCTTCCTCGACTTCATCCAGGACGAGAGCTGCGGCAAGTGCGTGCCCTGCCGGGTCGGAACCAAGCGCATGCTCGAGATCGTCACCCGCATCTGCAATGGTGAGGGTAAGGAAGGCGACATCGAGGAGCTGGAGACACTCGGGCAGATCATCAAAGACACCGCCCTCTGCGGTCTCGGACAGACGGCGCCCAACCCGGTGCTGTCGACCATACGCCACTTCCGGCACGAATATGAAGCCCACATCAGAGACCACTACTGCGAAGCCGGAGTGTGTTCGGCCTTGTTCACGGCCCGGTGTACCAACGCCTGTCCGGCCCACGTGAACGTTCCCGGTTTTGTCAGCCTCATCGGCGAGAAGCGTTTCGACGAAGCTCTCAGGCTCCATCGGGAGCAGAACCCGCTGGCCAGCATCTGCGGTCGCGTCTGCTTCCACCCGTGCGAGAGCAAGTGTCAGCGGGGCGCCCTGGACGAACCGGTGGCCATCCGCAGCCTCAAACGCTTCATGACCGAGCAGGAGACCGAGATACAGGTCCCCGAGGTCCGGGAGAACCCTGAAAACGCCAAACGCAAGATCGCCGTCATCGGCAGCGGCCCGTCCGGACTCTCCTGTGCGTACTTCCTGGCACGCCTCGGCTACAAACCCACCATCTTCGAGAAGGAACCAAGCCCCGGCGGCATGCTCATACAGGCCATCCCGGCCTACCGTCTGCCTCGCGAAGAGATCGGGCGCGAGATCACCATGATCGAAAGCTTGGGCGCCAAGATCGAGACCGGTAAGACCCTGGGGAAAGACTTCACCCTGGCCGATCTCAAGGACCAAGGCTACGAGGCGGTCTTCTTGGGAGTCGGAGCTCCAAACGGCATGAACCTGGGTATACCCGGTGAAGATGGGGAGGGTGTGAGCGAAGCCCTCACCTTCTTACGTGAATACAACGTGTACGGAACCGCTTGGGTGGGCAAGGAAGTGGCCGTCGTCGGAGGAGGTAACTCCGCCATCGACGCGGCTCGTACCGCTCTGCGCCTGGGAGCCGACCACGTCAATATCCTTTACCGCCGCCAGCGCGAGCAGATGCCGGCCTGGGCGGAGGAGATCATCGCCGCCGACGAGGAAGGCATCAGCGTCCTGCCGCTGACAACGCCCAAGGAAGTCCTCCGCGGCGCTGACGGCAAGGTTACGGGGGTCCTCTGTCAGCAGATGGCTCTCGGCGACTACGACAAGAGTGGCCGTCGCCGTCCGGTTGCCGGGCGCAACCCCGACTTCACGGTGCCTTGTGACCAAGTGATCGCCGCCGTCGGCCAGGCTCTGGACGCCCAGCGGCTCGTCGGTGAATTGCCGGTTGAATTGCGCAACGGTTGGTTCAAGGTCGATCGAGCCACCGGAGCCACCAGTGTCGACTGGATCTTCGCCGGCGGAGACGCGGCTACCGGTCCCGCATCGGTGGTCGAGGCAGTGGGCGCGGGCGAACGTGCCGCAGCAGCCATGGATCGTTACCTCACCGGCGAGGATCATGCCTTCTGGCGTCGGCCGGTCGTCGTGGATACCTACTTCGATCCCGACGCCGACCCGGTGGAGACAGAGCGGGCCTCCGTAGTCTGCCTCGACCCTGAAGCCAGGGCGTGCACCTTCGATGAGGTGGAACTGTCTTGGAGCTTCGAGACCGCGTGCGCCGAAGCCAAGCGTTGCCTCCGCTGCGACTACGGCAAGGTGCCCCCCACCGCTGCTGACACCAACGGAGACGGCGATTGAATCCGCTCCTGACCATTACGTTCGTGGAAGAGACCGGCACAAGCCGGCCGACAGAAAGGAGAGCCGGCTGTAGATGAACTAATCGTTCGGAAGGGAGGCCGCAATCACCCGAACCCCTTCCGTCCATCGCACTGAAGCTGTAGGGACAAAGAACAGAAAGGGTCAAAGGAGTATGTCAGCACCGGTAGTCACCGCATCGTGCAATGCGCCCGGGGAAGTAGCGCAGATCGCGTGCAACACCAGCAAGACGAAGGCCGCGCTCCCGCTGGGCAAAGTGATAGTCCTGGGGCTTCTCGCCGGAGCCTATATCGGGTTTGGAGCCTATCTGGCCACCACGGTAGGTCACGATGCTTCCAAGTTCCTCGGCAACGGAGTCGGTCAGCTCCTGTTCGGTTCAGTGTTCACCGTCGGCCTTATGATGGTGGTCATCGGCGGATCCGAACTGTTCACGGGCAACAACATGTTCATGATGGTGGGAGCGCTCGAGGGCACTACCACGTGGCGCGCCCTTCTCAAGAACTGGGCGGTGGTGTGGGTCACCAACCTTATCGGAGCCCTTATCCTCGTCATGATCATCTACGGCGCCTTCTACGCTACGGGTGACGGCGCCGGCCTGTTCAAAGGTGGCATCGGAGCGAAGGCGCTCGCAATCGCCAAGGGAAAGGTGGAACTCACCTTCTGGGCGGCTCTGCTTCGCGGCATCCTCTGTAACTGGCTGGTCTGCATGGCCGTGTGGCTGGCGCTTGCCTCCAAAGATGTCGTGGGCAAGATATTCGGCATCTTCTTCCCGATCATGGCCTTCGTCGCGATGGGCTTCGAGCACAGCGTGGCCAACATGTTCTTCATCCCCATGGGCATCATGGTCAGCGACAACGAGGTCATCCTCAACGTGGCCGCCACCGCGGCTGCCGGCCCCGAAGCCGCGCAGGCCGCCCTGGATGCCTTCAGGACCGCGGTCGCCGACCACCTCAACTGGGGTACCTTCTTCTATAAGAACCTGATCCCCGTCACTATCGGCAACATCATCGGCGGCGGCATCTTCGTGGGTAGCGCCTACTGGTGGACCTACATCCGCAAGCCTAAGAAGGCGGCGGCCGAGTAATCTGCCTGGGCGACAAAGAAGCAGCAGCAGGGATCGCTTGGAAGATCCCCGGCAAGTAAGTGGCGGCCCAGGAAGAGCAGATGCTCTTCCTGGGCCGCCTTCCTGTCGCAGCGGCCGGCCGCGCCGGCCGGTCCCGATCCCTACCTCAGCTAGAAGACTTCGGGGTAACCGATATCCACGAACAGGTTCTCGATGCGTGTCTTGTGGCCGATCTCCATGCGGGAAAGGTTCTCAAATACCTTCCTAGCATCCGCATTCGGTGCGATCGCCGCGAGGGCCTCATACTCGCGGGCGGCCTGCTCCTCTTTCTTCATAGCCAGAGCCAGCGCGTCGGCCGGTGTCATATCTATGGAGAGGTCCGGCAGCGGAGTCGCCTCAGCCACCTTGTAGTCCGGCCCCACGGGGAACTCCTTGAGCATGCACTCGTCTTTGAGGCAACCCTGCAGGAACACCTTGTGGCCCAACTCATCTCCGGCAAGTTCGGCGAAGGTCTGCCGGACAACCGGGTTCGCCGCTCGTTCCGCGACCTGGGTGTAAAACTCGTAGGCCTCTTCCTCGCTGCAAATGGCCGCCTCAAGGATGCCGGTGATGTCAACGCTGTCTGCCACTGTCATCTCCTTCTTCTAAGCGCCTACGGCCGGGCCTGGCGGGCCATTTCGTGCACCAGTGGCTCTCCGTCGCGCACCTTCTCTACACTTATGGCACAGACCTTGTACTCAGCCGTCTCCGTCTCCGGATCGAAGGCGTCGATGGTAAGAACGTTGGCGCAGGCCTCTGCGAAGTGGAAGGCCATCCAGCACAGGCCCGGGTTGGAACGTTCGTTGACCCAGGCGCGCAGCGTAACCTCGCCGCGACGGCTCTTGGCCTTGACGTAGTCACCGCTGTTGATGCCCAGTTTGGCCGCATCGTCCGGATGAATCTCGATGAGCTCCTCGGGGAAGAGGTTCTCGAGTCCCACCGAGTTCCGGGTCTGCGTGCCCGAGTGGTAGTGCCAGAGTCGACGGCCCGTCGAAAGGATCAAGGGATACTCAGCGTCGGGCGATTCTGCCGGCGGCACCCATTCCGTCTTCGAGAACAAGCCTTTGCCCCGAGAGAAGTTCCCGTCCTTATGGAGATACTTCGTGCCCGGATGCTCCAGAGTGGGGCAGGGCCACTGCAGACCGACATCGTCGAGCCGCTCGTAGGTGATGCCCGCGTAGCTCGTCGCAGTGCTACGCATATCCTCGAAGATCGCCTCCGACGAAGTGAAGCCCAGATCGTAGCCCAGTCGTTTGCCGAGCTCCTGGAGCACCCACCAGTTCGGACGGGCCTCTCCGGGAGCCTTCAGCGCGCCGCGAACGCGTTGCACGCGCCGCTCCGTGTTGGTGAACGTTCCTTCTTCTTCGCCCCACGAGTAGTCGGGCAGGACTACATGCGCCAGCTCGGTCGTGAGGTTGGGGAATATGTCGCTGACTATGAGCAGATCGAGGGCCTGCAGTTCCTTGATAGTGTGGGCCATGTGAGGCTCGGTCTGCACCGAGTTGTCACCAATGCAGTAGAGAATCTTGGTGCCGCCGTCGAGTGCCTTACGTAGCATGGTGGGCATCTTGTAGCCGGCTCGGTCCGAAAGGCCGGTGACTCCCCAATCCTTCTCCATCTTCTCGATCACCTTGGGGTCGGTGACCGGCTGGTAGCAATGGAACACATTGGGCAGCGCCCCCATATCACAGGCGCCTTGCACGTTATTCTGACCGCGTAGCGGGTTGACACCGGCCGCGTGCTTACCCAAGTTGCCGAGGACCATCTGCAGATTGGCGAGCGTCTTCACATTGGCGGTACCGCAAATATGCTCGGTGATGCCCAGCGTGTAACAGACGGTCGCGGGCTTCACCGTGCCGAGCAGCCGGGCAATCTCCTTCATCTGCTCCACAGGCACGCCGCAGATCTCGCTGGCGCGCTCTACCGGATACTCGGCCACCCAGGCGCGGATGTCATCGGGATTCTCGGTGTGCTCCCTGAGGAACTCCTCATCGGCCCACCCGTTCTTGAAGATCTCATTGATCAGACCGTTGATGTAGGCGATATCCGATCCGGACTTGATCTGAACGTAGTGGTCCGCCCATCGACAGAGATCGGTCTTCCGAGGATCATTGACAATGAGAGTCGCGCCTCTCTTGGCGGCCCGTTTAACGTAATACGAGATGACCGGATGAGCCTCAGTCATGTTCGAACCGATCACGAAGATCAGTTCAGCATCCTCGAGCTCCCTGATGGAGTTCGTCATCGCTCCGGAACCAAAGGCAGTCGCCAGACCGGCGACGGTGGGAGCGTGTCAGGTTCGTGCGCAGTGGTCTACGTTGTTTGTCTTGATTACCGCCCTTGTGAACTTGGAGATGGCATAGTTGTTCTCGTTGGTGATACGACCAGAGCCGAAAGCCGAAAATACGTCGGGCCCGTGCTCCTTGACTATCGAGCCGATACGGTCGGCCATGTAGTCCAAGCACTCGTCCCACGACACCGGCTCGAGCTCGCCGTTCTTGCGGATCATGGGGCGTGTCAACCGGTTCTCGCTCGACGGGAACTCGAAACCATAACGTCCCTTCACACACAACATACCGTCGTTGGGCTCCACCTCCCGTCCGGTAACCCGGACGATACGGTTCGCAGCCCGGTCCACATGCAGCGTTACCTGGCAACCGACTCCGCAATATGGGCAGGTGCTATTGACCTTCTCGAGGTCCTTCGCGCGTCCCTTGCCGACGGCCTTCTTATCGATGAGGGCGCCCACCGGACAGATCTGGACACACTCGCCGCACTGGACGCAGGTCGACTGGCCCATCGGCCGGTCGATATCGAACATGATGTGGGAATCGAAGCTGCGCTCCCCCATGCCCAGTACTTCGTTCACCACCACGTTGTTGCAGGCAGCCACGCAGCGGCCGCAAACAATGCATTTCCGGCGGTCGACGGTAACCATCTCACTTGAGGTGTCAAGCTCGATCTCAGGTCCGGATATCAGGAACGCCGGTGCCTCGATGCCCAGATCGTAGGCAGCATCCTGCAACTCGCAGGCTCCGTTCTGCTCACACGATAGGCAGTTGTGCTCGCCGTTGGAAAGCAGGAGGTTGACGATCATCCGACGCGCCTCACGGACACGCTCGGTGTCGGTTCGCACCACCTGGCCTTCCTGAGCGGCGACCGTACAGGCAGTGACAAGAGTGCGCTGCCCCTCCACCTCCACAACGCAGAGACGGCAGCGGCCCGCGGGACCCGTCTTCCTGTGGTAGCAGAGGGAGGGGATCTTTACATTATTCTCCCGGGCAACTTCCAGCAAAGTCTGTCCTTCGTTGAAAGTGACAGTCCTGCCGTCCAGGGTGAGTTGTCCAGCCATGAAATGGGGGCTCCTTTCACCGTCGGTCTCGAGCCGGTGGTCCGGCGATGCTCACACTATCGCTCACACTATAGAGCAACTTCGGAGCTAATCCAACGGGTTTTGGCCCGTTCCAAGCCGCATAACGCCTATTTCCTCAGAGCAGCCGCGGGATGTACATCCGCCCTATTGACGGGCGGCAAAGTAGCTCCTGCATCGGTCAAGTCTTCGGGACACGATCACGGTCAGCCCACGCATGACCCCGTACCCGACCCGACAGTTCTCTTCGAAGAGCCGGCGCATGCGTTCTCCCTCGAAAGCGATGAGTTCTGAGGGTTCGGCAACGTCCACCGATGCCGTTGAGATCCGACGTTCCGCCAGTGCCGACCACCCCACAGTGGTACCAGGGACCGCCTCATCGAGCACGACTTCCTGGCCGCTGGCCGCCGTCATCTTCACCTGAAGCCTGCCCTTCTTGACCAGGTAGAGATAAGTCGCGGGTTCGCCCTCCCTGATGATCCTCGTCCCCGGTTCGTAGGCCGCCTCTTCCGCAAGGGGCGCGACCATCTCCAACTCTTCACCCACCAACTGCATGAAGATCCGGTAACCCCTCAGTTCTTTGGCATCGACCATGTCATCCCCCTTTCGCAGCCCTCCCCGGGGCACGTCGCCTTCTGCTCACCTCGGCTCAAACCGGCATTCCCACGCATGATGTGCTTCCCAGCTGCGGCACAATTCAGTCATACCTGTACCGGCAGACGATGGCGGCCGCCGCTCATGCTCGGATACCCGATGCTAAGATTGGTACTATGCCACTGAGACGGAATCGCACGCGGCCGTCCCGGCCGTGACTCTCGGCAGCGAGGAGGTTGGTTTCGTGGCTCGCCATACGGAAGTGCTTGAAGGCTTGAGACAACATGACAGAGAATGAGCCCGCACTGATCCTGATAGTCGACGATGACTACGATTTTCTCGAGATCAATCGTCTGATCCTCGAGCGAGCAGGCTATCGAGTGGTCACCGCGGCCGAACCGAAGCAGGCTCTTGTAAGGATGAATGAAGAGAAACCCGATCTGGTCATCACCGACCTGATGATGACCAGTCTCGATTCGGGTTTCTTCTTCGCCCGCAGTATCAAAGAAGATCCGCGCTATGCCAATATCCCGGTCATCATCGCCACCTCGGTCTCCAGTGCCCTGGGCCTTGATTTCCGGCCCCGCACTGACGAAGACCGGGCCCAAATGCATGTGGACGCGTACTTCGACAAGCCACTCGATACCAACCAGCTGCTGAACACCATCGCCAACCTGCTGAGTAGGGCAGCGGTCACACCCGGCGCGGATGCGGCCGATGAATCCCTGGAGGGCTGATGCCTACCTGGGATAACCCCCTTATCACCATAGTCACCGACAAGTGCCGCATGTGTTACGCATGCGTGCGGGAATGCCCGGCCAAAGCCATACAGGTGGTCGACGGCCAGGCCCGGGTCATCCAGCCCCGGTGCATCGGATGTGGCAACTGCCTCCGAGTCTGCAGCCAGAACGCCAAGCAGGTGCGGGACGATACGGAGAAGGCTTTCGCTCTACTGGACTCCGGAGCGCATGTGGCGGCCATGGTCGCCCCGAGTTTCCCGGCAGAATTCATCGATATATCACCCGGCAGACTGGTCGCCATGATACGGGCCCTGGGCTTCGACTCGGTGCATGAGGTAGCGCTCGGAGCTGATCTCGTGGCTCGTGAGTACCGCAAGCTACTGGACGAGAACCCGGAAAGCCGCTATATCAGCACTCCTTGCCCGGCCGTGGTCTCTTACGTCCGCAAGTACCACCCTCGTCTCATGCCCTATCTCGCCCCGGTGGTCTCTCCCATGGTAGCCATGGCTCGGGTACTCAGGCATGACCTCGGTCCCGACATTAAGACGGTCTTTATGGGCCCCTGCGTAGCCAAGAAACGCGCGTCCATCGACACCACTCACAGAGAGGTCGAGGCCGTGCTGACCTTCGCTGAGCTGCGAACCATGTTCGACAAGCGGGGGGTCAAACCGGAGGCCTTCACGGAGGACGACGATTTCGATCCACCCTACGCCGGAGTGGGGATGGTCTTCCCCATTTCCGGTGGCCTGCTGCAGACCGCCGACATCAAAGAGGATCTCTTGAGCGGTGAGGTGGTCGTAGCTGAGGGCAGGGGGGACTTCATAGAAACCATCAGTGAATTCGATGTGACCCACGCAGATACCCGGCTTCTCGACATCTTGGCCTGCCAAGGCTGCTACGCCGGCGCCGGCATGACCACTAACGAGACCATGCTCCAACGCCGGACCCGGGTCAGCAATTACGCGAAGAACCGTCTGGCCTCCTACTCGGAGGAGCAGGCCGCAGAAGTCGAAGGCGCTGAGGAACGGTACAGGGATCTGGACCTCTCACGCGCGTATCGCTCGGATGAACAGACACTGGGCGATTCGGCCACGTGGGATGAACTGCAGGAGATCCTCCACCGGATGGGCAAGTTCACGGCGGAGGACCTGCTCAACTGCGGCGCCTGCGGCTATGACACCTGTCTTGACCATGCTCGAGCCGTCTATGCCGGCCTGGCCGATTCGGAGATGTGCCTGCCGCACACTATCGAACAGTTGCGGACCGCCTACGACGCTCTGGAGGAATCCCATCGCTCCCTGGAAGAGGCGAAGGAGGCACTTGAACGGTCGGGCAAGCTGGCCAGTATGGGACAGCTGGCGGCGGGCATCGCGCACGAGGTCAACAACCCCCTGGGTACTCTGCTCCTCCACGCGAATCTCTTGCTGGAGGAGTGCGAAGATTCCGAGACCAAGAGTGACCTGGAGACCATCGTCGACCAAGGCAACCGCTGCAAACGCATCATCTCCGGCCTGCTGAATTTTTCCCGCCAGAGCCGGGTGCTGCGGCAGCCCACAGATGTTGCTGAACTGGTTGATCGAATCATACGCACGGCTCCGGCGGCGAGTGGCGTTACCGTGAAGATCGACAATCGGCTCTCCGACCCGGTGGCCGACATCGACCCCGACCAGATGGTCCAGGTTATGACCAACCTGTACTCCAATGCTCAGCAGGCCATGCCGGACGGTGGGGACCTCAGCATCGAGCTGACCGACGACCCAGAGACGGTGACCATCAAGGTGTCCGATACCGGCTACGGTATATCGGAAGACAACATGACCAAGCTTTTTACGCCCTTCTTCAGCACGAAGGCCGTCGGCATGGGCACCGGGCTCGGATTGGCTGTCAGCCACGGCATCGTTAAGATGCACAAGGGCCAAATAACTGCCGAATCCAACGCCGACCGCAGACAGGGTCCCACGGGCACCACCTTCACCGTGACTCTTCCGCGCCACGAGCCAAAGGGACCAGTGATGGGCGAGCGCCGTGAGTAGAAGGGGCAGCAGCTGATGGCGGACGCCGAGCAGATCCTGCGGGTGGCGATGGTGGACGACGAGATAGACCTGAGTCTGGCCGTACGCCGCATCCTCGCGAAGTACCGGGTACACGTGGATGAAGTCGGCGTCGACGTGGTGTACGTCTGTTCCCACTTCGCCAACGGTGAAGCCTTCTTGGAGGACCTGGCCTCCGGCACGGAGTACGACCTCCTCCTGCTGGACCTCAAGCTCCCCGGCCTGAGCGGGTTGGACATCCTCGAAGAGCTGGGCCGGCAAGAACAGTCGATCTTCACCATCATGATCACGGCCTATGCCACCTTCGATACGGCCGTCCAGGCCACGAAAATGGGCGCCTACGACTTCTTGGCCAAGCCCTTCAGTCCGGAAGAGCTGCGCTACTCGGTCCGCAAGGCCTCCGAACAGCTGATCATCAGCCGGGAGGCACGCAGGCTGGCAGAGGAGCAGCGCCAGGTGCGCTTCAACTTCATCTCAGTGCTGTCCCACGAACTGAAGGCCCCACTGAACGCCATAGAGGGCTACCTCAAGATCCTCCAGGAGGACGAAGCTCCCGAACGCCGCCAGATGATCGACCGGAGCCTTATCCGTCTCGACGGCATGCGTAAGCTCATCTTCGATCTCCTCGATCTGACCCGTATCGAATCCGGACAGAAGGCCCGGCAATTCACCCAGGTGGACGTGCGCTCGGTCGCTCAGAGGACCATCGAGCTCTTCGCCGTGGAGGCCGCGGAGCGAGACATCAGCATCACCCTGCGCGCGCCTGACCCGGTCGAGATGCTGGCCGATCCCAGCGAGCTGGAGATTGTGTTCAACAACCTGGTGTCCAACGCTGTGAAGTACAACCGAGACGGCGGGAGCGTCACCGTGGCCGTGGAGCGACGGGACGGCGTGGTCAAGATCCAGGTGGCCGACACCGGCATCGGGCTGACACCGGAGGAGGCGGCCAAACTCTTCTCCGAGTTTGTCCGGATCAAGAATGAAGACACCTACAAGATCATGGGTAGTGGTCTGGGACTGTCCACAGTGCGCAAGTTGGCCCAGATGTACAACGGAGACGCTACGGTCAAGAGCGAACGTGGCACCGGCAGTATCTTCACGGTCACGCTGCACGATGCGATGCCCGAGACCCCTGGGGATCCCGACGCACCGGCCCTCACCGTCTCCGATTCTGTCGCTCCTCCCGACAATCCCCCCTATCCCTCAGCGGTTGGCTGAGATACTATTCGCGGTGGCAGTAAGCAGCATCCGATGGATCTGCAAGCTGGAGGAACCGTCGAAAAAAACCATCGGGATACGCTATTCGAACGAGGGAGTGCAGTCGTGTACAAGATCCTCATCGTAGATGATGACCCAGACATGGTCGAAGCAGTCCGGATCGTTCTTGAGCGGGAAGGGCATCAGGTAGAGAGCGCCCCAAACGCCACGGACGGGCTCGTCAAGCTCGAAGTAACTCAACCCGACCTGGTGATCCTCGACGTGATGATGGAGGAGCCCGACGACGGCCTGCAGTTCGCCCGGCGGGTGCGCAAAGACGGCAAAGCGGTCCCGATCTTGATGCTCACCAGCGTCAACCGGGCCCTGGGACTCCAGATTGGGAAGGATGAAGAGATAGTCCCGGTCGATGAGTTCATGGAGAAGCCGCTCGATCCGGCTACTCTGGTCGACAAGGTCAAACGGCTGCTCGAGGAGCCAGGAGAGGAATAATGGCAGATAACCGTCTGGAGGAGCTCCGAGAGGAGATAACCGCCGTCGCGCGGTCTAACGACTTCACCCGCGCTGCCCTCATCCCCATGCTGAGGTACATCAAGGAGAAGCGCCAGGGCATCGACGGCGAAGCGGTGCAGCTGGTGGCGGGCATACTCGGTATCTCCCCGGCTCAAGTGCACGCCGTATCCACCTTCTACTCCTTCATCCATCCGGAGACCCAAGGGAAGTACGTCTTCCGGTTGTGCAGAACGTACTCGTGTGAGCTGGCGGGGAAGGAGGAGATAGCGAGAGCGCTGGAGAACGAGCTCGGTGTCACCTTCGGCAAGACCTCGGCCGACGGTCTCTTCACGCTGGAGTGGGCCAATTGCATGGGCATGTGTGACCAGGGACCGGCCATGCTGGTGAACGACGACGTCTATACGAGACTCAACCCCGAGAAGGTACGCGATATCGTCGAACGCTACCGCAGTAGAGAGGAAGACACAGCCGCCGCCGAGAAACCAGCACTTCGCGAGGTGACCGTCGACGCGGACCTCACCACTTCGGCTAATGAGCTGACCTTCTCGACGATTCCTGCCAACGAAGGACTCACGAAGGCGCTGGCCATGTCGCGGGTGGACATCATCGATACCATGCGCGATTCGAAACTCAAGGGACGGGGCGGAGCAGGATTCCCCACAGGCATCAAATGGAACTTCGCCGCGGCCGAGAAGCGCACACCCAAGTACATCATCTGCAATGCCGACGAGGGCGAGCCCGGCACCTTCAAGGACCGGCTGATCTTGGCCCAGTACGGCGATCTGGTCATCGAGGGTATGACCATAGCCGCCCGGGCTATCGGAGCCCCCATCGGGCTCATCTACCTGCGTGCCGAGTACAGCTACCTGCGGCCCCGCTTGGAAGAAATCATCAAGAAGCGGACCGAGGCCGGCCTCCTCGGCAAGAACATCGGCGGCATAGAGGGCTTCGACCTCACCATTCTCGTGGTCATGGGTGCCGGCGCGTACGTGTGCGGCGAAGAGACGGCCCTCATCGAGTCGCTGGAGGGATCCCGCGGGGAGCCCAGGAACCGACCGCCGTTCCCGGTGGTCTCAGGATTCCTCAGCCGGCCGTCGGTGGTGAACAATGTCGAAACGCTCGCGTGGGTACCCTGCATCCTCGCCAAGGGTGTGCACTGGTTCAAGAGCGTGGGGACCGACAACTCCGCTGGGCGCAAACTGTTCAGTGTTTCCGGTGACTGTGAGCGTCCCGGCATCTACGAGTTCCCGTTCGGTATCACCGTGGCGGAGCTACTGCGCGAGGTGGGCGGGGAAGACGCGAAGGCGGTCCAGATCGGTGGTGCTTCGGGATGCTGCGTGCCTCGCAAGGACTTCGAGCGTCGGCTTGCCTTTGAGGACATCCCCACGGGCGGTTCGGTCATGGTCATCGGCCCCGGCCGCGACATGCTCGACCTGGCCCACAACGTGATGGACTTCTTCGTGGACGAATCTTGCGGCAACTGCGCCCCCTGCCGGCTGGGCAACAGGAAGCTGCTGGATGCGGTCGGAGTGCTGCGCAAGGGCAAGTTCAGCGACGACTACCTGGCCGAGCTGCGGAAGGTGGCCGAGACCATGCAGGGCACCGCCAAGTGCGGCCTCGGGCAGGCGAGCTCGGTGGCATTCATGTCCATACTCGAGCACTTCAGGGATGAGATCCAACCCCACTGACCGACCAAACGGCAGGCCGGCCTGGTAACCGTTAGCGGTGACCATGCACCGAATGAAGAGGCCCCGGATCATTCCGGGGCCTCTTTCGCAACTTCATCAGTTAGGCACTTCCATGCAGGTTGGGATCCATCAACCGCTCACTGCGCCAGATCTGAATGACTGTGACCACCGCTCCACACGCTCAACCATCGCTGCAACCAACTGCTCACCGACGTTAATGCCGGCTGCGCCGTCCAATCCGTTCACGCAGCCGGGACTTCGTTCTTCGAAAGCTTTCTAGAAGAAGGTCTCACATTCCATTCCCAGCGCCTCGGCGGCTTGAGCCATTACCCGATCGGCCGTGGCCAGCGTCATGACGCCGGCTGCCCGCATGATGCCGAGATGCATCGCATCGAGACTGTGGAGTGGAACCTCCGGGTGAGAGCCGAGCAGGGACTCCGCGATCAGAAACGATTCAACGGTGTGAGGGAGCAGCACAAGATGGCCCCCGGCTATGTCACCCTCGAAGGTGGCGAGCACCTTGCCCTGTGCCAGGAGGTCGAAGTGTCCCTCCCTCACCCGCCGTGCCGCAAGCGATTTCATCTCGATCTTCGTGAGAAGGCTGACGTACACGGGATACACGGACCTCACGTACTCCTCAACGTCCTCAGATCGTGATTCGTTCACGTACCACTTGGCGAGGGCGCTGGTGTCGAAGTAGGCGCTCGACACGACTATCCTCTCTCGCGCTCCTGTCTCACAAGCTCCTCACTCGGGACAGATAGGTACGGCATGCCGGCACGCAGACCGGAATGACTTGGAGCCGAGCGCGACGGACCAGGGGCCATGAGCTTGGCAAGGACACGCCCGTGGCGAGTGATAAGGATCTCCCGGTCTTTCTCGACGATCTCCCCGAGCGAGGAAAGCGAATCTCTCAACTGCCGAATGGACATACTCCGCAACCGGCCAACCCCCGAGGCGATTACTTGTGACACATTCTGTTTCTTTGTAGCACAACTGCCTGGGTCGCGCAAGAAGTACTGTCGTGACCGGGGTCCGATGGAGGCTCAAGTCGGGGATCTCCACTCCGGCGCCCCACACATTCGTCGTGTCCATGAGGAAAGCCGAGCACCCCCCTGACGTCGCGCTAACGCAGCACTATGGCCCCGTTCGGACACGCAGCCGCGCATCTCCCGCACCCGCGACACTTCTCTGGGTGGCGCACGCGCACGTGCTTGTGGAACAGGAATCCGACCACGCCGAGGACATCGCTCCGGCACACCTCCGCACATTCTCCGCAGGCCTCGCAGAACTTGGGGTCGACCTCGATATAGCCGGTAGACCAGCGTGGCTGATGATCAGCCCGGGAGCGGCGTGACGTTTCGACCTGCGGTGCGCTCATGGCCTAACCCCCATAGGCGCGTTCCGTGGAGTCCGACATCTCCGAGCTATCCGCCGCACCCCATGCCATGTGAATGCCACCAAGAGAAAACTGGAGACGGCCACATGGTGGGCCACCTGACTGCGTCCATCGCCGACGAACCCCGTGACAAGCGATGCCAGCAGAAGCCCAACGAGCGCCACGTAGACGAGCTGACTCCGCAGGCTTCTTGTGCCTCTCCTTTTGGCGAGAGTAACCAGTGATCTGCGCCTGTCATAGAGGTGCCAGAGAGTCGAGACGGTGAGACCGAAGCCGAAGGTCACGTGAAGGACCGACAGAACGGTCGGTCCGCCCGAATAAGGGACCGCTGCCCAGGCGTCGCCGTGAGGTAGCTGCCCGAGGGCCAGCAGACCCGTGGCAGCCGTACCTCCAAGCGACAGCAGACACGCGTTGGTGCGTGCACGCGGGCCGCTCGATCTGCGACCTCCGTCACGCGTTGCTCCTTGCCTCGCGGTCCGCGCTGCGGGCTCTTCAGTCTGCACTTCTTGGTCCTCCCGGTTGGTTGCGCGACTGCTGTCGTTACCCTCTGCCGGTCTGGTCACATAGGCCGACGACGCTACTTTGGTCTTAGCGAAGACCTTCTACGAACGTGCGTAGCTTGTTCAGAGCCGCCGCCGCGCCCGCCATCTCCTTGGCGCTGAGTGCGGAAGACAACACCTGTTCGAATCCGCGGCTGCACTCGAGCAGCTCGCCCATCAGCCTGCGCCCCTTCGGCGATAGTCTGATGCCGGTCCGCCGGCCGTCGTTGGGATCGGCGCGCCGGCGCACGAGCGCCTCACTTTCCAGCTCCTGCACCTGCCGCGTGACCGCCGCCGCGTTGATGCCGAGCTGACGGGCGAGTTCCATGACGCCCACATCGGCATCGGCATCGGCCAGGAGACGCATGACGGCGAACCGCGAGGACTTCACCCCAGTCCTTCGCGTGAGTTCGGCCAGGAGGACCTGGTGGGTCCGGATGATCTCCTGAATGAGATGCGGCTCGTCATCCTGGTGCCTTGACCCGACGAAACCGCTTGCTTTCGTCTTGTCCATGTGCCGGATAGTAGCCCATGTCATTGACAGAGTCAATGACATGGTCAATAATGACGCCCACCGGCTAATGACTCTTAAGGCGACACATGACCTCAGAACGAGTAGACGTCCATCTCGGTGAAGTACAGAAGACCCTGTTTCTCCCTCTCTGGGGTCGTGCTGAAGAATCGAGAAAACCGAATCCGCTGCTGGTCGACAAGGCAGCGCTGAGGGTCATGACAGAGGTTGCCTTTGACTTCTCCCCGCTGACCAGGGATATAGACACGCTCACAAAGCTCGGTTGGGTCAAGCGCGGCCTTCTCTATGATCGTGTGGTCAAGGACTTCCTGAGTCTGTATCCCGAAGGCACTGTAGTGAACATCGGATGCGGTCTCGACACGACGTTCGAGCGGACGGACAACGGCTGGTTGCGGTGGTATGACCTGGACCTTCCTGATGTCATCGCCCTCAGAAGTAGATTCATGAAGGAAAGCGAGAGAAGAAAGTTCGTCGCCGCCTCGTTCCTGGATGACGACTGGCTGGACGCCATCGACGTCAGCAGCAACGTGCTCTTCATGGCGGCGGGCGTCTTCTACTACTTCGAGGAACCAGAGATCAAGGCATTCATCGTGCGTCTGGCCGACAGATACCCAGGAAGCGAGATAGTGTTCGATGCCAGCTCCCCGGTCGGGGTGAAGATCTGCAACAAGAAGGTGATCGAGAGCGCCGGCCTGGGTGAGCAGTCGAACTTAATCTGGGGTTTGAAAAGGACGGACGATGTTCTGTCCTGGGACCGAAGACTAAGGATCATCAGGACCTATCGCTATTACAGCACCCAGGTAAGAGGTTTTCGAGACGGGCTCATGGGCATACTAGCCGATCTTCTGAGGATCCAGTACGTGGTCCATCTTAGGTTGGGGGCGACCCCAACTACCCAGCCTGATTCGGCTCGGCAGGGATGAGCGGCCAGCGACCGGATATCAGAAGCCGGTCGTTTGAAGGAATGTGGTTGTCATTCTGGCAACAAGAGGTGGGCGATACTGGATTTGAACCAGTGACCTCTGCAGTGTGAATGCAGCGCTCTCCCACTGAGCTAATCGCCCGCATCAGGGGCCAGAATGATAGCAGCAGCACCGGCAGACCGCCAAGACTTGGGCCTCGTCTTTCCTAGTCCACCCGAAAGCGCCGCAGTCGCAGGGAGTTGGACACCACGCTGACGGAGGAAAGCGCCATGGCCACCGCGGCGTACACAGGATCGAGGAGGATCCCAAAGGCCGGATAGAGCACTCCGGCCGCCACCGGGATGAGGGCTGTGTTGTAGCCGAAAGCCCAACCCAGGTTCTGTTTGATGATCCGCATAGTGGCGCGGCTGAGACGGATGGCGGTCCCAATGGGCGCGAGATCCCCTCGGATGAGAGTGATATCCGAAGTTTCCATGGCCACATCGGTACCGGTACCGATGGCGATGCCAATATCCGCCTGAGCCAAAGCGGGAGCGTCGTTGATACCGTCGCCCACCATGGCAACCACCTTGCCCGCGTCCTGCAGCTCCTTGACCGCCTGGGCCTTCCGCTCGGGCAGGACCTCAGCGACGACATTGCGGATGCCGGCCTGCCGCGCCACAGCCTGAGCCGTTCGTTCATTGTCCCCGGTGATCATGTAGACGTCGAGGCCCAACGCTTCCAGACTGCGGATCGCGCCGACCGAACCCGGCTTGAGAACGTCGGCCACCCCTATGATGCCGGCCAGGCTTCCGTCCACGACCACGAACATGGGGGTCTTTCCTTCTTCAGCCAGTCTCTCCGCCCGCTGCTCCAACTCCCCGAGCTCCGGCCCGCGTTCGTCCATGAGTCGACGATTCCCCAGGAGCAGCCGGATGGGCGGCCCCGTAGACGGACTCAAAGCTGCGTCGATACCTCTGCCCGGAATGGCCGAGAACTCGACGAGCTGGAGCAACTGCAGATTCCGAGAAAGCGCCGCCTCCACAATCGCCTCTCCTAACGGATGTTCGGAACCTCGCTCGGCCGATGCGGCCAATCGCAGCAACTCGAACTCCGCAACGCCGTCCGTAGGTCCGATCCCGCTCGCGGGGCCGGTGGCGCCCCCTGACTCGGTGGCCACACCACTCGCTGCAATCACGTCGGTCACCTCCGGCTTCCCCCGGGTCAGGGTGCCGGTCTTGTCGAGAACCACGACGTCCAGCTTATGGGCCCTCTCCAACGCCTCTCCCGAGCGGATGAGGATACCGTTCTCCGCCCCCTTGCCCGTCCCCACCACGATGGCCGTAGGAGTGGCGAGACCCATTGCGCAAGGACAGGCGATGATCACCACCGACACGAAGGCCAGCAGACCCAGCGTGAACTGGGGCGCCGGCCCGGCCAGATACCATACAAGGAACGCCACCACCGCGATCACCAGCACCACCGGTACGAAGATACCCGCGATGTAGTCGGCCACCCGCTGGATGGGAGCCTTGGAGCCCTGAGCCTCTTCCACCAAACGGACGATCTGGGCAAGAGCGGTGTCACGACCCACTTTGGTCGCTCGGAAGCGGAAGACCCCGGTACGGTTGATGGTCGCTCCGATCACCTCATCTCCGGGGCCCTTCTCCGCCGGGATGGACTCGCCGGTGAGCATGGACTCATCCAGAGCCGATCGACCCTCCAACACCACCCCATCCACGGGGATCTTCTCCCCAGGACGGACGACGACCACGTCGCCCACCACGACTTCCTCCACCGGGATGTCGATCTCCGCCTCGCCCGCGGGAGCCCCATGCTCTACGCCCCCCGAGGCGGCCTCCTCAGCCGTGCGCACCACCCGGGCCGTCCGGGCCTGCAGGCCCATGAGCCGCTGCATCGCAGCCGATGTCCGACCCTTAGCGCGGGCCTCCAGGTAACGCCCCAAGAGGATGAGCCCGATGATCATCACCGCAGAGTCGTAATACACATCCGCCTTGAAACCGGCTCCCACGGCGTCTTCGAAGGCGCCGGGAAAGAACGTCACCGCGGCCGAGTACAGATAGGCGACCGACGTCCCTACGGCGATCAAGGTGTTCATGTCACTGGTGCGCCGGCGCACCGCCGCCCAGGCCCCGCGGTAGAACTGCCACCCCGCCCAAATCTGCACCGGGGTGGCGAGCACGAACATGATCAGCCACTGCCGCCGCATACTCAGCCATGACTCGGGGATGAGCATCATGAGCATCATGACGACCCCAACGGCCAGAGCCGCCATGAACTTGATCAGTAGCAGCCGGATCTGCCGGCGGCGGGTGGCTTCAGCGGTGGCCGCCGCATCGGTGGCCCCACCCGCCTGCTCATCAACCTCGGAACCCGCGGATAGAACGATCCGGTAGCCGGCCTGCTCCACTACGCGGGCGATGTCCTCCAGCGTCACTTTCCCTGGCAGAAAGGTGACCGTGAGCTTCTCGGTGGCGAAATTCGCTGATGCTCCGGCGACACCCGGCAGTTCCCGGACCGTCTTCTCCACGCGGGCAACACAGGCGGCACAGTGCATCCCGGTAACAGGAACTGTGACTGTGGTCGGAGCTTCGGGATCCACCTGCACCCCCAGGCCCCCGGTGCCGGGAGCTGTGTCGCGCCTGCCGGAACCCTGGCGTGCGGCCCGGCACGCTCGCTACTGCACCTTGCTCCTCAGATTGCGGGTCTTGTCGATGGCCTGGAGCTTCGCCAAAGCCTTGGCCTCGATCTGCCGGATGCGCTCCCGGGTGACCCCGAACCGCTTGGCCACCTCTTCCAGCGTACGCGGATGCTCGCCCTTCAGACCGAAACGCAACTCGATGACCTTGCGCTCTCTGTAGGGCAACATGGCCAGCGCCTCATTTACCCCATCGCGCTCCAACTGCAGCGCCACGGCATCGAAAGAACGCACCGCGTCCTCGTCCTCGATGAAATCGCCCAACTCGGAATCTTCCTCTTCGCCGATGGGCGTCTCCAGAGACACGGTGGTCTGACTGATACGGAGGATCTCGCGGATCTCGATATCCGTCATACTCATCTCCGATGCGATCTCTTCCGGAGCGGGCTCGCGACCCATGTTCTGGAGCAGCTGCCGCTGGACCCGGATGAGCTTGTTGATCTTCTCGACCATGTGAACCGGGATGCGAATGGTCCGGGCCTTGTCTGCGATGGCCCTCGTGATGGCCTGACGGATCCACCAGGTCGCATAGGTGGAGAACTTGTGCCCCTTGCGGTAGTCGAACTTCTCCACTGCACGGATGAGCCCCAGATTGCCCTCTTGGATGAGATCCAGGAAGCTCATGCCGTCGGTGTGGTACCGCTTGGCGATGGATACCACGAGCCGCAGGTTGGCCTCGGTGAGCTCGTGCTTAGCCCTGATATCACCCCGCTCGATGCGCTTCGCCAACGAGACTTCCTGCTGAGCGGTGAGCAGGCGCACCCGGCCGATCTCCTTCAGGTACATGCGGACGGGATCGGTGGTGGGCACATCTACCGTCAGGTCGAGTTCATCGACCCGACGCCATTCCAATTGGCCCGACCGGCTATCCCCGTCGATCTCGCCGTCGGACTCGAGAGCCGTCTCGTCGACCACCTCGATCCCGTGGTCCAGAAGCGAGGTGTATACAGCCTCGATCTGTTCAGTGCTGAGATCCACTTCCGAGAGGACCTCAGCGATATCTTCCGTCGTGACGAACCCCCGCCCGCGTCCGAGCTCTAAGAGTCCATCGACTTCCTCGAGGTTGATGAGCCAGCCTTCAGACGCAGGGGTCCCGGTCAATGCCGCCTCCGTGCCCGGTACGATGGTCAACAGAACTACGCGCCGGGCGCGTCGTCATCTGTCGAATGATCCTTGTAGGGGCGACCGTCGCCAAGCCACTTGGCTCCGTAGTCGCGCATGTGATTGATCAAAGGGATGAGATCCCAGCCCATATCTGTGAGGGTGTACTCCACCCTGGGTGGCACCTCGGGGTAGCTCTTACGCGTGACGATGCCCGCCTTCTCCAACCCCTTCAGACGTTCAGAGAGCGTCTTCGGGCTGATGCCGGTCAGCGAGCGCTCGAGCACGCTGAAACGATTGATGCCTTTGGAGAGATCACGCAAGATGAGGAGGGTCCACTTGCCTGAGATGATATCCGCGGTCTTAAGAACGGGGCACGATTCCGGGTGCGCATCTGTGGATTGCACCACGCCGACACCTTCCTGGCATGTTCAAGCGTTATCCGATACTCCAGTGGAATCCGGTAGGGACCGGTCCTAAAAGGTAAGGCAAAGTACCAGAGATGAGGCCGGTTTTCAACCTCACGCACTGCTCAGATGCTTCCGCAACAGCTCATTGACCAGCTGCGGATTGGCCTGGCCACGAGTCTCCTTCATCACTTGGCCGACGAAGAAACCCAGAATCTTCTCCCGGCCCTGCCGGAACTCCTCAGCCGGACCAGGGTTCGCGCTCACGATGCGATTGATGATGGCTTCCAGTTCGTCTGCGTCTGATATCTGACCCAGCCCCTTCTCCGCCACGATCTCTCCGGCGCTCTGTCCGGTCTCGGCCATGGTCTCGAACACCTCTTTGGCCATCTTCCCGGAGAGAGTGCCGTTTGCGACGAGACCAAGAAGTCCCGCCAGCAACTCTACCGTCACCGGGCTCTCAGCCACCTGCAAACCTGTGGAATTCACATGGGCAGAGAAGTCACCCAGGACCCAGTTGACCGAGATGCGCGCGTCACCGGTGGCCGCAGCCAGAGCCTCGAAGTAGTCACCCAGCGGTTTGTTCGCAGCCAAGAGGGCTGCGTCTTTGGGGGCGAGATCGAATTGAGACACCAGGCGCTCTTTGCGGGCCGCCGGCAGTTCGGGCAGAGCAGCCCGCACCCGGTCCACAAAGGCCGCATCCAGCACGATGGGTGTCAGATCCGGCTCAGGGAAGTAGCGGTAGTCGTGTGCCTCCTCTTTGCTGCGCAGGGTCGAGACCGTACCTGTGGCGGGATCGAAGTGCACGGTTTCCTGGACAACCCGCTCTCCTGCCTCCAGCGCGGTGACCTGACGCTCGATCTCCGCCTCCAACCCACGGTGCAGGAACCGGAAGGAGTTCATGTTCTTCAGTTCGGTCTTGACGCCCAGCGGTTCTCCCGGCCGACGTACCGAGACGTTGGCATCGCAGCGCAGCGAGCCCTCCTCCATGTTCACGTCCGAGACGCCGAGCTGCTCCACCAGATTGCGCAGTTGGACGAGATAAGCCCGGGCTTGGTCGGGGGTGGAGATGTCGGGTTCGCTGACGATCTCCACAAGAGGAGTGCCGCCCCGGTTGAAGTCCACAAGCGAGTAATCCGCCCCGTCGATACGCCCGGAGGCTCCACCGGCATGCACCAGCTTACCCGCGTCCTCCTCCATGTGCACCCGGGTGATGCCGACCCGCAGGTTGCTCCCGTCATCCATCTCCACGTCCAGATATCCGCCGATGCCGAGGGGCAGGTCGTACTGCGAGATCTGATAGGCCTTCGGCAGATCTGGGTAGAAGTAGTTCTTGCGGTGGAAGATCGTTCTCTCGGCGATCCGGCAGTTCAGGGCAAGAGCGATACGCGTGGCGTGCTCGACCGCCTTCTCGTTGGTCACCGGCAGGACACCGGGGTGGCCCAGACAGATGGGGCAGACCTTGGTGTTAGGCGGCTCACCGAAGGTGACCTCGCAGCCGCAGAACATCTTGGTCCGCGTATTCAACTGTACGTGGATCTCCAAGCCGATGACGGCTTCCCAAACGTCGTGACCGATCCCGGCGGCACTCATGGGGTCACCTCCGCGCTCCCGGCCCTAAGCGGCGCGACGGTCCCCACCTGCACATGCTGCTCGAACGCGTGGGCCATGCTCAGCAGATTCCTCTCGGAGAAATGCGGCCCGATGATCTGCAACCCCACCGGCAATCCATCTGAGAAGCCCGCCGGCACGCTGACCGCCGGCAGGGCCGCCAAACTCACCGGGATCGTACATAGGTCGGAGCAGTACATGGCCAGCGGATCGGCCACCCGCTCTCCGATCTTGAAGGCCACAGTCGGCGAGGTCGGGGAAATGAGGAAGTCGAAGTGGTCGAAGGCGTCCGCGAAGTCCTGGATGATGAGGGTACGGGTGCGCTGCGCCTGTGCATAGTAGGCATCGTAGTAGCCGGCGGACAGCGCATGCGTGCCGATCATGATGCGCCGTTTCACCTCGGCGCCGAAACCCTCGCTGCGGGTGCGCACGTACATCTCGTTAAGGTCCTGGCTGCCCGCATGCCGGTGGCCGTACCGGACCCCGTCGAAACGAGCCAGGTTGGAGCTCGCCTCGGAGGGTGCAATCAGGTAGTAGGCCGCGATGCCCCGTTCGACGCTGGGGAGGCTCACTTCTTCGCATACCCCACCCAGAGTGCCGATGGCCTTCACCGCCGAATCGAAGGTCCGGCGAACGCCCGCATCGCACGCTTCTCCGGTAAACTCCTTGATGACCCCGAATCGCAAACCCTTCAAGCTATCACCCTCCGGCGGGCCTGCCGGCTCAATCAAACCCGTGCTGGTGCAGTCCAGGGGATCGCGCCCGGCAATGAGATCGAGGAGAGCGGCTGCATCTCTCACATCGTGGGTGAGCGGCCCGATCTGGTCCAGCGAGCTGGCAAAAGCGATGAGGCCGTAACGGCTGACCGCCCCGTAGGTGGGCTTAAGCCCCACCACTCCGCACAACGAGGCAGGCTGCCTAATGGAGCCCCCGGTGTCGGTACCGAGTGCCCAGGGAGCCAACGCCGCGGCCACGCAGGCTGCCGAGCCGCCACTGGAACCGCCCGGCACCCGGTCGGGATCCCAGGGGTTGCGCGTGGTCTTAAAAGCCGAGTTCTCGGTGGAGCTCCCCATGGCGAATTCGTCCATGTTGAGCTTACCCAGGAAGATGAGCCCCGCGGCCCGCAGCTTGGCGATAACCGTTGCATCGTACGGTGGGATGTAGCCTTTGAGGATGCGCGAAGCACACGTGGTCTCCATGCCTTTCACGCAAAGGATGTCCTTCAGCCCGATCGGCACCCCTTCCCAGGTCAGGCGCTCGTCCCTCGGCTTCGCGTCCACAGCGGCCGCTGCGGCCAACGCCCCCGCCTCGTCCACGGTCAGATACGCCTGCACGACATCGTCCACTTGCGCGATCCGGTCCAGATAGGCTCGAGTCAACTCAACAGCCGAGACCTCCCTGCCCGCGAGCAGATCCCGGCAGTCGTGGGCAGTGAGGGTGGCGACGTCCATCGCCGCCTACCCGATCCTTGGAACCACGAATTGTCCCCGTTCTATATCAGGCCCGTTGCGGGTCGCCTCCTCGTGTGCCAATCCAGCGACAGGCTCATCCGCCCGAAGGACGTTCTCCAGCGGCACCGCGTGCGACGTCGGTTCCAAACCCGAGAGATCCAGCTCAGACAGCCGGTTGACGTAATCTATGATGGTCCCCAGCTCGGACTGCAGCCGGGCAAGTTCGTCCTCATCGAAGTGGAGCCGCGCGAGTCGCGCTACATGCTCGACCTCTTCTCGGGAAATCATCGCAAAGCACTCCTTGGAATGACGGGAATGTGCACGGCCGGCCGGAAAAAGACCGGGCCACAACCGCAGACATCCGGGATTATAGCCGAAAAGAGAAGGGCGCCCTGGTCAGGCGCCCGAGAGGAGAAAGGAGAGTTTTGAATGGGAAACTCTCACCCTCTATATCGGCCTACCGGCGGAATTCTTTAGGGCGCATCGCCGGACAGAACCTCAACCATGCAAAAAGCCCCGCCGCAGCGGGGCTTTTGATCAGACGAAGATCTGGCTCTTCGTAAGTGCTAGGCAGGCGACACGTTCGCAGCCTGGAGACCCTTGGGCCCCTGAACCACGTCAAAACGAACAGCCTGCCCCTCGGAGAGCGTACGGAAGCCCTCCACCTGGATCTCACTGAAGTGGACGAAGAGATCCTCCCCCTCCGGCTGCTCAATGAATCCGTAGCCCTTTTCGGGACTAAACCACTTGACAGTCCCCTCAGCCAACCCTACAACCTCCATGTGTTCCGGGGCGACACGCTGCACGGCCCACCCCTCTCTAACGCGCGCGGCCCGGCTCAGTACCGGACTCGCGCGGCTACAGTACCGGAACCTGCAGCCCTGGTCAAGGCTTAGGACCGCAGTTTTTCAACAAATCCACGCCGCCGCTCAACCATCAAGATCGCGGAGCGCCTGTGCGTCCCGATAATTCTTCAGACGGTTGAGCGTCTTGGCCTCCACCTGGCGGATACGCTCCCGAGTGACTCCAAAGCGTTCGCCCACTTCTTCCAGAGTCCGCGGACGCTCCCCCTTGAGACCGAAGCGCAACTCCAGTACCTTGCGATCTCGGGTGGGTAGGCTGTCCAGCACCTTGAAGAGCTCTTCTCTCCTGAGTTCGCGAAACACCACCTCCAGAGGCTGGTCGGCGTCTTCATCCTCTATGAAGTCGCCCAGCTCCGAGTCCTCCTCATCTCCCACGGGTGTCTCCAGGGATACCGGCTCCTGGGTGGCCTTCTGGATCTCACGGACCTTGCCCGGGGTTACCCCCAAAGCCTCTGCGATCTCAGCCACGGAGGGCTCGCGCCCACTTTTCTGAAGCAACTCCCGCTGCACCCGGTTGAGCTTGTTCATGGTCTCCACAGCGTGAACCGGAACCCGTATGGTGCGGGCCTGGTCCGCTATTGCCCTGGTAACGGCCTGGCGAATCCACCACGTAGCGTACGTGGAGAACTTGTACCCCAACCGGTAATCGAACTTCTCCACAGCTCTGATGAGACCCAGGTTCCCCTCTTGGATCAGGTCCAGGAACAGCAGTCCTCGTCCCATATAGCGCTTGGCGATCGAGACCACGAGGCGGAGGTTGGCCTCTGTCAGTCTTCGTTTTGCCTCCACGTCCTTCTTCTCGACAAGCTTCGCCAACTCGATCTCTTCCTTGGCGGTAAGCAGAGGGACCTGTCCGATCTCGCGCAGGTACATGCGCACCGGGTCGTCGACCGTATGATCGATGGTCACGTCCAGGTAGTTGAGAAACTCCTCCTCCTCAGCGAAGTCACTGAGTTCCTCCGACTCTGCGTCGATCACCTCCACACCCATGTCCATGAGCAACGAATACAAGGACTCCGCCTCGTCCGGAGTCAGATCGGCCTCATGAACGAAAGAGCTCACCTCATCCAACGTGAGCGTCCCACGGCTCCTCGCCTGATCCAGGACTCCTTTGAGCACTTCAGCAGTCAGGTCGGCGGCTTCGGTCATCTCAAGCACGTCCCTCCTCAGGATCCAGGTCTTTGAGACCGGCCCTCACGCTCTGCAACAGTCGCTCCAGGTTAACGAGACGTCTCTGCTCCTCCTCCCTGTCGGCCCCGTCGTCCAGGGTGGCGCGCAAAGTGTCTATCTGCCGGCTCAGATATTGTTGCTGCAACCGCAGGTGCAATTCCTCAAGAACGGCCGGAGAGTACCGACCCTGATCGGCCTCCATGACCAGGCGTACGAACAGGGGACCGGCCTCGGAGTCACCGCGCGCACGGTTCTTGAGATGAGCGAAGGCTGCGCGGTGGTCGTTGGTGTCGGTCGCAAGCGCAAAGGCCTCGCGGAGCCCCAGGAACACCTCACGGTTGTTCGCATCGCCGAAGTGCTCGGGGGTGAGCGCCTCGATGATCCGGCCGGCGCGACCCGGATTGCAGGCGGCCGCCACAAGGAAATCCCTCTCCACAGCGGTCTCGCCGCTCAGCAGACGCCGGGTCAAAGAGGAACGGGCCCTATCCCTCTCCTCCCGATTGGCGAGCGACTCAAAACCGGCCCTAGTCCTACCGCGGAGCAATAGAGCCACACTGTCCGACGAAAGCCGCAGGCGGTCCGCCACGGCAGGTATCTCTTCCTCTCTCTCTTTCAGTGACGAGGCCTTGCTCATAATGTGGCGAACTTCCTCGAACGCCCGCACCCTGCCATCCGCCGTGGAAGTGTCGCCCCGAGCCAGCGCCTGCCGAATTTCGAACCCCAGAAGCGAAATCTTCCCTTTGATGACCTCCGACACGACTTGGCCACCCTCCTGAACCGCTACGTCAGCAGGATCTCGCCCGACAGGCAAAACTGCCACCATGGGCCGCAGAGAGTGACCGCGGGCCAGATCTCCGGACCGCAGCATCGCCTCGGTACCGGCTCTGTCCGCATCGAACATGAAGGTGATGTTGCTGGTGAAGCGCATCATCAGACCTATTTGGGCATCCGTCAGCGCGGTCCCCATGGAGGCGACGACGTTACCCACATCTGCCTGCGCGAGCCCCAGGACATCTGTATATCCCTCTACCACCACAACCTCGTCGGCATCGGCGATGGCCCTCCGCGCCTGGTATAGGCCGTACAATAGCTGGCCCTTTCGGTATAAGGACCCTTCTGGGGAATTGAGGTACTTAGGAGTCTCGTCCTTTAGAGTCCTCCCCCCGAACCCTAGGACCCGACCACGGTGATCAACCAACGGGAACATCAGACGGCCCCGAAAGCGATCGTATGTCTTCCCCCCTTGGTCTATGAGCAGACCGGCCTCTTCGAGTTCCCGATCTGTAAAACCTTCTTTTGCCGCCCGGCGCCGGAGTCCTCTCCATTCGTCCGGAGCGTAGCCCACTCGGAAAGCCCGGCAGGTCTTCTCTTCCAAACCGCGCTTCTCGAGATACTCGCGAGCGAAACGACCGCTTTCTGTTTCCCACAAGAACCGCTGATAAAACGTGGCCGCTCTCTCTAGGGCCAAAAGCAGCCGGGTCTCCCGGTCCTTGCGGCCGGCCTCCGGCCCCGCCCCTTCCTCGAACTCCACCGGCACACCGAAGCGCTCACCGAGTTGCTCGATGGCCTCGGTGAAAGAGAGACTCTCTATCCGCTCCAAGAAGCGGACGACATCGCCTCCCTCTCCGCAGCCGAAGCAGTAGTAGAGACCCTTGTCGGCACTCACCGTGAAAGAGGGGGTCTTCTCCTGATGAAATGGACAGAGCCCTGTGTAGGTAGCGCCCCGCTTGCGCAGACTGGTATATCCCGAGACTACATCGACGATACTCGCCGCCGCCAGCACGGCCTGCACGCTCGCGTCCTTGATGAAGGGGCTCATAGGTTATCCCAGCAATTGGGCATAAAAAGCTCAAGATACATGCGCTGCGCGTAGCGATCCGTCATGCCGGCGACGTAGTCGGCCGCTGCGCGCACCAGTTCGAACCGCCCGGCCGGGGCGCCGCCTGACGGCGGCGCCCCCGGAAGATTCTCCGGGTGCGCCAAGAAGTGCTCCATCAGTTCGGTGATCAACCGCCTTATCTTCTCTCCCCCCGCCTCCTCGAGAGCCTGAGGATAAATTGTTTGGAACAAGAAGTTCCTAAGGTCATCAAGCGCGGCACCGACCTCCGGTGTCTGGACAATGACCCCCCGCTCCCGGCTGGTATCAACCACATCGTGCACCAGAGTATCGATGCGCTCGCTTCCTGAGCCCCCCAGAAGGGTGACGGGTCCAGCGGGCAGGTCGGCAAGGGTGAGAAGACCGGCGCGGAGGGCATCGTCGATGTCGTGGTTCACGTAGGCTATACGATCCGCCAGATGGACGATCTGGGCCTCCAGAGTGGCCGGCACCAGATCCCCGCAGTGGTTGCGTATGCCGTCCCGTACTTCCCAGGTTAGATTGAGACCACGCCCGTCGTTCTCCAAGACTTCGACCACCCGGGCACTCTGCTCGTTGTGCCTGAATCCTCCGGCTCCCAGGTCGCGCAGTATCCCATCCAGCACCTCCTCTCCGGCATGGCCGAAGGGAGTGTGGCCGAGATCATGGCCAAGCGAGACGGCCTCGGCCAGATCCTCGTTGAGCCTGAGCCCCCTGGCGATAGTCCGGGCGATGCCCGACACCTCCAAGGTATGGGTGAGCCGGGTACGGTAGTGGTCGCCCTCCGGCGCTATGAACACCTGCGTCTTGTGCTTGAGCCGCCGGAACGACTTGCTGTGCACGATCCTGTCACGGTCGCGCTGATAGGGCGTCCGCAATGTGCAGGACTCCTCCGGCCGCTCCCGCCCACGCGACATCGCCGAGCGCTGCGCCCACTCCGACAGCCCCGCTTCCCAAGCATCCGCGGACGATCGTTCTCTGCCGGCCCCCTCTTGCTTCAAGACCTCACCGGTCCTGCCGGCTCCACCGGCTTCACTCGAGTTGTACGAGGCGGCGGCGCTGAGGGCCGCGTACGGTCCTCAGCGCCGCCGTGCCCCGATGTCAGTCACCCGCTGTGGAAGCTGCCTTCTCTTCCAACACTGCTTGAGCCGCCGCCAGACGGGCAAGCGGTACCCGGTAGGGGCTACAACTCACGTAGTTGAGTCCAACTCTGTGGCAGAACTTCACGCTGGTAGGCTCTCCACCATGCTCGCCACATATCCCCGTCTTGAGTTCGGGCTTCACCGACCGCCCCTTCTGCACACCCATGGCGACCAGTTGGCCCACCCCGGTCTGATCGAGCTGCGCAAAGGGGTTGCTCTTCAAGAGGTCGGTCTTCAGGTAGTGAGTGAGGAACTTGCCCTCAGCGTCGTCGCGGGAGAAGCCCAGGGTGGTCTGCGTGAGGTCGTTGGTGCCAAAACTGAAGAAGTCGGCCTGCCGGGCTATCTCGTCGGCGGTCAGCGCCGCGCGTGGGATCTCGATCATGGTGCCCACCGTGTAGTCGATCTGCACGCCGCGCTCCTTGAGCACCGCGTCGGCAGTCTCCACGGTGAGAGCCCGCATGCGCTTGAGCTCTTCCTCAAACCCCACCAGAGGGATCATGATCTCCACGTGAGGTTTCTCACCCGTGTCGGCCAGTACGTCGGCAGCGGCCTCCAGGATGGCCCGCACCTGCATGGCATAGATCTCGGGCCACTGGATACCCAGACGGCATCCGCGTGTCCCCAGCATGGGGTTCGCTTCCGCCAGCGCCTTCACCTTGGCCGCGAGCGCCTCCTGGGCCTCGACCTGCTCGGCCGGGGCGCCGGTGAGACGCAGGCGCTCCAACTCCACCATAGTCTCGGTGTAGTTCGGAAGGAACTCGTGCAACGGCGGGTCGAGCAGGCGGATGGTCACCGGCAGCCCCGCCATCGCTCGGAAGATGCCGTCAAAGTCGGCTCTCTGGAAGGGGAGAAGCTTGGCCAGGTGCTGCTCCCGCTCCTCGGTGGTCTCGGCCATGATCATGTTACGTACGTGGGGAAGGCGCTCCTCCTGCATGAACATGTGCTCGGTACGGCACAGACCGATACCCTCGGCTCCGAATTCTCGGGCCTTGCGGGCATCCTCGGGATTGTCGGCGTTGGTGCGCACCCGCAGCCGGCGGACTTCATCGGCCCAGCCCAGAACGGTGTTCACTTTCTCGTCGAATCCTGCCTGCACAAGCGCCGCCTGACCCAGGAATACCCGGCCGGTGGCGCCATCCATGGAAATCCAATCACCGTCGTTGACAACGGCGTCTCCCACAGAGAAGCGTTTAGCCTCCACATCTATCTTCAGGTCCTGCGCGCCGGCGATGCAGGGCTTGCCCATGCCGCGCGCCACGACCGCCGCATGCGAGGTCATGCCGCCGTGACTGGTGATGACACCCTGCGAGTGCATCAGCCCGTGGATGTCATCGGGGTTGGTCTCCCAACGCACCAAAACGACAGGCTCGCCCTTAGAGCCGCGTTCCTCTGCCTCGTCGGCGCTGAACACCGCTCTCCCCACGCCGGCTCCCGGCGAGGCACCGAGACCAGTGGCCAGGACCTGGAGTTCCTGGTTCGGGTCAAGCCGCGGATGGAGAAGCTGATCGAGCTGGCTGGGATCCACCCGCATCAGCGCCTCTTCTTTGGTGATGAGACCCTCATCCACCTGCTCGACCGCAATCTTCAGAGCGGCAGGTGCGGTCCGCTTGCCGTTGCGGGTCTGCAGCATGAAGAGCTTTTCTTCCTCGATGGTGAACTCGATGTCCTGCATATCCCGGTAGTGCTTCTCAAGCGTCTCCCGGATGGCGTAGAGCTGCTCCAGCGCCGCCGGCATCACCTCGCGCATCTCTTCAAGCGGGCGCGGGTGACGCACCCCGGCGACCACATCTTCGCCCTGCGCATTCATGAGGAACTCGCCGTAGAAGAAGTTCTCACCAGTGGAGGGATCGCGGGTGAACGCCACTCCGGTGCCGGAGGTCTCGCCCTTGTTGCCGAAAACCATGGTCTGTACGTTGACGGCTGTGCCCAGGTCATCAGGGATGCCCTGGCTGCGGCGATACACCTTCGCCCTGTGATTGTCCCAACTCTTGAACACCGCGGCGATGGCCATGTGCAACTGCTTCATGGGATCGGCCGGGAACTGCTCACCCGCGTTCTCAGCCAGAATTCTCTTGTATCGCGCGGTGAGATCACGGAGATCGTCCGCGGTGAGATCAGTGTCGAGCCCGGCTCCAACCTCCGCCTTCTTGGCATTGAGTTCGTCCTCAAAGAGCTGCGGGTCAACGCCCATGACCACGTCACCGAACATGTTGATGAACCGGCGGTAGGAGTCGTAGGCAAAACGGGGGTTACCCGTACCATCCGCTAATCCCTCGACGGTATCGTCGTTCAGTCCGAGGTTGAGTACGGTGTCCATCATGCCGGGCATGGAAAACACGGCGCCGGATCGTATCGAGAGTAAGAGAGGCTTGGCCGGGTCGCCCAGAGTCTTGTCGGTCAAAGCTTCCAGCCCGTGCAGATGCTCCTCGATCTCCTCTTTGAGCCCCGCGGGGTAGTCGCCGTTGGTCGAGTAGTAGACACAGGCGGCGGTGGTCACGATGAATCCAGGAGGCACGGGGATGCCTAACCCAGTCATCTCAGCCAGGTTGGCTCCCTTACCCCCGAGAAGGGGCTTCATGCCGGCGTTGCCTTCAGAGAAATCGTAGACGTACTTGCTGGGACTCATCTGGCCTTACTCCCTTCGGGATAACGCGATACTGCCGCGACTAGGAATTGCCCCTAGAGCCGGTAATTCTAACTAAGCCGACCGCCGTTGTGAAGAAGCGCTAACTCCCCACCTCGGCCGACAGATACGATACACCGCTGACTGGACGGTATCCGCACGGTCCGCCTGATTAGGATGGAGGCCCCTATCGGCCTGTTTCGCTCTGTACGCCGCCCCGTGTATTATATGTATGTATAACTAGAATCACGAAGAGAAAGGAGCAGCAATGCCCGAGCGCTCAATGGCTCAAGCTCGGGAGCGACGTGACTACGAGAGGACCGCGTCCATCATCTCAGCGGCCCTGACAGTAGTCGGCAGTTCCGACTTGGCTATGCGCGGCCTGAACGCAGCAGTGAAGCGCACCGCCAAGTCTCCGCAGCAGAACATGATCGCCGAGTGGCTGAAGAACTATACGGCCCCCGGCAGCCCCGGCAACACTATGTTCAAGAACATTCGTCATCTTCATCCTAATTCACGTAAACGTTTCGTTGCCGGGATGATCGCCAATTTCTTCATGCGGGACCCTGAGTATACGGAGTCGCTCCTAGAGCAACGTGGGATCTCTTCACCCACAGCAATACTTATCAGTCCGTCAATGCGCTGCAACCTCCGCTGCGTGGGTTGCTACGCCTCCGAGTATGACAACGAAGAAGAACTGACCGAGGACGATGTCGAGAATATCATCAACCAGGGAGAGGAGATAGGCTCCCGCGTGTATGTCATGTTGGGGGGAGAACCCTTTGTATGGCAGCCGCTCCTCGACGTCGCCGAGCGTCACCCACAGTCGGTTTTCTTGGTGTTCACCAACGGGACGATGATCAACGATCGGACGGCCGACAGGATCCTGGAGGTGGGTAACGTCTGTCCCACCATCAGCATCGAGGGCTCGCGTGAGGCCACGGAGGCCCGCCGAGGCAAAGGCACCTACGACCGGGTTATGGCGGCTATGGACCGTCTGCGCGAGCGTGGTGTGATGTTCGCGATCTCGTGCACCGCAACGAGCCAGAACATCGACGAGATCATCTCCGACGAGTTCGCCGATCTCATGGTGGAGAAGGGCGCGTTCTACGGCTGGTACTTCCTGTACATGCCGGTGGGCCGCGACCCTGATCTCAGTCTTATGCCCAGTGCCGAACAGCGTCTCCAACTTCACCGCGGTATCGTGAACATCCGGAATACCCGTCCGCTTCTGGTAGCGGATTTCTGGGGAGACGGCACACTCACCGGCGGATGCCTGTCCGCCGGCCGGAAGTACATCCACATCAACAACAAGGGCGACGTGGAGCCGTGCATCTTCGCCCACTTCGCGACCGACAACGTGAAGGACACGCCGCTCCTCGACTGCTTGTGCTCCGACTTCTTCAAGGACATCCGTAGGATGCAGCCATTCGGCAAGAACCTACTGCGTCCGTGCCCCTTGATCGATCATCCTGCGGTCATGAAGAAGGCTGTGGAGCGCAACAACGCCCGTCCTACTCACGACGACGCCGAGTCGCTTATAACAACCCTGCAACCGGGCCTGCGCGTTTACTCCAAAGCCGTACGCGACGTGCTGAACCCGGTTTGGCAGAACGAGATGTCTTGGACACACACCTGGCTTGAACCGGACTTCGAATACGGGCGGCGACTGAGCCGACAGGGCGACGCCGATGACCTGCCCGACGAGGCCGGCGAAGAGATCAGCGGGGAGACCGACGAAGAGATCGACGACAAGGTCGCCCAGGAGGTTGGCGTCTAGAGCCTGACGATCTGGTCACCTATCCCCAGAAGCGCGAAGAGGCCGGGCGACTGCCCGGCCTCTTCCGTTCTTCAAAACCAAGACCGGCCCGGGGCGCCCTCCCGGCCGCGACGATCCCAGCTCACCCCTGGACCAACTCCAGCCAGGCCACGGTGCGCACCGTGGCTGCCAGGGCGGCCAACTGACGCAGTCTGTTCAACCGCACCGCATCGTCCTCTGCCATGACGAGCACATCATCGAAATAGCGGTCGATAGTTGGGCGCAGTCCCGCGAGGGCGGCGAGCGCCTGCCCATATTCCTGGAGCCGTATAGCAGCCTCTACCTCGTCCGCGGTCTTCTCCCAGGCGGCGAACAGGGCCCCTTCAGCCTCGACTTCGAAGAGCGCCGGCTGTACCCCACCCTGCGGGAGACCGACGCTCTCATCGGCGGCGGCCTGCGGCAGCTTACGAGCGAGATTCGAGGGTCGGGTGAAGACGGTGACCAGGTCTTCCCACGAGACTCCGGATCGGAACTGGTGAAGCGCCTGAGCGCGCAGCCGCAGGTCCAGAAAGTCCCGAGAGGTGGGTAGCACCGCATCGACCGTGTCCCGGACCAGGCCGTCATCAGTGAGAGTCTTGGCAAGCCGTTCGAGCACGAAGTTCAGCGCCTCCGGGATGACGGTCGCCCGGTCGACCAATCCCGGGAACCGATCCAGGCGCTCGTAGGCCCGTTGAAGCAACATCTCTACATCGTAGCGGAGACCATGCTGCATGGCGATAGCCACCATGCCGGCAGCCGCCCGCCGCAGACCATAGGGATCCTTGGAACCGGAAGGGGGTTCTCCGCAGGCGAAGGCGGCGGTGATGTTGTCAACCTTCTCAGCCGTGGCCAAGAGCGCACCCGGCAGTGTCACCGGTACCGCTCCCCCGGCCGTTTCGGGGAGAAACTGCTCCCGTATGGCTTGAGCCACTTCGAGATGATGACCTTCCATGAGGGCGTACGTCTCGCCCATGACCCCCTCCAGGTCGGCGAACTCACGCACCATGATGGAGGTCTGGTCGGCTTTGGCCAGGCGGGCGGCCTCGAGCGCGCGCTCCCGGGCTTCGCCGGGAGCGCCGCACACCTCGGCGAGGTACCCGGTGAGATCCACCAGGCGCTCGGTCTTGTCCCGCATGCTGCCGGCTTTCACGTGGAAGACGATCTTGTCCAGCTGCGCAACCATCGCTTCCAGCCCGGTGGCTTTATCCTTCTCAAAAGAGAACTCCGCATCCTCGATCCGCCCCTGCAATACCCGCTCGTTGCCCGCGGTTATCTGATCGATCCAGGCCGGATCGCCGTTGCTGACGTAGAGGAATCGATTCGACAGCGTGCCTGCGGCATCGACCATCGGGAAGTAGCGCTGATGAGACTGCATGGCCGTTTCCAGCACCTCTGCAGGCAGACTGAGGTGTTGGGCATCGAACCGGCCCTGCGCGACCGTGGGCCATTCCACCAAGAACAGCACTTCCTCCATCTTCCCGTTGGGATCGATGACCTCCAGGTCCTGGGAAACCGCCACGTGTTTGAGTTCCTCCCACATGGCGCGCTCGCGCTCGCGGTGATCGACCACCACGCATGCGGATCTCAGCTTATCCACATAGCCTGCAGCCTCGTCGATCTCTATCGAACCGCCAAGCCAGCGGTGGCCGAGGCTCGTTCTGCCGGAGTCCAGCCCTGCGAACGAAAAGGGAATGACCGTCTCCCCCCACAGGGCCGCCAACCAACGCACCGGCCGCGAGAACCGCACGTCCCGATAGCCCCAGCGCATGTTCTTGGGGAAATACATGTCGCGCACGATCTTCAGGCAGATGTCGGGAAGCAGTCCGGCTGTAGGGCGGCTTTCACTCTGCGTGACGTAGTAAACGAACCGGCGCCCGCTTTCTTCGCGCACCTGCAGGTCGCGGGCTGAGACACCCTTGGCCCGGGCGAATCCTTCGCAGGCTTTGGTGGGATTGCCCTCAGCATCGAAGGCTGCCTCCGCCGCCGGTCCGCGTTGCACGATCTCGCGCGGGGCCTGCTCACCGGGCACGCCCTTCAGAAGCACCGCTATCCGTCGAGGCGAGACCATCACCTGCACATCGGACGGAGCGATGTCTACGCCTTCAGCAGAGAACAGACCAGATACCCGTTCAGGCAAAAGATCGATGGCCGCCCGACAGGCGGAAGCCGGCATCTCTTCTACCCCGATCTCCAGGAGAAAGTCGCGAGGTTCCCGGTCTTCCGGCGAGGTCACGGGGGCGGCGGAGCGGACTGCCGCAGGAGCCGCTCCTACGGGATTCTCGGCAGCCGGCCCGGCGTCCAGCTCGGCAAAGTAGGTCTCAGCCACCTTCCTAGCCAGGTTGCGCACCCGGGCGATGTAGCCCGTGCGCTCGGTCACGCTGACTGCTCCCCGGGCGTCGAGTAGGTTGAACGTGTGTGAAGTCTTGAGGACGAAGTCATAGGCCGGCCGTGACAGGCCTCGTTCCAAACAGCGTTCGCACTCCCTCTCGTAATCGATGAAGCATTGCTGCAGAAGCGCGATATCGGCCAGTTCGAAGTGATACGTCGACCACTGAGACTCGCTGGTCTTATACACGTCGCCGTAGGTCACCCCAGGGACCCATTCCAGATCGAACGCGTTATCCACGCCCTGAAGGTACATGGCCAGCCGTTCGGTCCCGTAGGTCAGCTCAACACTCGGAGGGTCGAGATCGATGCCGCCCACCTGCTGGAAGTAGGTGAACTGGGTACATTCCATCCCGTCGATCCATACTTCCCAACCCAAGCCCCAAGCGCCCAGTGTGGGCGATTCCCAATCATCCTCCACGAAGCGGACGTCGTGCTTCGCCAGGTCGATGCCCAAGTGCTGCAACGAGGCCAGGTAGATGTCCTGGATGTCGTCCGGGCAGGGTTTGAGGATCACCTGGTACTGATAGTAGTGTCCGAGCCGGTAAGGGTTCTCCCCGTAACGTCCGTCGGTGGGCCGGATGGACGGCTCTACGTACGCCACCTTCCAAGGGTCGGGTCCAAGTACCTTGAGGAACGTCGCCGGATTGAACGTACCGGCTCCCACCTCGGTGTGATGCGGCTGCCAGATGATGCACCCTCTGTTGGCCCAGTACTCCTGCAATCCCAGGAGCACGTCCTGGAAGGTCGGCTTCGTTTTCACTCTAGTACTCCGTGACTGAAGGGCTTGTGGTCGGCTCCGGTGGAGCTGTGGTGGTCGTAGTGGCGGTTGTGACGGTGGTTGGAGGCTGAGTCGTCGTAGTGGTGCTGGTTGTGGTTGTGGTGGTGGTCGTAGTGGTGCTGGTTGTGGTTGTGGTGGTGGGCTCCTCCGCCACGAGCAATTCCACAGAGCTTCCGCGCTCGACTACCTCGCCGGCCGCCGGGTCTTGCTGGATGATCCAGCCCGGATCATAATCCGGCGTTTCGTAGTACTTGATCCGTGCTCTCAGTTCGTACTGGGCCAACCTCGCCGTAGCCTGCGAAATGGAGTATCCCAGGCCGGCCACAGCCGGCACCACTACCGTGGTGGGCGCCGGAGCGTTGCTTATATAGATGGTGACCGTAGATCCCGGCTCCACCTTCTCTCCCTCCGCAGGCGACTGATCGACTACCGTCCCTCCGGTAAGCGTGGACTCCACCGGCTCCACTTTGGGCACGAGATTCATGCTCTCCAACAGCGCGATAGCGATCTCCTCAGTCTTCTCGATGAGTCGAGGTACGGCGACCATATCGCTCGCGATCGCCACGGTGATGATCACCGTGGCACCCGCGTCGACGGATTCGCCCGCCGGAGGATTCTGTCTGATCACCGTCCCCGGTTCGTGGTCCTCGCTCGTCTCCTGCTTATCCTTCACGTCCAAACCATATCCGGCCAGGATCTGAGTCGCCTCGATCTGGTCTTTCCCCACCACATTGGGCACATCCACCTGACCCTCACCCGTCGATATCCAGACACGGACCGTCTCCCCCTCAGCCAGTCTGACCCCCTCCGCGGGATCCTGACGCGCTACCGCCCCCTCCGGCACATCGGACGAGGCCTGGTCACCCTCGTTCTCGAACTTGAATTTGGCAGCCTCGATCTTCTGCTTCGCCTGATCGACGCTTAGACCCACCACACCCGGGACCTCGAACAACTCATCCGCCGCCCTGTCCCAACTGGAGAAGATGGCATAAGCGGCGCCACCCAGCGCAAGAATAAGGACAATGACCAGGATCCAAGGCCAAACGCTCTGCCTCCGGGGTGGTTCCTCGTAGTAGGCCTGAGGAAGAGAGTCCTCTTCGTCCGGCACCCGCCGCCTGATCTGCGTGGCCTGATTGGCCGCCGCTGCCGCGGCTGCCGCGGCCGGGGTCATGACCTGTGTGGCTTCCTCCGCGTATGCCGCGGGAGCGGCGACGGGCAGCCCGTCCTGCACCCTCTGCAGATCATCGAGCATGGCCTGTGCCGTGAGGTAGCGCTCTGTGGGATGCTTCCCCAAAGCCCGGAGAATGACCGCCTCCAGGTTCTCGGGCACATCCGGGTTGATGCTCCGCGGCGGCACCGGCTGCTCGTGGACATGCTTCATGGCGATGCCCACCGGATTGTCCCCATCGAAGGGCAGCTTACCGGTGACCATCTCGTACATGACCACGCCCAGCGCGTAAAGGTCCGAGGCCGCCTCCACCGGCTGCCCCTGAGCCTGCTCCGGCGACAGGTAGTGAGCCGTGCCCAGGATCGATCCCGCTTCTGTCATCGTGCTGACCTTGCCGGCCCGAGCGATGCCGAAGTCGGTCACATGCACCCGGCCGTCGCTCTCCACGATGATGTTCTGTGGCTTGATATCCCGGTGAATGATGTCCCGCCGGTGGGCAAAGCGGAGCGCCTCCAGGATCTGGGTGGCAACGGAGATCACGAGATCGGGGCTGAGGGGCGCATACCGGAGGATGATCTCCTTTAGAGAGCGTCCCTCCAGATACTCCATGGCGATGTAGTAGGTACCCTCAGCCTCGCCTCGATCGTAGATCTGGACGATGTTGGGATGGTTGAGGCTGGCGGCGCTGCTGGCTTCGCGGCGAAAACGCTCCACAAACTGCTCGTCGCCGGCGAAGCGGGTGGAGAGGATCTTCAGTGCCACCTGCCGACCGAGCAGACAGTCGTTTGCCAGGAAGACATCGGCCATGCCGCCGCTACCCAGCTTGCGGACAACCTCGTAGCGATCGTCGAACACGCGTCCTATCACGGCCTCATCGCCCTCCGAAGCGCTCTTGCCCTCTGTCCATTCTGCTCGTTGCCCTTCTCATTCGATTCGCTGCGCAATACTACCCCATCCATAAGTGTCACAGACCGAGACCCGCCGCGATGACCTTCCGGGCGATCGGGGCGGCGACGCTGCCTCCGGTGCCGGCATTCTCCACCAATACGGCCACGACAACTCGCGGATCGTCCGCAGGGGCGAAGGCGGTGAACCAGGCGTGCGGTTCGCCTTGGGCTACTTCTGCGGTCCCTGTCTTACCCGCCACCTTGACGCCGCTCAGAGCAGCCTGGGTTCCCGTGCCGCTCTCAACCACCTTCACCATGAGCGACCGCAGAGTATCCGCCGTCTCTGCCGAGATCGGCCTCAGCCAGACACTTGGTTCGGTCTCGTCGAGCACCTGGCCGTGATAGGTGAGCACCTGGGCGACCAAGTAAGGCCTCATGATGTTTCCCCCATTGGCAACTGCGGAGGCGACCAAAGCCATCTGCAGAGGCGTGGCGAGCACTTCTCCTTGACCATACGCCACCTGAGCCACGTGGGCCTTGTCCAAGTCTCCCGCGTCCGGGAAGGAGCTCTTTGACCCCCCCAACGGCCACGGCAGGTCTTTGCCGAACCCGAACTCGGAGGCGTACGTAGCCAACGTGTCGGCGCCGAGACTCACACCCAGTTTCGCGAAAGTAGTATTGATGCTACTCGCGAATGCCCTAGTGAAGTCGTGCTCACCGTACACGTTGCCTCCGTAGTTGTTCACCACGAATCCCCCGGCAGCGACGCTGCCGGTATCGACGAACGTGGTCTCCGGAACAACCGCTTGCGTCTCCAGACCCGCTGCCGCCACGACGGTCTTGAACACCGACCCAGGAGGATAGAGACCCTGGATGGCACGGTTGAGCAGAGGCTTGTCGTCGTTGGAGTTGATGTCGCTCCAGAGTTCAGCCAGCCGGTTGGGATCGTAACGGGGATACGTGGTCATGGCCAGGACCGCGCCGGTACGTGGATCGAGCGCCACCACCGCGCCCTTGCGTTGCCCCAAGGCCTCCACCGCGACCCGCTGCATACCCATGTTGATGCTCAGCTTGAGATCGGCGCCCCGGCGCGTCTTGCCCAAGAGTTCGTTCCAGTATCCGGTGATCCCCAGCAGCCCTGATTGCCCGGACAGCTCCTCGTTGTAGACCCGCTCCACACCCGCCCGGCCGTAGCGCTGGTGGTTGTAACCCAACCACGGAGAGACCAGGTCCCCTTGCGGGTACTCGCGCAGGAAGAACTCCCCCTCCTGGCGGTTGACGGCCAACTCCACACCGTCAGCCGAGACGATGACTCCCCTCTCGAGCTTCATCTGTTCCGCGACCGCCCGAGTGTTCGCGGGGTTGGTCTTCAGGTCCGGAGCCGCCCATACCTGCACGTAAGTCAGCTGCAGGATCAAGGCCACGAAGAGTAGAGCGAAAAACAGGAACAAACGTCGAAGAGGTCTATCCATATCCGTCCCCTACGCCGCCTTGTCACTTGCCCGCAACAACAGAGCGAGCAACATGAAGTTCGCAACGATAGAGTTGCCGCCGTAGCTCACAAACGGCAGGGTGATGCCTGTCAGAGGTATCAGCTTGATTACCCCTCCCATTATCAGAAAAGCTTGTAGAGCGAAGATACTGGTCAGGCCCACCGCCAACAGACGCGAGAAATCATCCCGGGAGCGCACGGCCACACGAAAGCTCCGGTAGAAGAAGATCATATACAGAAGGATGATGCCGACCGCCCCCACCAATCCCAACTCCTCGCCTATGGCCGAGAAGATGAAGTCGGTCTCCAAGTACGGGATGATGGTCTTACCGGACGGGAGCACCAGATATCCCTGACCTAGACCACGGCCGAAGAGACCGCCTTCCGCCAGGGCGAAGAGAGACTGGACAATCTGGTAGCCCTTATTGGTCGGATCGGCCCACGGGTTGAGCCAGATGTCCACTCTGACCTGGACATGGGGAAAGAGGAAGTACAACCCGACCGCCCCCACCAAGAACAGGGTGAGCCCTATGAACACATAGAAGAAGCGCCCCGTAGCCGCATATAGCAGCGCCAACAACGCCCCAAAGAAGAGCAGACCGGTCCCCAGATCCTTCATGAAGATCATCAGCGCCATGGACAACGCCCAGATCGTCAACAAGGGAGCCAGGTAACGAAAAGGCGGCAGCGGTATCCCCAGCACCCGCCGAGTACTAACCGTGAGGACCTCGCGCATGTCGACAAGATACGCGGCGAAGAAGACGATCAACAGGACCTTCCCATACTCCGCCGGCTGCAGGTTGATCGGCCCGAGGTCGACCCACAAGCGGGCCCCGTTGATCTCACGTCCGAAGACGGCGGTGAACAAGAGGAGGAGGAGCCCCGCTCCACCGATGAAATACCGGTACTTGGCCAGCCACTTGAGATCACGCACGACGGCCAGCACCAGGAGGAACGCCACCAAACCCACGACCAGCCACATGGCCTGCTTGAGCGCCAGATCTTCATCCAGCCTGTAGAGCAGCACCAAGCCCAGGGTCGACAACAAGGCAGTAACGGGCAAGAGATAAGGGTCGGCCCGAGACGCCAAGACCCGGACGCCGGTATGGGCGATGAGAAACAACACGATGAAGAGAGCGCCGTAGGTGAGAGACGTCCAGGTGAGCACCGACGCCTTCTGCGTGTAGACAAGAGCAAAGCCCAGAGTGGTCAGGACCAACGCCGGAACTAGGAAGACAAGCTCGCGGTTACGCAGGCTCACTGTTGCTCGCCAAGCGTCTTGAGGAACGCGCGCCCCTCCTCTTTGCTGACCAGGTCATGAGCATCCACACGCCCCCGCAGATACGAGGCAAGAGAGTCGTAATCCACAGCCGCCAGCTCGACGGCCGAGGAGAGTTCTATTCCGAGGAAGCTGGCCGGCAAACCCCGGTACAGAGCCACCGTGGTGTCATCGTACTTGCCCACGTAGTAGACGGACGAGTTGTAGAAGGCGAAGGCGGCGACAGCGATGGCTAGGATCACCACGATGGCCACCAACAGATAGAACCACCTCCGACGCCTACTCCGGCGCCCGGGAGCACCGGCAGCCCCTCCTGCGACCGGCGGAGATCCACCGGTCTCTGCCTTCACAGCCCTCGAAGGTTCTGTGCCCTCCACAGACGCCTGTCTCACCGGAAGGGATACGCCTTGTGACACCTCAGCGTCTTCGGAAGTCACACGGAGCGCATCTTCGCCAGAACTCTGCGCGGCAGCCGGGCCTGTTGTCCCCGACACGCCGCTCTCACCGGCGCTACGGTCCGGCTCATCGCCGCTTCCGGCCTGCTCCGAAGCCCCCGATGTCCGCTCTTTCGCGGCCGCCCCCGAGGTCGCTCCAGGGCCGACCGGGCGGAGCACCGGCGTGGTCCGCCTTCCAAAACGCTCCCGGACGGATGCCCCCGCTCTTCGACCGCGATGGGGCAGGCCCACGGCAACCCCACGATCGGTCGGACCCAGGATGACCCCGTCGCCCACCTGGTCGCCGTCATCCGCCTCGGTGTCCTCTGGATCACCGGCCAGTACATCGACTATAACGACCGTCACGTTATCCTCGCCCCCAGCGGCCAAGGCCGCTTTGACGAGAGACTCGGCTGTGGCCTGGGGGAGCTCCTGTCTGGCAAACACTTCGGCGATCTGCTCATCTTTGACCATGCCCGTCAGACCGTCGCTGCACAGAAGGATCCGGTCGCCGGCCTCTACGGCCATCTCTCTGATATCGGGATCGACCTCACGGTCGGTGCCGAGGGCTCGAGTTATCACGCTGCGGTGTGGGTGAACAGCGGCCTGCTCTGGTGTGAGTTCCCCTCGGCGCACCATCTCCCCCACCCAGGAATGATCATCGGTGAGCTGGGTCAGACGATTGTTGTGGAAGAGATAGGCCCTGGAATCCCCCACATGAGCCAGGATCAGAGAGCCCTCCTTGAGCATCGCGGCCGTAAGGGTCGTGCCCATACCCAAGAGGTCGTCCTCCGCCAGGCTGCGACTCACGATCGCCTGGTTGGTACTGACCACGGCTGAGCGCAGTTCCTTCTTGCCCGACGAAGCAGGGTCGAGCCCCAAGAGCCCCATACAGGCCATTTGGGACGCCACTTCGCCCGCGCGAGCGCCGCCCATACCGTCGCATACCGCGTACAGTCCCCTGCGCAAGAAGAAAGAGTCTTCATTGCTCGGACGGACCAGACCGCAGTCGCTCAGTACACCGGCGCGCAGGCGCATCACCGCACCTCCACTTGGAACACCGTATCGCCCACCTCGACCCGGTCTCCAATCTGCAGGACGCGCGCGTCTGAGATGTCGGCCCCGTTCACCTGGGTGCCGTTGGTACTTCGAAGGTCTTCCACCAGAAGCCCTCCGTTCGCAGACTGGAAGACCGAGTGCTTCGACGAGACGAACGTGTCGTCAAGCTGGATGTCGGCGTCCGCCGACCGTCCGACCAAGGCACGACTGCCCTCGGGAAATGCGTACACCATGCCTTTGGACAAGCTGGGGCTCTTCTGCACTACCAACGACCAGACTCCGCCCGGCCTGCCGCCCGTCGCCGGCGCCGGCCCGACACCGGGCATATGGCCGCCGACATCTGCGGACCAAGGCCGCTTCTCAAATAGCGGGGCAGCTCCTCTGAGCTCGCGGGTGGCAGAACGGACCACTCGATAGATGAAGATGTAGAGCACGAGCAGGAACGCGAACTTGCCTACCAGCAGCACGATCTGCAGCATGGTACCTTCCCCCGGTCCCTGGACTCTACCTGGTCTCCGCAGTGATGCGACAGTCTCCGATTACGATGACATCTCCCGGACCGACCACCGTACTCGACACCGGGTACCCGTTGACCATCGTCCCATTGGTGGACCCGAGATCTTCAACCATGATCCGGCCCTCCGACCAGAACACGGCTGCGTGCCGGCGCGAGACGTTGGAATCATCTATCCGGAAATCCACATCCCGGGCCCGGCCGATGATGACACGGCCCTTGGTGAAGACCTGCTCGCGATTGCCGGACCTTAATACGATCGCCTGCCGGGCAAGATCCAGATTGGCCGCCTCTCGCGGCGCGATGACCTCGGTCACACCGCCTCCGGACCCCGAAGCCAAGTACGCCGGGTGCGGCAAATCCTGGACGGCTCGCTGAGCCGCAGCCGGCTTGACGCGGCCGCCGACCGGAGACGAGCCCCGATCACCCCGCGGGAAAACCACGCCCGGCCCGACCGGAGAAGCGTCCGTTTCGGCAAGTATCCCGAATCGGCCCAGGGGCAGATCACTGTCGACCACTACGTTCACGCTGATCTCTCCCGTCAGCTCATACTTCTTGGCCCTGACGTGCTTCGCGAGGTGGCGTTCCAGCTTCTGTACAAGTGCCTCTTTGCGATCACGAAGACGTGCGTAATCATCAGAACAGAGGAAGATCGTATACCGGTTCCTGACCGATACGCGCGCAGCACGGGAGACCTTTTGAGACTCCATCTCTTTGACGAGTTTGCGGGCCAACTCCGCCGGCTGTACGTACAGTTGAGACCCCCTTCCCGGGCGCTGCACGGCCTTCCGCATAAGACCCACGAACATCCACCCTTAGAGGGTGCCCACACGCTCAGATGGGACGAGGAAGGCGATCAGGAAGCCGATTATAGCGCACGGAGCGAACGTCACGAGAAACGGCCCGACCACCACCGGGACTTCCAGACCCAAAATCGGGCCAAGGACGAAAGCCAAGAAAAGCGCAATCAGATACGTGCTCATCCCCCACATCCTCCGCACGGCTGATCCACCCCACAGCGCGTACCAGGGCAGGGAGAAGATCGTGAAGAGCGCCAGCTGTAAGGCGAGTTCCGGTCTTGAATCGAGCCACCGGGCGATCTCCAGCAGCACCGTCCACGGGGATGCCGCGTGCTCCGCCGCCCTCAACATCGCTCCGGACCCAGGATTGAACGAATAGGGAATCGACTCCCAACCTGCCAGACCCGCGGTCACCAACAAGACCATTCCACTCAAGAAGCCCAGCAACGCACCCCAACGTCGTGCGATCGCCCCGGCGAGAGGCAGCAGCACCAGGCCCATTCCGAACTGGATCGCGAACGGCACAGCGCCCGGCAGCAGCGCCGCCCACTCCCTACCGCGCCACCGCAGTAGGGCAAGAGTCGCTATGGCCGGGACCAGATACACCACCCCCCACCCCGCACCGAATGCGAAGATGGGAGGCGCCGGCAAAGCCAACGTGAGCACCGCACCTCCAAAAGGCCACAGAAGCGCCAGGAAGGAAGCCACGGCAACCAGAGGCACGACCGCCGCCTCCGGATAGAAGGGGACCCTTGGCAAGACATAGAGCAGTGAGGCCAGAGCGAATACGCCGCTGGCCAGGTGCTCCCCCAGGTAGATCAACCGGTCTCGCTCCACCAGAGTGGGAGCCAGCCTCTCGCGGACTCGAGTGGCCAAACGCTCCTCGGGTACTTCCTCCTCGGGCAGCTCCTTGGCCGCGCGGCCCAAGATGCGGCCGAAGGTCGCGGCATCCGGTCTCGCGTAACTGTCGCGGACCATGGCCCTTTCCAGAGCGTCGCTGAGCGACAGGGGTAGATCCCTGCGGTTTTCGGAGAGAGCCGGGATCTCCGGCCGTGATACGTCTCGCAACAACTCCTGTAGCTTCGCGCCCTTGAGAGGGTTCTTCCCTGTGAATCCCTCATAGAGGGTCAGAGCGAGCGAGTAGACGTCACTCCGCGAATCGACGTTCTTCCCTTCCCCCTGCTCGGGTGACATATAGGCCAAGGTGCCCACCAGATCACCGTCGAGGGTTATCGACGCCCTGTCTTCCAGCTGAGCGACTCCAAAATCCATCAGCCGTACGTCGATGGAGTCGCCCTCCAGCAGCATGACATTCTCCGGTTTGATATCGCGGTGCACCACCCCCCGTTTATGGGCATGTTCCAGAGCACGGCTCAACTGCACGCCGATCTCCAGAATCTCCGAATCGGTGAGCGCCTGTTCCCGGTAAAGCTCCCGGAGAGTCTTGCCCTGGATGTATTCCGTCATGAGGAAGGTGCGCTCCGGCTGACGGATCATCTCGTACACGGTCAAGATGTGCGGGTGATTCAACTTCGCCGCAGCCTGCGCCTCCCGCACCACTCGGTCCTCTACATCGGCCGTGTGCTCCACAACCTTCACGGCCACCGGACGTCCCATCTTGAGATCGTCCGCCAGATAGACCGTCGCGAACGCTCCGCTTCCCAGCTTGCGGACCATGCGATATCGATCGAAAAGGAGGTCTCCTTCGGCCATGCCCTCAGTATATCGGGTGGCGCCCACGCCACGCCTGTGACGGCTAATCCCGCCTGATACCCGCCCTAGGTGACCTCGTCTCCGGCGCCGATATCTCCCATGAGATACCGCTGTAGCGCGGGACCAGCCGCCTGCACCACCTCATCCACTGAGGCCGACGCAAGCGGCTCTATACCGATGACGTAACGGACCGCGACAAGACCCACTAGGGCACTGTGCGCTAAGAGGCCGCGCAGAGGTGCGCTCGGATCATCGGTCCGCGATACCAACTGGCCCACAATCACCTGCCTCACGAACTCGGAAGCCAGACGGCCTGCGTCCTCGTGCTGAACGGAATTGCGCAGGATGACGACCAACGGATGCCGGGTCGTTTCGTCTTCCCACAGCCCGCAGACCGTGCGGACCAATCGTTCGCCGATATGCTCCGGATCGCCCTCAAATATGCCGCGCGCTATCTGGTCCACGTCGACCGGCCACTCCATCGCCGCCCGAAGAAGACCCTCTTTCGATGAGAAGTAGTGCATTACGAGCGCCGGGTCGACGCCGGCTCTCTCGGCGACCGCACGGATGGTAGTCCTTTCGTAGCCCGCAGAGGCGAAGAGTCGACCGGCGGCTTCGAGGATCAGCTTCTTAGTATCGGTCTGGCCCGGACGGCGTCCTCGCGGCGTGGCGGGGTTTTCCGCATGTTTAGTGCCGCTTCTCACCGGAGTCGCACCTGCAACCCCACGGGCCGCCTCGTCCGCCGCCGCCAAAGACCTAATGCCGCCAAGATCGCAAACGCTCCAGCCACCCACAAGGCCAAGACGACCAAGCGCCAACCGACGCCTCCTCCATCGAAGTACAGGACGGATCGAGCCGCTTCAAGCCCCGAACCAGCAGGTAGAACGGGCGACAACCATCGGAACGGCTGGGGAAGGAAGTGTGATCCTATGACGCTCCCTGACGAGGCGTTGCCCAACAGAATGATGACCAGACCGGCGATGCCCACACCGGCACGGCCGAAAAGCCGGCAGCATGCCAAGGTGGCGGCCGCGACGGCCAAAGCCAGCAACGCACACACACCCGCGAGCGCCCAGTAATTGATGGCGAAACCCACCCCGATGCCTACAGCCAACCCGGCCACCAGGCCCGTCACCACGGCGAAGACCAGCAGAGACATGATTGCGGCCCTCAGTGTCGGGCCCTTATCTTGCTCCCTCGCTAGAAGCTGGAAAACGAACGCGGATACAGTGACTCCTAAGACCAAGAAGAAGGGGACGAGACCCAAGGTGTCCGACTCGGGAAGCGGCTGTACGTCTTCGACGACTGGAGCCTGACCGAAAGCTTTGGCCATACTGACAAACGTTCCAGAGATCACACCCGAAGCGGCCTGACCGCCGGCGCCCGCCACCAAGATCTGCGGTTCACCGGACCCAATGATCAGCGCCCCGGCAACATCTCGGTCCTCGATCGCCGAACGGGCATCGGCGGCAGACGACAAGCTCTGGAATGAGAATGCCCCCGGGGCGTTGGCCTGTGCCCCGGCTACAACTCTCTCCTTCAGCAGCTCCGGACCCACGATGCCCACCGGCACGTCGTGTGGCTGCGGCCGGTGCAACGCAGCCCCAAAGAACCATACGAAGAGGAACACCATAACGACAGCGACGACCATCGCCCCGACCATCCGCCTCCGCGGATTCTGATCCTTGACGGACATGAGCCCCCTGGCTTAATTCAACATTTGTTGAACCATTTGTACATTATTCTACGTCTGTTGAATTCTTCTGTCAATACCCCGTCAGCCGGACCATGGACGGAGGACGCGTAGCCGGATCAGAAGACCTACACCCAGCGACCCCCGCGTTGCAGGGACCAGGCCCAAAGGGGTCCTCCGGGGCGTGCGTGTCCGGGGGAGGAATCGCGCAGGCCTTACGCGCGCAGCCGGAGCGGTCACGCACGCCCCGGAGGCTCACGTCCAGCATGGATAGCACAGTGAAACGCTATGTTATACTCGTCGACACTCCGGGCGAGTGGCGGAATTGGCAGACGCGCTAGGTTCAGGGTCTAGTGAGCTTACGCTCATGGGGGTTCAAGTCCCCCCTCGCCCACCATCATCGTCATGTATTGCCGCTGCTTATGACCGATCTGGATAGGGACGACACTCACAGGGACTTGGTTACCGGAGAGCGGAATCGGCGGCAGAAGAAGGTCCTGCCCAAGCCGTTACTCCGTCTCCTTCTGGTGCTGACTGCCATCATCATCGTGGCCGTCATCATAGTGTTCGCCGCCAGAGCAGCAATCCGCAGCGGAGAGACGGCCGACTATCAGAACTACATGACTGCGACCGCCGACATCCTTGAGCGGTCGGACGAGGTCGGTGCGGCTCTGACTGACCTGCTGACCGATCCAGGAGATACGAACCGCACCGAGATCCAGACCCGGCTTGATGGGTTCGTGGCCCAGTCCGAGAGGCTCAAAGTGGAGACTGAGGCACTGGATGCCCCCAAAGACCTGGTCGACAACGGCATCCACCAGTTCTTGCTGCTGGTGATGGGCTTCCGCCAGGCAGGCATGGCGGAACTGAAGCTTGCCCTGATGAATGCACTGGAGGTGGAGGACACGGAGGTGCCCTCAGAGCAGATTTCCCACGCCCTTCGGTACCTGGCGAATTCCGACTTTCTTTACAAGGAGGTCTATCTGCCCAGAGCAACCAGCCATCTGACCGAGAAGGAACTGACCGGAGTCAACGTCCCAACCACCACCTTCTTCCCCAAGCCCGATCTGGCTTCGGGCGCCGAGGTGCTAAGCATGCTCGCCGGTCTGAAGAGTACGGGCAATCTGCAGCCGGTCCATGGCGTAGCTCTCAACAAAGTCGTCGCCATGCCCGACAACAAGGAGATCACCGCAAGCGGGACTTTCAACCTTCACTCCACCGACCAGCTGAGCTTCCTTGTGACCGTTGAGAACCAGGGCAATATGGACGAGAAGAACGTTCCGGTGGTCATCACCCTGCTCACCACCGGGTCGACGGAGCCCCAGAAGGCAACGGCCACGATACCTCGGATCAAAGCCAAAGCGAAAATCACGGTCGAAGTCAAGGGTCTTAACCCCAGCCCCTATGGTGAGGTGGCCCTGCTTCATGTCGAAGCAGGCCCGGTGCCCGAGGAGAAATACGGCGATAATAACTGGATCGAAGCCAACGTCATCTTCAAGCTGTAGGGGCCGGGAGGAAGCGCAGTGCAGATATTCGAGATAGTCACCGTGGTGGCCATCGTGCTCGCGGTGGCGGCTGCTGCTGGGCTGGCTTTCGTGTATATGAGGTTGCAGCGCTATCAGCGCAATCAGCATGTGATCATGGGTTCGCGGGGTACCGTGGATATCGTGGAGCACGTCGCAGCCGTCGACGAGAAGCTCACCAACGTGCGTCTGGCTCTCGAAGATCTGACGCTCGCCACCCGCGACCACGACGTACGGATCGACGGGAGTCTATCTCGGATCGGAATAGTGCGTTTTGACGCCTACTACGACCTCGGAGGTCGGCAGAGCACGGCATTAGCCTTCCTTAATAGTCTGGGCGACGGCGTCGTCATCACCACGGTCGTGAGCCGGGATTTTGCCCGCATGTACGTGAAGCTGCTCAAGGGCGGAGAACCCGACATCCCCCTAGCTCCCGAAGAGATCGAGGCCATCGACCAAGCTCGCGGCAGCAGCCCCTTCACCATCCGGCCGCGGGCGGAGGGAGCGTCCGACAACGGCTCCGGCCCGGAGTCAGCCGTTGAAGACGCAGACCAGGGCGCGGCTGCTCCTCTGGCCACGGGTCTGCCCGGACGGCGAGGTGACAGCGAGCGTGAGGTGGCAAGAGAGAACCGCAGACGCCTACGCAAAGGGCTGCCCGCGGTGGAGGAGGTAGTCCCCTCCGCCAAAGGCTGGGATGGAATCGAGACTCCATCCGCAGACAGCCTGGCCGAGCGGTTCATCCAAGAACGCAAGCAGTCATTTCCCCAGACCGGTGAGGCCGAGGAGGACTGGCCGGCATCCCTGCGGAACGAGAAAGGGGCCGATCGTGAGGTGTGATCCGGCAGGACCAAGGCTGGCTCAATGGCCGGTATCGTCCATGAGTGACCCCCTGCCGGTGGCGGCGAGGTCCATCGGCTTCCTTGGACCTCAAGGCACCTTCACTGAGGAGGCCCTGAGGGCCACGCTGGATGAAGGGGCACCTCGCGGCCAGATGCGCCGCTTCCTGCCGTTCCCTTCCATGCCCGAGACGATCGAAGCGGTGTCTGTGGGGGAAGTCGATTGTGCCATCGTGCCTATTGAGAACTCTATCGAGGGATCTGTTTCGGCCACCCTCGACACGCTGGCGCACGAGGTCGAGAATCTCCAGATAGTCAGGGAGGTGAGGCATCCGATACGCCACTGCCTCCTCGCGCGTCCAGGCATAACGTTGGAACGGGTCGTCAAGGTGATTTCTCATCCTCATGCCAATGCTCAGTGCCGTATTTGGCTGCGGCGCAATTTGCCGGGTCGGGAGATTGAGGCAGCCAACTCTACGGCCAACGCCGTGGAGAGGGTCGCGTCCGCGAACGAGCCTTGGGCCGCGATAGGCAACCGGCTGGCCGGGGAAAGATACGGGTGTGAGATTCTAGAGGCCGATATTGAAGACCATGACGACAACGAGACCCGCTTCGTGTTCCTGGCCCGCCAGCGGGAGCGCCAAGACTGGTTCGAGCCCTACAAGACCTCAGTGGTCTGCGAGATCGCCAAGGATCAACCGGGGGCACTTCTCCTCATCCTTCAGGAGTTCGCTTTCCGCCATATCAACCTGACCAAGATCGAATCGCGGCCCTCTAAGCGAAGGCTGGGTGACTACATCTTCATCGTCGACATGGAGGGCAAGGTCGACGACGGCCCGGTTGCAGACGCCCTGCGCTGTCTGTGCTGCAAGCTCCCGCGGGCCACCGTTCTGGGCAGCTACCCTGTAGGCCGGCCTCTGAACCAGGGTACAGCCTGAATCAACGGCCCCGGCCGAGGAGATCACTCATGCTCGACATCAAGCTCATCCGTAACGAGCCCGAACTGGTCCGCACTGCACTCCGCCGCCGCGGTGCCCAGGCCGAAGCCTCCCTGGACGAGCTCCTGGAGTTGGACCGATCTAGACGCGAGATACTGGTGGTGGTGGAGGAGAAGCGGAGCCTCCGCAACTCCGTCAGCGAGGAGATAGCGAAGCTCAAGCGTGATAGGGAGGACGCCGCTTCCAAGATCGAGGCCATGCGAGCCGTAGGCGAAGAGATCAAGCGCTTGGAGACCGAGCTCAAAGATGTCGAAAGCGCGCTCGAAGAAGAGTTGCTGCGGGTGCCCAATCTCCCCGACCCGTCCGCTCCCGATGGCGGGGAAGAAGACTCCGTCGTTCTCCACCACTGGGGTACTCCTCGTGAATTCGCATTCGATCCCCAGGACCACCTGGATCTGGCCGTGGCGCGCGACCTCATCGATATGGAGAGGGGCGCCCGGACTTCGGGGAGTCGCTTCGCCTACCTGAAGGGTGACTTGGTCTTCCTGCAGTTTGCGCTGGTGCAGTTCGCCCTACAGAGACTTGCCTCCAAAGGTTTTCGTCCTGTGGTGGTGCCGGTCCTGGTGAGGGACGAGGCCATGTACGGCACCGGCTTCTTCCCCACCGACATGCAGCAGGTCTACCGCGTAGAAGCGGATGGGCTCAACCTGGTGGGGACTTCGGAGGTCCCCTTGGCCGCGCTACATATGGACGAGATAGTGGACGAGTCCGATCTTCCCCTGCGGTACGTAGGCTATTCCAGTTGCTTCAGGCGTGAGGCGGGAGCGGCAGGCAAGGACACCCGCGGGATATTCAGGGTCCACCAGTTCGACAAGGTGGAGATGTTCAGTTTCTGCGCGCCGGACAAGTCCGCCGAAGAGCACGATTTGATGTGTTCCATCCAGCAGGAGATCCTCCAGGAACTGGGACTCCCCTACCGGGCGGTGAACATCGCCGTGGGCGACCTGGGTGCATCCGCCGCCAAGAAATGCGACCTGGAGGCGTGGCTACCGACCCAGGGACGCTATCGAGAGGTGACTTCCTGCTCGAATTGTACGGATTATCAGGCCCGTCGACTCAAGGTTCGCGCCAAAGGCGAGAAGGGCGGACCCTATCTCCTACACACCCTCAACGGAACGGTTGCAGCCTTGGGGAGAACCATCATCGCCATAATGGAGAACTATCAGACTGAGGAGGGATCTGTGGAAGTCCCGACTGCGCTGAGGCCGTTCATGCCGATAGGGATGGAGAGGATCGGCCGATGAGCGACACGGTCTACACCGGAGCGCGCGATGCGCTCATAGTGGTCGACGTTCAGCGTGACTTCTGTCCGGGAGGCAGCCTGCCGGTGCCGAGCGGAGACGAGGTCGTCCCGGTCATCAATCGCATCGTTCCCTACTTCGGGCGATGGATATACACCCGCGACTGGCATCCGGCGGATCACGTGAGTTTCTCCGGCTGTCCCGAATTCCGGGACGGTTCCTGGCCGCCTCACTGCGTACAGGGGACTCCCGGGGCGGATTGGTGCCCCTCTCTGGATATGCCCATGAACGCCATCCTGGTCAGCAAAGGTGACGACCCCAAACACGAGGCCTACAGCGGTTTTCAGGTCGGCGGTCTCGATCTGGCGGAGTTCCTCCGCAGACACATGGTCGAGCGGGTCTTCATCACCGGCCTTGCTACGGAGTACTGCGTACGCCAGACAGCGCTGGACGCGCTCGCTGCCGGTTTCACTGTCTTCCTGGTGAAGGACGCGGTGCGCGGCATATCCGCCGAAGGCGCAGAGCACGCTTTGGGGGAGATGGAAGAAGCCGGAGTCGTCCGGATCAGATCCGACCAGATGGTGGATACGGGCGAACGGCCGGCGCCCTCCCACCATGAGCACGAAGATCCCATAGATCCCGACTGAGGAGTGACTTGATGGAGCGATGGGCCTGATGGATCGGGACGTCTCTCAACGCTGGGCGAATCGGGAAGACCTGGCTCTTCTCACCGATTTCTACCAGTTGACCATGATGGGCGGTTACTGGAAGACAGGCCGGAACGACCTGCAGGCCTGTTTCAACTATACCTTCCGCGAACTCCCTCCGCACAACGGCTTCGCGATCACTGCCGGACTTGAGCAGTTGTTCGACCTCATAGAGAACCTGCGATTCACCGAGCAGGACCTGGATTACCTCTCGCGGCTGGGCACCTTCGACGACGCCTTCTTGGAATACCTGCGCGATTTTCGTCCGACCTGCAATATTGAGGCCGTACCGGAAGGCACGGTGATCTTCCCTCACGAGCCGATCCTCCAGCTGGAGGGGCCGCTGATCGAGGCTCAACTCCTGGAGACCGCGGTGCTCAACGCGCTCAACTATCAGACGCTTATCGCCACTAAGGCCGCTCGGATCCGGTCGGCCTGCGGGAGCGACAACCTGGTGGAATTCGGGCTGCGCCGCGCTCACGGCCCCGATGGAGGGCTCAGCGGCTCTCGCGCCGCCTACATCGGTGGAGCTGACAGCACCTCGAACATGTTGGCCGGCAAGGTGTTCGGCATCCCAGTCACGGGCACTCACGCCCACTCCTGGGTGATGAGCTTCGACAATGAACTCGACGCCTTCCGCGCGTACGCCTCGTGTTACGAAGATCCAACGCTCCTGGTCGACACCTACGACACTCTGACCTCGGGCCTACCCAACGCTGTGACGCTATTCAAGGAGTTGCGGGACGCGGGGAGATCCGTGCGCCCCGCCGTCCGCCTCGATTCCGGTGACCTCTCCAGACTGAGCAAGGCGGCCTTTCGCATGTTCGCGGAAGCCGGGTTCGACGACCTCCTCATCGTGGCCTCGAACGAACTAGACGAGGACCTGATAGCCGACCTAAAGCGACAGGGAGCCCGCATCAACTCCTGGGGGGTGGGAACACACCTCATCACGTCTTCCGACCACCCGGCGCTGGGCGGCGTGTACAAGTTGGTAGCCGTTGGCGAGAACGGAGGGCAGTGGGAGCCCCGCATCAAGCTGTCGTCCAACTTGGGGAAGATGACCGATCCGGGCCGTAAACGGCTGGTCCGCTACTACGACGGTCACGGCCGGCCACTGGCCGATCTCATCCGCCTCTACGATGAACCGGCCGATGTCATCGGTCCGGGGCAACCGGCGAAGCCGGTACCCTTCGCGGAGCGACACGACCTGTCGTTCCTCAGAGCGGTATGGGATGCCACCCGCTGCGAGGACCTGCTGGAGCCCGTCATGCAAAACGGGAAACGCGTTACCGCTTCGCCGTCACTCGACGACATCAGAGAGAGGGCACGCGCTCAGATCGCGTCGTTGCCTGAGGAGGTGCGCCGGCTACGCAATCCGGAGATCTATGCCGTGGGACTCTCTCCCCGCTTGGCCGCGGAGAAAGTGCGGCTGGTCCGCCAGGCCCCAGGGGTGCTGGCCACCGGCCCTGCCGAACAACCAGCGGACGTTTAGGCTAGGAGCTGGCGCCCACCGGGATGGCCGTAGCCTGGCCCTTGGCAAGGACTTTGCCCTCGGGTCCAACCGTCATTAGCTCCACCACCATCAGCCTCCGTCCGCCATGCAGGAGTCTGCATTCGGCGGTCACTCTGTCGCCCAGCTTGGCGGACCGGACCTGACTGATGCTCCACTGCACCGCGACCGCATCCGTCTTCGCGTTGACGGTCAGCGCAAAGGCCACGTCCATCAGCGCGAACATGAATGCCCCGTGGGCCAGGTCGTGTAGTTGTAAGAAGTCTTTCTTGACCACGGCCGACACGCGACTGAGGCTCTCCGAGGCTTCTTCGATCTGCATATCGAAAAGCCGGACCATGCTGTCGGTATCGATGGCGTGTTGGATGCGATCGCTCATGCTGGTGCCGGACACAGCCGCCTCCCCGTCGACTTACGAGCTGATATCAGAGTTGCGCGCTCCCGGCGAAGACGAGAGCCAACATGGCAGCGATCGCGATCATGCCTGCAAGGATGGCCACTTTGGTCTTGACTCCTGGGCGCCGCTGCCGTGACACCGTCAGTGGACAGGGGAACGAGGCTAGGTTCCTTCCGGGCGCCGCGAGGCGAAGCCCCGTGAAGCGGCGTATACCGTCACCGCTCCAGCCTTCACCCGGTCGGTAGATAGCAGACCGATATCCCCTCACTCCGCCGACGTAAACTGGTTTCATCGTCGCCTCCGCCCATCGAGCCGGATGTGGCCCGTCGTTTCACCTGTGGGTTCCACCTGTGGGCAGGAATTCGCCGGTCTTAAGGTCTTTCCTCCGCCTGCCGACCTGATACAGAGAGTCACCTCCATCAGGCCATGGGTCTATCATGGTGCGGGTGAGACCGGACGACTACGGACTGGACCGGGGAGAGGAACCGATGTATTGCCCACAATGTGGCGTCGCCAATGATGAGACTGCCAAGTTCTGCAGCACATGCGGACTAGACCTTCAGACCTACAGAGAACAGTGGCAGGACTCCGGGAAGGCGGCGGCTGAAGAGACCCGGAATACCTACCAGAATCCGGCGAATCAGGTGTCCACATATCAGCAGCCACCCTATCAGCAGTACCAGTCCTCTTATCAACAACAATACCAACCCCCCCATCAGTCATACCCATACCAGGGTGGTGGAGGATACGGAACCATCCCCCGCGTTCCCAGCTACATGGGCTGGGCCATCGCCGTCCTCATCTTGTGCTTCTGGCCTACGGGCATCGCGGCGGTAGTCTACGCAAGCCAAGTGGGCACCAAACTGGCCATCGGTGACATCAACGGCGCCCGTGAATCTTCACGCAAGGCAAAGATGTGGTGCTGGATCAGCTTCGGCATCGCGATAGCCGGTGTGGTGATTTCCATCCTCATCTGGATCTTCGCCGCCGCGGCCACTCTCACCATCTACTAGAGGCTATACTCGAACCTGCTGAAGGCCGGCGGCGCAGACCCACTGAGAGCGTTCCGCGCTCCGGTGTGGAGGGGTGGCGGAGTCTGGCTGATCGCACCGGTCTTGAAAACCGGCAGGCCGCAAGGTCTCGCGGGTTCGAATCCCGCCCCCTCCGCCTTATTTGCAGGGAGTTTATGTACTACGACCGGTGTCGGCAAATGGGCAGCGAGATAAATTGCCGACATTTTGCCGACAGTTGCAGACGCATGCCGCCATACTGTTTGGTCTTGTCCGTGCGTCCTTGACCCCTCCGCACGGTTAGTTACAATCACGCCGTTGGTTCTTGTCAACGTGCACTCAGGAGGCGTATGGCGATGTTCGTGAGGCGCAGCGTCGGTTTGATGGTCGCAGTACTCATTCTCGTCCTGGGAATCAGCGGAGCGGCGGCGGCGACCACCTTGCCGCCGGATCCATCGCAAAGGTTCGTGGACGTGGGAGCGGGGGCTCCCTACGGGGATGCCGTCGAGGCCCTAGCCGAGGCCGGCATCGTGGAAGGCTACGGTGACGGCAGGTTCGGGCTGATGAGTCCGGTGCTGCGCCAGCAGTTCACGAAGATGATTGTGAAAACGCTCGATTTGTCGGCTCCCGACCTGCTCGTGCCGAACTTCGTGGATGTGGACATCGAGGGAAGCGACAGCAGCGGGTATCCCTTCCGTTACATAGCTCTTTGCTGGATGGCCAAAATCGTGTTGGGCAAGGATGAGACCCACTTCGCGCCGTACGAGAACGTGACTCGCCAGCAGCTGGTGACCATGGCCGTGCGGAGCGTGAAGTCGCTGCTCGAGACGCCGCCCGATGACTGGACAGGAACGTTCCCGGCGAGCGACCCGACCCACGGCGCGAACATCCGCCTGGCCGAATACAACGGGCTCCTGGAGAACGTGACCTTCGGGCGGCTGCATAACTGGCGCGGGCTGGAGGTTCCCGCCAGCCGTGGCGAGTGCGCTGGCGTGCTGTTTAATGTGCGTTCGCTGGTGCAGGACAGCGTGAAGTAGTCTTCGCTTGCGGCATGGGCGTCTGGGTCATCCTGGAACGCTGCGCGTTCTTGCAGAACCGGCTGCGCTGGTTTAAGCATGCCCAGACGCCCGCCCGTGAGGGGCGAGGAGCGTGAGCCCAGTCCTCAGGAGCCGCCGTTCGCCTTGGCCGTCTTCTTCCGGGCCCGTCTGAGAGCGAGGTCGAACACCTTCGCGGCCTGCTGGTCTTGCCCCTCGAGCACATGCGCGTACGTGTCTCCAGTGAGCTTGGTCGTGCTGTGTCCCAAGCGTTCGCTCACGACCTTCAGGGGAACGCGTTGATCCAGCAGTAGAGTCGCGTTGGTGTGCCGAAGGTCGTGGAGCCGAATGGCCGGTAGGTCGAGCTTCTCGCGGAACGCCCTGAAGGCGGCGCTGTATGATCCGGGGTTGAGCCACTCCCCGTTCTCGGTCGTGCACACCAGGTCCGTGTCCCTGTAGTCGTCACCCATCCGCTCCTTAACCTCGGCCTGCCGTTCCCGGTGGGCTTTGAGTTCCCTCGCCAGGTCGGGTCCTATGTGAATAGTGCGCACGCGGTCGCCCTTCGGGCTCTTGAAGAAGGTCTCGCCGTTGATCCTCTGCAGCGAGCGGTAGACCGTGAGCTGATTCTTGGAGAAGTCGATGTCCTCCCATTTCAGTCCAAGCACTTCCCCTCGACGGAGCCCCGTGCAGGCACCGATGAGAATGGGGATGTACAGATTCGTTTCCCGCGCCGCCTCAAGGAGCTCCAAGAGCTGATCCTGATCAAGCACCTTCATCTCGTTCTTGCGGACCTTAGGTGGCTCAACCGCCTCTGACGGGTTGTACGGCAGGTACTGCATCTTCACGGCGTAGCGAAGCGCCGCGTGAAGCACAGCGTAGTGATGATGGAGCGTCGTTGACGACAATTTGGGCTTCCCAGGATCCTCCGGATCCGCCTTGTCGTTGAAGTACCTCTGAATGTTGGCCGGCTTCAGGTTCGTCAGCCGCAGTGTACCTAGGTCGGGGATGAGATGCTCCTCCACGATGTGCTCGTAGCCCTGGCGCGTCTTAGGCGCGAGATTGGGCCGCGACTTCAGCCACTCCCGCAGAAGTTCTGCCACTGTCAGTTTCGAAGGTTCGATGCTGAGCCCGGAATCCCGCCTATGCAACAGCCGGGTCTGTTCTTCCTCCGCTTGGCGTTTGGTGCCCTTGAAGCTGTGGAAGGTACGGATCCGCTCACCGGTCACAGGGTCGAAGCCATGTGAAATCGTGATCTCCCACGAATTCTTACCCCGCCTGCGGATGCTCACCTCCGCTCCTCCTTTCCGGCCGACCGCTCTTCCTGCGACTGCCGCTCACGTTCACGCCGACGCCGCATCCTGATTCTGTTGGCGCACCTGTCTGAACAGAACTTGACCTGGTAGGCGCGTGACAGGAACACGGTGGAGCAAGCCTCGCACACGTGAACGCGCCGGCCTTCCACAAGGTCCAAAGTGATCATCATGCCAAGACCGGCCAGAAGCGATGGAGTCGACCATCCCAGGCGGTATCCCTCCCCCGGGCCCCGTTCCTCGATGACCGGACTGATGGGCTCAAGCAGTCGGTCAAGAACAAGACGCCCGAAGTCCGGCTCCAGGGGACGGCCGACCAGCGCCGACCATAGTCCCGCACGTTCGTTCCCCCGAAGAGTCTCAATGGCCAGCTTCAAGCGGACGGCCCAGTGCATGAAGAGAGAGACGGGCTCCGCATAGGTGGCCCAGAAATCGGGTGACAGCGGCCGGGCGGGACGGTCGCCCTCCAGATTGGGGAAGAAGTCATCGAGAAGCTCCGTCACGTTGACAGCTCCTCTCAGCACTCGATGAGGCCCCGACAGCCACGATTCCGCCCTGAGGTCTTTCCAGGTCTCGTCGAGCACTTCCGTGTGATGCACGAACTCCCTTAGCTCCTCTGGACTCAACTGCCCACGGAACATGTCTGCTCCCGAGGGAGCGAAATCGCCTGCGTTTTCGCCGATGTCGACTGGCACCAGACGGCTACTCGCCAGCAGGGACTCCGCAACCCGGACCGCCTCATCACCACCTGCCTCGAAGCGCATGGGACGAGTGATCCAACCGTCGTGAGTGCGCTGGAAGACTGTTAGATCAAAGAGCACCTTCCAGCTTTCGGCGCCGTTGGAATGCCACCGTGCGGCAACAACGGCAATAGGCAGGCGAAGGGCTGAGTAGAGATGAGGAACGATGCCCAGAAGCCCGTGCCGCGAGCACCACCGAAGCAGCTCCTTCTCCCTCTTGTCTCCCAGCTCGACGGGTACGGCCTCTCCGCTGAACAGCAGCTTGAGCTCCTCAGTCGTGAGTCCCTCAGTGAGCCGAAGCAGTGACTGGTAAGGAGGAACTCTGTCCACCCCCCGGCCGCGCGCGCTCAGGTAGTCCTCCCATGGGTCGTACTCGACCAGTTCGGCACCGGGTGCAGGGCGGATGGATCCCTCCACTACTTCATAGCCGGTGAATCGCCACCACCGCGATGTGCTCGGGGCAATCGGTTCCGCCAAGACCCCCTAAACCCCCTGAAACTAGGCTCATGTATAAGGCATGTTGCCGTTTTATGACCGGTACATATTAGCATAGACTACCACCACCGGGACACAAGTAGTCGCGACAGGAGCAAACCCGGAATGCCCTGTCAGGAAGCGAACCAGGAGGTTCATCTTGTCAAACGCGGTTCTCTCTCCATCTCTAGCCGACCTTCCTCACGTGCTCAGCATCGACGAACTGGCCAAGATCCTTCGCCTCTCTCGGACGACGGCCTACGACCATGCGCGGCGGGGGCTTCTGCCAGTGCCGGTTATCAGAAGTGGGCGCCGCATGATGGTCTCCAAGGCTGCTCTGCTCAAAGTCCTGGGCGTCGAGGAGGACAAATGACACTGATCCCAGCGAAGAAGACTCGCGCCGGCGCTCCCGTGACAGTCGCGGAGAGAATCCGCACCGCTGCCCTCAGAGCGTGGAAAGCGGGTCTTTCCGTCATCCCCATCAAGGCCGACGGTTCCAAGGTGCCTCCCGTGAAGTGGCGAGACTTCCAGTCGCGGAGACCGACGCTGAAAGAAATGGAAACGTTGTTCATCGAGCATGACCAGCAAGGCCTTGCCCTCGTCTGCGGCAGCGTCAGCAAGAATCTGGAGGCGCTCGACTTCGAAAGTGACGAGGCTTACGAGATGTTCCGCAACCGCGCCCGAGACTGTGGCCTACGTGGGTTGCTGGAGAGACTGGAAAAGGCCTACCTGGAGAAGACCCCTCGCGGAGTCCACCTTCTCCTTCATAGCGAAGCCGTAGGCGCGAGCACGGTGCTTGCGCGTCGGACCGGTCGAGAAGGAAGTCGCGAGGTGCTCATCGAGACCAGAGGCCAGAGAGCCTACGTCATAGTGTCTCCTTCTTGCGGGGGAGTACACGCATCCGGAAAGCCGTACTTGAGGATCAGCGGGACCTTCGACACCATCCCGGTCATCTCAAGAGAGGAGCGAGAAGACCTCTTTGACCTGGCCAGGAGCTTCGACGAGCCGGCGTCGCCCAAGAAGCCCACAGCACGCAGTTGCGCGTCAGTACCGCAAGTGTACAGCTCTCGAACCCTCCTGCCCGGTGATGACTTCAATCTGCGGGCAAGCTGGGGACCTGACATCCTGGAACCCGCCGGCTGGCAGTTGGTCTTTCGCAACGGCAGAACTCAGTACTGGAGGCGGCCGGGGAAGGAGCGAGGTGTCTCAGCCACTACAGCGTACGGTTGGGGAGACTACCTCTACGTGTTCTCCACCAACGCCACGCTGGATCCACACAGAGCCTTTGATAAGTTCGGCGCCTACACACGCCTCTTCCACGGAGGCGACATATCCGCCGCGACAAGAGCTCTGGCCTTGCGTGGATTCGGAGCAGGCACCGCAGGAGCAACCCGCCGCGTTCAGACCGCAAAGAGAGGTGAGGCAGCTTGACCAGCATCCACGACGTCGTCACCGTGTTTCGCAAGTGGCTCTACCTCCCGAGCCTCATACCGCTCTATGCGGCGCTCGGAACAGCCGCCGGCAACCGGCTCCAGGGTGAACCGGTCTGGCTGATGCTGGTGGGAGCCCCGTCAAGCGGCAAGACGGAACTGCTGATGTCGCTCAAGGAACTGCCCGAAGTGAGGGTGGTGGGCACACTGAGCGAGGGCGGGCTCCTGTCCGGAACATCCCAGAAGGAACGAGCGCTGAGCGCGCAAGGCGGGCTGCTCAAGGAAATAGGCGACTTCGGGCAGCTCATCGTCAAAGACTTCACGAGCGTCTTGTCCATGGCCAAGACTGGTCAGGGTCCTTTGCTCGCCGCCCTCCGCGAGATCTACGACGGTCACTGGACACGCACCGTCGGCACCGATGGGGGCCAGTCCCTGGCATGGAGCGGGAAGCTCGGCCTACTCGCCGCCTGCACCGACGTAATCGACTCGCACTACGGCGTCGTTTCCTCCATGGGCGAGCGGTTCGTGTTCTGCAGGATGCCGACTCTGGAGGACGCTCAGGCTTGCTGGACGGCGTTGGAACATCGCGACCAACGCACCGCCATGCGCGCCGACCTCTCCGGGACAGTCGGTGAGTTGTTCTCGGGCCTCGAGGACGACCAGACCGCCGACGAGTTGGACCAATACGACAAGACGCGTCTCGCCGGACTCGCCCGGCTGGCTGCCAAAGCTCGCAGCCATGTACAGCGGGACTCGAGAAGCCGCGCCATCGTGTATGTCCCTGAATCAGAGGCACCCCCGCGACTGATCCTGGTTCTGGCTCAACTCCTGCGGGGGATGAGGACCCTGGACATACCAGCCCAGGACCGGTGGTCAGTTCTTAGGCACATAGCCGTCAGTTCCATGCCGTCGGCCAGACGACGGGTCTTCGACTGTCTCACCAACCACTCCCAGGCCCTCACACAGGGAGAGGTCGAGACCGCTTCCAGGCTGCCCGGGAGCACCGCCCAGAGAGCGCTCGAGGACCTTCACGTGCACGGCCTCATCACAACTGAGGACGGTGGGTCCGGCAGACACAGGCGCTGGTCTCTGGTCCCATGGGTCGCGGATCTTCTTGAAGGTGAAAGCCCAAAAAGTATAGAGGGGGCCGCAGGTAGTCTCTCCTCCACCCCTACATACTTTTCGGGGTAGGAGAAAGCCACGCCGCCTCTCTCCTGTTTTGGGCTCTTCCTGGAACCCGAGGAGCACACATCGGCACGACACAGGGCTCCTCGGGTTCGACCGGAACCGCCACGGCAATCCATCTGTCCGGAGCGTCTCCTAGACTGGAATGACCTTGCACTTCAGAAGTGCGAAGAACGTCAACGCCCGGTCTGGGAGGGAAGAGATGGACAGGCAATGGAAGGTTCAACACAAGAGGAGCAGGGGATGGTTCATGACCGTGGGAGTCGTCGCCCTGCTGGTCATCGTCGTGGCGGCCGCCGGCGCATGCGGTAGCTCTGACGTCGCCTCCACGGCGACCACAGCCGGCTCCGTTACCACGGGAACGTCGGAGGAGACAGACGGCACAACGACCACCACGGCGGCATCCACCACAACAGCCGCCCCAACCACAACGACCGAGCCTGAGTTCTTCACTGTGGAGAACTGGGCGGTGCTGGATACGGACCCCGGTGGCCACAAAGGCGCTTCCGTGGACATCGTCGGACAGGTGTTCGCAGCCGTGGAGAGAGACGCCGATGGCACCTACTGGCAGATGTGGGCCGACCCTCGGAACTCGGAGTGGAACACCTTGGTCCTCTATTCCGACCCTGATTTCCGCATCAAGGACCAGGACTATGTGCATGTGCTCGGAGTGGTCCACGACGTCTTCGAGGGTGAGAACGCCTTCGGCGGCCTCATCACCGCGCCCGCCATCCTCGCCATAAGCGCAGAAGTGGTAGACGCCACCGCCACCGCCCCTGAAGCTCTGCGCACCGCCGAAGTGGATCTGACCCAGAAACAGCACGGGCTGGCGGTCACCGTCAGCAAAGTGGAGTTCGCAGCCGAGGAGACGCGGGTCTACGTGACCGTGGAGAACGGCTCCGGCGATGAGGCGAGCTTCTACAGCTTCAACGCCAAGGCGGTGCAGGGCAGCACCCAGTACGAGCCAGACAGCTGGGGCAGCGACTACCCCGAGGTCCAGTCGGACATCTTGCCAGGCATCAGCACATCCGGTGTCATCGTCTTCGAGGCAATGGATCCCAGCGCCCCCACCAAGATCTACCTGGAGGGCCGTGCCGGCAGTTACTCGCTCGACTTCGAGCCTTATGTGTTCACAATCCCGGCGGAGTAGAACACCAAGCCCTCCGCAATCGCAGAGAGGGGCGAAGACAATCCCAGGGTTTCAACTCGGTGTCGACTGTGTAGGCCACACCCACTCACAGACACACACCACATGGAGAAAGTCCCCCCCTCCGTGAGCCGGAGATGAGACGGACCTCTCTGATGGGTGGGGGGGATCAGTCTGCAACGACTGAAGTAGGTGGTCAGCTCCGGGCTCGGGCAGGGGACCCAACGCAGTGGCGTTTGTGTCCCCGCCCGAACCCTCCCCGGGGGAAGCGGGGAAGAAACCGACCGCAGTGCCCTCGTCGGCCGGGGGTCTTGGCCATGTTGCATATTTCTATGCATAACTGCATATCCATGCGGGTTTGGCCCCCAGGCACGTCAACGGTACCTGCGTCGTGTCCCTACCCCCCTAAGAACGGGGTCATCTCCGGCGCATCCCACGCGTCCCTCGAGACCCTCATGGGATATGCTCAACTGGCCGAGACCAACTATGTAGGTGGATTATGGGCGAGAAACCGAAGCACGGCTCTGCACTGCCTGCAAGGCTTCGTCCTGTCCGACCTTAGTTGTACACTTGTATTCACACTCAGGCGGAACGCTCGCCCGTCCTACGGACTTCTGGGGGATCATGGTAGAACTCGAGGACCTGAAGCGCGGAGCAATCGTGGAGGGCATCCTTCACGGCCAGGCCGTGAGCGTTCTGGACGTCAAGTGGCACGGGTCCGCCTGCGTCGAGCTCACCTACAAGGACCAGGCCGGCAATCCCGGCAACACGCTTCTCTACCGCGACAGCGAACCTCAGCTTGAGCTTGTGGCCCAGGGCCTGCCCTGGAGCTTCGACGGCGACGGCCATCTCTTCCGTTTGACCGCCGAAGCTGAGCGCATCCGTCTCGCCTACCTCTTCGACCCCTACATGGCCGTACACACGTCTTTGGTCGAACCCCTCCCCCACCAGATCACCGCCGTCTACGGGGAGATGCTGACCCGCCAGCCCTTGAGGTTCCTTCTGGCGGACGACCCGGGGGCCGGGAAGACCATCATGACCGGGCTCCTCCTCAAGGAGCTTCTCATGCGCGGCGACCTTCACCGCTGTCTCATCGTCTGCCCGGGGAGCCTCACCGAGCAGTGGCAGGATGAACTGGCACAACGGTTCCAGCTCCCCTTCGAACTGCTCACCCGCGAAGGCGTCGAATCGGCACGCTCGGGCAACGTCTTCTCCGAGCACAATCTCCTCATCTGCCGCCTGGATCAACTTTCGCGCAACGAGGACCTGCAGGAGAAGCTCCGCCTGACCGACTGGGACGTCATCGTCTGCGATGAGGCGCACAAGATGAGCGCCTCGTTCACCGGAGGCGAGGTCAAGATGACCAAGCGCTACCACCTGGGCCAGCTGCTCGGCACCATCTGCCGGCACTTCTTACTGCTCACCGCCACGCCTCACAACGGCAAGGAGGAGGACTTCCAGCTCTTCCTGGCTCTGCTCGATGGCGACCGGTTCGAGGGCAGATTCCGAGACGGCGTACACCAATCGGACGCAGGCGACCTCATGCGCCGCATGGTCAAAGAGGAGCTGGTCAAGTTCGACGGCCGGCCTCTCTTCCCTGAGCGCCTGGCCTACACGGTCAGCTATCAGCTCTCCGACCTCGAGGCGGCGCTCTACGCCCAGGTGACCGAATACGTGCGCGAGGAGATGAACCGGGCCGACCGCCTGGCAGAGAGCGGCGACAGGAAGCGGGGGAACACGGTGGGGTTTGCGCTCCAGACCCTGCAGCGCCGGCTGGCCTCCTCGCCGGAAGCCATCTACCAGTCCCTGCGGCGAAGAAGAGAGCGCCTGGAGAAACGCCTGCGCGAAGAGAGACTGCAGATCCGAGGCGAAGCGGCCGCCGCCACTCTCACCGCCCACTTCGGCCCCACCATCTCAGAAGACACCGACTACGACGACCTCGTCGATGAGACCCCTGACGACGAACTCGAGCAGCTGGAGGAGCAGGTCGTCGACCAGGCGACCGCCGCCCGCACCATCGCCGAGCTGGAAGCGGAGACGGCCACGCTTACCCGCCTGGAGAGACTGGCCCAGCAGCTCCGCGAGTCGCGGGTGGACAAGAAATGGGAGGAGCTATCCCAACTCCTTCAGGGAGAAGGTGGAGCTGAGGCCCGCACGGAACTTCTCGACGAGCACGGCAAGCGCCGCAAGCTCATCATCTTCAGCGAACACAAGGACACCGTCAACTATCTCTGCGAGCGCATCAGAACTCTTCTGGGGCGTCCAGAGGCGGTGGTCAGCATCCACGGCAGCATGGGCCGCGAAGACCGGCGCAAGACCCAGGAGCTCTTCAGCCAGGACAAGGACGTCCTCATCCTGGTCGCCACCGACGCGGCCGGCGAGGGCATCAACCTGCAGCGGGCCCACCTCATGGTCAACTACGACCTCCCCTGGAACCCCAACCGCATCGAGCAGCGTTTCGGGCGGATCCACCGCATCGGCCAGACCGAGGTCTGCCACCTGTGGAACCTGGTGGCCTCGGAGACCAGAGAGGGTGACGTCTTCACTCGGCTGCTCGCCAAGATGGAGGAGCAGCGCAAGGCACTGGGAGGAAGCGTCTTCGACGTGCTGGGCCGGTGCTTCACCGACCGGCCCCTGCGCGAGCTCCTGCTTGAGGCAATCCGCTACGGGGACTCGCCGGAGATCAAAGCGAAGCTCTTTCAAGTCATCGACAGCGCTCTTGACCGAGAGCGTCTGGAGGAGCTCATCAAAGAGCGGGCCCTCTCACACGAGACTCTGGGCCCGGCGGACGTCACCCGCATCCGCCAAGACATGGAGCGAGCCGAGACGCGAAAATTGCAGCCGCATTTCATCGGCTCCTTCTTCCGGGAAGCCTTCCGGCACCTGGGCGGCAGACTGCATGAGAGAGAATCGGGCCGTTACGAGCTCACCCACGTACCCTTCGACGTGCGTAACCGCGACCGCATCATCGGCAGCGGCGACCCTGTGCTGGCGCGCTACGAACGAGTGACCTTCCACCGAGACCTGGTGAACGTACCCGGGAAGCCGCAGGCCGAGTTCCTCTGCCCCGGCCACCCGGTGCTCGACGCCACCATCGACCTCGTCCTGGAACGACACCGCGACCTGCTCAAGCGAGGCACTGTGCTCGTCGCTGAGGCCGACCCCAGCAAGACGGTCAAGGCCCTTTGCATCCTCTCACACGCCATCCAAGACGCCCGCACCGACACGCAGGGCAATCGACACGTGGTCTCCAAACGCATGGTGTTCGCCATGGCCGAGGATGGGAGCGGAGTCTATGACGCCGGCGTCGCCCCCTACCACGACCTGCGACCGGCGACCGATGAAGAACGAGAGCTCCTGGGCCCCTACCTGGGCGAGGACTGGCTGACCAAGGACCTAGAGGACGAGTTCCTGGGATTCGCCATCGAGCATCTGGTGCCCGAGCACCTGCGCGAAGTGAGGGCAAGGAACGAAGCGCGCATCGAGAAGACCGCGCAGGCCGTCCAGGACCGCCTCACCAAGGAGATCAACTACTGGGACCATCGAGCCAACGAGCTCAAGGAGAAGGAGCTTGCCGGTAAGAAGCCGGGGCGCATGAACTCGGGCAAGGCGCGGGCCCGGGCCGATGAGCTGGAGGCCCGCCTCAAGAAGCGTATGGCCGAGCTCGAGCAGGAGCGCCAACTCTCGGCGCAGCCGCCGGTGGTGGTGGGCGGCTGCATCGTCGTACCCAGGGGTCTTCTGGACAAGGCGACCGGGACGACGGCCGACCCCAGCCGGCCGGATGAGGCCGAACGCACCCGCATCGACCAGGTGGCCATCGACGCCGTTCTTGCCGCAGAGCGGGCTTTGGGTCGCATCCCCACCGAGATGAGCCACGGCAACCCCGGGTACGACATCGAGTCATTGGATCCGAAGAGCGGCGGGATGCGCTTCATCGAGGTCAAGGGCAAGACCAAGGGTTCCGACGTCGTCACCATCTCACGAACGCAGGTCATCTACGCGCTCAACAACCCTGAGAAGTTCATACTCGCGGTGGTGGAAGTCGACGGAGACGACGCGGTGGGCCTCCACTACATCAGGGGAGCCTTCCAGGCGGAGCCGGACTTCGCCGCCACCAGCGTGAACTACGACCTGAAGAAGCTACTGGCCGGAGCGGAGGAGCCATGCTGACCAAGCTGACCATGCGCCTTAAAGTCCCCTCCGGCACCAAGGGCACCCGGCCGCAAGCCACATCCAGTTATGGTACCAAACGCTATCAGACTTGCGTCTGGTACAACTATGTGTAATACTGCTGGCGCATGGCACAGCGAACCTACTGGATAGAGAGAGTCGAGGGGGCCTGGGAGCAGCGCTCCGTGGTCTGGCTGCACGGGGTACGGCGCGTAGGTAAGACCACCCTGTGTAGGATGCTGGATGACGTCATCTACTTCGATTTCGAGCTGCCGAGCGTTCGCCGACAACTCGAATCACCTGAATTGTTCTTCGCCGACTTGAGAGGACTGCGGGTGGCGCTCGATGAGATCCATCGCTTGGCGCGCCCGTCGGAGGTGCTCAAGATAGCAGCCGACCACTTCCCCGACATCCGAGTCATAGCCACCGGCTCTTCCACGCTCGCGGCCAAAGCCAAGTTCGCCGACACCTTGACCGGTCGTAAGGCGACGGTGTGGCTCACACCCATGATGTCGCGTGACCTCGCGGAATTCGGCTCTCGTTCCCTGAAAGAACGTCTGTGGTATGGAGGACTGCCGCCGTTCTACTTATCCGGAGATACAGCCACGGCCGAGCAGTACCAGGAATGGCTCGATTCCTTCTGGGCGCGCGATGTGCAGGAGCTCTTCCGCTTGGAACGCCGCCATTCGTTTGTCCGTTTCGTGGAGCTCCTTCTGGTGAACAGCGGGGGGATTTTCGAGGGAAGCGCGTACGCAGGGCCCTGCGAAGTAAGCCGTACCACCATCTTCAACTACTTGGGCGTCCTCGAAGAGACAAGGGTGGCTCACGTGATCAGACCTTTCTCCACCCGGCGCGCGACAGAGATCGTCGGCGCACCGAAGGTGTATGCATTCGACACCGGTTTTGTACGCCACGCCCGCAGCTACCGAGAACCTCGTCCGGAGGACTACGGCGCCTTGTGGGAGCACTACGTGCTCAACGAGATCCACGCCCGTGTTCCCGGCGTGCGGCCACATTATTGGAGAACCAAACACCAGCAGGAGGTGGACTTCGTCTTCATGCGTGGCGACGGCCTCCTGTTGGCCGTGGAGTGCAAGTGGTCGGACGCTTCTCTCGGGGAGTTGCGAGGATTGCGCGCCTTCGTCAACGCCTACCCTGGGGCTGAAGCCGTGGTTGTAGTGCCGAGAATGGAGCGTGAATACACCATTGGCCTGGGAGGAACGCACCAGGGGCGGGTCGTCGACCTAGAGGGGCTGATCGCCCGGTTGAAGGCCTGAGAGCATGAACGGTTGGCTGCAATCCTGTTCTACGCGGAGCTTCCTGACCGTCCGACCCCTTTCCTATACTCAAGCGTGGGCATACTCCTTCCGCCATGATCCGCACCTGTGCTCAGTCTCAGAGGAGGCCCTCTTGCCGTGACCAAGAAGAAGCTCATCGAAGTCTCCCTCCCCTTGGAGGCCATCAACAAGGAGTCGGCTCGGGAAAAGAGCATCCGCCACGGCCACCCCTCCACACTGCATCTATGGTGGTCACGCAAGCCCCTGTCTACCTGCCGGGCCGT
>ENA-UOUL01000320-UOUL01000320.1-bioreactor-metagenome-genome-assembly--contig:-NODE-320-length-84022-cov-8.495610_pt1 | contig 84022 bp, 60 predicted proteins | sample MGYA00249838_ERZ747220 | MGnify/ENA primary metagenome ERZ747220 (study PRJEB28778, sample SAMN05720191) | bioreactor metagenome | isolation source: Anaerobic biogas reactor | place: USA:Washington... | reverse complement strand
AGCGCTGGGAAAGAGCCACTGTCGGCTGCGGTGGGTCTTCCAGACCTCCCGAAGCATCTGCAGAATCGGCTCGGTCAGCGGCAGAATCCGCTCCTTGTTCCCCTTGCCGATGATACGCAGCGTCATCGAATCGGAGGCGACCGCCTTAACCGGTAGCCCGGTCGCCTCATTGATACGCAGGCCATACGCATAGATCAGGCTGAACAGGCCGCGATAGATCGGTTTTCTCAAGGCCCCGATCAGGCGGCGACAATCGGCGTCGCTCCGGACATCGGGTAAACGCTTCTGCCGTGGCCGGCGAATTTTTTTTCGTCAACAGCGGCCAATCGTAGCCCAGCGTGTTGACGTAGAAGAACTTGAGGCCGGCAAGCAACGGCGCGAAGGTTCCTCGCGCAGCCCCCAGTTCATCCCGGACGTAGAGAAGATAATCCTCGACCTGCCGTTCGGTGAGCCGGTCCGGCCGGATCATGTGATAGGCCGTCAACTGCCGAACCGCCCGAACATACTCCGTCGAGGTGGATTCAGCCAAGCCGGCGAGCTTCAAGTCGCGGATCATACGCTCTCTGAGTTCTGACATCGTGCAATACCCTCTTCTCGGGGGAAAACGGAACTCCAGCCCCATCGGCCGGAAATTCAAACGTATCACACGAAAAACCAGAACCTCGACAACCGCCTTCAGAAAACGCCATACTACAGACCGCTCCCCCTCACGCGGCGCAGCCGCTTCGTCCAACATTCCAACATTCCAACATTCCCTTCCCCACCTCGAACCACGTTCCCACTCCCGTGATGACCACTTCGCCCCTCCTCCGCCTCGAATCGGTCGACAAGGTCTTCCAGATGGGAGAGGTGGCGGTTCGCGCGCTCAACGACGTCTCGCTGGAGATTCGCGAGGGCGAATTCCTGGTGATGGTGGGGCCGAGCGGGTCGGGCAAGTCGACGATCCTGAACATCGTGGGCGGACTCGATACGGCCACGGAAGGACGCGTGTTCTTCCGCGATCGGGAAATGACGTCGTTCACCGCCGCTGAGCTTACCCGCTATCGCCGCGATACCGTGGGGTTTGTCTTCCAGTTCTACAACCTCGTGCCCAACCTTTCGGCTCGCGAAAACGTCATGGTCTCCACCGAGATCAGCGACGATCCGCTCGACGTGGACGAGGCGCTCGAAATGGTGGGACTCGAAGAGCGGCTCGACCACTTTCCCGCTCAGATGTCGGGCGGAGAACAGCAACGGGTCGCAATCGCCCGGGCGCTGGCCAAGAACCCGGACTTGCTGCTCTGCGACGAGCCCACCGGGGCCCTCGATGTTGCCACCGGCAAGCTCGTGTTGCGGTTGCTCGTCGATCTGAAGACGCGGCTGGGTAAAACGGTCGTTTTGATTACCCACAACAGTGCCATCGCCCAGGTGGCCGACCGCGTGATCCGCTTGCGGAGCGGACAAGTCGTCGAAGTGGCAGAGAACCCCGAGCCGCTTCCGCCCGAAGAGGTGACGTGGTGAAGATCCTCGATCACAAGCTGCGACGCGAGCTCTGGGCCAACGGTTGGCTGCTGCTGGCGATTCTCTGCATCATCGTGGTGGGGGTGGCCTGTTTCGTTTCGATGGGGTCGTCCTACAACAATCTTACTGAGGCCAAGGCCCGCTACTACCGGCAGTGCCGGATGGCCGATTTCTCGATCGAACTCAAGAAGGTGCCCGAAGCCGACCTGCGGCCGGTCGCTGAGCTGCCGGGGGTCGCCGAAATCCGGCCGCGCATCCAGTTCTTTTCGACCGTCGATCTCGACGCCGTGTCCGAACCGCTCAATGCGCTGGTCCTTTCCATGCCGGATCGGCACGAACGGGTGCTGAACGACGTCGTCGTCCAGCGAGGCGGCTACTTCACCGAGCGGCGCGAGAACGAAGTGATCGTCAACGACGCCTTCGCCGAGGCCAACAACCTGGCCCCCGGCGACTGGGTGCGACTCGTGCTCAACAATCGCAGCCAGGAACTCTACATCGTCGGTACGGCCATTTCGAGCGAATTCGTCTACATGCTCGCCCCGGGGACCATCGTGCCCGATCCCGAGCACTTCGGCGTCTTCTTTCTGAAACAGAGCTATGCCGAAGACGTCTTCGATTTCGACGGGGCGGCCAACCAGGTCCTCGGCCGGCTGGTGCCCGACGCGCCCTGGACCACCCGCGAGATTCTCGATCGAGCCGAGCAGTTGCTGGGCGATTTCGGCGTGTTCACCACGATTCCGCTCGCCGACCAGGCGTCGAACAAGTACCTCAGCCAGGAGATCGGGGGACTGCGGTCGTTTGCCGTGTTCATGCCGATGATCTTTCTCGCGGTCGCAGCCCTGGTTCTGAACGTCCTGCTCACCCGGCTGGCCGAGCAGCAGCGAACCGTGGTCGGCACGCTCAAGGCGCTGGGTTACAGCGACGGACAAGTCTTCGCCCACTTCCTCAAGTTCGGCTTGGCCGTCGGACTGACGGGTGGTCTGGCCGGTTGTGCGCTGGGATACGTGCTGGCCGAACTGATGACGATGATGTATCAAACGATCTTCGAGTTCCCCGAGTTGCGCAATCGCTTCTACCCCGGCCTGATGGCGGCGGCCGTGTCGATCAGCCTGGCCTGCGCGGTCGTGGGGAGTCTTCGAGGAACGCGGGCCGTTCTGCGACTCAAGCCGGCCAAAGCCATGCGTCCCAAGCCGCCCAAGCGAGGCGGCAAAATTCTGCTGGAACGGGTCACGATCCTCTGGAACCGTCTGAGCGTCGGCTGGCGGATGGTGTTCCGCAGCGTCGTGCGGAGCCGATTGCGTTCCCTGGCGGGGATCTTCGCGGCCGCCATGGGCGCCGCCGTTCTGGCCAGCGGGTTCATGATGATCGAGGCCACCTACTACCTGATCGACTTCCAGTTTCGCTGGCTGCTCAAGAGCGACGTCGACCTGACCTTCTCGGACGAACGAGGACGCGATGCGCTGCTCGAAGCGGCGAACCTTCCGGGTGTCCGCTTGGCCGAACCGGTTCTCAACGTGGCGTGTACCTTCGAGAACGGGCACTTCCGCCATAAAGGCGCCGTGACGGGACTGCAGGCCGGGGCCACCCTGACCGTCCCCAGGGATACCCAGGCGCGACCGATCCGCGTTCCCCTGGTGGGGCTGGCGATGAGCGGCAAATTGGCCGAGATGCTGCACCTTGAAGCCGGCGACATGGTCACCATGCATCCGACCAAGGGGCTGCGGCATCCGCAACAGGTGCCGGTCGTCGAGATCTCCGACAGCTACATGGGCACCGCCGTCTATACCGACATCGACTACTTGAGCCGCCTGGTCGGCGAAGAGTTCGCTCTGACCGGCGTGCAATTGCAGATGGAAACCGATCCCGGCGAGCGAGACGCGTTCAACCGCCAACTCAAACGGCTGCCCGGCGTGCGCGGCGTGGCCAATCGGCAGTCGATGGTCAAGAGTATCGAAGATACGATCATCCTCAGCATGAACGTGTTCATCTTCGTGCTCGTGGGGTTCGCCGGCGTGATTTTCTTCGGCAGCATCCTCAACTCGTCGCTCGTCAGCCTGGCGGAACGGCAGCGGGAAGTCGCCACGCTGCGGGTGCTGGGCTACGGTCCCTGGCAGATCGGCAGCCTGCTGTTTCGCGAAAGCCTGGTGCTCACCGCCGCAGGAACCGCGCTGGGAATGCCGCTCGGCTACTTGCTGACGGTTGCCATGTCGATGAGCTACGATTCGGAACTGCTGCGTTTTCCCGTGGTTTCCTCGGCCACCACCTGGGTGATGACGGCCGTGCTGGCGGTGCTGTTCACCGTGCTGGCCTACCTGTTTGTTCAGTTGGCAATCCACCGCATGAACTGGCTGGAAGCGCTGCAGGCCAAGGAGTAGATGTCATGAAAACAACGACGTGGATCCTGATTGCGGCGGTGCTCGCGTGTGTTGTGGCGGGGGTAGGAGCGGCCGTGGCCCTGGCTCCGGGCGAGCCGGTCGACGTGGTTTCGGCAGACCGCGGCCCGATTCAGCAATTCATCGACGAGCGGGCGGTGACCCGGCTGCCGCGGACCTACCTGATTTCCATGCCCTACGCCGCCCGGATTGAGGAGATCACGCTGCGCGAAGGCGACCGCGTCGAGAAAGACAATCCCGACAAACCGCTGGTCAAAATGGTCCCGGAAGACCTGGAACTTGCCGTGGCCGAAGCCGAGGCAGCCGTCGAGCGGCTCGACGCTACGATCGCCGAGAACATGAGCAAGGACATGGAAGAGCTTGCCATGCGCCAGTCGTACGAAGTCGTCCGATCGATGCGCGATACGATCAAGGCGGCCGAGACTCGCGTCGAATCCGGCACCGAGAAGAAAGCCTACAACAAGCGCCGCTTCGACCGGCTCGATCAAGCCTACAAGAGCGGTGCAATCACCGACGAAGAACACGATCGCGTCTACCTCGACTACGTGACCGCCGGCTTCGATCTCGCCCAGGACGAACTCGTTCTGCGGATCACCAAGGCGCTCACCGTGGCGGTCGAGATCTTTCCGGAAATGATCAACCAGATGGTCAAGGATAAGTCGCTCGCCGACGCCGTGCTCAAGAAGCAGCGGGCGGAGGCGGCGGCGGTCCTCGAACAGGTCAAGCTGCGCCGGCAGCGCGGAACCATCGTCAGCCCCGTCGACGGCGTCGTGCTGCATCGCTATGTCACCGACGAGCGATTCCTCGGCGCCGGCGAGCCGCTGCTGGAGATCGGCCGGCTCGAAGATCTCGAAATCGAGGTCGATCTGCTCAGCGTCGACGTGGTCGACGCCAAGGTCGGCGATCGGGTGGAAATCTACGGCCCGGCCGTCGGCGCCGTTCCTGCCAAGGGACGAGTCGCCAAGGTCTATCCCGCCGGATTCACCAAGATCAGTTCGCTGGGCGTCGAGCAGCAGCGGGTCAAGGTGATTGTGGCCGTCGAACCGGAGGATCTCAAACGACTTGCCGAAGAGCGCCGCGTCCAGGTGGGCTATCGCGTGCGGGTGAAGATCGTCACCGACGAGCGCGACAACGTGCTGGTCGTTCCCCGTTCGTCCCTGTTCCGCGGAGCCGGCAAGCAATGGCAGCTCTTCGTGGCCGCGGGAAACCGGGCCCGGCTGCGCACCGTGGAAGTCGGCCTGATGAACGACCGGCTGGCAGAAATCATCTCGGGGCTCGAGGCGGGCGAGCGTGTGATCCGAACCCCGCCGAGCAACCTGACCGACGGCGGAAAGGTGGCGGCGCGGCTGGCACGAGAATGAGAGGTACCATGGGGTTTGAAAGGGGTCAAGGGGTCGGATCAGCCGGTGGGCGCTTTGGCCGGTTGTGAGTATTTCGAGCCGGGGGGCGCCTGTGGCCGATCATGGATTTTCGGGGGACTTGGCCGCGTTCTTCAGCCGGTAGCTGTTGCCCTTGATTTGGATCAGTTCGGCGTTGAATCGAATCACCGAAAACAGTGAACCGTTGGCAGTTACCGGCCAACCGATCGGGCCGGCGGGGAATCCGCAGCTTGAGACTGGGCCCGACATGTCTGAGGGCGGCAGTGCTACAAGCCCTTGGCGAGATGGTAATACATCTCGTTCCACCGGAGCCGGTCCTTCAACTCGGCGATCCTGGTGTCGGCGTCGATGCGAACGAGTTCCAGCCCGGCAATGTCGGCAAAGTCCTCCAAGTACTCGGTACCGATCGCCTGGCTGAACCCGGTGTGATGGGGGCCGCCCGCGTGAATCCAGGCGGCAGCGCCGATCTTGAGATTGGGTCGCGGCACCCAGAGCGCCCGGGCCACGGGCAAGCGGGGCAGCGGCTCCTGCGGTTCGACCACGTCGATTTCGTTGACGAGCATGCGGAAGCGATTGCCCATGTCCACGATGGCCGCATTCACGCCGGGGCCGGCCGGTGCGCTGAACACGAGCCGCACCGGATCCTCCTTGCCGCCGATCGAAAGCGGATAGATCTCGGCCGACGGCTTGCCGGACGCAATCGACTCGCAAATCTCCAGCATGTGGGCGCCCAGGACCTTCGGGCCAGCCGGATCGAGGTGGTAGGTATAATCTTCCATGAACGACGTGCCGCCAGGCAATCCCGCCGCCATCACCTTCATCCAGCGGACCAGGGCGGCCGTCTTCCAGTCCCCCTCGGCCCCGAACCCGTAACCGTCGGCCATCAGCCGCTGCACGGCGATGCCGGGCAACTGCTTCATGCCGTGGAGGTTCTCGAACGTATCGGTGAAGCCCGTGAAACTGCCCTGCTGGAGGAATGCCCGAAGGCCGAGTTCCGCACGGGCCGCTTCGCGAAGATCGTTCCGTCTCGCACCGCCCGGCCGGATCTCCGGCGCCACGTGATAGCGCTGGTCGTATTCCGCGACAAGTCGATCGATCTCGGTATCGCCGACGGCACCGATGGCTTGTACCAGGTCGCCCACGCCGTAGCCGTTGACTGAGTACCCGAGCCGGATCTGGGCCTCGACCTTGTCGCCTTCTGTGACGGCCACCTCGCGCATGTTGTCGCCGAATCGGGCGATCTTGCCGGTCTGCGAATCGGCCCAGGCCGCGGCCGCTCGCGTCCACACGGCCAGGTCGGCTACGACCTGCGGATCCTGCCAGTGGCCCACGATCACCTTGCGATCCCGCCGCATCCGAGTGCCGATGAACCCGAACTCCCGGTCGCCGTGGGCCGACTGGTTCAGGTTCATGAAATCCATGTCGATCGTCGACCAGGGGATATCGCGGCCGAACTGGGTGTGCAGGTGGCAGAACGGCTTGCTGAGCGCCTTCAGCCCGCCGATCCACATCTTGGCCGGAGAAAACGTGTGCATCCAGGTAATCAATCCGATGCACGGATCAGCCCCTGATGCTTCAAGGCACAGCCGGCGGATCGCCTCGGGCGTCGTGAGGATCGGCTTGAATACGATCCGCACCGGGATCTCGGCGGCCCCGTTGAGTGCTTCTGCGATCGTCCTGGAGTTCTCGGCCACCTGACGGAGCGTTTCGTCGCCGTAAAGGTGCTGGCTCCCGGTGGCAAACCAGACTTCATACTGCTTCAGATCGAACATGTTAGCCAGCTTTCCTTTGCTGTCCGTTGAAAAGGGAATTTGCCAAACGTTTCCGCCATGCCGTCACTTCAACTGCAACGTCCCTGCCTGATCGAGTTGCCAGGACTGGCCGAGCGTCCCTTCCCAGCAGCGCCAGACGTTGTCCTGGCTGCGGTAGATGGTGAGATTGAAGGGGATCTTCATACCGGCGGCAGGCTTCAGGCCGAGAGCGTTCCAGGGGACGGCCCATTCCGCCTTCCACCCGCCGCGATCCTTGCCGTAGGGCCTGGCGGCGAAGCGAACCGCCTTGCCCAACCGCTCTGCATCGGCGGCCGAGGTTCCGGCGTCGGTGACGCTTTGCAGCGTGCCGCCGGGATAACCGCGAAGCACGAAGATCACCGGGCCACCGTCGGCCGTCTTGCCGGCCAGGGCGATTTCGGCGCCGTCGTCCTGGCCCCAAGCGGTCCCGTCGCGGAGTTTGGCGACGTCGAAGGTGACAAAGTTGAGCGATACGTAAAGGCACTGGTCGTCGTAACTCAATCGGGCAAAGACGGGGGCTCCGCTGGCGCTCCAGCGAGAAGGAGTCCGGTCGAGACGCACGAGATCGCCGGGCCACTCGTCCGAGCCGATTTCGCCGTCGATGGTCGGCGGCGCAGCCACACGCAGGGCGGTTGCCGACCAGGTCATGCGCTTGGGTTCCGTGACGGGAGGCATGGCGTCGTCGATGGTGAATCGCTGGGGCCGGCCGTCCTTGGTCAGGCCGTTGCGGAACACCCGGTTGCCTTTCCAGACGGTCACGGCGTTGGGCGGGGCAACGGTGATGTTGCCCGGGGCGACGAGGGTGTTGTTCTCCAGTTTGCAGTCGGCCGATCGCTGGAAGCTGAGCGACATGTCGCCATCGCAGACGAACACGTTATTGCGGATGGTGATGTTGGTGGTGATGTGATTGTGGGTGGGCCGCTCGACGCCGATGGAGACATTGTTTTCGACGATGCAGTCTTCGGCCCCCTCGTCGAGGTAGTAGGCCGACACGCCGTAGCCTTCGCCCATCTTGACCACGTCGCGGACGACGTTGCCGCGGAGGATGGCTTGCTTCATGCCGCCGTAGATGGCGCCTCCGTCGTGCATCTCGAGCATCACGCGGGAGATCAGGCTTTCTTCGATGAGCAGGCCTTCGCCGCCGCCGGCGATGCCGGTGTAGGGCGTGTCGTGGATCTCGTTGCGGTAGAGGTGCAGGCCTTTTCCTTCCGCGTTCCGCGAACCGTAGGCTCCGACCGCGATCGCGCTGGGGTAGTAGAGGCCCACGTGGTGGATATGGTTGTTGGCGATCAGCGTGCCGGCGCCGCTTGTGCGGACGGCGCCCGCTCCGGTGTGATGGAGGAGGCAATCGACGATCTTCGAATCGTTGAGGGCTCCGGACTGGACGGCCCAGCCGCCCACGCAACTGACGTCGAGCCCTTCGAGGGCGCAGTTTCGGGCCCGATCGATCCGCACGGCTCCGTCGAAGGCGTAGGCGCCGAACCCGCCGGCCTTGAGCGGCGTGGTGGTCGCCTGGAGAGTCAGCCCGCGAAGGGTGACGCCGGTGATCTCCTTCTGCCGGCTGCCGGCCAGTTGGATGATCCGTTCGAGCCGTGGGGCAACCACCTTGGCTTTGGTCATGTCTTCGCCGGGCAGCGGCCAGTAGACGATCTTGCCGCGAGTGCGATCGAGGTACCACTGGCCGGGCCGGGTCATGCCCTCGCGGGTGTTGAAGACGGCATACTTCTTCACGCCGAAGGAACCGGGGGGCGACTTGGTCGGCGTCGAGAAGATCAGAGCGTGGCGCTGAGTGTCGTTGGCTTTCACGCCGACCATCGACTCGTCCCACATGTGGTAGACGCGTACTTCGGCGTTGTTGACGTCGAGACTGGGCGGGATGTCGTTGGGATCGTAGAGCATGGTGGTCAGTTCTTCGTCGGTCGGCTTTCGATCCCAGCCGCCGCCGACCGACGAAAGCCAGCGGACGTCGAAGACGCTCTTGTGGAGGAAGGTTCCCGATTCAGGGAAGCGGGCTCGTTCGGGCATCCGGCCGTTGACCACCAGGGCCCGGAAGTCCCAGGTTCCCGCCTTCACTTCCGGCACGTCGGCCGCCCAGAACTTGTCGCCGTCGGGCTGCCAGCCGGAAACCATGGAACCGCCGTAGAGCGTGGCAGTCCCGCCTTCGCCGGCCTCGATGACGAGCCCGTTATCTTGCGGATCGAGCACGAGCGGATCGGCCAGGAAGTATTCGCCCGGCATGACGACGATGCGATGCGGGCCGGCTTCGGCCTTTCGTGCGGCGTCGCGAGCGGCCTGGAGGGTGGCAAGGGGTTTTTCTTGGGAGCCGGGGTTGGAATCGTGGCCCGTGGGGGCGACGGTGAAGGTGGCGGCGTGGGCGGCGGGCGTGAGGCTCCATAGCGCCGTGGCGATAGTGGCGAGGATCAAGACTAGGTGACTGGCTCTAAGCTTCATGGCAATGCTCGTGTAACTCGCGAGTCCGGTTTCGGGGAGGCTGGCACAACTCTTGATGGACGATGCTCAGCATACTCATGAACTGGGGCGTATGCGAGTGCCAGGCTGCCCCGCAGCAAGCCCTTCTCTATCTTGTCTATTTTCTCGAATTTGACATTGCACAGGTTCGCCGTGTGCACCATAATGCGACGTGGGTTTGTCGGGGGTTGTGCTGCAACCTGCCGAATGCTTCACGGTAGCTATTGTCTGACTCCAGGACCGACACGGAGGTTGAGATGGTCGAGGGTCACTCGTGTCCGAGGATAGAGTTGGAGGCCGCTCGTCTGGCCGATGAATGGGAAAGCCTGTTTTCCGCGGAACTGAAATTGGCGGCCGAACAGCTTGCGAAACCCGCTTCCATGATCACGGTCGATCATTACTGCCAAGCGGTTCCTACCGCCATATCCGCGGTGTTGCGCGCTGTGGAAGCAGCAACCATCGGAGTCACGCATGCCCGACGAAGAACCGCTTGAGTCTCGTGGTCAGAGCGGAAGAGAGAGTGTTTCATCCAGCGCTATCGACTGGAGGCATCAGTTCTACAGATCCTTCAAGGAGCAGCACAGGGAGATAGCCTCCCAACTGAATGACGACGCCACACCGGACGAGATCGAACGCGCCGGGATGATTTCGCTGGGAAGGGTCATCGGTGACTTGGCATCGGAGAGCATTCTCTCCTTGCTTTCAGAGATTGGCAAAGGCGGTAAGCTTGGTGTCACCGAATCGGATCTGGCAAGAATACTGTTCAGAGTCGTCCCTCAGAGTCCTCATCCATTCCAGTTTGCGGAGGATCGTGAAGCAGTCGCATGGGATTACCTTCTCGATGAAACGAAGCCTCCCGGGGAGCGCGAAACGACTTTGTGTTTCTGTGCCGAGAACGACGAAGATCGCACAGCAGCATTCATTGTCGACGAACTCGAGAAAGACGACCTATCGGCGGAGTGGCAGGATGCCCTCGTTCTCTGCGCCGAGTCCATGCAGTTTCACGAAGACACAATAAGGGCCCGACTGTGGCGCCGCTTGCTCGAAATCGCCTCCCGTCGCCGGCACGATCCCGATGAGGCGGTATCGAGGCCGATCGTCTTCTCGGCCACCCGGTGCCTGACCTCCATGATGCCGGTCGAGGAACTGCCGCAGCTTCTGCCGCTGCTTGAGCCGCCGGCACCCTTGGAAACACGATTGGTGACGATGCAATGCATCGGTAACCTCTTCGAGTCGGGGCCGCCAACCGCGCCCGACCACCTTGCGGGATTGCGCGACAGGATCCACCAGTTGGCGATCAAGTTCCTGGACCGGGATTGGCTCATTGCGGGTGAACGCGCCGCGATCGCCTTGAACGCCGTTCAGACGCTTGCCTGGTTGGGTGACGAGCGACTGGCGGACTGCATCTCGCAGGTGCTCGCGCTGAGGATGGACTGGTTTGCTCGCCAATTGTCGCGCAAACTGGAGGAGGTGAGCGAGGCGTGGGGCTCCATCGAGCATTGTTCGCCGTTAGGTCTGGTGCGAGGTCAGCTTGCGCTGCTTCGACAGGCACTTGCATCGACGAGTTGATCCCTGTGCGAGGTGGTAAGTGCCAGGAACCAGACTTGAACCGGACGACGGGGCAGAGCTTCCGAAGTTTGCCGTAGTTGGGGCCTATGACCCGGCAGGCGACAGTTCTTTCGTCCAGCACGTGGCGATTCTTCGCGACAAGTGCAGCGTCAAGTACGGTGAAGAAGTTGCTGTCTGGCATACGGCGCCGCCTATCGTGGCGGGCGAACGTACAAGTAGTATGTCTCCCAATGTCCTGGACACATCGCCCGCACACGTGGCTGCGTATCTCGACGATCTCTCGGCCGGTGATGTCCAGGGAATTGAAACGGTGCTGGCCGATATCGACGCACAGACCCAACCACTCTCCACATGGTGTGCCAACTCGACACGGCGTGCCAGGCTTGAGGGATACCGAGTCCACTACACGGCTCACCCACCCGTTCAATGGATTCGAGACGCCAAGACGGGGCGCCGGCGATACCGGAAGTTCAGTTGCTCCGGTTTCGTCGTGGAATGCTATAAGGGCGCGGACATCGTCTTGGTGCACGCGAGTGATGAAGCGTTGCCGGAAGTGGACCTACCGACGCTACGCCAGGGCTACGGCAGCCTGTTGGACGATTCGGGGCGTCGAAACAGTATTGGGCTCGACGGGAAAGGTCCCTGGCGGATGCTGCTTGCCGGCTATGTGATCCACGCGGCCGCTCGTGATGCGAGCGAGATTCGAGCGAAGCCGTACTGTCCGAACGGCATAGATGCGGCGAGGTTTCCATAGGGATGCTCTGCATCACGTCGCAGGGGCAAGTGTCTGCAGCGCTGCCATTGCCCTCGTCGGTATTTCTGTCAAATTGGCCGAGCCCTCAGACTCACCCCACCCGCGAGGTCTTGGCAGACTTCTTCTCAGATTCCTGGAAATTCGCGGCAACAAGCGTGTCGGCCGATCCGTTGCCGTTTTCGGGAAGAGCCAATTGGCCGCCGGGCACGAGGGCCGGAAGTCGCGAGGAGAACAGCCGCCCGAGGCCCGCCTGGCAATCGAGAACGAGGCTGAACAATAGCGGCACGACGAGGAGCGTGAAGATTGTCGAGCAGACGAGTCCGCCCACCACGACGGCGCCGAGGCCGCGGTAGAGTTCGCTGCCGGCTCCGGGGGCGAGAACCAGGGGAAGCATGCCGAAGACGCTCGTGGCGGTGGTCATGAAGATAGGGCGGATGCGGGTCTTGACGGATTGGCGGATGGCCTCGCGCGGAGGGAGTTTTTCGCAGATGTCGTGTTCGCCTTCGCCGATGCCGCGCATGAAGTTCAGGGCCTGGTGGACGATGAGGATGGCGTTGTTGACGACCACGCCGATGAGGATCACGAACCCCAACATGGTGAGCGTATCAAGCTGTTGGGCCGGTTCGAGGATGCGGACGAGACGGAGACCGACGAATCCGCCCACGGCGGCCAGGGGAACGCTGAACATGATCACGAAAGGATAGAGGAAGCTTTCGAACAGCGCGGCCATCAGCAGGTAGGTGATGACCAGGGCCAGAAACAGCCGGCTCAAGCCGACGCTGGTGACCGACTCCCAGTTCCAGCCGGTCCAGTGGCCGAGCAGGGCCGTACGGACCTGGGTGAGCTTGTCGGCGTTTCCCGACATGTTGACTTCCACCTCCGACGCCATGAGGCCTTGCTGCCGGAGGCCGGCCACGAGTTCCTCGATCCTGGCCTGGGCCTGTTCCAGGGCCATTTCGGCCGGCGGATTGACGGTGAAGGTGACGGCCCGGCGCTGTTCCACGCGGCGAATGGACTGGGACGCGTCAGCGTCGACGAACTGAACCAGGTCGCCGAGCGGAACGATCGCGTGGCGGCCGTCTTCTTCGGTGACGGCCAGCGGCAACGCCGCCATTTCGTGGGGAGTCAATGGCGAGTTCGGGTCGCGGACGATCACCAGGTCGATGTTGTCGCCGTCGAAATTGAAGTCGCCGACTTTGGCTCCGTCGACCATGGCGCGGGCCGTGATCGCCATGTCGCCGACGTTGAGGCCAAGTTCCTTGGCGCGAACCTGGTCGACGATCAATTGTTGCTCGGGTCCAGCCTCGTTGAAGGTCATGGGATCGTTGCGCACGGCGATCCCGGAGAACTCAGCCATGAGTGCTTGCTGCAGTTGGGACGAACTGTCCACGAGTTGCTGCATGTCGTTTCCCACGACCTCGACTTCGACGGTGTTTGATCCGCCCGCGTTGCGCCCGAAAATCGAACGCTGGGAAGCGTAGCCGCGGCACCCGGGTATGCGTTTCATCGCCTGGTCGAGGATTGCCTTGACCGGTTTCACATTCTCCGGATCCTTGCTCGTGGTGATCATGAACACGCGTCCTCGCGACACGACAAAGAAGAATTCGTCGATCGCGGGAACCACCTCGATCGGTTTGTTGGTCTGGGAGTCGATCAGGGGCGCAATGGCTGTGGCTTCCCGAGAGTCTTTGGCTTCCCAATAGGGACGCACGGCGGCTTCCAGCCGTTCGGCCACCAAGGTGTTCTGCGACAGCGAGTAGCCGGGCGGGGTGAACATCTGGCCGAAAGTGTGGTTCTTGTTGCCGTCGGGCAGATAGCTGGCCGGCGGAACGAGCATCCAGCTCAGGCCCAGGGCGGCGACGGTGATCAAGGAGACGAGCACGAGGCGAAGCCACACGCCGGCGAGATTGGGGTGGCAGATCAGGTAAATCAGCCGGGAGAAGGCGTCGCAGCACCAGGAAGAAAGCGGGACCAGGCCGAAGAGCGAGCCGGCCGCCCGGCGGATCGGCCCGCGGTGCTTGCGGTGATCGCGGAGGAACTTCGATCCGGCCGTCGGGACGACGGTGATCGAAACGATCAGCGACAGGGCCACCGCAGCACAAATGGCCAGGGCGATATCGTAGAACAGTTGGCCGCTTTCCTCCTGGATCGTAAGGACCGGTGCAAACACGGCGATCGTCGTCAGCGTGGAGGAAAGGATGGCTCCCCAGACCTCCTTCGCGCCGCGGTAGGCGGCCTCGAAGGCCTTCTCGCCCATGGCCAGGTGGCGGTCGATGTTTTCCAGAACGACGATCGCGTTGTCGACGACCATCCCCACGGCGAAACTGAGCCCGGCCAGCGAAATGACGTTGAGGTTGCGCCCGGTGAGGGCCATCACGACAAACGTGCCCATGACCGAGATCGGGATGGCGACCGCGATGATCAGAGTGGGACGCGGGCTGCGAAGAAAGAGCAGAAGAATGAGAACGGCGAGGCAGCCGCCGAGGAGAAGGTTTTCGCGCACCAGGCCCACGGCCCGATTGATGTAGTAGGTATCGTCGACGATCAACCGCAGGTTGATCCCGTAGCGGTCGTTCTTGTACGATTTCAGCAATCCGCCTGGAGCGTTCAGTTCGTCGATCTGCCGGCGGACGCCCTTCATGACCTCCAGGACGTTGGTGCCGGTCTCGCGCTTGATGAAGATGCTCATCGACGTGCGGCCCTTGCACTGGTTGAAGTAGACCTTCTTCTCCAGCGTCAGATCGACGTCGGCCACATCTTCCACCCGGATGGGCACACCGTGGGCGTCGTAGGTGATGATCGTGCGGCGGAGCGGATCGAGCGAATCGAACTGGCCGAGCACGCGGAACCGCACGTCCTGGCGGCCGTCGGCCAAGTCTCCGGCCGATTCGTTGACATTGTCCGATTGCAGCGCGGCGCGGAGTTGGGTGACGCTGATTCCCCGTTGGGCGAGAGTGGCGGGATCGAACTGGACCTGCACCTGGTGTTCGCGCCCCCCGTGAATGGTAAGTTCCGCCACGCCGGGGATCCGTTCCAGGGCGGGTTTCAAATAGCGATCGGCATGATCGTAGAATTCGGCCATTTCGAATTCCGGATCGTCCGCCTGAAGAAGGCAATAAGCGACGGCGTCGTCGCTGGCCGTGTCGGCGGCGCGAATCACCGGACGATCAACGTCCTCAGGATAATACGGCACCTCATCGAGCGTGTTGGCCACCTCCTGGAGGGCACGCATCATTTCGACGCCCACGTTGAATTCCAGCGTGATATTGGCTCGCCCCAAATCGGCCGTGGAGACCATCTTCCACAGCCCCTGCACCGTCTTGAGTTTCTCCTCCTGCTCGATCAGAATCGACTTCTCGATCTCTTCCGGGCTGCGCCCCGGCCACTCCGTGCGGACCGTGACCACAGGCCGATCCACGTCGGGGGTGAGCTGGATGGGGACCGTGTTGAGCGCAATCACCCCGAACAGCACGATGAGGATAACTCCGACCGCGACTTTGACCGGGTTCTCAATGGAGAAGCGAATGATGTCCATTGAAGTTGGCGGGGTTCAGGGTTCAGGAGGGAGGGGCAGGTACCGAGGGGCGGCGGGGGTGGGAGGCAGGGAGCGGTTGGAGTCTTCTGTCATAAAATGCGCGCACCGTGCACGCATGTTTGAAATTCGAAATCCGAAGCACGAAATCCGAAACAAACCAGAAACTCGAACTTCAAAGGCTCGAAACAAGAGCATGCGTGTGTGTCGGCTTGTCTGGCTTGAGGCATTTGGATTTCAGGTTTTGAATCTGTTTCGTATTTCGGATTTCGTGTTTCGGATTTGGCTGCGCCCGGAGGCCGCGTCAGGACCAGGCTCTATTCGGTCGTTCGACCTTTCTCGGCCAACGCCGCGAGGCTCTTGTCCAACTGGACGATCCCGACCTTCTGGCCGGGTTTCAGACGCTCGGCGCCTTCGATCACGACCGTTGCTCCGTCTACGAGCAGTTCCCGGCCGCTTGCCGTCTCAGGCTCGACGGAGTATTCGTCGTGCATTCGCGAGTTGACTGTGACCGGCACGGGCTGGACTTCGGCGGTCTCCGAGGCTTCACTCGTAATCGCGACCCACACGGTCGCGCCGTCCGGCCGGACCAGAACCGCATCCCGCGAGACCACCAACTCCTCGCGCGGCTGCCCCATCGGAATCGAGGCGGTCGCGCTCATTCCCGCCTTGAGCCTTCCGTCTTGATCGTCGAGGCGGATCCGAACGGGAAAGGTGCGCGACGCCATCGGCCCGTAGGGCGTCACCGAGACAACCTTGCCCGAGACTTCTTCTTCGAGCGGATCGATCCACACGGCGAGTTCCTGCCCGACCTCGAGCAGGTTGACGACCGACTCGGGCACCATGAGCCGGGCATCCAACTCTCCCGTGGCGATGATTTCGACAATCGGCGTGCCGACGGTCACGTGGCCTCCAATCTCGACATGTTTGGCCACCACGACCCCGTCGAACGGAGCCACAATCGTGGACCGGGCGGTCCGCTCGTCTTCCTCCTTGATCGCCGTCTCGCTCTCCCGGATCGTGGCCAGCAGTTCGTCCACCGTCGCCTGCTTCAGTTCCAGTTCGCTCTTGGTGATCGCGTTTTGGTTCGTCAGCTTTTGGAACCGGGTCAACTCCTCCGTCTGAAACGCAAGCATCACCTTGGCCGACTGGATCTGGGCTTCAATTCGCTCCTTGGCCAGGCGGCTCCAGACGTCGTCGATGCGGGCAAGCAGGGTCTGGCCGCCGATCGCGCTCGTACCCTCTTCGACGGGCATGGCGACGATCTTTCCCGTCACCTCGCTGGCCACGGTGACCTTGCGGACCTCGATGAGCCGCCCGACGATCTCTCGCTGCGGCTGAAACGGCTTGCGCTGAGCCAGGGCCACTCGCACCAGGGCCGGCGGCGGTCCCCCCGCCGGCTTGGCCTCGGCCGGCTGCACCGACGCAAGCTGTTTCTGAAGGAACTCCGGGTCTTCAAGCTGCGCCCCTGCCGTGCGCCACACCACCCACCCGCCCACCGCGCCGCCCAGCAGCAGCGCCGTGAGGCCGAGAGAAAGGGAGAGAATCAGGTACTTATGGTCAGATCGACTCATGAAATGTGGGCCTTCAACACAAGAACGGCTATTTTCAGGCTAGTCCCTCAAAGCATCGAATGTCAATCTTTTGCCCGAAAAGAGGGAGAAAGAAGCGGGCGCAAGGCTCATTTCTGCGGACGTCAAGGGGGTTGTGTGGGCGGTTCCTCGGCAAATGCGCAGCTTGCGGGCGGCATTCTCCCAGCGGTAGACTGTTGCCGTTGGCGCCCCCAAACGCAACTGCTTTCCCCCTGCACCGTATTTTCTGGAGCCCGCCCATGAACATCCGCCGCATGATACTATTCGCGTTCTCCCCTATTCTTGTCCTGCTTGCGACCCTCGCCGCCGAGGGCCAAGCTGCCCAGCCCGCCGACTGGCTCCATATCGTCGAAACCCCCGTTTCCATCAAAATCGAAACCGACCGGCTCGAGGCCGTTATCCCGAAGAAGGAGCCGAAACACTGGATGACCGGCATCGAAAAGGGCTCGTTCCTGGACAAACAGACCGGCTTCCGCGAAGTGGGCGACGGGCTGATGGTCGTCGATTGGCTCATGGAGGCGGGCAGCGACGAGGCTTACGCCGATCAGGTCGCCGCGCCGGACGGGCACGGCGTCGGACGTTACACCTGGTATGCCAACGAGACCGATCCGGCCCGGCGAGAGTATGCCCGGATCGCTCACGGCAGCACGCACCGTAAACGGGTCGTGGAAGGTCCGCAACTCTGCCACCGCATGAAGCCCGTCCAGCCCGAGATCATCCGCGGTCCGGAGTTCGTCGCCGTCAAGACGACCTACCGCTATGAATACGCGGCCCCCGGCCGCAAACCCGGTTCGCTATGGACGCAACTGATCGTCTTCCCCAAGGGAAAGCGTTACTTCGTCCTCATGGACCGGATCGACACGGTCAACGATTCGCCCGAGATGTTCCTCCGCAACGACACGCCCGGCTGCATCCGCCACGAAAAGGGCGACACCTTCAGCGAGATCTATCTGAGCTACCTGGGAGGCCCCCAGGGCCTTCGCATCTCCAACACCGAGTTCTTCACGCCGTTTGCGCCCGACGAGAAGTTCGGCTACCGCCGCGACACGCACCCGCTTCCGAAAGACTTCATCCGCGCCTACCACCTCCGCGACAAGGCAACGGGCGCCGACGGCCCCTGGCTTGCCGGCATGACGCTCCAGCCGTCGGTGGTCTACGAGGCCTGGTGCAGCCAGCGGAGCGGGATCATCGTCATGATCGAGGAGGTCTACGGCAAGCCGATCCGGGCGGGCCAGTCCTTCAGCGCCGCTCACATGGTCGGCTATTTCGACACCATCGACCAGATGCACGCCCTCTACGACCAAACCAAGGGCCACACCGGTCTCACAGCGGATGAATCGGGCTGGCGGCTGGTGGAGTGAGATCCTCCCGTGGGTGACACCTGCCGGGTGTCACTATAGCTCACTTCACCACAAAATTCACCATCCGTCCCGGAACCACGACCGTCTTCACGATCTTCTTGCCTTCCAGATGCTCGGCCACCTTCGGATCGGCCTTGGCCGCCGCTTCCAGGGCTGCCTGGTCGGCGTCGACCGGCACGCGGATGCGGCCCCGCAGCTTGCCTTGAACCTGCACGGGAATCTCGACCGTGCTTTCCACCAGGGCCGACGCGTCGTATTCGGGCCAGGGCTCGTAGGCCAGCGTGTCGTCGTGCCCCAGCAGTCGCCAAAGTTCTTCGGCGACATGGGGTGCATAAGGCGATAACATCAGGACCAGCTTCTCCATGGCCGACCTGGGCCGCACGTCTTCCTTGAGGAAGAAGTTGGTGAATTCCATCATTCGGGCGATGGCCGTGTTGAACGCCATCGCGTCGACGTCTTCCGTCACCGCCTTGATCGTCTTGTGAAGCATGCGGTTTTGCTCGTCGCTGAGCTGGGCGTCCTGCACCGCCGCGTTGAGCGTCATCTCCTCGGACCGCTCGTCGACGATCATCCGCCACACGCGGTCGAGGAACCCGCGGACGCCGTTGACGCCTTCCATGCTCCACGGTTTGACGGCCTCGAGGGGCCCCATGAACATTTCGTAGAGCCGCAGGGAGTCGGCGCCGTATTCCCGCACGACCTCGTCCGGGTTGACCACGTTGCCGCGGCTCTTCGACATCTTGTAGGCCCGGCTGTCGACGCGGATCTGGGCGTTGTCCTTCAGGACGAAGCCTTCGCCCTGCTTCTCCACGGCCGCCGCTTCGACCTTGACGGCCGTGACCAGATCGTTCGTCGTCTTCGAGATCGGCTGCCCGGCCGCGTTCGTCTTCACGTCGCCGGCGCTCACCCACTGCTCGTTGTCGTCCTGGTATCCCGTGAACTCCATCTCGCCCAGAATCATGCCCTGGTTGACCAGCTTCTGGAACGGTTCGGCCGTGCTCACATAGCCCCAATCGTAGAGCACCTTGTGCCAGAACCGGGCGTAGAGCAGGTGGAGCACGGCATGCTCGGCGCCGCCCACGTAGAGATCGACCGGCATCCAGGCCTTCTCGATTTCGGGATCGACGAGTGCCTCCGAATTCTTCGGATCGAGAAATCGCAGGTAGTACCAGCAGGAGCCGGCCCACTGGGGCATCGAGTTCGACTCCCGTTTGTACTTCTTGCCGTCGATCGTCACATACAGCCAATCCGCGGGTGCCTGCTCCAGCGGCGGCTCGGGGCTGGCGTGCGTCGAGTCGAACTTCATCTCCGCCGGCAGATCGACCGGCAGTTCTTCGGCCGGGATCGCCCGAACCATTCCGGTCAGGTTACCGTCGGCGTCAAGTTCGTGCAGGATCGGGAACGGCTCGCCCCAGAAGTGCTGCCGGCTGAACAGCCAATCCCGCAACTTGTAGTTGATCGCCGTACGGCCAAGTCCCTTGGCGGCCAGGTCTTCGGCGATCTTTTTCTTGAATTCGTTGGTCGGCAGCCCGTCGTACTCGCCCGAGTTGACCGCCACGCCGAGTTCCGTGAATACCTGTTTGCCGGCCAACACGTCGTCGCGAGAGACTCCTTCCGCCTCGCCCGGGTCAACCACCGCGACGATGTCGATGCCGAACTCCGCGGCAAACTCGTAGTCGCGGGTATCGTGGGCCGGCACCGCCATGATCGCGCCCGTGCCGTAGCTGATCAGCACATAGTCGGCCACCCAGATCGGAATCGGCTTGCCGTTGACCGGATTGATCGCATAGGAGCCGGTGAAAACGCCGGTCTTCTCTTTGGCCAGATCGGTCCGGTCCAGGTCGCTCTTGCGGGCGGCCTCCTCGCAGTAGGCCTTGACCGCGTCGGCCTGGCCGGGCTGAGTGAGCCGGGCCACATAGGGATGCTCCGGGGCAATCACCATGTAGGTTGCGCCGAAGAGCGTGTCCGGGCGGGTCGTATAGATTCGCAGTACGTCGAGGTCGGGCTTGCGAGGATAGCCGCCCAACTCGCGGTCGCGGAGCCAGCCCTGGTACTGGCGCTGGTCCGGCTTGCCGTCGTCGCCAGGCGTCATCCCGATGAAGAAGTCGACTTCTGCCCCGGTGCTCCGCCCGATCCAGTTGCGCTGCAGGGCCTTGATGCTCTCCGACCAGTTGAGCGATTCCAGATCCTTCTCGAGCCGGTCGGCATAGGCCGTGATCCGCAGCATCCATTGGCGGAGCGGAATGCGGATCACGGGATACCCGCCGCGCTCGCTCACGCCCCCCTGCACCTCCTCGTTGGCCAGCACAGTGCCCAACTCGGGGCACCAATTGACCGGCGCCTCGATTTGGTAGGCCAATCGATGTTCGTCCTGGTAACGGCGAACGGCCTCCTCGCCTTCTTCGCTCACGTCGTCGGGAATCGGCAACTCCGAAATCGGCCGCCCCTTCTGTTGCTCGGCGTCGAACCAGGTGTCGAACAGTTTGAGGAAGATGAACTGGGTGCAGCGGAAGTAGTCGACGTCGGTTGTGGCCAGTTCGCGATCCCAGTCGTAGCTGAAACCGAGCATCTTGAGCTGCCGGCGGAAATTGGCGATGTTCTTCTCGGTCGTTGTCCGGGGATGGGTACCGGTCTTCTTCGCGTGCTGTTCGGCGGGCAGACCGAAAGCGTCCCACCCCATGGGGTGCATGACGCTGGTCCCTCGCATCCGCTGGTAGCGGCAGACGATATCGGTGGCCGTGTAGCCTTCAGGGTGCCCCACGTGGAGTCCATCCCCACTCGGGTAGGGGAACATGTCGAGGACATAGATCTTCCGGCCAGCCGGCACTCTTGGGGCGGCGAACGTATTGTGCTCGGCCCAGAAGGCCTGCCACTTGGGTTCCACGGTCGCCGGATTGTAGCGAGGCATAGTCAACTCCACGTGAGGGCGGACCTGGCGAGCCGTTTGGCTTCCGGTCCCCGTTGTCTTAAGAAACCCCCGATTTTACAGGGTTCGGCCCAAGTCGGCAATTTGGGGCAGGGATCGGGCCTGGCAACTTCAGATCGGCCGTTCGAGGCTCCCAGGGCCCTGACGACGGCCAGCCCCACTTCGATTGGGAGGGAGTATGGTGTAAGATAAGAGGTTCCCCAGCCGCAGACGACAATGCGACCGGAAGGACGCGGGCGTGAACGAGCACCGGCTCGGGAGTGTCCTGGAAAGCGGGCCTTTGTCAGTCAATCAGAGGATGTAGCTCAGTCGGTAGAGCAACGGACTTTTAATCCGTAGGTCTCGGGTTCGAGCCCCGACATCCTCACTCACTGAAGAGCCACCCAATGTTGATACGTTGGGTGGCTCTTTGCATGCGATGAAAGGGCTCTTGATGATCCCTGAAGGTCCTTGACCCGGGCTCACTTGACCTCACCCCGGGTCGACACGACCACCTCGTGAAGCGGGATCGGTTTTCCGCAGGCCTCGATGGCCGCGCGGGCGATGCGGACCAGGCCGGAGCAGCAAGGGACTTCCATGCGAATGATTGAAAGACTCCTCACGTCCGACGTGCGCAGCACGGCCGTGAGCTTTTCGAGGTGGGCCTGGCCGTTGTCGAGCTTGGGACAGGCGATGGCAATGGGTCTGTTCTGCAGCAGCTTCTCGTGAAAATCTCCCATGGCAAAGGCGGCGCACTGGGCCGCGAGCAGCAGGTCGGCCCCTTGAAGAAAGGGAGCGGCGGGCGGGATCAAGGCAAGCTGTACCGGCCAGTGGCTCAGTTGCGACGACGGCGACTCGTGATGCCCCTTCTCTCCAACCGACGGCGAGCCGGGCAGGGGTGGCGCGGCGGGAAGGACGTTGAGGCCGAAGCTCTGGACGGCTGCTCCGGGGCAGCCGCCGTGCGGACGCTCGCAGGCCGCCGGCAGTTTGTCTGCCGCGAGATGTGCCTCGACGGCCGCTTCGTCGAACTGGCCGGCGTCGCGCTCGATGATCCGAATGGCACCCTGAGGACAGTGCCCCAGGCAGGCGCCCAGGCCGTCGCAATAGACGTCCGAGACCAGCCGGGCCTTTCCGCCGATGATCTGGATGGCGCCCTCCTGGCAGGACGGTACACACTGGCCGCAGCCGTCGCATTTTTCTTCGTCGATGTGGACGATCTTTCGCAGGGGCATGTCGCTGGCCTCGGGGCAAGAGGACTACGGATGTTCGCACGCTCACCGAACACTGAAATCATACGGCCCCGTCCTCCAGAGGCCGTTGATTTGGGTCAAAGGAGAAGACGAATTCTCGGGAAAAACTCCGGGGGGCTCAAGAAACACAAACGGCGACCGATTTCTTTCTTCCGAAATCGATCGCCGTTCGGTTGGATTCTTCTGAGCTTGCCCGGCTCTTGAGGGGTGGGCGATTAACGCTTCGAGAACTGGGTGCCTCGACGAGCGCCGCGGAGGCCGTACTTCTTCCGCTCTTTCATGCGGGAATCGCGCGTGAGCAGATTGCCGTCTCGCAGCGGACCCTCCAATTCCTGGTCCATGATCTTGAGCGCACGGGCGATTCCCAGCTTGCAGGCGTCGGCCTGTCCCGTGAGTCCGCCTCCGTGAACGCGAATCAGAACGTCAACGGCCGTTTGCCTTTCCGTCGCCTTGAGCGGGGCCAGTACGGCCGCTCGCTGCTGCTCGTTGCGGAAGAAATCTTCCAGCGGTCGGCTGTTGATCAGGATTTGGCCCTGGCCGGGACGAACGCGAACACGGGCCACCGAACTCTTCCGTCGGCCGGTTCCCAGATAGTCGCCGGTGCCTTTGCCTTCGATTGTCGCTTCTGCCATCGCTTCTTATCCAATTTCGTCTGAACTTTAAGTCGTGTTTGGTACCGCCGTGGCGTTGCGGGTCAACCGACAGCCACATCATCCTTCCGCTCGCCGCCCAACTCGATGGGCTCGGGCTTCTGGGCTTGATGGGGGTGCTCGGCGCCGCTGTAGAGCTTCATCTTTTCGATCATTTGCCGAGCCAGCTTGTTCTTCGGCAGCATGCGTCGCACGGCATCGAAGAGAATCCGTTCGGGCTTGTTCGCAAATCGCTCGCGAGCCGACTCGCTCCGCAGCCCGGGATAACCGGTGTACCAGGTGTACTGCTTCTGGTCCCATTTCTTGCCCGTAAACACTACCTTGTCCACGTTCAACACGATGACGTAATCGCCCGTGTCGACATGGGGGGTATACGTCGGGCGATGCTTGCCCATCAGGATCATCGCGATGTCGCTTGCCAAACGGCCGACCGTCTTGCCCTCGGCGTCAACGACCCACCATTTGGCCTCAACTTCGGCCGGCTTGGCCATGAATGATTTCTGCATTACCAACTCTCACTCGCGCCCTGAAAGGGCGTCAAAACCGCGATATTTCTATTGCGCTTGCCGAGGCAGAGTGCCCCGGCACTCATCTGCACAGCGATGGGAAACGTGTAATTTAACCCGTTATCGGCGGATCGGCAAGACGTCGCCAGACCGAGTCGAAAAAAGCGTCGAAATACAATCATACCACCCAATAGAGCTATTTGCGTCGTGTTTTGGTCTGCGGATAATGTACGATTCTCCCGATCAGAAGAGGCCCGGACCGGGCATCGCGGTCGGCGAAATCGCAACCTGTGCGTTGGGCAAGTGGCTCGTTTGTTCCTCGCAGATTGCCGAAAACTGCCAGCTTGCCGGCTTGGTCGCCTTGGAGTTCTTGACCCCAGAGCGGGGCAAGCCCGCAACCCAACCTTCAACAAGGACCTGCGCGCACGGTGTGCACACGTCCGGAACCAAGCCTCTAAAGAACAAACGTCCTGGAACGCAGCATGATTGTCGTCGGAGTTGCCAAAGAAGTATTTCCTGGAGAACGGCGAGTTGCCATGGTCCCCGCGGTTATCCCCAGCCTGACCAAGGCGGGGATCGAGGTCCTCGTCGAGCCGGGAGCCGGGTACGACGCCGGATATCCGGACGAAGCCTATGTGGAGAAGGGCGCCAAGCTGGCCGCCGATCGCGACGCCGTTTTCGCCGCCGACGTGGTTTTCCAGGTTCGTGCGGCCGGTGCCGCCGGCTCGGCAGGCGAAGCCGACCTGCCCCGCGTGAAGAAGGACGGCGTGGTCATTGCCATGGCCGACCCCCTGGGCTGCCCGGAAGCCGTGCAGAAATTCGCTGCAACCGGGGCCGCGCTCTTGGCCCTCGAACTCGTCCCTCGCATCACCCGGGCGCAGAGCATGGACGTGCTTTCGTCGATGGCAACCATCGCCGGGTATCGGGCCGTGTTGCTGGCAGCCACCGCCCTGCCGAAGATGTTTCCGATGATGATGACCGCCGCCGGCACGATCACGCCAGCTCGCGTGTTTGTCGTGGGGGCCGGCGTGGCGGGCTTGCAGGCGATTGCCTCGTCGAAACGTCTCGGGGCGATCGTCTCGGCCTACGACGTGCGGCCTGTGGTCAAGGAGCAGGTCGAGAGCCTGGGCGGGAAGTTCCTGGAGATCCAGTTAGACACCGCCGGAGCGGAAGACAAAGGCGGCTATGCCAAGCAACTCGACGACGAAGCGATCAAGAAACAGCAGGAATTGATGCTGCATGCGGTGGCCGAGAGCGACGTGGTCATCACCACGGCCGCCGTTCCCGGCAAGAAGGCGCCCATCCTGTTGACGGCCGAGATGGTCCGGCAGATGAAACCGGGTTCGGTGGTGGTCGACCTGGCTGCCGAGCGGGGCGGCAACTGCGAACTGACCAAGCCGGGGGAAACCGTCGTCGACGGTGGCGTGACGATCCTCGGGCCGGCGAACCTGCCCGCGGAAATCCCCTACCATGCCAGCCAGATGTACGCCAAGAACATTGCCACGTTCCTGCTCAACATGGTCAAGAACGGCCAGTTGAACCTCAACCTGGAGGACGAGATCGTCCGCGACACCCTGGTGACACGCGACGGCAAGATCGCCAACCCGCGGGTTGCCGAGATTCTCGGCATCGCTATTGAGGCCCCCGCAACAAACGGCTAGTGACCTCCGTTCCCCGAACCCCGAACCCCGACAACTCACCATGGGCTTGATCACCGCAATCACCATTTTTGTTCTGGCCATCTTCCTGGGCTTCGAGATCATCACGAAGATCCCCCCGACATTGCACACGCCGCTCATGTCCGGATCGAACGCGATCTCGGGGATCACGCTTGTCGGGGCCCTGATTGCCGCGGGCGCGGCGAGCACCAGCATGGGTGTTCTCGGTTTTCTCGCCGTCGTTTTCGCCACGATCAACGTCGTCGGCGGCTTCGTCGTCACCAACCGCATGCTCGCCATGTTCAAACGGAAGTAGCCGTCAGGATTCAGGGGCCAAGGTTCAGGGCATGATCTCAAGCGTCCTGAGGCCTCGACCTTTTTGGACCCTGAACCCCAAGTCCCTGAACCCTGACCTCCGAACCCTAACAACTCTCTCCGACCGAGTGATCGCCGTGCAAGACACCATCATCCCACTGGCCTACCTTCTGTCAGCGGTTCTGTTTATTTTCGGCCTGAAAGGTCTGGCCCATCCGCGCAAGGCGGTGCGAGGGAACCTGCTCGGCGCGTTGGGCATGCTGATCGCCATCGTCGCTACGCTCTTCCACAACGAGATCGACGGTTTCGTGCTGATCGTCGTGGGCGTGGCCATCGGCACTGCGATCGGCGCCCATTTGGCCGTCAAGATCGAGATGACCGCCATGCCCCAGATGGTGGCCCTGTTCAATGGTTTCGGCGGAATTGCGTCGGTGCTGGTTGCCGGCGCCGAAATGATCAAGCACGGGGCCGAGATCCGCGGCGGCGAAGCGATCGCCGACAGTGTTCCGGTGGCCGGGCTCGGTACGCTCACGCTCACCGGCGTCACCGGCCAATTGGCCGGCCTGATCGGTGCGGTCACTTTCTGGGGCAGCCTGGTCGCCTTCGCCAAGCTCCAGGAATACAAGTCTTTCAAGAAACCCTTCGACTACCCGGCCAAACAGGCGATCAACGCCGCGCTCGGGCTGATCGTTCTCGTCCTGCTGTTCTTCGGATCGTTCCACGCCGAGAACCTGTTGATCTACTGGACCCTCGTGCTGGTCGCCTCGGTGCTGGGGTTCACGCTCGTCAATCCGATCGGCGGCGCCGACATGCCCGTCGTAATCGCCCTGCTCAACTCCTATTCGGGCCTGGCCGCCACCGCCACCGGGTTCGTGTTGGGCAACAGCGTCCTGATCATCGCCGGCTCGCTGGTGGGTGCGTCCGGGTTGATTCTGACGGCGATCATGTGCAAGGCGATGAACCGGTCGCTCTGGCACGTGCTCTTCGGCACGCTCGAAGCGGGTCAAGGCTCTGCCACCGCCGACGAAGTCTACGGCGGGAAGGTCAAAGCCACGTCGGCCGACGAGGTTGCGATGCTGTTCGACGGCGCCCAGCGCGCCGTCATCGTGCCGGGCTACGGAATGGCGGTCGCCCAGGCCCAGCACGCGGTCCGCGATCTGGCCAACCTGCTCGAGTCGCGGGGCGTGCAGGTCGAATTTGCCATCCATCCGGTCGCCGGCCGCATGCCGGGGCACATGAACGTCCTGCTCGCCGAGGCGGAAGTGGCCTACGACAAGCTCAAGGAGATGGACGAGATCAATCCGAGTTTCGCCCAGACGGACGTGGTGCTCGTGATCGGGGCCAACGACGTGGTGAATCCCGTGGCCCGCACCGACCCCAACAGCCCCATCGCCGGCATGCCGATCCTCGACGTCGACAAAGCCCGCACCGTCGTCGTGATCAAGCGCAGCCTCAGCCCCGGCTTCGCGGGCATTCCCAACCCGCTGTTTGCCGCCGACAACTGCCTGATGTACTTCGCCGACGGCAAGAAGGCGATTCTCGACCTGGTGGCGGCCGTCAAAGAGGCATGACTGTGAGGTTGGAGTCCAGGCTTCAGCCTGCATCTTGTGCTATCATGTCGGCATGGCCGACTACCAGGACGAAAACCCGTACGCCTCTCCGCAATTCGCCGCAGAACCGGCCGTCCCGGAAACCCACGGCATTTGGCGCGACGGCGACGAGTTGGTCGTACTGCCACGCGACATGAAGGCGCCCAAGGCCTGTTGGGTAACGAACCGAACGGGGTTTGTCTTGCGCTGTCGGCTCGTCAGCTATTCCCGGCTCAGTCTTGCCTTGAACCTGCTGATCTTCATTCCGCTCATTGGTTTTCTGCTCTATCCTCTTGTGGCAGTCCCGCTGGTGTTTCTCGGGTACCTGAGGATCAGGACTCCCACGGCCTGGCTATGCTGGGGCGCCCTATGGCGTCAGTGGGCCGGTGCTTTGGCTTGCGGCATTCTCATGGCGATTGCATTTGGATTGTCGCTCTTTGCCGGTTTTTCGATGAGTCTCACGGCCTTTCTGATGTCCGTCCCTTTCATCATCGCCGGTTTGATCGGCATGACCTGGAGCGATCGGTTGACGATCGGTCTGTACACCCGGTTTGGAGAGAACGGAACTTACTGCATTCGCGGCGTCCATCCGGACTACCTTGCCCGCCTGCCGGCGTACAATGAATCGGATACGACCTCGGCAACGACCATCGAACTCGGAGAGTCCCCTTTCGTCGAACCCGCGCTGTGACATAGTAATGCCCCGGGGCCTGTACCGAATTCTGTGCTCGTGATCGTGCCGGAAGGGGACAGTCCCCCTGCCCGCCGATTCACCTCCCCTATTCATGGCCGACTACCAGCACGACAACCCGTACGCCTCTCCCCAATTCGCGGCCGAACCGGCCGACATGTCGGCGGCGGAGACGATCGGCGTATGGCGCGACGGCGACGAACTGGTGATGCTCATGGCCCGCGTCAAACCGCCCAAGGCCTGTTGGGTGACCAATCGCAGGGGGTTTGTGTTGCTGAGTCCCATCGTAAGCGACTCTCCGGCGGTAGCCGTTCCGCTGTTGCTTCTGCACGTGCCGGGGATCGGGATCATCCTCTCGATCGCGGCCGCGGTGGTCCTGCAGATCCGCGGTCAAGTGCCGTCGTTCCCGACGCTCGGATACCTCAGTCCGCGGCTCTGGATCGTACGCCTGGCGATCGCCGGACTGGTGACCCTGTCACTCATGGCGGGATTGGCCGTGAGCGCCTTGGCGCTCGTCGTCTGGCATCCTTGGCTGACGCTGCTGTTGGTTCCGGCGGCCGTCGTGCAGGTGCTCGTCTACTACTACCGCGACCGGATGCACCTCGGTCTGGCGGGTCGCCCGGCGGGAGACGGAATGGTTCGCGTTCGCGGCGTTCACCCGGACTACCTCGGCCGGCTGCCCCAGTTCGCGCCGGAGGAAGTCGCCGTATCTCGGGCTAAGATCCCAAGAATCAGGGACCAGCTTGGGATCTAAGCCGGCCGACGATGAAACCATCGATCAGGAGAACGGATCGTTGGCCGGCGCCGCGGCTCCACCCGCGTCGTTGGCGGGTTTTTCGGCCGGTGGCGTGCTGCCGAACGGGTTGTCGGCAGGGGCGGCATTCCCGAAGGGGTTCTCGGCAGGCGGCGTGCTGCCGAACGGATTGTCGGCCGGGGCGGCTGGTGCCCCGAAGGGACTGTCCGCGGGCGCGGGCGTACCGAAGGGATTGTCGGCTGGGGCCGGACTGCCGAATGGATCGTCGGCAGGCGTCATTCCGCCCGGAGCGGGTTGGGTCCCGAACGGGTTGGCGTCGGGGGTCGTCTTCGAGGCAGGGGTTGCCGGTTCCTTCTTCTCGGGTCTCGGTTTTTCCTGCCTGGGGATCGGCTTGGGTCGATGGAGAATCGGCTGCTGCAACCCGATTTCGTGGAGGCACTGAACCAGCCCCGTCTCCGACGCCAGGAAAAGCCGATCGGTTTGCAGGTTCATCAGCTTCAGTTTGAGGCCGGCGGCCGGAATGAGGTCGAGACGTCCCCCCGTTTCGGCGTGAAGCACGACGATGTCTCCGTTACGGTCCTCCACGTAGACGCGATCCTTGCTGGCCGCGACAAAACGCATGATTCCGGGCGCCCACCAGAGCTGTTGGCCGGTCGTCACCGCAAGACAATACATGCCTCCCAACCGGGTCGCAACGTAGACCTTGTCGGCAATCGGAGCAGCCGGTTCGAGAACCGGTTCCCCGGTGGAGAATCGCCACATGGACGTGCCGTCCTGTTCGCGGATCGCGTGCAGGAAACCGTCTTGAGAAGGCGCGAAGATGATCCCCGAATCCGACGCTTCTTCGGTTGCCGGCGGCAAGAACGTCGGATCGGCGGTGATATCCGCAGCCGTTTCCAGCTTGTACATCAGCCCGAAACGGTCTTCATCTTGGCGGTCGATCCGCCCCACGAAAAGGTACCCGCGATCGGTGGGCCATGCCGCGAACTCTTCGCCGGCGTTTTCGCGAGTGATGATCGGCTGCACCATCGCACGACCGAACGACTGGCAAGCCAGCGGCGGCTTGAGATCCTGTTCGAGCCGCATGCCCTCCAGACGGCGCGCCTTCAATACCTTCGCGTCCTCTTCCGATTCGGGATTGAGCAGCCCCAGCTCGACCGCCGGATCCAGGATCGCTTTGAGGCGATAGGCCAGGACCAGGCCGTCCGTCATGGGCACATAGGCTCGGAGTTCACTGAGGGCCGGTCCTGCCCCCGGGACACCCGGTAGTTCGCGCTGCCAGAGGAGCCTTCCCGTCGAGCGGTGAAGAATGTGTAGGGTCGAGCCGTTGATGATGGCGACCATCTCACCGTTGACGGCCGGTCGCAGGCTGGGAAAGTCCCGTCTCCCCACTTCGTTCATCCAGAGCGTTCTCCCGGTTTCGGCATCGATCGCCTGGAGCACGGCACGATCCGTCTGGACGAAAAGGGTCCCGTCGTGCAGGAGCAGAGTCTCAACCTTCCCCCGCGTGCGATCCACTTGCACCTGGGTGAACCATGGCCGGGTCAGCCCGTGGCGCGTGGCCGTGGTCTCGGGAATGATCTGCACGCCGGGCGCCGCTTCGGCACGGTCGGCCCCTGCCGAAAGAGCCAACAGGGCAAGAACCGCGTATCCGTAGATTCGCCTCATCGAATGGGCCTCACCGAAAGAGCTTGAACGTTTGCCGTGTTCTCCGGCCGAAAGGGCGACAAGCAGCCGGACAAAAAACACCTTCCCCGTCCTTTCATGGTAACTGGCCGGCGACCAGAAATCACGCGAAAAACGCAGTTCTCGCAGCGACGCAGAACTGAGGACTATGCCTTGTCCCCCAATCGACAGGGCCCGTAGACCATTCGTTGCCATGAGTCTAATATGATCGATGCGATCCTCGCTCGACGACCCCCGCTGGAGTAGTATTTCATGGCTCTCGATCACCTCGGAGAGGCCGCACGAAACGACCTTCCCGACATCGTCGGCTACTTGAACTTCTCTGCGGGAGCGCCGGACGCGCGTTTCCTCGGTGCCCTCTCGGGAGTATTCGCGGCCTTGGATGCGGAGGGCGGGAGCACCCCCCTCTGGCGCCGGGTAGGCGCAGCGATCCTCGACGCCGTCAACGCGATGCACGGGTCGTCCGAGGCGTTCGAAAACCTGGACCAGGCCCGCGACGTGACTCAGTTGGTCTTCGCCGAGGTACTGCCGGCGTATCGGCAACACCACCGCGACCTGTTGATGCACCAGACGGAAGAGTTCCTATTCCAACCGTTCTTTGTAGGGCGTGTGTGCGAGGCGGTTCTTTCTGAAGGGGGGCCCTGGGGGGAGACGGAACGGATTACGGAAGGGGCTCTGAAACGGCTCAACGATTTCGTCGGCCATCGGCCCGTGGCCGTGCTGAAGAACGGACGCAAGCTGCAACCCTACGCCCATGAGCGGGTCAGGCCGGTTCCCCTTTACATCGACCAGGTGGGGGTGGCGCATGGTCCCTGTCAGGCCCTCATTGTGAAGTCGTTGGAAATCCTTGGGCAGACGGATCCCGACTTGCTCGAACAAGCCTGGTTCGATCTCGGCTTGCTGGAGGAGCTGGCGATCGATCCCCGAGCCTTTGATTTCGACCACCCGGTGCACCGGCGTCCCAATTACCATTTCGGCACATGGGATCCCCATCTCATCGACAACCGTGGCTATTATCGGCGGTTCGTCCTTCAGCAGGTGACCGTCGACGCCCTTCTGGCCCGGGTGGCCGACAGGGGCGACCTGCCCTACGAGGAAATGCTGTTCGAAGCGGCAGCGGTGCTGGCGGGCACGATCCTGATGGGGTCGGGAGTGACCGGCGACCGTCCGGAAGCCCACGATTCCAGTACGACACTGGCGACGTTGCTTCCCCACATTGCCGGCTACCGCGACGATTTCTACGAACAACTCATGAGTCGCCTGGACCGGGTTCACGGCAAGAGGCTCCGCGAGGAGGCTCGCACGATGCGCCAACCGTTTGCCGGTGCTCGGCACGACCTGAACCATCGGTTGGCGCAACAACGAGCGCGCCAGTTGCAGCACGTCCACTTGTCGCGTCTCTATGCTCGAATCGGTTACACGAAGGCCGCCGCCGAGCAGGCGAGAATCGTGCCGGTGGCCTCGGCGCGGATGATGTGCGAAATGGACTGCCGGCTGACTGCGGCGCACCTGGCAGCCGATGAAGGGCGGTCGGAGGAAGCCGCCCGGCGGATTCCCGAAATCGAGGGTCTTCTCCACCGCGCCATCGAATGCGGCGCGTTGGTGGATCCCTGGAACATCCTCGGTTTCGGCGGCCAGTTCAGCCTGTTCCCGGCGATCGAGAACTCCATCCACGATCACCGGATCGACGATTTGATCGATCTGATGAACGACGTCTTCGATCTGTACGCACGGTTGCAGAAGGAGGCCGCGGCAGCCGGCGACATGGAACTGCAACGGCGGCTGTCGGTTCACCTGGAATCGCTGGCCGGCTGGTGGGACCAGTTCGCTAGTACCGAAGTCTCGGAGGTCGACGGCATCTCCGGCCGGCAGATGTCGGAATCGGCCGACCAGGTGGCAACCGCCCTGGCGGCCTGGCACGCGGCCGGCACGGCCGCCGGCGACGTCGTCTTCTGGCAGCAACACGTCGAGCATTTCCACTCGCCCAAGGCCTATGCGCTGGTCGTCGAGTCGCTCTTGGAAAAAGGCGACATCGTCGCTTCCATGGGCTTGCTCATGCACTGGCTCAATTCGGCCGCCGACGTTCCCCTGGCCGAGAGCGACTACTCCTTCCACTTGCTGGCGCCCCAGTGGATGGGCCAGGTGTGGTACGGCGCCAAGCCGGGGGACGAGTTGCCGCAGGAAGACCGGCAGAAGGCCTGGCAAATGACGAGGAAGTTCTTCGACTACCTGGAGCCGAACGCCCAGGAATTCTGGAGCGTTCCGCGGCTGGATCTGCTGGAAGCGGACGCCCAACCCGATGGGCAGGAGGAGGAAAGCTTCGAGGAAGAAGAGGACGAGGAAGAGGACGAAGACGGCTTGTTCAGCGCCGCGTACGAAAACGTCAGCTATCGCGATACCACGGACGACGGCTTCGACAGTGAATTGCTCGAATCGGGAGAGTCCATCAGCGATTATGAACTGACGGCCGAGGCCGATCGCATCGCCGATCGCCTGGCGTTCCACATGACCCTGGCAAGCCTGTGGAAGATGGCGGCAGTTGGTCCGGCGGAAGACACGCCCGAGCGGGACGAGGTCCTGAGCGGATGGCTCCGGCAAGCCGAGGCGAATCGCAGCAAACTGCTCGATCTGCTTCGCACCACGCACCGCTTCCAGATTCCCCTGCCGCGAGGCACTCACGAATCGCTGGTCGAGTTCGACCAGCGGCGCAGCGTCAAGGAGTTTCTGCTGGACCGCGTCATTTCGGCCTGCGTCGAGACCGCCGACGCCTCCCGGCTTCTGGCCTCCGCGATCGGTTGCGAGACGCCGAAACTGGAACTCGCCTCATGGGAAAAGCAGGCCTATCCGGTCCTGCGGGCCCTCTATCGCGGCGACGCTCAAGGCGTGAAGAACCTGTGGTTTCCTCTGCTCGAGACGCTGGCGGATCAGCCGCTCCTCTACGTGCCGACGTCACGGGGAGGAAATCCCCAAAGCATCTTCGCGTCGCGATCGCTGCAGCGAGTCCTCGTCCGCTTCCTCGACCACCTCCCCCGGATGGGGCTGATTACCGAGACGTTCCAGTTGCTCAAGACGATTCACCACATGGAGCGATCCCATCCGGTCGGTCCCGGCGCGATTACCGAGTTCGACCGGCTCTTCGACATCGGCTGCCGGGGAATCGTGCGCTGCATCGTGCTTTCGTCGGCCCAGTGGTGCGATCCGAACGCGAAGGGGGCGGCAGCTCGCGAGAAGGAACTCATCGATTGCCTGGAGAAGGTCGCCGAGATGCTCCTCCGCCGCTGGTTGGCCCACAGCCGAGCGATCCGCATCTCCGTGCTCGAAACCCTGGGGCGCGAGGAGCGTTGGGAATCGCTCAAACGGTTCATCCGGGATTACGGGGCCGAGTTGTTCACCCAGCAGTTCATGAATCTGGGCAATCTCCGGGCGATCCTGCAGCAGGGCGCCGACGAATTCATCGCCGCTCTCGAAGAAGAGGAAGAACCTCTTCAATTGCTCGATGATCTCGATACCCGGATCGGCCGGCAGGAAGCGGTCCGCAATCTGGAACTGACGATCGAAGCGATCGTCGAGAACTACTCGGTCTATGTCGATTACAACAGCACGACCACGCAATCGGATCACGGCGAGTTGCTCTATACGCTGCTCGATTTCTTGCGGCTTCTGGCGAGCTACGATCGAGTCGCCTGGAATCTGCGTCCCATCGTGCTGGCTCACGACGTGCTGATTCGTGAGGGGCTCGACGGCGCAGCCGCCCTGTGGCGCGAAGCCGTGACGAATCGGAGTGAAGCGGTCGCCGAGCAGAATATCGCCAGGTACGAACAACTCGTGAGCCGATACGGAATGCGATTGCCGAGCGTCGCGGATCGCCTGGGAGAGCGTTTCGTCCGGCCCCTGGAAATCGACAGGCTTCGGGCGCTGGTTCGTCCGGCCATGGAAGAACTCAACGAATCGGAGAAGTCCGCCGCATTTGAACTGCTCGATCGCGAGGTGGCCCGGTTCACTGCCGCGCCGGAAGGCGTCGGTTTTGAGGTCCCCCCCTGGATCGACGCTCTGGAAGAAGAGGTCGAGCGGGCCCGCCAGGGAGAAACCGACGATGTTCCCGTGTTGGATGCTGCTCCGCAAGTCGAGCAAGTCCTTCTGACGCGGGAAGATATCATGGCCCAGGTCGACGCCTGGCAGCATCTGCTGGACTGAGGCGAGCGGCCATCGCCATTGGTGCGCCTGACTGCATTTCTATGCCTTGCTAGTAGATTTTTCCCGTCCGCCTGCCTAAGATCAAGGATGCCGTCCGGTTCGGCTGAAATGTGGGAAGGGGGCCGCGTGCCGACGGGTGCGCGGAGAATCGGTTACTCTGGCGGTTGAGCAGCCACGACGATGCAGAAGGTTACCGTCACGTGTCCACGATGCCTGGTCCAATACAACATTGACGAGGCCCATCTCGGCAAGACCGGGCACTGCAAGAAGTGCGACACGACCTTCATTCTGACCTGCCTGGTCGATACGTCGACCAAGACGCAACTCTTCCCCATCTCGAAGCTCTCCCGCGGCGCCGCGGGGCGCCAGGTCATCTACGCGGAGGACACACCCGAGATCTGGAACGTGGGCGATGTGATTCTCGACGTTTACGAAGTGAAGCCGCTCAAGGCGGGGTTCGATGCCGGCAAACACTACGCCGAGGGGGGAATGGGGCTCGTCTACCGGGTGCGACACCGAGGCTGGGATCTCGACCTCGCGCTGAAGCGTCCCAAAAGCGAGACGTTCCAGACGGAGCGAGGCAAGGAGAACTTCGAGCGGGAATGCACGACGTGGGTCGAACTCGGACTGCACCCCAATATCGTGAGTTGCTACTACGTCCGCCGCATCGGCGACATCCCCATGGTATTCGCCGAATTCGTCGAAGAAGGGAGCCTCGACGACTGGATCGAGAACCGAATGCTCTATCAAGGAGGGCCGGAGGAGAGCCTGCGGCGAATCCTCGACATTGCCGTCCAGTTCGCCTGGGGGCTCGAATACGCTCACGAGAATCGCCTGATCCACCAGGACGTGAAACCCGACAACGTGATGATGGACGGTGGAGTGCCGAAGGTCACCGACTTCGGGCTGGCCAAGGCCCGCGTCGCCGCCGGCGAGCACGCCTCCGGAACCATGCAGCGCAGCATGTTCGTCAGTTGGGGCGGCATGACCCCGGCCTTTTGTTCGCCCGAGCAAATCGAAGCGGCCTTGCAGGTCAAGTCGGGAACGGGCGACCAGGAACGAACACACCTTACCCGCAGGACCGATATCTGGTCGTTCGGGATCAGCCTGCTCGCCATGTTCATGGGAACGGCACCGTGCACCAGCGGCGGCCATACGGCGGGAAAAGTGCTCAAGGAGTATCTCCAAAATCCGCCCCAAAGCGACATTCTGCCGCCTCTCCCTCCCTCCATGGCCGATCTGCTCACCGGTTGTTTTCGGGCCAATCCCAACGACCGCCCCCAGTCGATGACCGAAGTGGTCGACGTCCTCAAACGCATCTACCGGAGCGAATTCGGCTCCGCCTATCCGCGTCAGAAACCCGTCACCACCCAGCTCAAGGCCGACACCCTCAACAATCGCGCCGCCTCGTTGCTCGACTTGGGCAAGGTCGGGGAAGCCCTGAAGTGCCTGGAAGAAGCCTGGGAATCGCACCCCTGGCAGCCCCAGGTGGCCCAGAACCGCGGGCTGTTGCTCTGGCGGACGGGACAAATCACCGATCGCGACCTGATTCTTCACCTGCAAGAACTCTGCCGAACCAGGCCGCTCGACTGGGAAGCCGCCTACTCGATGGGTCTGGTTCAGTTGGAACGGGGTGAAATCAAACAGGCGCTCGTCTCACTGGAGCAGGCCGTGGGGTTGGGGGGGCGCTTCGAGGTCCAGGCCACGCTCGATCAGGCTCGCACGCTCATTGCCGTCGCCCCACGATGCGTTCGAACCTTCACCGAGTTGCCTCGCAATGCCCTGCAAGTCTACCTCAGTTCCGACAGCCACTGGGTCCTGGCCCAGATCGACGAACAATCGCTGTGTCTCTGCAACGCTCTGACGGGCCAACTCGCCGTCACCTTTCACGCGACGGGGAGCGAAATATCGGGCGGGGCGGTCAGCTCCGACGGGCGCTGGAAACTGACGGGTGAATCGGATCATAACGTTCAGCTCTGGGATCTGACCAAGAACCGCAAGGTTCGCAAGTTCGGAACCATCCTCTGGGGACCGGCACGCCGAGTCGTCGGCGGGGACGGCTGCCTGGAACTCTCGGCCACCGACGATTTCTCGATCGTTCTGAAGGACCGTGAGAGCGGAGAACTCCTCCAGGCCTTCTGGGGGCACACCGACAAGATCAATACGGTCTGCCTGAGCGCCGACAACGAATGGGTCGTATCCGGCGGAAACGATCGCACCATTCGCATCTGGGAAGTCGCCACGGGACGCTGTCTGCGGACCTTCAAGGCCCATGCCGGTGCCGTGCGAGCCGTCTACCTGGCGGCCGACGGGCGCTGGGCCCTTTCCACGGGATTGGACCGGACCCTCAAGCTGTGGAACCTGGAACTCTTGCGCGACAAGTCCCGCCGATTCGCCTCCCCCACCGCGCTCTGTCATATCACGAGTTCCGAAGAAGCCGGCCGCGCGCAAGCCGATTTCGCGGATCTGTGCGAACAGGCACGCCAGGCGGCCGGATTGGGTGAATACGACGAAGCGCTCGAACGCATCCGCGAAGCCCGTGCCCTGCCCGGATACGAAGTCGGACGCGAGGCCCTGGATCTCTGGGCCATGGCCGGACGTCACTCCCGGCGAAAATACTTCCTCGACGGCTGGTCCGTTCAGACCTTCGACGGACACAGCAAGGATATTCACGCGGGCGTCCTCAGCGCCGACGGGCGACTGGCTGTTTCCGCGAGTTGGGATAACACCGTGCGTGTCTGGGAAACCGACACCGGACAGTGCCTCTGGACGCTCGAAGGCCATTCCGATTCGGTCCGTTCCGTTTCGCTCGACGCCGGGGGTACCCGGGCGCTGTCCGGAAGCTGGGATAAGACGCTCCGCCTGTGGGATATCGAAAACGGAACCTGCCTGAGAGTTTACGAAGGCCACGGCAACTGCGTCTCCTCGGCCCACCTCAGCCCGGACGGCCGCCGCGCCTTGTCGGGCAGTTGGGACCAACGACTCAGACTGTGGGATCTGGAGTCCGGAACCTGTATCCAATCCTTCAGCGGACATCAAAGCCATATCAACTCCGTCTTCCTCAGTTCCCACGGGCTCTGGGCGCTCTCGGGGAGCGAGGACAAGACGGCGAGACTCTGGGATCTGAGTTCCGGAGAGTGTCTGCGGGTATTTCGTGGTCACACCGATTGGGTCACTTCTGTGACCCTGAGTGCGAGCAACCGACTGGCCCTCACGGGCAGCAAGGATTGGACGCTCCGGCTCTGGGATGTCATTTCCGGGGAATGCCGCCGACTGCTCAAGGGGCACGAAGGACCCGTCATGTCCGTCTGCCTGAGTTCCGACGGTCGCTGGGCCCTTTCCGGCAGCAAAGATCGAACCATCCGGCTCTGGGAACTGGAGGGGGGAAGTTGCGTCCACGTGTTCGAAGGACATGCGGGAGGTGTCAGTTCGGTCTTCCTCAACCCCGATTGCCGCTGGATGTTGTCCGGCAGCGAGGACTGGTGCCTGAGACTCTGGGAACTCGATTGGGAGTACGACTTTCCGGGCTGGAAGGACTGGGACGAGGCCGCTCGCCCATTTCTGGAGACCTTTCTCACCTTGCGATCGCCGGCATCCGGAAGGGGGGATTCCCCCCCTGCCCCACTCGAATGGGATCAGGTTGAATTCCACGGCCTGATGCGTGCGCTACAGGATCACGGCTTTGGATATCTGAGAGCCCAAGGCGTGAGGGATGAACTGGAGAGAATGGCCGTGGGTTGGGAGCGTCCAACCCTGTTGCCTGACGCCGACGGCAGAAGTACACTGAACCCGCGCGGCTCATCCTGAACGCCCGATCCGCTGCGCAAATGGTGTGCCCGCCCCAACGCGTGTCGAACCCGCGCCCCTCCGTTGACGACAACATGCCTGCCTTGCGTACCGGTCTGAAACCGCGACGCTGAGGCCATTGTGCCCGATCCGGGTGCTCTCCATGAACGCCATACAAGAACCCGACGATTTCCGAAACCGAGGCGGCGATTCCGGCATCGACCTGCAGGCGGCACTGGCCATGGCCGGCGGCGACGTTGCCCTGCTGCGAGACTTGGCCGGAGCCTTCCTCGACGAGGTGCCCCGGCTCATCGGCAGTCTCCGGCGGGCCCTCGAGGAACATGACTCCGCCTTGCTTCGGTCCGCCGCCCACCAACTGCAAGGCGTGATGCGCTGCCTGCACATCGAACGAGCCCTGCATCAATCTCAGTCACTGGAACAGCACGCCGAAGGCACGACCGACTGGCCCGCCGTCGAGAAGTTGCTCGCCGAATTGGATGAAACACTCGAGGCTGCCGTGGGTGCGCTCAAGAAGTTCTTGAACGAACCCTCTTGACCGCTTCTCGCGGCGCTCGGGCAAGCCCTTCGGCAGACGAATGAAGAAGACCAAAGGAAAACTGGAGGAAACCATGGGGAAAAAGACGACCCGCAGGACCTTCTGCCGAACAGCGGCCGGCATTGGATTATCGCTGACTGCGGCACACGCGACCGCCCTGGCTCAAACGACCGGCAAGGCCGGCAAAGTCCGGGTCGGGCTCATCGGCACCGACGGCCACACGGGCGTCTTGCTGGGAACCGTCGCTCGCCTCCCAAACGTGGAACTGACCGCCTTCGCCAAAAGCCTCCCCGACGACGACGCCTCCGGCATGAAGCGGAACAAGGCAGCCGGCCCGGACATGCGCGTCTACGATCAGTTCGAGGAAATGCTGGAGAAGGAAGAACTGGACGTCGTCGGGGTATGTCTGCCCTACTATCGCAACGCCGAGGCGTCGATTGCCGCCGCCCGAAAAGGAATCCACATCGTTTCCGAGAAGCCGATCGCAACCACGTTGGCCGACCTCGATGCCTTGAAGAACGTGGTGACCCAAGCGAAGGTCCGGCTCACGTCGCTGATGAATATGCGATGTTTTCCGCCCTACCGCGCCGCTCGCAGGGCGGTTCAGCAGGGGCTGATCGGCGAGCCGATTCTGCTGACTTCCCAGAAGTCGTACCGGTTCGGCAAGGAACGGCCCTGGTTCTACAAGAAAATGGAGACGTACGGCGGCACCATCCCCTGGGCCGGAATCCACTCCATCGACTACATGCGTTGGACGACCGGCCGGGAGTACGTCCAGGCGTCGGCCTGGCACGGCAACAACGATCACCCCGACTACCCCGGATTCCAGGACCAGGCGGGCGTGCTCTTCAAGCTCGACAACGGCGGAACCGCCATGACCAACCTCGACTACCTGCGTCCCGAGCCGGCGCCGACCCACGGCGACGATCGCCTACGAATCGCCGGCAGTGAGGGCGTTCTCGAGGTCCTGGGGGCCGAAAACCGCGTCAACCTGATCACGGCCGCCGACGGTCCCCGCGAACTGGAACTCGGCGAGCCTGTCGACTTCTTTGCCGACTTTCTGGCAGAACTCGCTGGAGAAGGCGAACACCTCATCAGCCAGGAAGATGCGTTCCGATTGACGGAGATCTGCCTGAAAGCCCGCGATGCGGCGGAGACGGGAAATTGGGTGTCTCTGTGAGGCAGGTCTTGATTTCACCCCGGTCCCGGGAGTAGAACATGGCGCGGCCGCATTTGGAGGTGCAATTGGCGGACTTGTCCAATGACCATCCTTGGGGGAGAAAGAGATGACCAAGACGGCGACGATTCATGCCCAGCAGCGTTGGGAGTACATGTCCATCTCGCGGAAGACCGACTCGTATCTGGCCGGGGAATTGAACATCCTGGGACAGGAGGGCTGGGAACTGGTCACGATCAACTATGCTCGCGGCAAAAAAGAGGAGATGTTCTGGACCGCGTTCCTCAAACGCCCGGCAGTCGGGGCCGTGGTGCCCGGAGCGGCACACCACGCCGCAGCCGCAGCAGGCGCCGAAACCTCTTCAGACGAGTCCAGGCGAGTCCCGGCAGAATCGCTCCAGGGGTTTGACGTGGATGGAGACACGTTCGAAATCCACGAGGAACCGAAAAAACCTGCTCCGAGCCAGGAGCCGGGGGATTGAGGCAGAAGGTCAACCCTCCCCCTCGCTCGCGACGTTCGCCAGGGAGGGGGAGGAGTTACCGAAGATCTGGACGCGGGACAGGCGGGACGAAAGAAACTACCTTCTCTCGCGCAATTCGTTCATCAGGCGTTCTTGTGCTTCGCGGATCTCCCGCATCATGCGGCGTATCTCTTCGTTCTCTCGGCGGAGCTGCTCAACCTCACCGCGGAGCCGGCCGATGATCTCGCCGCCCGGTTCCGGACGGCCTTCCGGTCGCGGACCGCGCGGCGGGGCTTCGGGGCCGCGCCCTTCCGGCGGGCCGGGGGTGAACTTACCAACAAGACGCTCGATCTGCTGACCGATCTGCTCGGCTTGGTCGTGAAGTCCGGCCGCGTGAAGGTTTTCCAGGGCAATGCGCAGATGATCGATGCGGACCTGGAGTTCCGGCGGCGGTCCCGCCCGATCGCCGTCGCGAGGCGGCACAAGCCGCCCCAGTTGTCCGCGGACCTCGGCAAGCTCCCGCTCCAATGCGGCGAGCCGGCGTACGAGGTTCTGACGCTGCTCGGCCGTCGCTCGCCGAGTGTCTTCCGCACGCTTGGACAACTCGGTGCGGACCTCGCGTGCCTTTTCGAGTTCTTCGGAAACGCGGCCAATGTCCTTTTCGAGCTCTTCGAGTTCCTTCTTGCCCTCTTCTTCGTTCTCTTCTTCCTCGGCTTCTTCCTTGAGTTCCTGTTTCAGCTTCGCGAGTTGCCCTTCCAGTTCTGCAATGTGACGGATGTTCCCTTCTCGTTCCTCCTGGGTCTTGCGCGTCACCTCTTCGACCTCTCGAACGCCACGCTCCATCTGCTCGCGACACTCGGCCTTCTCTCGTTCGAGTTCTTCCACGCGGCGTCGCAGTTCGTCGACCCGGCCCTCCGGACGCTCCCCGCGTTCTCGCTCCCCCTGTTCGCGATGCTCGACGTCGCGATCTCGCGGGCCGCGTTCACGATCTCCACGCCCTTCGCGTTCACCGCGCTCGCGATCTCCGCGGACTTCAGCTTCGCGGTTTTCCCGCTCGCCGCGTTGGACCACCAGGAGCTGGTCGGCCGGCGAGCCTTCCTCCAGTTGGGCCGGTTTGGGCGGGGTGGGCGGGGCGTCGTCGGCTGCCTGGCCCGCCAGCGGCGTCAAAAAGGCGGTGAGTGTGGCGGCAGCAAGCGACTGTCGCCAGGACATGGTCAATACGTTCATCGATTCTTCTCCCTTCGCAAAAGATGCCTTCGGGTGAGCCCAAAGGGTACACGAAATCGTCAGAACCAGAAGCAACAACACCGCGATCGGCTTCACTGCTACAGGAATTCGCTCGGCCTTCAGCGGAGTAGGCCGATCGCCCAGTTTCAACAGCCGCTGCACGCGTCTCGCAAGGCCCGATCGCAGGCCGGAACCCTCGGCCGCCACCCAGCCGAAACGGGGCCGCCCCGAGAGCCGGCGTCCCAACTTGACCAGGCAATCGGCCAGCACGTCGGGCCCGCCCGGCACGAGCAGGCTCGCCTCGTCGGCCGCCTGTTCCGACGCTGCCAGAAGCCGGCGATGCGCCAGGTGAGCCGCCGGATGCCACCAGAACAGCGCAGTCGTCAGTTCGCTTGCCAGCAGCCAGGCCGGATCGCTGGCCGCCAGGTGGGCCAGTTCGTGAGCGAGGATCACCTGTTGCTGCGATCGCGAGAATCGCCCGGCAAAATCGGCCGGCACCAGAACGGCCGGACGCAGCATACCGAACGCCACCGGGGCAGGAATGCCCTCCACGGCCAGAACTCGAACCGATCGGCTGACGCCGATTCTTGGCCCCAACTCGCCGATGAGTTCCACAACATCCGGAGCGTCAAGCTGCTGCCACTGCCGCTGCAAACGCTGCAGTTTCGTTCGCGCGACGAGCGTCCGACCAAGACACCATCCCCCACCCACCAACCAGGCCGCGGCCAGAAACCAGACGACCGACGCAGGAAGTCGATCTCGTGCTACCGCCGAGCCAATCGGCTCAGTCGCATCGGCACCGTCTTCCGCAGTCGCCAGGGAATGCTCTCCACATGGTGACACCGGCATTCCGGCAGTCTTGCACAACTGCTCATCGACAGAAGGCGGACCGGCAAAAAACTTTCCCGTTTCCGCTACATCATCCTCCGCCAGCGAAGGCAGAGAATCGCAGGGAACTTCCACCCATGCCGGTTCCCAGAGTTCGTTCGACGAACATTCGCCCATGCCATCCATGTCCGGCAATCGGTCCGCGGTGGCAGGCATTCCCGAGGGATCAGTAGCCATCGGTCTGGTATCGGCTTGGGCCGACGACACAACCTCTCGCCGATCGTTCGACAGGAACGAAAAGGCCGAGACGGCGCTCCCCATCCCGGTCAATTCGAAAGCCAACAGGATACCCATCCCCACGGCAACCGCCTGCCAGAGTACGCGGCGTGCCGCGGCGCCGGCCAGCAGCCGTTCGGCAACCAGGGCAACGAGAACCATGACGGCCACGCCGGCGGCGAGGGCAAGCAGGGTGTGGCCCAGTGCGCTGCAGGCTGAGTCGAAGATGTTGTACATGGTTGAGCCCGCTAGAAGAGAAACCCCTGGGCACTGCTTGCGAACAAGCAGTGGCACACGAGGCGGCAAGCCCCCTACTTGTGTGCGGTCTTGGACTTTCGCTTGCGGATCAGTCTTTCGAGTTCGGCCAACTCGTCCTCGTCGACCTCGCGAGTCTGCAGCAAGTGGCTGACGGCCTGAGCGAGACTGCCCTCGAAGAGGCGATCCACCAGGTCGTCGGCCATGCTGCGGGTGACGTCGCGCTCATCGACGGCGGCATGGTAAATGAACCGGCGGTCCAGCGTTTCGTGACCGACCAATCCGCGGTCCTCCATCTTCCGCAGCATGGTGGCCACCGTGGTGTAGGCCAGGTCGTCGCCGTCCAGTCGCTCGCGGACCTCCGCTACGCCCAGCGGCCCGCACCGCCACAACACCCGCATGATCCGCAATTGAAGGTCGCCCAGCCGAAAACTACTTGCGTCACTCATGGGTCAGCACTCCCTGCATGTTCAACTACCGCGGTAATACTACCGGAGTAGTCAACAGGAGTCAAGCGTTTTCTTGTCGGAGAAATGAACCCCCTCCACAGCATCACATTCCAGGGCGTGTCCCCGGAGAACTGCAAGGTAGCAGGCACGCTCCGCCGTGCCGTCCGCCAAAGAAGGTAGCAGGCACGCTCCGCCGTGCCGTCCGCAGAACTGCCGGAAATCCCGATTCCCCGCGGACGGCACTCGGAGAGTGCCTGCTACTCTGCCTATCACAATTGGACTTTGCAGTCCCCCTGGATGTGCCCCCGAAGCGGTTGGTGTTTGTTCTGGGTGCGATTAAGCTGGAAAGCAGGATTTCTCACGTATCCCATAACGTCCGCTGCCGAGGGGATTGCCATGTCAACCGAAGAGCAAGCGATGGAACCCGAACCGACTCCGGCCGTCGAGCCCGATGAAACGCCCGAGGTAAAAGCGGCGGCCGAGGCCGTCCGCCGAGCCAAGGAGGAATTCGAGAAGGCCTGCGCGACCTACGAAAACCTGCGGAGGGAGGCCGTCGATCGGATTCGCAAGCTCCGCGAGAGCACCGTGGGTGACGTGGTCGAAGGATCGCTCGAAACGGTCCGCCGGCACCCCGCACTTGGTGTGGGCCTGGCGGTTCTCGTCGGATTCTTTCTGGGGCGACTGTTTCGCCGGTAGAGACTGATGACGACAAGCATCCATCAACAACACGAAGCCGAAAAGCGGCGACTGCGGGCGGCGATCGCACGATCGCGGCGGCGGATCGATCGCCGTCTGCGCGGGACCAACCAGGCAGCCGGCCATCTCGTTTCATGGCAAACCTATGTCCGGCGCTGGCCCGGCCTGGCCCTGGCCGCCGGGCTGGGCCTCGGATGGGTTCTGGCGGCCGGTTTGCGCCCACGTTTCCTCGTCGGCCTGTTCGGGGCTCGACTCTTCCGCGAAATGAGCCGCCAGGCCACGAAACTCTTCGCACGCGAGTTGAAGAGCTTCTGGAGCGACACCGGGCCGGTCGAGACGGGGGGCGGCGACCATGCCTGACGCCGACCGGCCGCTGCTGGGTGAGCTTCGCAACGAACTGACAGGGATGACGGACGAGTTGGTTCAACTGGCCACGCTTCGTCTCCGCCTGGCCGAGATCGAGCTCCGCGAGTCGGCGGCAACAGCCAGGCGGTTTGCCGTTTGGGCGGTCGCGGCCGTGGTTCTCCTGCTGACGTCCCTGCCCGTTTTCGTGGTCGCCCTCGCAGCCTGGCTCGACGGAGCGGCTGAACTCCCCCTGTCATGGAATTGGATTCTGGGCGCGATCCTGGCGACCGCCGGCGCGGCCCTCGGCTGGTTCGCCTGGCGCCGATTCCGCCGCGACTTTCGCGGGTTGGAACAGTCGCTTGAGGAACTGCGGGAAGACCTGGTGTGGGTCAAGGAATGGGGTGGCCGCGGGAAGTCGTGAGTCTGACCATGAGCCGGAAACTCATCTATATCGGAATGATCCTCGGCGGCTGGGCGGGCTGGTGGCTGGGTGATCGCATTGGCTTGGGCCTTATGGGTAGCCTCCTCGTAAGCACTGTGGGTAGCTTCGCCGGTGTGTATCTCGCCTGGCGGCTCACGCAAGATTACCTGGACTAACATCTTCTCCCTCCGTCATTCCCGCGCAGGCGGGAATCCAGACACTCGGCAAACAACACTGGCCCAGATCATTCACAAGCCTCTGTTGATTACTCGTAGTTCGTTGTAGGCAAACAGCCTGAAAACAGACCTCGCAGAGACGCTATGTATTGGGTGGCACGCCCAGAACGTAGCGATGGGCGTGGTGACCCCTGACCATCCACGCCCATCGCTGCGCTCTGAGCGTGCCACCCATGAATCATCCGGGCCACATTCCGGCATTCCGGTTGCTCCAGGGGAATAATTTCTGCAACAATGGTATCTAACAACAGAGAGCCCCTTGAGTCGAAAACCATCCGGACTAAGTTCAACGGTGTCCCGTGATTGGTCTGCCAGTCGACAAACAGTCGGAATGTCCGCGCGTCCGGCCACCGGACTACTCAAACCACCGAGGTGATCGCTGTCTGCTCGTTTGGCGCGATATTCCGCACTGGATGGTCGTTGATACCGAGTTATACGAGTTACTTCTGAGGCTCGACGGCAGCCGGACCCTGGATCAGGCTTTGGCAGAACTGCGTGTCGCTCGAAGAGAGCGTCGAGCGGCACGACAGGTGATTGAATCGCTCGGCAAGCGAGGCATCGTCGCCGCCGGCGAGACGGCATTTCCTTCGCCCGCTCATGACGAGACCGAAATCCGTCTCGAAAACGTTGCCGTCAACCTCACGTCTCGCTGCAATCTGCGCTGCCCGTGCTGCTACAACCTTTCGCGGTTGTCGACGAGTGCTCATGGGGAGTTGGAACCTGCCGAGATCATCGCCTTTCTCGATTCCGTGCGACCGGCGCTCAGCGAGCAACCGACTCTGGCGATTCTGGGCGGCGAGCCGTTGCTTCGGCCCGACGCGCTTGTCGAAGTGGCACGTTGCGCTCGTTCACAGGGTTTCGCGGTCCAGGTTTCGACCAACGGAGTCCTGGTCTCGGCCCCGTTTGCCCGGCGTGCGGCCGAGATCGGTCTGGAGGTGCAGGTCTCCCTCGACGGCCCCACGGCGGCGATCAACGGGCAACTGCGTCCCGCCGGCAGCTTTGACCAGGCCGTGGAAGGGGTGCGAACGCTCGTTGAACACGGCGTTGATACGACGATCAGTATGGTATGTCACCAGAGCAGCCTGGAACACCTCGAGGCGTACTACGAACTGGGACTGGAATTGGGGGTGAATCAGGTCCGGTTCATCCCGTTGAAACGAATCGGCGGTGCGCTCGACCGGCAGAACATGCCTGTACCGACCCTGGAAATCGTCGAGAAGGCGAAGTCGCTGTTCGACCGCCGTCCGGAGTTCATTCCGTTGGCCGGCCTGGATGCGTTCTCAATCCTCGCGGGCTCTTGCTCTTGCGGGATTCGCCGAGTTTCGTGTGGCACGGGCCGGCAGACCGTGCTGCTCGACGCCGACGGTTCACTCTACCCGTGCTTGAACCTGAACCGGCCGGAGTTCTGCCTGGGCAACATTCGCAGCTCCCGGTTTGACTTCGCCCGCCTTTGGGCCGAATCACCGGTTCTCCAGCAGGTCCGAGACAGGACCGGCATCGACGACGCCGAATCGGCCTGTCGAAGCTGCACGGTTCGTTACTGGTGCCTGGGCGGTTGCCGTGGTGAGAACTATGCCGTCTCTGGACGCCTGAACGGCCGAGCGCCCAATTGCCGCGACCAAAGGGCGGCAATCCTCGAAATGATGTGGATTCTTGCCGAGAGACCCGAGTTGCGGCGGCGTGTGACGCCGCGGTGCTGAAGGGAGGTGGGATGATGAAGGTCTATGCCGAGAGCCTGGTGCCGCCGAAGGTGCCGTTCATCCACTTGGGCTACGTTGCCATCAAGGGGGCTGTCAGCGGCGCGATCGATTCGGCCCTGGGGATAGGCGGGCTGCTTCTGGGCGGTGCGATTCTTGCTGCCGCGATCGTTGCCCATAGCCGAACCCCAGGAGGCAACTCGGGCGCCGGCAAGGCCGCGATGGTTGTCGGGGCCATCTTTCTGGCATTCGCCGTCGCCTACGGCGGAATCGTCATTTCCTTCAACACCAACGTGAATCAGATTGAGGCGACGATGGACAGAATGCAGGGGATCGCCGAGAAGATGCAGGAACAAATTGCGGCAGGAGAATCCGTTCCGACGAGCATGGAGGCGATCCAGAGCCGATTGGGTTTGTCGGACAGCGACATGCTCGACTCATGGGGGCATCCGCTCACCATGCGGCAGGAAGCAGATGATGACGTCTCCCTGACCTTACTCGTCAGCGCAGGCGCCGACGGCCGCATGGAGACCTCCGACGACTTCGATTTTCCGATCAATCCATAGTCGAAGTTCACCGACCGGCACGCGGTCCGCTTCCCTGTCCCCCGCTGCTCCGGATTTCCCGGACGACCTCAGACAGCGATTCCGGCTCCTCGAACAGCTCGAATCGCACGTCTCCAAGTCCTTCACGCACGGCCGTGAACCGAGGGCCGTCGCCGGCCTCGCCGGTCACGTTGCGGATGAACAGGCCGACCACTTGCCCGGCGTGCTTCCGGGCGACCTTGGCGTAGATCTCGGGGTCCTGTTCCCCCGAGTCGCCCACGAGGATGAAACGCCGCTGCGGATAGGCCGCCAGGATCGCTTCAATGGCCGGTAGCTTGTGGGCCTCTTGCGACACGAGCACGGTGGCCATCGACCGGACCTTCAAGCGAAACCGCTTCAGATGCATTGAACCCTTGGGAAATCCCTCGTCCTCCAGAAACTCGGCCAGCGGCAGGTAGAGCTGCCAGGGACTGCCCGACACATAGTGAAAGGCCATCCCCTGCTCGGCCGAGCGGCCAAACAACCCCGGCATGCCGGCCACGGGCTGGAACTTCCGCAGAAACGTGTTGGCGAGCAGCGCCTTGCGATCGCCCACGGCGCTGTGTTTGATCGTGTCGTCGATATCCGAAATGATCGACAGGCCCGCCGGCTCGATCAGTTGCACCCGCCCCTGGAACCGCCGTTCGTCCGACCGCGGCATCACGGCCTCGAACGGGAGCCACCGGCCGTCCTTGTCGGTCTCAACAAGCTGCTTGACGTCGTCGTCGGCAAGCAGGAGCGTCGCCTGAAAGTGACCGTTGGCCTCCGAAGTGCCCGCGGCATACGCTCGATCTCCAATCCGAACAAAGATCTCCTTTCCCCCTTCGTTATCGACCAGAAACAGCCGCAGCCGGCGGTCCAGAAACTCCGACTTGACGCCGTCCGCCTCCAATCCCAGCGTCTTGCGAACCGAGACCGCCACCGCTCCCCGCCGCCATGAATCCTCTTCCGGCTCGTAGACGATCCCATGAATCGGCAGTCTCCACGTGCCGTGCTTCTCGTCGTAGCTGCCGCAAGTCCGATAGAAGACCACCTCCTCGTCGGCACGGATAGAAGAGCGGACCGTCCCCAGTTCCTTGGTCACCGACTGGTCCTCCGGCGGTTCAGCGCCCGCTCCGTACTCCGCCGACAGCAGCAGAGCGATTGTCGCCAGGAGTCGGAAGTTTGGGTGCATTGGGTCGCTCGCGTCGGCGTGGAGTGGGTTGTCTGCCCGTATTCTAGCCCGTCAGCCGCATGGCGAGAAAGGAGTTGAGTCGCGGGGATCTCTTCGGTGTCGACTATGCCGGAGGGAATGGGTAGCCGTGTGGATCGCGTGGGATTTACCTGGGGGCGGGGGAAGGTACGGACCGTTTGATTCCGCGGTGCCTTGATTCGACGATCGGTGGTTTTTCGAGGTGTCCCGAAAGACCTGCAACTGGATGTGACTCTGACACCAGAAATCGGCCCCATCAAGCCTGGGGCTTTTGGAACACTGATTCGACTCCGAATCGCCTCTCTCCATCCGGCCCCAGCTTGAGCGGAGCTTTCTCAGGTAGTGAGCCTGAGTCGGTCGATTGCGAATCCCGTTCTGTGCTCATGTCTACCTTTGGCACGAACAGCGGATCACGTGTCTTTGACCGATAGAAGAAGAACATCCATGCGTAGAGCCAGCCGTAGAGTACAAGATATATTACCTGGAAAACCCCGAAAGCGACGAAGCGGCGAAACAGGTCCGCTTCAACGGGGTGAGATACATAGCGGAGGACAGAGAAATACATGTCCATCCCATCAACGAAGTATGCGAGTGGAAGCAACTTGGTCATTGCCCAACGTGCTCGTCGGCTTACACACACAAGGCCCAGCGTTACAGGTGTCCAGAACAGGAATCTCCCTGTGCTGACAATCAACCACGTCCAGACCGTCGCTTGAAGTGGCAGTAGCGAAGCAGTGAGGTGGAGTTCCTGGGATCGCACCGTTATCTCATCAAGAAGAACAATATCCAGCACGGCGCGCATGTTCCGAAAGGCGGACAAGTGAAGGAATACCGTGCTCGCGACGAAGAACGCGTGGACCAGCGTGGTTCGTGATGAAGCGTTGGTTTTCCGAGCGGCCACCAGAGCGCAAGAGCCGATCAGAAGAGCGAAGAACGTGTGGTAAAGCAGGCTCATCGTTTCTAGCTCGTTTGGCTGATCATGTGAGCGGAGATCGAAGTCAGTTCAGGATGGGGGCAACAGTCTCGTTCCGAGAAAACGTCAAATCGCCTTCACTGCGCCGGGTCAACTCCGGACATCGCACGGGCCGGTGGGCCTGGGCAGAATCGGTCCATGCCAAGGCGTTGCCGAATCGTGGACGACCGCAAAAGACCTCTTGCGGCAGAGCCACCCAGGTTGCCAGAACCTGGGCCACCAGCGAAACCTTGCAGCGTTGGGCGACAAGCGTCAGTCATCGTTTGGGCCGAAGGAAAGGATCCTGGGGCCGTTGTCGTCATCATCCACTGGCCCCCCGAACTCATCGAGGCCATATTCCGCGAGTAGATCACCGAGGCTGCCAAATGCCTCGATTCGCACGACGACTTCAGGGTCGGCCTGACCGCTTCGAATGAACCCTATTGGGCCATCGGAGTCATCGTGGCTGATTTCCCAATCAACTCGGTGATCTCGCGACAATTGGCACAAAACGTCCAAAGCATCTTGCACGGTGCCGTCAGGCAAGCCTTCTGACATGGCTGAGGCGACGTCATCGGGATGGGGCATGAAATTCGGTTTGCTGCCCCCCATCATGTGGCCGTCATCGTCACCGCCGAAAAAAGACACAGGTTCGCAACTCAGCCATGTGCGCCCACGGCAGAGTTTCGTGCAGCTTGCATCGATCGCTACTCGCGTTGACGGGTCAACCGGTTCGGTGGTTCGATAGTAGACCGTGAATCCCACAGTATGTTCCTTGAATGCGGAGTCTGGTGCGGCATGGGGTTTGCTATCTGGTGATTCTAGCAGACGAGGGGAAATGCGAGAAGCAGTTTCTGGTGAGTTGAGGCTGGGATGCCGACCGTCTGCGGGGAGTCCCATCGAACCTTCGGTTCTCGATTTCGCAAATCACCTCGTTACTGTCACCCAGCCGGGAATCCAGACACTCGGCAACCCCCAGGAACTATACGACCACTCTCTCGATTCACTTCACGAGTAGCCTCCGGCGCGTGGCCCCGACTCATCCCTCCACGCACCCCTCTCACTCATCCGGGGGTGTTCAAAAAACCTCTTGACTTTCGCGGCTCAATATGTATACTAACGTACACTTGTGAGTAATACCCTTCTTCTGCGCCACAAGAACTGCGCGCAACAATGTCAACAACGCAAACAACGCAAACAATGACAACAATGCAAAGAACGCAGCCAACACCGTATTCACCACGCCCACAACAACTCCCCTGCCGACCCGAGATATTGGCAGAATCGATCACGCGTTGACCAACTCTCGACCCCATCTTTCTGTCATCAATCTTTCTGTCCGAGACCCCCTTGTACTACCTCCGACCCAGTTCCCCCTCACCCGCCGCACTGCTTCAGAAGCGCCAGAAAATCGCCCTTCAGCTTCGCGCCGCCCATCTCGGGGTGAAGAAGCTGAACCAGCGCGATGATCTTCCGCGTCTGCTCCGGGTTGCCCAACCGGTAATGAAGCAAGGCAACCGAGTACTTCGCCCGATACCAGCGCGGCGTCGCCGGAGACGAGCGCTTTTCGATCGTCCGCCACAGGCTGAGCGCCCGCTCCACCGAACGGCGATCGTTGGCCAACGTCAGCATGCCGGCCAGCTCTTCCTGAACGGCCCCGTCGTCGGGGTGCTTCTGGCCAAGCTGTTCGTAGACCGCCAGGGCGTCGGCGGTCCGTCCGGCGTCGCGCAGGGCTCGCGCCGAAAGCCGCTGGAGCGTGAGAAGCTGATCGGCCGTGAACAGATCGGCCTGGCGGCGGAGCAGATCGATCGTCTGCAGTTGAAGACTGGCCAGCTCGCCGCGAACCTCCGGGCTCGCCTCAGTGGCCAGGCCGGCCAGCCCTTCGAGCACGGCCAGCAGCCGCTCCTTCGATCCCCCGGAGATCTGGTCGAGCAGTGTGGCCGCTTCAAGCCGCCGCCCTTGTCCGGCCAGGGCGCAAACCCGCAACGACTGGGCCGCCGATCGCCACTCCTCCGGCGCCTCGGTCGTCCCGGAAAGCGCGGCAACCAGCAGTTCTTCCGCCCGATCGAACCCTCGAGCCTTGCCGTGAAGCCAGAACTCGGCGGCTTCCAGCACGGCCTGCCGGGCCAGCGGGCTCCAGCGTTCCGGCGGACGCCCGTCCGGCCGGAGCACCAGCGACTCGAACCAGCGGGCCGCTTCCTGGGCGATCGGCTCGACCGGCTCCGCCGCCTCGCGAGCCTCTTCCAGCCGATTCCGGTAGCACTCGTGCACGGCCCCGATCACTTCGCCGAATCGATCGAAGTCCGGCGCGATCTGCTGGTAAAGCGCGATTGCGTCCTGCCATTTCGATTGCGATTGAAGCACGCGGGCGAGCTGCCACCGTGCGCTGTCGGCAGTCGTGCTGGTGGGCCACAATCGCAGGTGCTCCTGCAAGAGTCCGACGAAGGCGTCGAACGCGCCGGGCGCTTCGGACTGAGCGATTTCGGCGGCCTCCCGGATTGCCAGTTGATGGGCCTCGGGGGCCTTGGTATTGGCGGCACAGGCCGCGGCCAAATCGCGATAGCGTTTGAGAGCCTCGGCATGCCGTCTGCGCTGGCGCTCGATCGTGGCGGCCAGGAAGGCATACTGGAAGGCCCCGGCCGAATCGTTCTGCTGGCGAGCCAGGTCGGCCGCTTCGTCGTAGGTGGCAAGGGCCTCGTCAAACTGGCCGCTCAAGTAGGCATTCTCGGCCGCTTGAGCCCACATCTCCAGGCTCCCGCCGCCCGGCCCCGTTTTCAGCGAGTTGGCCAGGAGCAGCTTCGTCCGGCGGCTCCAATAAGGACCGTGGACTTCCGCAATCCGCTCGGCCAGGGCCACGGCTGCCTTCTGCCACTGCTCGGCCGTTTCTTTTTGCCCGCCTGCCTCGGCCGCCTGCCACGCCGCCAGGGCGGCTTCCAGCCGGGCAAAATCGAGCTCGGGAGTGGAAAGCCCGCGAATCTGGTTGGCCTCCCGAACGGCATTCTCCAGGTCGCCGCCGGCCAGCGCCAGCCGAATTCCCTCGGCCGTCAATCGGTCCGACAACTGGCCGCTCGGTCCAAGTGCCTTTGCCGCTTCGATCTTGGCGGCGGCCGCAGGATAATCCTTGAGGAGTCGCAGACAAACGATCTCGTCGATCCGGCTCGGCCACGACAGCGGCTCCTTCGGATCGAGCTTGGCCAGATCGTCGAGCAGGGCCACCGCCTGAGTCAGAGCGTTGGCTCGATCGGGGCTGTCCTCGGGATAGCAGAGTGCCTGATTTCGCAGCGCCCGGGCAGTCTGATACTGAATCTGCTTCTGCAGCGTCGCCAGTTGGTAGAGGGTCAGTTCGCCCGGCGTCTCGCTTCGCTGCCGCCCCGGCATGCTCCGTTCTCGCAGGGTATCGGCCACGTGCCGGCCCAGTTCTTCCAGCGTGCGCAGGGTGTCGCGCAGCAGGATGCGTGCCTCTTCGAGCCGGGGCCGGCCGTCGACCAGCACTTCGGCCTCCTGCCGGCCCAGTTCTCCCCGCGCCACCTGGGCCAGGGCCCCCTGGGTTCGGACCAGGTAGAGACGCGGATGCTCCGGATACTGATCGGCGAACTGATCGGTGACCTCCCACGCCCGGCGCCAATACTCCTCTCGCTCGTCGGGCGGAGCATACAGCGCCCGGTCGACCAGCGTGACCGACAGCTCGGCCACCAACTCGCTGCGGCGGACGTCCGACAAGCCCTCTTCCGCAAGTCGGCTCAGGCAGTAGTTTTCGGCCAGTTGGTAGAGACCACGCTCTCTCAAACCGGCCAGGAACCTGGCATCGTCCCAGTCGTCGGCGATGACCGGACCGGCGAGGGAAGCAAGCAGGATTACCAGCAGTGGCACACGGTGTTTCACACGCAAGGGCTCCAGATACATGGTTCTGAGGATCCCAGGATCCGTTTGGAGCATTCGGGTTTCTGGTCTTGGAGGTTCCTTGTCAGGTTCCAGCCGCTGCGGCAAACCGGATCCGCTCCAGGCCGATCTGGCGGCACAGGTCGTAGACGTCGATCACATTCTCCATCGGCACGACCCCTTCCACATCGAGGATCACCGGCAAGTCAGCCTGGAAGCCTGCGACCGCCGTCAACACCCGCCCCACCTGGTCGAGTTGCCGGTACTCGCGCTGGTTGACTTCCCATCGGGGTCCGCCTTCACGCCACACCACCTTGACGACAATCTCGTCGAGATCCTCCTGAAGCGGATCGATCTCGACCGCTTCGCCCGTGCTCCCCGGCAGCGACATATTGGTCGGCAGCACCTCTTCCGGCGGCTGGAAGCTCGAGGTCGTGATGAAAAAGATCAGCAGCAGGAAGATCACGTCGATCATCGGCGTCATCGAGATCTCCAGCGGCTGCCGCTCATTTCCGTGACGGGAAGGAACACGCATCAGTTGTCAGGGTTCGGGGTTCAGGGTTCAGGAAGTTGGAGTCCAGGCTTCAGCCTGCAGATTCATCCATATCAACAACTCGAAAGGAGTCTCAACCTCCAATCCAACAGCTCATAGCTCATAGCTCATAGCTCAAGGCTCACTGCTCATAGCTCCTTGCTCACCGCTTACCGCTCGTCACGGCAAACTTGACGTTCCAGATGCCGCTGCGGGCACAAGCGAGAAGGATTGGCTCCACGGTGCGGTAGGGGACGGTGCGGTCAGTGCGGATGCGGACCTCCAGGGGACGCTCCTTCGCACCCCCTGCCGACCTCCGGCTTTCGTAGTTCAACAGCGTTTCCAGTCGTTCGGGCTCGACCGGCTGGCTGCCCACGAGGATTTGTCTTTCAGAGAGGATATTGATGAACAGCCGCCGAACGTCTTCCTCTGCGGGCCGATCGCTGCTGGCGGCGTCGGGCAAATCGACCGCCACCTGCGTCTCCTGCCTCGCCAGGTGGCTGGAAACGAGGAAGAAGATGATCAGCAGGAACACGACGTCGATCATGGGCGTCATGTTGAAGCCGATGCTCCCGCGGCCAAGGTTCGTCGGGCTGCGCATCACATTCCTCCTTCGACGGGCGGCGGAACCGGCCCGGGCGGTATGCTCTGCGGCGGTGCGGCGGTCGTGCGGGGCTGCCTGGCACGCAGGCGTTTCAGCGGAGTGAGAGCATGCTGCACCGTGTAGGTCACTTCCGCCACCAGATGGTCGATCCGATTGCGGAACACGGCAAAGGCGGCCAGCGACGGAATCGCCACGACCAGCCCTTCCACCGTAGTTACCAGTGCCAGGTAGATCCCCTGGGCCAGGTCGGCGGCACGGGGCGCGCCCTGCGAGTCGGCCAGTTCCCTGAACGCCACGATCATGCCCACGACCGTCCCCAGCAGCCCGAGCATGGGCGCGATGTTGCCGATGACCGTAAGATACTCGATCTTGCGAAACAGCCGCGAGGATTGCTCGGCCGTGGCGTCCTCCACGGCCTTCTCGACGGCCGACCATCCGCCCTCGATTTCCGCCAACCCCGCGCGAAGGACAAACGAGAGGAAACTGGGCTGCATCTGGCAGGCTTGATCGGCGGGGCCCAGCTTACCGGCCATGAGCAGTTGCCGCACCTCTTCATCCAGGCCCGGCGGCATGAGCACCTGGGCGCGAATCGTCAAGGCGTGTTCGATGACCAGGGCGACTGCAGCAATCGAAAGAAGGATGATCAACAAACCGATGACGCCGCTCGCCTTCAGGATCGCGAAGAACCCTCGTGGTGCGCCCGACTCTTCCCGGCCGGCCTGTTCGGAGTCGCCCGCCGGTGCTGCCGGAGCTTGCGATGGGGGCAACTCGACGAGCGGTTCAGGCCCAGGAGCGATCGGGGGCGGCACTTGTCCCGCCGGTTCCGGGCCCTGGGCAAAGCCCGTCAGACTCCAGGCGATGCCGACGGCCAACGACAGCCCGAGGATGATTCCGAGTTTTCGATCCATCGATTTCAACGGTCCATTCCTTATTGAAACGCAGGACAGGATTGCACCCTGTTCGGGTAGGCTGCACGCAGCCGCCTCACCGTCTCCTGGCTAGAACAGGAATGCTGGAATAGTGGAAGAACGGAACGGTGGAGCGACGCAGTATCACGCCGTTGCGGCCGTTCCAGACTTCTGCCTCGTTCCATCATTCCACCGTTCCATTATTCCATCATTCCCAATACGTTTGGTCCCCTACGGCGGCAACACCTTCAGCCGGCTCTGGGCCTCGGCCACGAGCGGCGATTGCGGATGATCCTTGATGAGTTCTCCATAAAGACGATTTGCCTCGTCATGACGATTCAACTTGCCGAGGGCCGCCGCCGCGTCAAACAATGCTTGCGACGCCAACTCCCGGTGCTCGGGATAGAGCACGGGGATGCGGACCAGGGCGAAGGCGGCCTTCTCCCATTCCTGGCATCGTGCCCAACCTTGCCCGACGATGTAATAGGGGCCGGTCCGCAACGGAGCCGGCATGGCTTCGACCATTTCCTGCCACTGCTGGACCTGCGAGGCCTGGGCGCTGATCACCGTAGGACGCCAGGCCTGGGCTCGGGCCAATAGGGCCACGTTCTCGTCGGCCGACTTGGCCAGCCCGTGAAGTTTCGTGAGCGCCGTCGTACCGTGTTCGGTCTGCAGCAGGAAGCTCGCGCCGAGCAAGACCGCGGCCGGAAGATCCTCCTGGCGGAGCCAGGCCTGGGCTTCCGGGATCATGGTGCGAGACTGGAACGAGCCCTGCCAGGCCAGCGGGATACAGTCATAATAGGGAGTGGCTGGATCGGTACGCACGAGGAGCAGAAATTCATGGGCTGCCGAGGTTGTCTGTCCCAAGGCTCGATAGCACCAGACGATCCGGGCGGTGATCTCGCGACGTACCCAAGATCGAGTTTCTTCCGTGCGAGCCGTGCGGTAGGCAACCAGGGCCTCGGTGAACTTGCCGGCCTTGTAGTGTGCGTCGCCCTGCAATTGCGATTGTGTATGGTGCGTCTCGATGCTCTGGACGAGTCGGATGGGGTAGGTGCGGGTGCTCCCCGCCGATTCGACCGACACGCCTGCTCCCGAGAAATCGACCACCGTTCCCGTGACCGACACGTAGCCTTCAGCGGCCGTCGAGTTGGAAAGGCGGACCGTGTCCTGGGCTCCGGCGCTTTCTGCGACGGCCAACAGCACGGCAAACGGCAACAGTCGCATCCAGACGACCGCTCGTTTGGGCTGGCGACACTGCCGCCTTGGAACAGGTTGATGTCGTGCGGTTCGAGGTGGCACTTCCTTGAGACCTCAGTTCTGCGGCCTTGGAGCGAACTTCGTGATATCGCGGTAGGCGTATTGGCCGCCGTTCTGTCGCGCCAGCTTCTTAAGAAAATTGTCGCCCCCCTGTTCCGGGCCGAAGCCGAATTCGACGGCGTTGATCTGAATTCCCCCCGCCTGGCGCTGGATCTTATAGAGTTGGGCTCCCGTGAGCTGCGGGTCGTTCGCGTCGGTGAGGAAGAAGATGACGTCGGGCTGCATGCGAATGGCCAGCTTGAGAGCCGCTTCGTGTTCCGTTCGCCCGGAAGCGGTGACGGAGCCGATGAAGCGACGCGCCCGCTCCTTGTTCTGCTCGGTGGCAAAAGCGAGTCTCCCGGGTTGGCCCGACGGGTTGAACGGCAGGGGGGCCTCGTTGTAATACACGATCTGGAACTGATGGGTGTCTCCCAAGCTGTCGAGGCTGGCGATCATCTCGGCCTTGGCCACCTCCAGCGGGCTGCGCCCCGAACCTTCCATGCTCAGCGACCGGTCAAAGACGTAGACGAACTTGTTGCCCGAACCTTGCGTTCCGAAAACGTTCACGGTCGCCTTGCCGCCAAGACCGCCCGCGCCGGGCGGGGCCCCGTGTGCCGCTCCCGGCAGCAGCGGTCCGTCGCCCTGAATGGTGCCTGGGCCGATCGCCGCCGCGGCTTTCGGAAGCAAACTGCTCGGATCCTGCACCGAAGTGTCGCTCACAACCTCGGCAAGCAACTCGTTCGGACTCAGCGAATCGGACGAACTCGCCTCCGCCTCGCCGGCGTCGGTTTCCGATTCAAAGTACTCGGTCTGCCCGTCGGTGTGTTTCAACGCGATGCCCACTTCCGCCGAACGCTCGGCCGTCGTTCCCCGTTGGGGCGCATACCGCATAGCCACGGCCAGGGCCACGAGTGCCACGGCGTGCAGCAGCATCGACCCAAGCCAGGAGGGAACCTCCGGCCGGCGAAACCGGTCACGCATCGAGCGACTTCTGAGAGGCGTTTGAGAAACAGACATACACGAAAGACCAAAGCAGAAAAGCAGTTACGGCGCGCACGGATTCTAGAGAGGGCACCCTTTCGAGTCAACGCGAGGTTTGGGAGCTATGCGGCCTCGTCCTGTCGATGAGGCCCTCTTTGTGGAACGTCTCCAGTTCATTGTAGTTACATTCGCCAATTCAGGGCTGCGGATCAACGCAAACCTCGCTAGGACTCGGCCCGCGATCGACGTATAATGGTTTGCCTGGATACTTTATGGAGAGTTACCGCGTGCAGATTATCAAGTACCCCCATCCCACCCTGCGACATAAGTCCAAGCCGCTAAAACGCGTGGACCGGGAGTTGAAGCAGATTGTCGCGAAAATGTTCGAGTTGATGTACGCCGATGACGGGATCGGGTTGGCGGCCAATCAAGTCGATCTGCCTTACCGGCTGTTCGTCATGAACGTCAAGGGCGACCCTGCTGAAGAGGGAGAGGCCCGCGCTTTTCTCAACCCGGTCATCACCCGCAAGTCCGGTTCCGCCGAGGCTCAAGAGGGTTGTCTCAGTCTTCCCGGTATCTGGGCTCCCGTGCGGCGCCCGGAGAAGATCGTCGTGACGGCATACGGCATGGACGGCAACGAGTTCTGTTTCGAGATGGACGGTCTGTACGCCCGGGCGGTTCAGCACGAGGTCGATCATCTCGACGGCGTCCTGTTCGTCGACCGCCTGAGCGAAGCCAACCAGTTGGCCGTTCGCGAAGACCTCGAGGCGCTCATCCGGCAGTTCGAGACGTCGCGGCGGCTAGGTGCCATCGGCACGGACGCTCAAATCACCACACGTCTCGAAGAACTGGAATTGGCGCGCACTTAGGCACTTACCTCATCAGCTCGTCAGCATAGCAGGGCGCCCGGACAAAGTAATATGCGTTTGGTCATGATGGGCACGGGGCCGTTTGCCGTGCCGACATTCCGTGGTCTCTTCGAGACGCACCACACCGTGGCGGCCCTGGTGACCGGGCCGATCAAGCGGCGAGGCAACCGTCCGATCGCCGTGAGCCCCATGCGAGACGTCGCACACGAGCACGGGGTTCCGATTCTCGATCCGGAGAGCGTCAACAGTCCGGATTCCCTGGCGGTGCTTTCCCAATTTGAGGCCGATCTCCATGTCGTTTGCGATTACGGCCACATCCTGTCGCCTCAATGCTTGGCAACGGCGCGGCTCGGCGGCATCAATTTGCATGCGTCGCTGCTTCCCCGATATCGCGGTGCGGCCCCGATAAACTGGGCGATTTACGACGGCGAGATAGAAACCGGGGTGAGCGTCATCCACATGACGCCGGTCATCGACGCAGGCCCCGTCATCGCCCAGGGACGCACACCGATCGACCCGGAAGAAACGGCCGAATCGCTGGAGGCCCGTCTGGCGGAGATCGGAAGCTGGCTGATTCGTCGAACCATCGATTCGCTCGAGTCGGGCAATCTGGAAGCGCTGCCCCAGGATCCCGCCTTGGCGTCGAGAGCCCCGCGACTGAAGAAGACCGACGGCGAAATCGACTGGAGCCGGCCTGCCGAAGCGATCCGGAACCAGATTCGCGCCTTCCAACCTTGGCCCAAGACGCACACCTTCTGGAATCGGCCCCAGGGAAAGCCGTTGCGGTTGATCGTCGGGCCCGTCAAGGTCCTTCCGAATCGGGGCGATTCGGCACCCTCGGGCACCGTGCTGGAGGCCTGTGAAGACCGCCTCATTGTTGCGGCGGGCGATGGATGCGCGGCGCTGACCACTCTCCAGCCGGCGGGGAAGCGGGAGATGGCCATCGCCGAGTTCCTGCTGGGCTATCGAGTCACCCCCGGAGACCGGTTTGGCCCGGAGTCACAAACCTCGTCAGACTAGCGTTTTACGGCATTCATACCGGTTGACCCCTGGGGCTCTGGGGTGCTACATTCCTGGAAATGTGATCGAGGAAGCGTCGAGTGACTTGACGCCTCAAACAACTTGCCCAACCACGATTGGAACGTATCTTGCCGAAGCGACGACGGAAAAGCAAATCACCCGTCTCAGGTGAACCCGCAGTTGAGATTACCTCTTCGTCCCCGCCCAGCGAACCTCCAACCGACACGAGCACTGCGAATTCGGCTCCGAAGAAGAAGGCCGCTCGACGACGTCGCAAGAAGAAGCCGGATGACGCGCAGGCCACTGCAGAGCAAAAGCCACCCGCCCCGAAGCCTCGGGTACCGACCACCGGTGATCGCAGGGTAAAGGAGCAACGTCCTCCACGAAAGCCTCAGGGCAGAAAGACCCTTGAACCGGAGGCGCCCGAGACACCGATTCCCATTCATGGCCGCCGGACAGGCCTTGGCGCCTCCGGGCAGCCGCGAAAAGGCCGATCGGCAGCCAGCCTTGCGCCGCCGGAACCGGCCGGACCGATCCGGCCCGGCAAACCCACATCCGCGAAACCGGCTCCAACCACCCGCATCGAATCTCGCCCTTCCAGCACCGCCCGGCCTCAACGCAGTCTTTCTTACGCACAGCTCTCAGATGACGACGACGACGTACCGCTAACCCCACCGTCGAGCGCGCAAAGGGAAGAGCCGGACAAGCACAAGCAGCCGGTCGCAAGGCCCGAACCGGCGGCGTCCAGGGCGGTCGCGAAAGATCCGGCACGTGCACCGCTCCCAGCCAAGTCGTCTCAAGATCGCAAAAGCGAGCCGGAAAAAGCCGATACCGTTGCCGAACCCCGGAAGAAGCGGCGCCGACGCAGACGCAAACCAGGTGGGGACCAACCTGCTGCACCGCCCGCTGAGACCGCCCCGGCCCAACCGGCCCCCGTCGCTGCCGAACCGACTCCGCAAGGCGCTCACGAGGTTCTCAAGCCGGAGAAGCGGCGAAGACGAGGTCGCAAACCGGATGCGGCCCAGCCTGTTGCGCCGCGAACCGCGCCCCCCGCGGCCGAAGTCGCGCCCGTCGCTGCCGAGCCGATTCCTGATGCCGTTAAGGCGCTTGCTGAGCCGGAGAAACGCCGGCAGAAGAAATCGCCCGAACGCGAGAAACGGCAACTGCCCCCCTTCGGCAACCTGGTTCTTTCCGACGACATGCTCGAAGCGCTCGACGAGGCTCGATACCAGGAGCCGACCCCGGTTCAGGCCGGGTTGATTCCCAAGGCGCTCGAAGGACGCGACCTGATGGGCCAGGCTCAAACCGGTACCGGCAAGACGGCCGCCTTCGGAATCCCCTTGCTGGAGAAATTCGGCAGCGGAGAAAAGCGGACCGATACGGCGGCCTTGATTCTGGTGCCGACCCGCGAATTGGCCGTTCAGGTTCGCGACGAGCTGACCAAGCTCACCGGGCGGCGCAAGGTAACCACCGTGGCCGTATATGGCGGCAAGCCGATCCGCGGGCAGATCGACCATCTCCGCCGCGGTGCGGAAATCGTGGTCGGCACTCCCGGTCGCGTCATCGATCTGATCGACCGGCGAGCGTTGAATCTGGGGTCGCTCGAATGTGTGGTTCTCGATGAGGCGGACCGCATGCTCGACATCGGTTTCCGCCCGGACATCGAGAAGATCCTCCGCCGCTGCCCCCAGTCGCGGCAAACGCTGCTGCTCAGCGCCACGATTCCGCCGCCCGTCAAGCGACTGGCCGAGCGCTATATGCACGACCCCGAGATGCTCGACTTCTCGCCCACGGACGTGGCCGTCGAAACGATCGAGCAGTTCTACTTCACGGTCGACCCGCGGCAGAAATTCGACTTGCTGATGAAGCTCATCGAGCGGGAGGATCCGAAGCAGGCGATCATTTTCTGCCGAACGAAAAAGGGCACCGATCGGGTAGGCACGCGTCTGGCGAGAAAGCTCAAGCAGACGGCCATGATCCACGGCGACTTGCAGCAGCGGCAGCGCGATCGGGTAATGGCCGATTTTCGTGCCGGCCTCGTCCGCTTCCTCGTGGCCACCGACGTGGTCGGCCGCGGAATCGACGTTTCCGGGATCTCGCACATCATCAATTTCGACATCCCCGAATTCTGCGACGACTACATCCACCGCGTGGGCCGCACCGGGCGAATGGGTCGCGAGGGCGTGGCCTACACGTTTGTCTCTCCCGAAGAAGGCAACGAGTTGACCCGGATCGAGATGCGGATCAACCGCTTGCTCATACGCGACGAGATGCCCGGCTTCCTCGCAGTTCCCAGACCGGAACCGACGCCGGAAGCCGAAACGCCGGAGGCCGAACCGGCCAAAGCGAAGCCGGTTTTCGGCCAGCGAACGCGGCGGATTCGCAGGGCGCTGTGATGTCCGCCCCTGCCTGCCCAGGCCTGTTCATCACGGGTACCGATACCGAAGTCGGCAAGACGTACGTGACGGCGTTGATTGCCAAGGCACTTTGTGCCACCGGCCGGCGAGTGGGGGTGTACAAACCTGCGGCGAGTGGCTGCCGGGAGGAAGGCGAGCGGCTGGTGGCGGGAGATGCCCTGGCACTCTGGCAAGCGGCAGGCCGGCCCGGCTCGCTCGAGGAGGTCTGCCCCCAGGTCTTTGCCGCCCCCATGGCGCCGCACCTCGCTGCCCGAGCGGAAGGCAAGGAGTTGGATGCCGAGTTGTTGCGCCGCGGCATCGACGTGTGGCTCGAGCGGTCCGAGATCGTGTTGGTCGAAGGCGCCGGCGGGCTGATGTCGCCCATGAGCGACGACCAGTACGTGGCCGATCTGGCCTACGACTTCGGTTTCCCCCTCCTTGTCGTCTCAGCCAATCGCCTGGGCACGATCAACCAGACGCTGCAAACGCTGATCACGGCCGCCAGTTTTCGCGACGGTCTCGACGTGGCGGGCATTATTCTGAACCACCCCGTTGCCTCAGCGGACGACGCGAGCTTGAAGAGCAATCGCAACGAGATAGCCGCTCGGGCCGTCGCCCCGATTCTTACAGAGATCCACTGGCAACAGAGCGAGTTGACGGATCCGGTCGACTGGATCGCTCTGGCAATTCGCCGCTCATAGCTCAAAGCTCAAACAGCCGGACAAGAAGAACGATCCACGAAAAGAACGCTCGGGAGCCGGATGTGTCTGCTTCCCCAACGGACGTCAACGCGATCATCGCTCGGTATCGCCGGCGAGCGGCCGATTTTGGCAGGCAGCAGGAGCATTTCGCCTGGCGTGCGAACCGCATCTCACACGCTCGCGTGGCTACGTTCCTGGTGGCCGGGATGTGTTTTCTGGCCGGCGGACTTGCCGAGTTTGGTAGCGTTGGCTGGGTCATCGCCGGCGTTGTCATGGCGGCCGTATTCGTTTCGCTGGTCTGGTGGTATGGCCGGGTGCTTGCCGAATCCGAGCGCCTTGGTCAATTGAAGGAGATCAACAACCGGGCAGTCGCCCGCGTTGAGCGGGCCTGGAAGCGTCTTCCCACCGGCCCCGCCGCAGCATTGTCCGATGAAGACGCCCTGGCTGGCGACCTGGATCTGTTCGGAGAAGCTTCGCTGTTTCACCTTGTCTCCATGGCCAACACGCCGATCGGCGTTAGAACGCTCCGAGATTGGTTCCTGCATCCGGCCGATCCCGCCGCGGTGGTTCAGCGCCAGCAGGCCGTGGCGGAGTTAGCCCCTTGGCTGGACATGCGTCAGGAACTCCACCGGCGCGGTCTGCGGTTGGCCGATCGCCAGGCCGATCCGGGCAGATTCCTTCAATGGGCGGTCGGCCAGCCGTGGCTGGCCCGGCGGCACTGGCTGAAATGGACCGCGTGGTGTCTCCCCGCCCTGATCGTCATCTCTGTCGGATTGGCGGCGATCGGGGCCGTGCCGGGGTCGACCTGGCTAATTCCCTTCACGCTCAACGTGGTGCTGGGCAGTGTCTACTGCCGGCAGATCCATGAGATCTTCGCCTTGATTTCGACCAGGCACGGTGAGATCGGCCAGTATGCCGACCTGTTTGAGCTGATCGACGCGACGTCCGTCACCTCCGCTCACCTGGAACAGCTTCAGCAACAAACCGTCGCCCACGACGCCGAGGCCTGCCGCGAGATTCGACGTCTCGGCCGGATCATGGATCTGGCCAATTTGCGGTTCTCGTCCATGGCCTACTTCCTCATCCAGTCGGTCACCGCGTGGGATTTCCACATCCTGGCCCTTCTGGAACGGTGGCAGCGGCGCAACGGCCCCCACGTGCGCACATGGTTCGACGCCTTGGGCCGGTGGGAGGCCCTGGCCTCCTTGGCCGGCCTGGCCCACGACAACCCGAGTTGGGTGTTTCCCGCGATTGAGAATCAGCCGCCGGGCGAACAGGCCCTGCGTGCTCGGTCGCTTGGGCATCCGCTGCTGGCGAACGACAGCCGCGTGGCAAACGACGTAACAATCGGCCCACCGGGCACGTTCCTGATGGTGACCGGCTCAAACATGTCGGGAAAGAGTACCCTGCTGCGGGCAATTGGCGCCAACGTTGTGCTGGCTCAGGCCGGTGCGCCCGTCTGTGCCGAGCAGCTTGTGTTGCCGCCGATCCTGCCGGCCACGAGCATGCGAATCCACGATTCGCTGGCCGACGGCGTCTCGTTCTACATGGCAGAGCTGCGCCGACTCAAGCAGATCGTCGACGCGGCACGCGAGCCGGCCGCCGACTCGAATCGAGTCCTGCTCTATCTGCTCGACGAGATCCTTCAAGGCACCAACACGGCCGAACGCCAGATCGCGGTCCGCCGGGTGTTGGCGCACCTGCTTGCCGAAGGGGCCATCGGCGCGATCTCCACACACGATCTTCAGTTGGCCGCCGACCCGGCGCTCTCGAAGGCCGGTGTGCCCGTGCATTTCCGCGAAACGATTCACAGCGAGGCGGGCCGGCAGGAAATGACCTTCGACTACCGATTGCGGGAAGGGCTGGCCACGACGTCGAACGCGCTGAAACTGTTGGAGATGGTGGGGCTGGGTGAGAAGTGATCGGTCATAGGCAGGCCACGACTTGGCCCCTTCTTCACCTGGCAGTGGCCGTTACCAGAAAAATGGGCAAGTGAACGACACGCCTGGAGTTGTCGCACTTGCTGTCGGCCGCGGCGATCGCATCGAGTTCCGCGGCCTCGTTCTCGGTGAGCGGCAGTCCGCGAAGCAGGTCGAACCGCAACGACGAAGGGGGGACCAGCCGATCGAGCAGGTCGACGCGGACCTCGAACCCATGAGGGGCAAGCATCCCGGGCAAGCGGCGTCCGATTCGCGGGTCGGCCCCTGCTCGCCACAAGGCCGCCTGCCATAGACGGGCCGTGGCGATTTCGTCGGGAAACTCGATCAGGCCGCCGTAGTCCGGCTCCAAGGCAACCAGCGTGCCGCCAGGGCCCAGCACGCGTCGGATTTCTCCGACGGCCTCATCGGCTTGGAACCAGAGCAGGGCGAACTGGCAAAACACGAGATCGAAACTGCCCGACCGGAACGGCAGGCGTGCGGCGTCGCAACAGACCGTCTGAAAGGGTCGAGGTTCAGACGTCCGACCGAAAAAAACCCGGCGGTCAGCGTCGGCGGCAACAACAACCGTTCCCGAGGATCGCCGAGCCAGCTCGGGCGTGACCGCTTGCCAGCCGCAACCCAGATCGAGCACGCTGCGGCAATGGGCGATCTGCACCCGGCGGAGAAGGCGAGCCCTTGCCGGCGCCAGCCAATCGGATTGTTCGATGAGTTGCCGGTGGGAGGGCAGGCCGTAGTTTTTCGAGTTCTCGGGCATCAGGGAACGCTGCTGTGCTGCTGTTGCTTCAAGGAACGACGAGTCTCGCCCGTTGCGACGAAACGGTGAACCGCGCAATCGTGCCGCTGTTGAACTCCACGAAGTCGGCTTCAATTCCGTCGGAGAAGATCACGCCGCCGGTCGGCATCTGCGAACCAACAGTCAGTTCGTCCCCTTCATCAAGCAAGCCCGCTGTCAGTTCCGCACTGGAGTGACGGCTGCGAAACGGTTCGCGCACGGCCCAGACCAGTCGCCGATCATCCCAATCCAGTTGCAGCCGGGGAATCTTCGGCCCCCCGAAGAACCGGCTGAACCCCTCGGTCATGTTGAACAGCGACGACAGCCAGCCGGTCGAACCGGCACCGGTTGACACGAGCACACCGCTGGACGACTGCGGCTCTCTGTGTGCGTCGGTTTCCAGCGTATAACGGGCCGAGACGTGGCTCCTGCAGCCGAGAAAGAAATCATTGAAGGCCAGCATTCGCTGCCCGTCGTTGGTATTCACCTCGGCGAGCGTAACCTCCCGCACCTGGGCCTTTCCATCAATGGCTCGCTGCAGCGCCGAGCGGGCCAGGGCGACATCGAACGGGAGAAGCACGCCGTCGTTGTTTGCGGGATCGGGATTGACGCCGATGATCGGCAGGTCGTTCACGTACTTGGCCGTGTTGGCAACGAGCCCGTCTTGGCCGATGACCACCACGGCGAGACAACGCCAGAACTCGAAGTTGGGCACGAGATTGCGATCGACGGTACGAATCGGAAAGCCGAGGTCGATCTCTCGCATCAACTCGGCAAGCGCCTCCTGGTAGGTGCGGTCTTCCTGGATATACAATTCGTGGTCCGCCAACGCGTCGGCCGCTTGCTCCAGGTCGGCCTCCTCGGCTGCAGTTATCGTCTTGCCGGCCTTTGCGCGGCGTTTGCGGCGGAGTTCGACTTCATGGCCGGCGGCCTGGTGGAGCCGGAATGCCGCCGCCTTGGCCGTGGCCCAGCGCGCCTTCAGCCCGGCCAGCCGGGTCGGCTGGGTGACGACGGCAATGATCGGAGTGAATCCCATGAATCGCCTCAGTCCTTGCCGCGCTGACGTTGATTCGCTTCGTGCCGTTTGCCGAGCAGCGTTTCCAGCAACTCGGGCGAGATGTTGAGGTTGCCGATCTTGCCGGCCTGATCGGCCAGGTCACGGAAGGCCATGGCGATGAGTTGGCGGGAATCGAGACCTTGTGATTGGGCGGCCATCAGGGTCCGCCAGTCAACATCCTTGATCGGTTCCAACATGGCACGCAACGCATCGGCTTGGGCCTGCGACTGCTTGCGCTGGTTCTCAACGCTCACCTCGACAAGTTCCGCCTTCTGCTGCTCCAACGCGATGTCTGCCTGCAAGGCCGTCTCTCGGACCTGGCGGCGCTTCTGCTCGACGGCGATCTCCGTATTCAGTTCGTTCTCCTTGATCTGCCGCTCCAATTCGACCGCTGTGTTTCGCCGCGCATAGATCGCCTCGTCCGCCTCCTGCAGAAGCTTCTCGCGGGCATTGGCCTGAAGCGCCTTGGCCATCTCGGGGGTGGACTTGATCGAGAGAATGGAGAGCCCTTGGATCTCGATGCCCAATCCGGACACCGACTCCGAACCCTTGAGGCCCTCCACGATCTGTTCCACCAGGGCATCGCTGCTCACCAACAATTGGCGCAGCGAGTGGGCCTGGGTGAACGCTCGGGCGAGGATTTGTGTGGCGTGAATGAGGCGATCGTTCAGCTTCATGGGATCGTCGCTGCGGTAGCGTCCCACGTGGTCGAGGCTGAAGTCAAGCAGAGCGGCCAACACCTCCGGTTTCGCAACACGATACGTCAGTTCCCCTTGGATGGTGGCGTCCTGGAAATCGGCCGTCACCTCGTTGAATACGAAGGGCACGTCGGTACTGGCCCGGGAGATCTGCACGATCACCGAAGAGGGCGCAAAGTAGAAGAACGACAGACCGTCGCCGGCCCGCACCACCTTGCCCTCCTTGTACTGCATGACATGGGTCGTGGGTGGAACCTTGAGATATCGAAAGCCGAGCATGGTGTGCATCCCCCGTGGTCTATTCTGGCCCGTGTCGAAGGTGACAACGGATGTCATTATGGTTCAGATTCTCTGACAAACAAGTTCACCTCCCCCCAACATAGGTGACGCCGTTGAGTTTGGGTTGGTTCGGGCGAACCGACACCTGTTTGCCCCCCAATGGCCAATAGGCGAAGAGGAGTATTAATGTCAACCAAGGCGGATTCCGGCGACTTGGCTTGTGAGAGTGTTTCGATCCGTCGAGGGTGGTCAATCGGCTCTACCCGGCGCTGCAATCATGTTCCAGCGCGCGAATCGGGATGCAACGACTTGGGCGTCAGCCGAGGATACCTCCTCATCGCCCGCGGCACTTCTTGCGCGACGGCAAGAGCAACTCGGGGTGGTATTGCCTGAAGGCCCTCAACCACTTGCGGTCCTTATACAGTTTTCGGTCGAGCCAGGGGCGAAGACGTTCGGCCTCGTGTTTCAGTTCCTCGTCGTCGTCAAAGAGCGTGAAGGGATGCCAGTCGATGCGGTTGATTCCGTAACGGTCAGCCTTGATCGTCGCTTGATGGGTCACGGACTGGCCGATTGGCGTCTCATTGATCTGCAGGTTGAACTTCCAATCCGTCGTCATGTAAAACGCAATGATTCCCGGCTCGGGGATGCGGAGCCCGGCCGCTTCGTCGGGCGGGGGCACGATTCGTTCGAGTTGGAGCCCATGCCAATGGAGGAGTGAGGCGAACCATCGCATCCGATGGATCGGCTTCGCATTGAAGATCCGGCGCTGTTCAGCGGTCAGCGACATGGTTTGCTTGCCTCACTCCTTCGCTCGCCGAAGCCGGGCGTCGACGAAGGACTTGACGCCGAGGACCAGAAGGATTCCGCAAAGGACGATCATGAGGACGAGCGACACTCCGGCGGCCGAGAACTTGAATCCGGCCGAGGCGATACGGCCGATGGGGGCCAGCAAGGCAAGGAGGGCCAGGGCGACGGCGGCGTGCATGGCGTGTTTGCGGAGGGATTCTTTCAGGGCGACACTACCCAAGACGGCAATCGGCAGGCCGAAGAAGGCCGGGATCAACGCCGTCATGCTCTTGGTTTCGGTCCCCAGGTAGAACCCGACGCCCTGGAGGATCAACAGGACACCTACGGCAACGGTCGTTTTGGGGAGGTTCATCGGCGGCCCTCTGTTCATTGGAGTTGCAAGGTTGGATGGAATTGTATTCCGCCGCGCTGGCGGGTGACAATGGACATGCCCGTTTCTTCGGGAAGCCGGGGCAACAGAGAAAACGGCATCCTGGACGGCACAATCTCCCTCTTCATGGCTTCAAGTTGCGGGGGGGTTGTCGATACCGAGACGGCCGTGTGGTACCTTCGGGGTTGTGGAGCATACGTCCAGGAGATCTGACAATGGCCGGATTACAGAGACTTCTCTGCTCGATGGCTCTTCTGTGGTTGGCGCAGAGCGCCTCTGGGGCCACGGTCGGCGAAAGCGCTCGCGAGATACCCGTGGCCGGCGAAGTGGACGTAGTCGTGGTCGGGGGCACGGTGGGCGCCGTGGCCGCGGCCGTGGAAGCGGCCGAGAACGATGCCAAGGTACTGTTAATCGCGCCGCGAAACTATCTGGGCGAGGACCTCTGCGCCACGCTGCGGCTCTGGCTGGAAGAGCATGAGACGGCCGACGGCAAGCTGGCGAAGGCCATCTTCGGCGATCGGCGGACGCCGCCGCCGCTCAAGGTCAAGCAGGTTCTCGAACGGGCCTTGCTCGACGCCGGCGTGGACTTTCTGCTGGGGTGCTACCCGACGGACATGCTCGTTGACGGTGACGGCCGGCCGGCCGGGATCGTCATGGCCAACCGGGCGGGCCGGCAGGCGATTGTCGCCAAGGTGATCATCGATGCGACTCATTCGGCAACGGTCGCCTCGATGGCAGAAAGCCGGGAGACGCGGCGCGAAGGTGGGCTTTCCAAGGTACGGCGTGTTGTCTTGGGCGGCAAAGCAACGCCGCCGATCGAGCCGGTGCGGAGCATTCCATCGGGCATTCAATACAACGGGGCTGAATTGCTCTACCACGATTACGCGCTCGAACTGGATTTGGGACAAGGCGATTTCCCTGCGATCGCGGAGGCGGAACAGAAGATACGCGACCTGACTTATCGCGACGGGCAGCTCCGCGCGGCCGAACGATTCGCGTTTGCCCCTACGCTCGTGTTGGCTGTTCATGATCGAATCAACTCTCCGGATTCGTCACAGCCAAAGCAGTCCCGAACTGTGGATCGTGTTCACATCCTCGGGCCCGCTGCAAGTGAGCTGGCGGGGTTGTTCGGCGTGTTTGGACACCCGACACTCTATGAGGCGGAGGGGACACTCGTCGGCGAAGCCGCTGCATTCGAGCGTCCGACGCTTCATGAGTTGCGAGGGAAGCACGTCGGCCGCGTTGCTGCGGACGGGATTTCAGAGATTGCCCCGCCAACCGCTGTCACGGTCCGCCGCCGTTTCGATCGTCCAGCCGGTACCGGCGACGTTCGCGAGGTGCTCCGCGGTTTGCGATCGACCGGAACTGCCGAGAAGACGGTACCCTCTCCTGACCTGGGCGTGCCGGTGCTGGCCGAAGTCGACGTCGTCGTCGTCGGCGGCGGGACCTCCGGTGCCTGTGCGGCAATCGGCGCCGCCCGACAAGGGGCAAAGGTGCTTGTGGTTGAATTCCAGGAGGGGCTTGGCGGCGTGGGAACCGTGGGCCTGATCGGCAAGCCCTACCACGGCGAAGACCGCGGGTTCACCAAGGAGGTCCCCTTTCCGAGTGCAGAGCACAACGTCGAATACAAGATGGAGTGGTTCCGCCGCGAAATCATCAAGGCAGGCGGGCAGGTGTGGTTCGGCGTGCTGGGATGCGGGGCTTTCGTGGACGGCAACCGCGTGCGGGGGGCCGTGGTCGCTACGCCGCAGGGACGAGGCGTGATCCTGGCCCAAGTGGTGATCGACGCTACCGGCAACGGCGACGTGGCCGTAGCGGCCGGAGCCGAGTCGATGTACGGTGCGGGCGCCGCCGACGTTGCCTTGCAGGGGACGGGACTGCCGCGGCGACTGTTGGGAAAAGACTACGTCAACACCGACTACCTGCTCGTCGACGAGGCAGACGCGGTTGACACGTGGCGAGCGCTGGTCGGCTCCCGGCTGGCCGTCGAAGACGATCCCTACGACATGGGGACCTTCATCCAGACGCGGGAGCGGCGCCGGGTGGTGGGCGAGCATGTGCTTGCCTACCTCGACCAGATCGCCGGCCGAACCTACGACGATTCGATCGTTCTCTCGGGCAGCGACTACGATTCGCACGGGTATCCGAGCGAGCGGTACTTCGCACTCATCCCCCACACCGAAAAGACGCTCAAGGCAAATCATCCCGCGCCCGGCGGCACGTGCTTCACACCCTATCGCTGCCTGCTGCCGCGTGGTCTCGACGGCATCCTGGTGATCGGCCTGGCGATCAGCATGGACCGCGACGCCTCGGCCATGGTCCGCATGCAGAAGGACATGCACAATCAGGGCTACGCCGCCGGCGTGGCGGCCGCGACGGCGGTCCAGTCGCGGTGCACGCCGCGGCAGATCGACGTGAAAGCCGTGCAGAAGCACCTGGTCGAGATCGGCAATCTGCCCGAACAGGTGCTGACCGACAAGGACTCCTTTCCGCTCTCCCAGGAACAGATCGACGCGGCGGTTGCCGACGTGGTCGATGAGCGGAAACCACGCACGGTCCGATGCCGTGCACTGGCCGTCATTTTCACGCACTCCGATCTGGCCGTGCCCACGCTCAAGCGAGCGTTTCAAAGCTCGCAGGGAGAGGCTCAACTCAACTACGCGAAGATCCTCGGGTTTCTCGGCCAATCGGACGGCATCCAGTTGCTGATCGAGACGCTGAAGGCAATCGACACCTGGGATGCCAAAGTCTTTCAGGGGAACATGGCCGAGTACGCGCATTTGCCGACACCCGTCGACGCGTTGATTCTGGCGCTCGGCTACGCCGGCGATCACCGGGCGGTGCCGGCAATCCTCGAGAAGCTTGAAATGCTCGATGCAGAGGTCACCCTCTCGCACCACCGATCCGTCGCCTTGGCGCTTGAGGCTCTTGGGGATCCTGCGGCTGCCGAACCGCTGGCACGGCTGTTGAAGAAGCCCGGCATGAGCGGCCACGAGATGAGCAAACTGGAACCGCTCTACGATCAGCAGCGCGAGAAGCGCCGGCGGGAAGGCCCGTTGCGTGAGATCGTGCTGGCCCGGGCGCTGTATCGCTGCGGCGATCATGAGGGGAAAGGAGGGCGAATTCTTCGCCAGTATCAGAGCGATCTGCGGGGCCTCTTCGCCCGTCACGCGACGGATGTGTTGGTAGTGGAGTAACAGTACTCGTCGGTGCGGCAGCATGCCGCAGTCACCCGGCAGGGTGGCTAACAGAGGGATGCTCATCTGCAAACACGAATCGGCACCCAAACCACCCTCCTGAAAACAACCTGTTCCCGCCGCACGTTTTACCCGAGATGCAGGGAACCGAACAGGTTCTGGTTTCTTGCAATCGCCCCCGCTCCAGAGGTAATGAACCGGCCAATATCTCCATTTCCCCAAGGTTGTTGCCAATACGATCTGAAGTAGTTATTCTGGCGTCTTGAACCGAGCAAGGTCGTGGCAATGGTGACAAGCCAGCGCAATCCGGGTAGTCTTGCGGTTTGGGACCGGTGGGGTCATCGGTTGTCTATCTCATGGCTGTCTCATCGTGGGAGATAAGTTATGTCGATTTGGGGGACGCTTTACCGCGCGCTGTTGGGAATCGCTGAACCAAGGCCGATCACAAGGGCCAACGGCTTTCAACGTCCGTTGACCAGGCGTATCGCATTGGAACCGCTGGAAGACCGCCGGCTGCTGGCGGTCGCGGAGTTGTTGGGAACGGAATTGCTGGGAGATGGTGACGTTGGCGAGATTCGCGGCACGAAATGGAACGACCTGGACGGAGACGGAGTCTGGGACCAGCCCCAGGAGTCGGGACTGGAAGGTTGGACGATCTACCTCGACGAGAACGGAAACGGCCAGTGGGACGGCGTTGGCGTGGAGGATTACTATGACGTCACCGACGACGACGGCAGTTACGTGATCGCTGGCGTCCCGCCGGGCAACTACACCGTGGCCGAAGTCAATCAGACGGAGTGGAAAGCGACCAATCCTGGCAACGGGACGCTGCAGTTTGCCGGATATCGGTATGACGATGAGGGAGGTCTTGGCGGTTTCTCCGGTCCTGCATCCGTGGCCGCCAGTCCGCTCGGCACCCACGTGTATGTGGCAGGACTGGACGACGACGCCGTGGCAGTGTTCAGTCGAAACGCGAGCACCGGTGTCCTGACCTTTGTGGAGTTTCAGAAAGACGGTATTGCTGGTGTCGACGGCCTCGATAATGCCGCGAGCGTGGCAGTCAGCCCTGACGGCGAGTCGGTTTATGTTGCAGGCTCTCAGGACAACGCAGTGGCAGTTTTCCACCGAGACCCATCTACGGGCGAATTGACCTTCGTAGAATGCGAGAAAGACGGTGCGAATGGCGTGGATGGGCTCAATCGGCTCCGCGACGTGACCGTGAGTCCAGACGGAAAGCATGTCTACGTTGCGGGGGGGCAGGATCATGCATTGGCCGTGTTCGCTCGGGATCCGGCGACCGGTGCACTGACGTTCGTCGAGTGCCAGAAGGACGGTGTCGGCGGCGTGGACGGATTGAGTGGCGCTGTTTCCGTGACGGTGAGCCCCGATGGCGCGTATGTCTACGTTGCCGCAGATGGCGACAGCGCGTTGTCCGTGTTTGCGCGAGACGCGGGGACAGGCCGGGTGACTTTTGTCGAGGTTCACACGGACGGCGCCAGTGGAGTCGACGGACTCAACCGCCCGTTCAGTGTCACCGCGAGCCCGGGAGGAGAGCACGTCTACGTCGCGGCGATCGGCGATCACTCCGTGGCTGTATTCGCACGCAACACGTCGGGTGAATTGACGTTTGTGGAAGTGATCAAGGATGGCATCGGAGCTGTTGACGGGCTTGCGTCGGCATACGATGTGGTCGTGAGCCCGGACGGTGGACATGTTTACGTCGCGGGGGCGCTGGACGACGCGGTGGCTGTGTTCAGCCGGGATGGTGCGACCGGTAGACTGACGTTCGTTGAGATCCAGAAGAACGGTGTGGGGAGCGTCGCCGGACTTGACTATCCCGCCGCGGTCATGGTCAGTCCGGACAGTGAACACGTCTATGCGGGTGGACTGTTCAGCGACTCGGTGGCCGTTTTTGCCCGGGACGAGGCAAGCGGCCAACTGAGCTTCGTGGGAGCTGTCGAGGAAGTGGGCGGGGGAGTTGACGGAATCTCCGAGCCGCGAAGTACGGTCGTCAGCCCCGACGGCGCCCACGTTTACGTTGCCGGATACGGAGAGGGTGCCGTGGCCGTTTTCCGTCGGAATGCAGTCACGGGCGAGCTGACCTTCGTCGGCTGCGAGAAGGACGGTGCGGATGGAGTCGACGGGCTCGATGGCGTCTACCATCTGGCAATGAGTCCCGATGGCAGCCACGTTTACGCGGCAGGATCGGCGGACCATGCCGTGGCCGCATTCAGCCGGAATGCGACGACCGGCGAGCTGACTTTTGTCGAACGAGTAAAGGACGGCGTGGGAGGTGTGGATGGAATTCTGTTTCCTACCAGTGTCACGGTGAGTCCCGACGGCATGCATGTCTACGTCACCGGCGGAGCCGACGATGCCGTGGCGGCTTTCCTCCGAAATGCGACTACCGGACAATTGACTTTCATCGAATGCGAGAAAGACGGCGTCAACGGCGTCGACGGGCTATCGTCTGCATCGAACGTGACTGTAAGCCCCGACGGTGGGCACGTCTATGTGACGGGGCAGATGGATGACGCGGTGGCCGTGTTCAGCCGAAATGCGACTACCGGCCAGTTGACGTTTATGGCCGTTCAGAAAAATGGTGTGGGTGGGGTAGACGGGCTTGACGGCGCGTTCCGTGTGACGTTGAGTCCCGACGGCGGATACGTCTATGTCACGGGGCAGATCGACGATGCCGTGGCCATGTTCACCCGCAACGCGACGACAGGAGAGCTTACCTACCTGGGCCTCGTCAAGGACGGCCAGTCCGGAGTCGAGGGGTTGAATGGCGCCGCCGACGTGATCGTCTCGCCCGACGGGGCCCAGGTCTATGTCGCCGGCCTCTACGATAATGCCGTGGCCACATTTTCCCGCGACTCTCTTAATGGGAAACTGACCTTTGTGGAGGTCCAACGGAACGGTGCTGCAGGAGTCGACGGAATCGATGGAGCATACGGCCTGGCGATGAGCCCGGACGGAAACCACCTCTACGTGGCGAGTTTTTACGACAATGCCGTGGCGGCATTCCGGCGGCAGGAGGCCGACCGGCAGTTTGTGTTCGTCGATGATGGGGCAATTCTTACGAATATCGATTTCGGCAGTCAGGACATCGTGGCTCCCACCGCGGATATCATCGACGTCGCTCCCGACCCGCGTGTCGACTCGGTCGACCAGGTGACGATCGTATTCAGCGAGCCGGTTGTCAACGTGGATTACACCGACTTCTCACTGAGCCGAAGCGGCACCGTGATTGCGCTGACTGCCGCCAACAATCCGGTTACGACCGATGGAGGCGTGACCTGGGTGATGCCCGCATTGAGCGACTTGACCGACCTGCCAGGTCTCTATGTGTTGGGGCTTCGTTCGGTCAATCTGGATGTCGAGGACCTTTCAGGAAATCCGCTCGCCGTTCCTGCCGTTGAGAATTGGGAATTCAGCGTTCCGTCGAGACTGTATGTCGATCTGGATGCTGCGGCAGGCGGCAACGGCTACTCCTGGGCCACCGCCTGCAACGATCTCAATCTGGCCGTCGATGCGGCCGCGGACCTGCTCGATCTGGGCGTTCCGGGCCTCGAACAGGTCGAGATCTGGATCGCCGAGGGAACCTACTTGCCGACACGATGTCAGGCTTCAACGGATCCACGGTCCGCGACCTTCACCATGCACACCGATACGACGCTCGTAGGGGGATTTGCGGGCACGGAAACAGCGGCCGACCAGCGTTTGCGCGACAGCGTCGGCCTCCTCATCCACGAAACCGTTCTCAGCGGCGACCTGGGAGTTGCCGGTGACCTGACGGATAACGCCTACACGGTCGTTTATGCCCATTCCCAGGTAGACCTTGTTCTCGACGGATTGACGATCACCGGAGGTTACGCGAACGGCACCGGGCCAACCCAGTACGATACCGGCGGCGGGTTGTTCGTCTACGGCGGCTCGGCAATCATGAACGATGTCACCTTTGTCGACAACTCCTGCATCGACTATGGTGGGGCCTTACGGGTGTCAAACGCATCGGTCGCGGTCCAGGGATCCCGTTTCTACAACAATCGCGCCTTCCTCCAGGGCACGTCTCAACCGCGAGGGGGCGCGATCAACGCCTACAGCGCGACCATGGAGATTTCCAACTCGATCTTCGAAAGCAACTCGGCCTACCAGCGGAGCGGTGCCGTCGAACTGTCCAATTCGCCTGCAACCATCGAAGACAGCATCTTTCGCGGGAACGTGTCGGGCAATTCTGGCGCTGGGGCCGTGTGCACCATGGGAAGCCCCGTAACCTTCGACCGCTCCGTGTTTGTCGGAAATGCGACAAGCGGCGACGGAGGCGCGGCCCATGTCTTGAATGCGGGAACATTCAATGATTGTACCTTCTTCGATAACTCGGCAACGGCCGGCGGGGCCCTTTCCAGTCTCGGTTCCTACGACGTAAGCGTCAACCAGTCCGTGTTCATCGGTAATCATGCATCCGACAGCGGAGGTGCGATTCGCAGCTACAGCAGTGTGATCCGCTTTTCGACGATCACGCACAATCATGCCAGGGGCGGAGGTGGTGTCCGAAGCGATAACTCCGTTTCACTGGTGAACACGATCGTTGCCGGTAACACGGCTTACACGGCCACTTGGGGTACGGATGTCAACGGCTACATGTCGGCCGCGCACTCGCTGGTGGGCGACTCGAGCGCCTGGTACAACGCCGCAGACTATGTCGGCCTCTACGGCAACGTTGTGGGAACCGCCGCCGCTCCGCTCGATCCCATGTTCGTTCGTGCTCCGTCAGATGGCGGCGACGGTTGGGGCGACGATCTGGCCACGCCGGGCATCGACGAATCGGCCAACGACGACTTGGGAGAGTTGCACCCCCAAGTCGGCAGTCCGACCGTCAATGCAGGGCAGGCTACCACCTCGCCGCCGGCCGCCGACTTCGACGGTCATCCGAGGGTTGTCCATGGGGTAATCGACATGGGCGCCTATGAATACCAGAACCTCGCCCCCCTGGCCGACGCCAGCGGCCCCTACGGCGTCGCAAGCGAGGGCATTGTGACCTTGAACGCGGCAGCGTCCTCCGATCCCGACGCCCCTCACGATTGGATCGCCTCCTATGCTTGGGACTTCGACGGCGACGGCATCTTCGACGACGCAGCCGGCGTCGCCCCCCTCTTCTCCGCCGCCGGCCTGGCCGGGCCAACCTCCGTTTCGGTGGCCGTCCGAGTGACCGATAGCGAGGGAGCGACACACGTTGACTCGGCGACCGTTTATGTCTTCAGTGCGCCGGTCCACCTGGAAGGAACGGCAGGCCGCAACACGATCACCGTCACGCCCGGTTCCGCCGTCGCCAACATCGACCATGTCGTCGACATCAACGGAACGCTCTACACCTATTCCGCCTTGGCGGTCGGCGAAATCCACATTGACGGGCTTGGCGGCACGGACAAGATCATCATCCGCGGCACGGACCAGGACGAAACGGCCGCACTCCAACCCGGCTCGGTCGACGTCGCCGGCCAAACCTACCGGATCCACGCCGCCAACGTGGAAACGATCACCGTCGACGGCGCCGTGGGCAACGACACCGTCACCATGACCGGCTCGGGCGGCTCCAATCGGCTCTATAGCTACACCGGTTACAGCACGCTGACCGACTCGACGCGCCTCTTCCAGCATCGCGTTGAGAACTTCGAGACTGTGACCGTCAACGTGTCGAGTGACGGGCCGAACAGCGCTTACCTCTACGACAGTTCCGAAAGCGACGTACTTGCGGTGGAACCCGCCTTTGCGGAATTGAAGCGGGCCGACGACTCAACCGTGCGGACGGCCTCGGGCTTTCAACGGGTGTATGCCTATGCAACCGAGGGGGCGGCCGACACGGCCACATTGACCGGGATGCCCGATACGGCGAATCGCTTCTACGGCTACGCCGACTACAGCCTCTTCACCGAGAGCAGACGCTCGTTCTACTTCTACGTCCGTGGGTTCGACACGGTTACGGCGATCTCTCCAGGCACAGGGACTGCCTACGGCTACCTCTACGACAGCCCGGGAACCGATGCGTTCACCGCATCGACCACTTCGGCCACGATGAACCGGCAGGATCCATGGTCCGACACGATCGCCAGCGGGTTTACGAGGATCTATGCCTACTCGACCAGAGGCGGGGCGGATACGGCGGAGTTGACCGGGTCGGCTGCGGGCGGAAACACCTATCGCGGCTACCCGGCCTACAGCACGCTGTACGACGCTTCCCAATCCTTCTACCACTATGTTCGCGGCTTCCGTTCGGTGACGGCAATCGGTTCCGCAAGCGATGCGGCCGGGGATCGAGCCTACCTCTACGATTCGGTGGTTGCCGACACGTTCCGCGGCGAAGGCGTCAGTGCCCTTCTGGAAGACACGGCCCAGCAAACCTACCGCATGGAGGCCCTCTATTTCGATCGTGTCTACGCCCGGTCGTCGGACGATGCGGAAACGGAAGACACGGTCGAAATCATCGGCAGACTGGCCTATAACCTGATCCGGTGGGGAACCTGGTAGGAGGCCCCAAAAAAGTGACAGCCACCAAATCTGGACATTCTGGAGAAGCCTGGAAGCAGGAGTTGCGATAGTGCACCGCCCATCTGGCGCAAGTACCCCATATTTGGTGGCTGTCACCTTTGTCTGCCCGGGTGACAACGCTCTTCCGGCCTGAGGATCTGCTGCAGGGCGTCTGTGTCAACTTCGCTAACGGGCACACCTTCTTCGGCCGCCATGGCGGCGGCCAGGCCGGCCGCGTGGCCGATTTGGATGATCGTGCGGGAGAGACGGCAACTCGAAGCGGCAATGTGGCTGAAGCCCGCGCCACGGCAAGCGACCAGAACGTTTTCCGAGCCCTTCGGTATCAAGCACCGGTAAGGGATGCCGTAGGGACTGTTCAAATGGCCGCTGACTCGCTTGCTGCCCGCACCGTGCACGTCCATGGAATGGTCGGCCACCGCGATGATATCGGGGTGGGCCTGGCCGCTCAGCCCCGCTTCGAGATCCTGCTGCCGGAGAACATATTCGGTCACCACCCGGTAGCTCTCGCGGACACCCAACGCCGGTGCGAAACTGTGGAACTCGTAACCGGCAAAGGTCGGGATCTGCTGTAGCCAGCACCACTGGGCCTGAACGATTCTCTTCGCCCGGGCCATGCACTCCTCGTAACCCAGGTCGATCAGATCGCGACCGGGGATCGTGGCTAGCGGATTGACGATGATGTCGCCGTCGGGCAATCCGTTGCAGTGGGCTGAGCGGGGCCACTTCTCCACCGGTGGATCGGGAGGAACCGCCCGCCGCGGATTCTCGCGAGGAGTGATCCGATAGCAAAGACTGATCGCGTTGGGTACCGTGTCCGGTTCCTCCGGAGCCAACCGCTCACTGAAGCGGCTCCTGGGGTCGGGGCCGAGCATGGTCTCGAAGCCGGCGGCCCGGCAAAGCTGCACTCCACCGGTTGCGTCGATGAATACCTTGGCCTTTATGCGGATCGATTGGCCGCCGTTGGGTTCCACGATGACGGCCTGGAGACGCTTGCCCGAGAGTTCGACTTTCCGTGAAGGTCGTATTCCGCATGATGCGGCAGTTGCCCGTCTCTTCGAGCAGGTCGACGACGACACGATGGAACGCCTCGGGCTCGAAACTCACGCCGCGCTGTTCCGCTCGGGGCAGGTCACAATGCGATAGGGTTTCTTCGTAGGTCAGCCCCGGCGTGGTCAGCCAAAGCCCGAAGGAACCGTTCTTACGATCGTCGTTGTGGTCGCGGGTGATGCCCACAGCGTCGGGGAGCTTGGACAGGCGATCGTAGATTTCGCGGGCGAAATCGTCGCCGGGCCCCGGCCCCCAATGGCAGACGTAGGCCGACGTGCAGGTTCCTCCGAGAAGGTCCTTCTTCTCAACCAGGATGCACTTCACCCCGGAGCGGGCGGCCGCAAGGGCGGCTGCAACGCCACCACTGCCGCCGCCGACGACGCAGACGTCGGTTTCCAGGACTTCGACCGGCTCGCCCAGTGCGGAAGACGATACCGCCAACAAACAAAACAGGAAGGGGACTATATGGCGACCCATCGTCGATGCTCCTCAGCCGGTGTTCGATCGGAGGACTTTCCGTTTCGCCAAGTGTACCAGGCCGCGGGGCCGGCTGCGAACCTGCGTTCCCCGGCTCCGCAAAATCTCGTCGTGGCCCTATAATAGGGAGACAACAACCCCCGTAGGTCCCGGGCGCCGCACGGGACCATGCAGGGAGACTCGCTTGGCCGCAATCATCGACCCGTGTCCGACTCCAGCCCGAACCAACCCGAAGAGTTACCCGACGACAACTCGGCGGCGGCCGAGAAGGTCCGCTCGTTTCCCCATGCGCCCGGCGTCTACTTGATGAAGGACGAGGCGGGGCGGGTCATCTACGTGGGGAAGGCCAAGGATCTGCGCAACCGGGCGGGAAGCTACTTCCTCAAAGCGGCGGCCGAGGAGCAGCGAACGGCCCGGCTCGTGCAGGAGATTCGCGATATCGACTACCTGGAGGCCGACAGCGAGGTCGACGCCCTGCTCATGGAAGCCCGGCTGATCAAAGACATTCAGCCGAAATACAACAAGGACCTGAAAGACGGCAAGAGCTTCCCCTACTTGGAGATCACCACGCGCGACGAGTTTCCACGAGTGGAGATCACGCGAACCCCGCGCGAGCGAGGGACGAAGCTGTACGGGCCGTTTGCCAACGTCTCGGGGTTGCGGGGCGCCCTGCAAGTGTTGCAGAAGATCTTCCGGTTCCGCACTTGCGCGCTCGACATACGCGAAGAGGACGAGCGTTGGCGTTGGTTTCGCCCGTGCCTGTTGGCTTCGATCCAACAATGCACGGCCCCCTGCAATCTGCGGATCTCCAAGGAGGCCTATCGCCGGGATATTCGGCGGCTGCAGCGGGTGCTGGAAGGGAACAAGACGGCCCTGATCAAGGACCTCTATCACGAGATGGCTGGTGCGGCCGAGAACCGCGACTATGAGGAGGCCGCCCGGCTGCGCGACGAGATCCGCATGCTGGAAACGCTCGACCAGCGGGGGGAACTCGACACGCACGTGCAGCCCGAAGTGTTTCACGTCGATCCGAAGAAGGGATTGGTGGGCCTGCGCAAGGTGCTCAAACTCGCGGAGACGCCGCGGACGATCGAAGGCATCGATATCGCTCATATCCAGGGCGCGGACACGGTGGCCAGCCTCGTGCAGTTTCTCGACGGGCTGCCCTTCAAGCCGGGTTACAAGCGTTACCGGATCCGCAACGTGGAAGGTGTCGACGATTTCGGCAGCATCCGCGAGGTGGTGGCTCGGCGTTTCCAGCGGCTCCAGGATGAAGAGGGCGTCTTTCCCGACATCCTGCTGATCGACGGCGGCAAGGGGCAACTGAACTCGGCGCTCAGCGTATTCTCGGCCCTGGAGATCACCCCGCCGACGGTGATCTCGCTGGCCAAGCGGGAGGAGGAAGTCTTTGTGATGGGCGCCGAAGAGCCCCTACGGCTGAGCCGTCACAGCTATGCCCTGCGGCTGCTCCAATACGTTCGCGACGAGGCCCACCGTTTCGCCCAGCACTACCACCACATCCTGCGGCGGAAGTCAACGTTGGGGGAGTGAGGGAGTGGGAGGAGTCTCAAGAACCACCGCTCGCGACTGGTTGTCCGCACTTTGCTTCGTGATGCGGCAAAACACATGTTAAATTCACCCCTAAATAATCATTTCTGTGATTCTTCTGCAGAATTCGCGCGTGAGTCTATTCCACCTCCAAGACCTTCTTGGCCTTCTTGACGTCGTCGGCGGCGATGGCCACTTCGAGCAGGTCGTCGGCAAAACCAACGATGTAGATCGCGTCGAGATTCAAACCGGCCTCGGCGAGTTTGCCGAGCACGCTGGTCAATTCGCCGGCCCGATTCTCCAGCAGGATGGTCACCAGTTCCTTCTCCTCGAAGCGAACGCTCGCCGATCGGAAGGCGTTTCGTGCCGACTCGACGTCGTCGGGGATGATCCGGACCAGTGCTCGGTTGTCCATTTGGATGGCGGTGAGCGACCGGATGTTCACTCCTTGAAGCGACAGAGCATTGGTCACGTCGGCGAGTTCCCCCGGCCGATGGGACAAGGTGATCACGAAGTCTCGCATGGTTTCTCCCCCTGGGTATTCTTGCTTCTGACGGTCAAACTGTGAAGACGGCGTCCATTGTCATCTTCCGTGATCGCCAACTCAACCCGCCCGATCGGGTTGGTTCTGCCGCGCTTCCAAACACGGTTCGGCCCAGCTATTATCATCAGACAGCATTCTTGTTAGTCGACAACCTGGAGCCACCGATGATGCGAGCCTTGTTGACCAGCGTGTTTCTTCTGCTCACGACGGCGGCAGCCGCCGCCCAGGACGAGCTTCTCATCGCCGATTTCGAGGGCGCCGACTATGGGCAGTGGACCGTGGAAGGCGAGGCGTTCGGACCCGGTCCCGCCCACGGGACGCTCGAGCGCCAGATGAACGTTTCTGGATACCGCGGCAAGCGGCTCGTCAACTCGTACTACGGGGGCGACGGAACCACCGGCACGCTCACCTCGTCCCCGTTCACGATCGAGCGGAAGCTGATCAACTTCCTCATCGGGGGCGGCGGCTACGAGAACGAAACCTACATATCCCTTCTCGTTGACGGGAAAACCATCCGCACCGCCACGGGACCCAACACGGCCCCCGGCGGCAGCGAGGCCCTCCAGTGGCAGTCGTGGGACGTGAGCGACCTGGCCGGCAAGACGGCCGTGATCAAGATCGTCGATGCCCGAACCGGCGGCTGGGGGCACATCAACGTCGATCACATCGTGCAAAGCAACCGCGCGATGACGCTCCCGCCCGAGGAATTGCAGAAGACGATTCTTCTGGAGAAGCAGTTCCTCAACCTGCCGGTGAAGAACGGGGCCGCCAAGCGGCGGATGGAATTACTGGTCGACGGCAAGGCCGTTCGCGCCTTCGACATCGAACTGGCGCCCGGCGAACCCGACTGGTGGGCGCCGATGGAGATCGCCGATTTCCGCGGCAAGCAGGCCGTCTTGAAGGTCGACGCCATGGAGCCTGGCTCGGGCGGGCTGAATATCGTCGACCAGACCGACCAGATCAACGGGCATGAAACCCTCTACGACGAACCACTGCGGCCCCAGTTCCATTTCAGCCAGCAACGGGGCTGGAACAACGACCCCAACGGCATGGTCTTCTACGACGGCGAGTATCATTTGTTCTTCCAGCACAATCCTTACGGCTGGGGCTGGGCCAACATGCACTGGGGCCACGCCGTGAGCCGCGACATGGTTCACTGGAAACAACTCCCCGAAGCGATCTATCCCTGGACACAAGCAGTCGCCCACTGTTTCTCGGGGAGCGGCACGATCGACGAGGCCAATACGGCCGGTTTTCAGACGGGCAATGAGAAGGTGCTTATCGCCGCGTTCACCGACACCGGCTGCGGCGAAGCGATCGCCTATAGCAACGATCGCGGGCGGACCTTCATCTACTACGAGGGGAACCCGGTTGTGGAGCACAAAGGCCGCGATCCCAGGGTATTCTGGTATGAACCCGGCAGCCACTGGGTGATGGCGGTTTATGACGAAGAAGGCTCCGGCGACAAGACCAACCGGCGGATCGCCTTCTACACCTCGCCTAATCTCAAGGAGTGGGAACTGCAGAGCAAGCTCGACGGCTTCTACGAATGCCCCGAGATCTTCGAACTGCCCATTGACGGCGACCCGGCCGACACCCGTTGGGTCGTCTTCGCGGCCGATGCCAAGTATGTGATCGGTCGCTTCGACGGCAAGAAGTTCATCCCCGAGCACGAGGACAAACACCAGGTGCACTGGGGCCGCTACTACGCCTCGCAAACGTTCGACCGCAGCCCCGACGGCCGGCGGATCCAGATCGGCTGGGGCCGGATCGATATGGAAGGAATGCCCTTCAATCGGGTGCAGTTCTGCCACTCGATGAGAAACTGGGGAGAGCGGGTAGAATTTCGATATTTTTTGGTTTAGTGGGCAGGT
>ENA-UOUL01000319-UOUL01000319.1-bioreactor-metagenome-genome-assembly--contig:-NODE-319-length-84138-cov-9.858603_pt1 | contig 84138 bp, 64 predicted proteins | sample MGYA00249838_ERZ747220 | MGnify/ENA primary metagenome ERZ747220 (study PRJEB28778, sample SAMN05720191) | bioreactor metagenome | isolation source: Anaerobic biogas reactor | place: USA:Washington... | reverse complement strand
CGCATCAGTCTTCATGGCTCCCAGTATACATCAACGCCTACGAAAATGCAAGATAAATTATGTCCCTATTAGTAATTCACGCAAATCGATAGCGTGGCTTTCGACAAAGCGAATAATCGCGGCTTCCTCGCCCAGCGTGACGGGCAACTCCAGGGCGTCGCCCATTTCGACAAAGGCTTGCCGGAGTTTATCCCGCGCATCTTCTGGGCCATGGAACACGAACTCATCGTATTTCGCCGCGCAGACCGGGCAGAGCGCGACGTAGTTGGCGTTGTCCTCCCGTGGCAAATTAAAGGCCTCGACCTTTTCGAAGTAATGCTTCCCATCCTTCTTGCGGAAGGGCATCTCGTCTTGGCAGATCTGGCAAATCAACTGTTCATCGTCGTTCGTATAAAGACTCCGAAGATATGCTTCCACTGGTGCCTTGCCTTGCGTACGGCTGGATCGGATACTACGCTCACTTTTCTCGTATTGCTTATAGGGGGCATGTGCCGCCCTTTCTCTGGCCTTGTCTATGCGCCGGCCCCGGTTGGGGGCCTGTCGAAGAAATGGGTTTTTGGTTGTGAGAGGACCTTTGACGGAGGTTTTTGTTGCCTGTCCGCGTCATTGGGCTTCCTGAGGGCGCCAGAGGGCGTGGGAGGAGGTCGGTCCGTGCGTGAGCGGCGGTTTAGTCGTGTCCGTCGCGAGCTTGAGCAGGAGTTTCAGGTTGTAGGCAAGACAGATCCAGCTCCATTCGGTTCGGACTTTGTCAAGACCGCGCAGCAGGAACTGACGTATGCCCATGTGGACCTTTATTCGGGCGAAGACGGTCTCGATGAGGGGGCCTCGTCGTTTGTACAGTTGGATTCCCTCTTGCGTCGCCATGCGGCGGCCGACCGTATCACGCAGGTCTTGGTATTCGTCGCGCCTGAGGGTGCGGGTCCGCGTGTTTTTGACCAGGCATCGCCCGGCAAGAGGACAGTCCGCGCCGCCGGGGCATTCGTACACGCGGTAGCGTGCCCCGTGACGATTCGTGCCGCAGCCGCCCGGTGTGAGCCTTTTGCCCATGGGGCAGCGGTATTCGTCGCGTTGGGAATCGTAGAGAAACGCGCTGGAGGCAAGCCTGGCGCCATTCATCGGCAGTTTGGCCCATTGCTCCCGGGGAACAGGTTGGGCGGGATCGGGCCGGTTGGCGGGATTGGTACCGCGAAAGTCGGTTTCGGTCGGCATGCATGCTTCCACGTTTTCGGCATCCAGTTTCTTCAGGTTTGGGCCGCAGGCGAAGGCGCTGTCGGCCACGATGCACTGCGGGTTTCCCCCCAGGCGCCGGGCCCGTTCCACGGCGGGCATGACAACGGAACTCTCCCGCGTCCCTTCGGGAACATCGGCGGAGATGATGGCGCCGCTGGCGGCGTCCACAACCGCGGTGGGCGTGTAGTTGGGGGCGAAACCGCCGTCTTTGTTCGGAACTACCATGGCATCCGGATCCGTCACGGGAACCTGAACAGGAGCGGCGTTGGCGCCTTCTTTCTGGCGCCGGGCCGCGTCGCGCGCTTCAGCGACTTCGATGGCCCTCTCGTATTGGGCGAGCTCGGCGCGGAGGCCTTCGATTTCCTCGCGCAGCGCCGCCTTTTCCTGCGCCCCTTCGTCTTCCCGCGCGTCGGTCTCCGCCATCTGCGCCAGTCGATCATTGAGCAGCCGGGCAACTTGGCAAGCGTGGCGTTTCAAGGTCTCCCCCGTAAGCGCGCCGTGCAAATTGCTGTTGGCCCGCATGCGCGTTCCGTCACCCACCAGCAGGCCCAACGCGTTTTCCACCGCCTCGCACAGCCGTTGGGCGAACCAGTCATTCAGACCGCTGAGCAAATCGCCGAAATCCGTGCGGAAGTTCGCGAACGTGGCGTGGTCGATGGTGCGTCTGCCGAGAAACCACTGGAAGTCCAGCCGTTCCCGCGTGGCATCCTCCAACTGGCGGCTGCTGCGAACGCGCACCATCAGGCCGTAAAGGATGCACCCCGCGAGCAATCGGGGATGAATCGCAGGCTGGCCTCGAAGCGAAGGACGGTAGCGTTCTTCCCACGGCGACCAATCCACCCGTTCAAGCAACTCATCCACGACCCGAATCCGATGGTCCCACGCAAGCAAATCGTCCAGCGTCATCATCACGTACTGGTCCCGCGAGAGTTCCGGCCCCGCCCATTTCCTTTCCGACATGGCGTCTCCCCCTGGTTCAATGGCCCATGCAATAATTGTAGCAGAAATGGACATAAATATCTAGTGAATTCTTCGACAGGCCCCCAGCGGGGGACACAAGACTCGCGAAAAAACCGCCCCCGGCCGCCAAGGAGAACCATTCTGGCCAAGCCCCGGTTTTCGGCGTCATGCGGGCGCCTGTTTTGCGCTTTTCCGTCGATGAATGGTATAGTGCCCTGTTTCCCCGATTGTTGGCCGTGCGCGGGGGCGGTGCGGCGCGGACGGCAAAACGGGCAGGAAACACAACCCCAGGAGGAGGTACTCATGATGCGTTTCGGTGTTGCGGCGGAGTGTATAACGAAAGCGCTGGCGCTTGTGCTGGTATGTTGCGTGGCTTCGTGCGTTCAAGAGAAGCCCGCCCCGGCGCCGGTTGCGCCCGATGCGCAGGGGGCGCCGGTTGAAACGTCCGCGGCACCGGCGGCGCCGGCAGCGGCCGACTGGTCGCAGGCGCGGGTGTATGTCGCGGCGGGGAATGCCCAGTTGGGGAAAGCCGCGGAGATGCTTCAGCAGGAGGTCGCGAAGCGCAGTGGTGTCGAGCTCGCCGTAAGCGATGGTCCGGCATCCGGGGAGGGTCCGGCGATCGTGTTGGGCACGGCGGCGGCGCTGCCGGCGTCGTTTTCGTTGCCGGCGGGCGTGACCGTGCCGGACAAGGCGGACGGGTACGCGGCGCATCTCGACGGCGGCACGTTGTATCTGGTTGGCCATGATGAGCGCGGCGCCCTGTATGCGGTGGGCCAGTTCATTCGTTCGGCGAACCTGGCGAAGGGACGCATCGCGCTTCCGGAGAGTCTGTCGATCTCGACGGCGCCGGTGTATGCGATGCGGGGCCACCAGCTCGGCTACCGCAAAACGGCGAACAGCTACGATGCGTGGACCGTGGAAACGTACGAGCAGTATGTGCGGGATTGCATCATTTTCGGCGCGAACGCGGTGGAGGTGATCCCGAGTTTTAATGAAGAAGAGGACCAGAGTCCGGTGATGCCGGTGCCTCAGGAGCAGATGAACCGGAAGATCTCGGGGATGTTGGCGCCGTATGGCATCGATGTGTGGCTGTTCCTCGAACTGGCGGAGGACGTGCGGAACCCGGAAGAGTACCGGCAGGCGCTGGAAGCGCGGGACGCGATGTTCGCGCAGTATCCGGCGATCGATCATGTGATGGTGCCGGGCGGCGACCCGGGAGACACGGAACCGCAGGACCTGATGCCGTGGCTGGCGGAGATGGTCCAGGTGTTGCGGAAACACTTCCCGGAGGCGGGTCTCTGGGTGTCAAACCAGGGCTTCACCGATGAGCAGAACGAGGTCTTTTTCGGGTACCTTCAGGAACAGCAGCCCGAATGGCTTACGGGCGTGATTCTTGGACCGTGGACGCAGATCACGTTGAAGGAAATGCGGGAGCGGACGCCGGAGCGTTATCCCATTCGCCGGTACCCGGATATCACGCACAGTGTGCGGTGCCAGTATCCGGTTCCGGACTGGGACCGGGCGTTCTCCCAGTTGATGAACCGCGAATGTCCGAACCCGCGGCCGCTGGGCACGTCGCACATCCACAACCTGTTTGCGCCGCTGGCGGCCGGGTTTGTGTCGTATTCGGATGGCTGCCACGACGATCTGAACAAGATGATCTGGACGGCGCTGGCGTGGAATCCGGACGCGGACGTGAAGGAAATCGTGCGGGAATACGGCCGGGCGTTTTTCGGCGATGCGTACGCGGATGACGTCGCGGAAGGCTTGTACATGCTGGAAGCGAACTACGTCGGGTCGGCGCTGGAAAACGAGGGCATTGACGCGACGCTGGCGCACTGGCAGGCGCTGGAAGAGCGCGCGGGGGCCGATCTGGCGGGGAACTGGCGTTTTCAGCTGTATCTGTTGCGGGCGATCTGTGACAGTTATATTCGTGCGCGCCTGATCGCGGAGACCGCGGAAGAGCAGGAAATCTACGCCGCGCTGGAAGGGATTCGCGGCGCCGGCGTGGCGGAGGCCGCGGCCGCGCTGCATGCAAAACTGAGCCAGACGCCGCCGCCCGCGGTGCGTCCGGAGCTGCGAAAACGCATCGACGAACTCGGCATGGCGTTGCACGAGAGCATCGGGATGCAGCTGTCGGTGCTGGCGCCGTATTTCGCGTTGAATCCGGAACGCGGGGCGATCCTGGACGGGATCGACCTGCCGCTAAACAACAAGCTCTGGATCCTGAGCCAGCTCACGAAGATTCAAACGCTGGCCACCGAAGACGACCAGAACGCGCTGATCGACCGCATGCTGACCTGGGAAGAGCCGAAACCGGGCGCCTTGTACGACGACCTGGGATGCGCATGGAAGCAACCCCACCTGGTGAAACAGGCGACGTGGGAGACGGATCCGGGCTTTGTCGAGGGGCCGCAGTGCGAACACTCGCGAGGCCAGAACAACACGACCCGGGAGTTCACCCAAGACCGGCTGTCGTGGCTGGATCAGGCGCAGACGCTGTTCCGCGCGCCGCTCAAGATGCACTATGAGGGGCTGGACGCGTCGAAGACGTATACGCTGCGTGTGACGTACGCGGGCCGGTTCAACGCGACGATGCGGCTGGTCGCGGACGTCACGCACGAGGTGCATGGTCCCACGCCGCGGCCCGAGCCGTGCTGGCCGATGGATTTCACGCTGCCGCAGGAATTGACGGCGGACGGTGTGCTGGATCTCGAATGGCAGCGCATCACGGGCCGCGGATGTCAGGTCGCGGAGGTATGGCTGATCCCGGAGTGAGCCCGGCGTTTTGTTGAACGAGATCGTGCTGGCGGCGAAGACGGCTTCGCCGCCTTTTTTTTGGTGCGATGCGACGGACCGGCACGCGTTGTCTTGTAGCGCAGGCGCCTCGCCTGTTTTTTTTGTCTTCTTGTGGACGCAGTGGACATGGTGGACATGGTGGACGGCTCCGCCCGAGCGACCTTGTTGTCCTGAACGCCGGGGATGCAGCCTGCGTCGCCGAAGTCGTCCGCGTTTCTCGGCCGACACCGCATGCGTCGAAGCCGAATCGACGCGGGCGAAGCCCGTGGATCGGGCGCGGCCACATTGAGTCCCGTCAGGGACGAAAGACAACGGGATGAACGCCGTCTCCACATTGAGTCCCGCCAGGGGCAAAAGTCAACGGGATTAGCGCCGTTTCCACATTGAGTCCCGCCAGGGACGAAAGACGACGGGATGAACGCCGTCTCCACATTCAGTCCCGTCAGGGACGAAAGACGACGGGATGAACGCCGTCTCCACATTCAGTCCCGTCAGGGACGAAAGACAACGGGATGAACGCCGTCTCCACATTCAGTCCCGCCAGGGACGAAAGACAACGGGATGAACGCCGTCTCCACATTCAGTCCCGCCAGGGGCAAAAGTCAACGGGATTAGCACCGTTTCCACATTGAGTCCCGCCAGGGGCAAAAGTCAACGGGATTAGCACCGTTTCCACATTGAGTCCCGCCAGGGACGAAAGAGAATAGCCCACCACTTCAGTGGTGGGAAATCCCCGCATCCCTCCAACCACGAGTCCCGTAGGGACGGCAGACAATAGCGCCGCCCAATCTCAGAATCCGGGTGCGGTTCGTGTCCCCCGCTGGCGGGGGTGGCCACGCGGAACCGCGTGGCCGGGGGTGGATGCCAACCCCGCAATTCTGGGCGAGGGATGTGGGACCTCATCCGAACGGGGACACGTTGTCGCGCCGGGGCGGCGCCTGGGACATGTCCCCGTTCTGCTCTGGTGTGGAACCGGCGCCGTGCGGTTCTGCTCGCGGTTTTAAGCGGCTGGTTGCAGGCGGGTTGCGTTGACTGTGCCGGGGGCGCGTGGTATGCTGATTTGTCAAGAAATACCTGAAAATGCAGGTCCATGGGGGCGGCATGTACGAGAGCTTTTACGGGCTGCGTGAGAAACCGTTCAATCTGACCCCGGATCCCCGGTTTTTGTATCTCAGCGAGATGCACAAAGAGGCGTTCGCGCATCTGATCTTCGGGATTCGGAACCGTGTCGGGTTCATTATGGTCACGGGGGAGATCGGCACGGGGAAAACCACGATCTGCCGGTCGTTGCTGGGCCAATTGGATCAGGACGTCGAGCTGGCGTTCATTTTCAATCCCTGTCTTTCGCCGGAGGAGCTGCTTCGGAAGATCAACGAGGATTTCGGCATTCGTTCGCGGGCGATCTCGGTGAAGGGCCTGATCGACGAACTGAATACCTACCTCCTGGATCGGCATGCGAAGAACAAGAACTGCGTGCTGGTGATTGATGAAGCGCAGAACCTGACGCCGCCGGTGCTCGAACAGATCCGGCTGCTGTCGAATCTGGAGACGGAACGGCAGAAGCTGCTGCAGATCGTGCTGATCGGCCAGCCGGAACTTGCGGAACATCTCGAACTGCCGGAGTTGCGGCAGCTCAATCAGCGGATCACGGCGCGGTATCATCTGAAACCGCTGGGCGAGAAAGAGACGCTGCAATACATTGCGTACCGGCTTCGTGTGGCGGGAGGCATGCGCAAGGTGCGGTTCACGCGGGGGGCCATCAAGTGCGTTTACCGGCACTCGAAAGGCACGCCGCGCGTCATCAATGCGATCTGCGATCGGGCGCTGCTTATCGGGTATTCGAAGGAGACCCCGGAAATCTCGCGCGCTCTGGTGAAGCAGGCGGCGCGCGAGATTCGCGGCGAACGGGTGCGGACAAAAAAGAAGGGCGCGCTCCTGAGCCGGTACGTGCCGACGCCGCGCCTGGTGGCCGCGGCCGCGCTGATTGTGCTCGTGGGGCTGTTCATCGTCAGGCCCGTGGCGAAGCGTTTGGACACGCTGGTGGCGCTGCTGCAGAATCCGCCGGCGGCCGGGCAGGCAGCGCCGGTGGAGGCGGCAAACGCTCCAGATGAGTCAAACGGGCCGGACCAACCGGCCGAAACGCCCGGCGAGACAACGCCATCGGTTCCGCCCGAGCCCGCGGCTGCGGTGGAGGCGAGTACCGGGGAAGCCGCTCCGGTCCCGCCCGAGCCCGCGGCTGCTGTGACGAATGTGGACGAACCGGCGCCGGCTGCGCTCGAACCGCCTGCCGCTCCGGAACACGGCGGGTCCACGGCTCCAGTATCGCCGGAGGCGGGTACAGATTCGGAAGCGCCCACCGCGGAGGACGTGTTTCCCGGGAAGGCGCCGGGCGTGTTCGATGCGATTGCGCTGGTGGCGTCGGTGGTGCCTGGCGACCCGCCCGTCACGGACGAGCCGTCGACGCCTGTTCCCGCGGCGGAGTCTTCAGCGCCGGTGGAGACGGGCGCCGGGGACGCGGGACCGCCGCCCGCTGCGGAGAGCGCGGCGGTGGAGCCGGCTGTTCCGCAGAGTTTCGAGGCGCGGCTTCAGGCGCTGGATCCCGGAGAGAGCCTGAAGGCCGCGGCGTCGAGCCTGCTGCGCGCGTGGAACATGGCGCTGCTGTCCGATGTGCCCGCGGGCGACGGGGTGAAGGATCTTGTGGCGTTTGCGTCGGCGTATGGTCTGACGGGCGAGTCGTTGCCGGCGGGATTGCCGGAGTTGGAGGCCTTAAACCTCCCGGCCTTTGTGCGCATGGGCTCGGGCGAGAAGCAGCTGTGGCTGGCGTTGCTCTCGACGGAGGCCGGGTCGGTTCGCTGTTCGATGCATCTGGGCGAGGAGATCGAGGTGTCGCGCGAGGAATTTGGCCAGGCCTATCGCACGGAGTCGGTGGTGCTCTGGCGCGATCCGGCGCCCGGCGCCGAGACCCTGAAGCCCGACATGAAAGGCGACCAGGTACGGGCGCTTCAGCATCGTCTGCGCCAGCTCGGCCGGTACCGGGGCGACCTGACGGGGGTGTACGACGCAGCGACCGCGGAGGCCGTGGCCGGAATCCAGGCGGAAACGGCGTTGACGCGCGACGGCAAGGCGGGGCAACAGGTACGGATGGTGCTGAGCAGTTGGCTGGATGGTATTCCGACGCCTGAACTGCACGCGATGGACAGGCCGGTCGCCGTGCAGGCGGCGAGCGATGCGCCCACCGAACCGGTTTCCGCGCCGCCTGAGACCGCACAGGCCGAAGCACCCACACCGGCGCCGCTGCCCGCGCCCGGGCCTGCGCCGGAACTGGACTTGCCGGAACCGCAGAAATCCGATACAACAGAAGTCGCAGGCGCCGGCGTTGAGCCGCTGCCGGCGGAGATGCCCGAGGCCGCCGGGGATGCCGTGGCCGCGGATTCGCCCCGGAGCGAAGCGCCGCTGGTGACGGTGGTTGAACTGCCAAAGGAACCCGCAGCCGCGCCGCCCGTGCCAGGGCGCGATGTGGAAGCGCTGCTGGCCGAGGAAGTGTATGGGCAAAACGCAGGGGAGACCGGGAAGGAGGTAACGTCGCCGGTTGTTACGGGGGCGCCGCTCGTCCCGCATCAGGGGACCACGACCGAGCCGGCGGATGGGGAAAGCGGATGAGTTCGATTCTTGATGCGCTGAACAAGGCGGAAGAGGAGCGGGCCGCCCAGGAGTATGCGCTGTCGCGCGGGTTCGACGATCTGGCCGATGGGGATGTCGAGGATGAGTTGACCGGGCGAACGCCCGCGAACGGCGCCCGCGGCGTTTCGCTGACCCCGCTCCGGGTATTCATGCTGGCCGCGGTTTTCATGGTGGTTGTGGCGGCGGCGTCGGGCGGGGCTGCGTGGGTGGTCTTTCATCTGCGCGGCGAGCGGAGCCCGGTGTTTCCCCGCGAACCGTCCGGCGTTCCGCAGGGGGCGGTCGCCGCGGTGGTCCCGACCTTGCCGGAGCCGGCGCCGCGCATCAATGCGCAGCCCGTGCCGGCCGATGTGAACCCCGTCCCGGTGGACGCGGCCCCGGCCCCGGAGACCGCGCCGCCTTCCGGTGCGGCCACGCCGTCATCCGTCCCGCCGCCGGAGGAGGCCACAGTAGAGGAAACGCCAGCGCCCGCCCCGGTGACCGATGTTGAGGACGGCGGTGAATCCGAGCCGGAAGATGCGGGCATTGTGGCGCCCGGTCCGGACGAAGCGCCCGTGCCGCGTCCCGCGGAGCCGCCGGTTGCGGAACGCCGCGTGCAGTTGGCCGCGGTGGACACGCCCCGGCCGGCCGTCGCGCCTGCGCCGGCGCCTCTGGCGCCGGCGTATCCCGAAACGGAGCGAGTCGCCCCGCGCGCCGCCGCGGAACCGGCCGTGAACGTGGCGCCTGCTGCCGCGGCCCAGGATGCGCCGCGCGCCACGAAACGGGTCGAAGCAGGAGAAGTGGACGTGCTGTCGCTGCCGGAGCTGACGGATTCGGACCGGCGGCGGCTGGGCCTGCCGGAAATCACGGTGAATGTGGTGGGACGACCGTCGAAATACCGGCCGCAGCCGTCCGCCATGATCAATTTCAGCCGGGTGGTGTTGAACGAGTTCATCCCGGGGACCCGGGCGCAGTTAATCGGGGTCAGCGTACACGGGGTGGGCATTCAGGTGGGCGGCGAACGCTATTTCGTGCCGAAGTGACGCCCCGGCGATTCAGGAAAGCTTCACCAGACGGCGCAGATGCGCCACCTCGGCGGGGCGCAGCCACCGCCACTGTCCGGGACGCAGCGAGCCCGCCTCGATGCCCGCGAACAGGGTTCTGCGCAATTTGACGACGTCATGGCCGATCTCCGCGCACATGCGTTTCACCTCGCGTTTCCGGCCTTCGTGCAGGGTGAGGCGCAGGCGCGTGGTGTCTTTGTCGCGGCCGAGGATGGCGGCCCGTGCGGGCGCGGAGACGCCATCCGCGAGGGGCACCCCGGTTTCGAGCCGGCGGAGGGCCTCGTCGGAGACGTGACCCCGGACCGTGGCGATGTAGACCTTGGTCACGCCGTAGCGGGGGTGGGTCAAGCGCTGCGCGAGTTCGCCATCGTTGGTGAGCAGGAGGACGCCGCTGACGTCGAGGTCGAGGCGTCCCACGGGATACACGCGGGCGCGGACTCCCTGCAGGCAATCCAGCACGGTTCGGCGTCCTTGCGGGTCGTCCACCGTGGTGATGGTCCCCTTGGGTTTGTGGAGCAGGATGTAGACGGGCCTCTCGCGGCGGATGGGCTTGCCGTTGACGCGGACCTCGTCGTGGTCGGGGTCGACGCTGCTGCCCAGCGCGGCAATGGCGCCGTTGACGGTCACACGGCCTTCGCGGATGAGGGTTTCGGACGCGCGCCGTGACGCGATGCCGCAGAGGGCCAGGTAGCGTTGGAGGCGCATGCTCATGGGGTCCGACTCCGGGGCCTCGCCTGTTGTGGTCTCAAGCGTCTCACAAACGTTCCTTCGCGGGAGGCGGGCGCGGCGCCGGGTTCTCCGCCCGCTAAATGGTTTCGCGCAATTCCTCGATGGTCGGGAGTTCCTTGAGGCTCTTGATGCCGAAATGGGCGAGAAACTCGTCGGTGGTGCGGTAGATCTTGGGCCGGCCCACGGTTTCGGCGACGCCGGCCACCTTGATGAGACGCTTCTCGCGGAGGATTTCAAACGCGTGGGAGACGCTGACGCCGCGGATGCTCTCGACGTCCGCGCGGGTGCAGGGCTGTTTGTAGGCGATGATGGCGAGGGTTTCCAGGACGGCTTTGGAGAGCCGGTTGCGGCGTTTGATCTGGAACATCCGGCGGATGTAAGGGGCGAACTCGCTGCGCGTGGCCAACTGGTATCCGCCCGCGATCTCGCGCAGGACATAGGGTAGATGCAGATCATCGATCTCTTCGCGCAGTTCGGCGAGCAGGTTGCGGACGACGTCGTAATCGACGCCGCCAAGCGCTTCGGAGAACCGATCGACGCTGGTGGGCTTGTCGGAGACAAACAGCAGGGCGTGCAACACGGCGCGGGTCTCGTCGCGTCCGAGTTGTTCGACGGGTTCGAGCTCGTTGTCACCGTCTTCGTCGTCGAGCAGGCCGTCGTCGTACGGTCCGGCATCCTCGTCGGCGGATGCGCCGGTGTCGTCCGCTTCGAGGGAGTCGTTCTCCTCGCCGGCGGGTTGTTCGAGCGCCTCGATCTCTTCGATGTCGCCGGGGGCGTCCGTATCCTGGATGTTTTCTTCTGCCATCATGACCCTGTGGTGACTGCTACAGCGTTTTGCCCATGGCTGCGATCAGAGGCTTCAATTCGCCCATGAGTTTCAGGAATTTTTCGGGTTTCAGCGACTGGGCGCCGTCGGAGAAGGCTTCGGCGGGGTGCGGGTGCACTTCCACCATGATGCCGTCGGCGCCGGCCGCGACGGCGGCCCGCGCCATGGGGGGCACCAGTTCCCAGTGCCCGGTGGCGTGGCTGGGATCCACAACCACAGGCAGATGGGTGTGTTTCTTGAGCACCGGGACCGCGCTGATGTCGAGCGTGTTGCGGGTTTCCGTCTCGAAGGTCCGGATACCGCGTTCACACAGGACGACTTCCCGGTTTCCCTCGGACATGATGTATTCGGCCGACATGAGGAGTTCGCTGATGGTGGACATCATGCCGCGCTTGAGAAAGACGGGTTTGTGGGCCTTGCCGACGGCCTTGAGGAGGCCGTAATTCTGCATGTTGCGCGCGCCGATCTGAAGGATGTCGGCATATGCTTCGACGAGGGGAACCTGTTCGGGGGTCATCACCTCGGTAATGAACGGCATGCCGGCCGCGCGGCTGGCTTCCTGCAGGAAGTGCAGGCCTTCTTCCTCGAGCCCCTGAAAGCTGTAGGGGGAGGTCCGGGGCTTGTATGCGCCGCCGCGCAGCACCGCGGCGCCGGCGGCCTTGACGGCGCGCGCGGTCTCGAGGATCTGTTCGCGGGACTCGACTGAGCAGGGGCCGGCCATCACGCAGAACCGGGAACCGCCGATCTGGGCCGAGCCGACGTGGAAGATGCTGTCGTCCTTCCGGAGTTCGCGGCCCGCCAGCTTGTAGGGTTTGAGGATGCGTACGACGCTTTCCACGCCGGGCAGCGATTCGAGGGATTGGAGGCGGTCCTTGAGGCGTTCGTCGCCGACGGCGCCGATGACGGTACGCTCGACGCCTTCGATGAGATGGGCCTGGTAGCCGAACTCCTGGATCTTTTCGATAACGCGGTCGATATCTTCCCGTTTTCGGGAAGCCATTACGATGATCACGGTCCGGATTCCTTATCAGAGGCCGCGCACGACGGGCGCGGGCTTGTTGGGGTACTGAAGAGCGGATTATACCCTTCGCCTCGAATTAACGCAAAACGGGGCGGGGGAAAGGGTGCGCGAACCGGCCGCGTACGGGCGCGTTACCGGTCGTGGTACTGTCTCCGGTAGTACTCGAGGAACTCGCCCGTCTTGATTTTCCGCCACCACCATTCGTTGTCGCGGTACCACTGCACGGTGAGCGCCATGCCCTGGTCCCAGTCCATGCGGGGGGCCCAGCCGAGGCCCGTGAGTTTTGCGGCGCTGATCGAATAGCGGCGGTCATGGCCCGGGCGGTCCTTGACGAGTTTGATCAGGTCTTCGCCTTTGCCGAGGAGGTCGAGGATCTTGCGGGTAAGGACGATATTGCGCCGTTCGTTTCCGCCGGCGATGTTGTAGATCTGGCCGGGCTGCCCTTTCCGGAGCGCCAGGTCGATGCCGCGGCAGTGGTCCTCGACGTAGAGCCAGTCGCGGACGTTGTTTTCGCCGCCGCTGTAGAGCGGGAGGGGCTGGTCGTCGATGGCGTTGGTGACGAAGAGGGGAAGGACCTTCTCCGGGTACTGATAGGGTCCGTAGGTGTTGGAGCCGCGGGTGATGGTGATGGGGGTGCCGAAGGTGTTGAAATGGGCCAGGGCGATGAGTTCGCCGCCGGCCTTGCTTGCCGAATAGGGATTGCCCGGGCGGGGGGGATCGTCCTCGGTGAATGAGCCTTCGTCGATGCTGCCGTAGACCTCGTCGGTGGACACGAGCAACACGCGCGGGGTGCGGAGTTCCCGGGCGGCTTCGCAGATGTTGTAGACGCCGGTGACGTTGGTGTCAATGAAATCGTCGGCGCCCATGATGCTGCGGTCGACGTGGCTGCCGGCGGCGAAATTGACGATGGCCTCGCAGCCGTCCATGGCCGTGAGGATGGCGGCCTTGTCGGCGATGTCGCCCTGAACAAACGTATGCCGGGCGGGGTCGAGGTCTTTGAGGTTGTCGAGGTTGCCGGCATAGGTGAGCTTGTCGAAATTGACGATGTGCAACTCGGGGTTGGTGGCGAGCATGTAGCGCACGAAGTTGGAGCCGATGAATCCCGCGCCGCCGGTGACGACAATCCGTGTCATGATGCGTGTTTCCTTCGTTGGATGTAGTGAGCCAGAGCCTGCTGCCAGGGCCGCATCACGTAGCCGCATGCCCTGGTGAGTTTGCGTGTGCAGAGTACGGAATAGTTGGGCCGGGGCGCCTTCATGGGGAATTCGGCGCTGGTGCAGGGGAACAGGGGGGTGTCGACCCCCGCAAGGCGGAAGATCTCCCGGGTGAATTCAAAGCGCGAGCACTGGCCGCCGTTGACGGCGTGGTAGGTGCCGTATGCGGTGGTGTTGCAGAGGGCGCGCGTCGCCTCGGCGACGTCGAAGGTGTGGGTCGGCGAACCGATTTCATCCTGCACCACCTTCACCGCCGGACGGGCGGCGGCGGCGCGCAGGATCTTCTCGACGAAGTTGTTGCCTCCGGGCCCGTAGAGCCAGGCCGTTCGGATGATGAAGTGGTCGGGGTTGGCTTCCCGGGTCGCTTCTTCGCCGGCGGCTTTGGATTCGGCATAGACGCCGCGCGGCATGATGGGGTCGTCGGGGGTGAGCTCCTCGTCCTGGGCGTCAAAAAAGACGTAGTCGGTGCTGTAGTACACGACGGGGACGCCGGCGGCCCGCGCTTCGCCGGCGACGATGCGCGCGCCGGTTTCATTGACGGCGAAAGCAGATTCGCGGTCGTCCTCGGCCCCTTCCACGTCGGTGTAGGCCGCGGCGTTGATGACGAGTCCGGGCGACGCGCCGGCGACGAGCGCCGCGACGTTATCGCGGTCCGTTATGTCGAGTTCCGGGAGGTCGGCGCCCATCACCTCGGCGCCGTCGGCAAATATGCGGCACAACTCTCTTCCGAGCTGGCCTTTCGAGCCCAGTACAAGAACGTTCATCTTGGATGGCCTCTCCGGTTGGTCCGCGGCCCACGCTCCGCGGAACCTGTCGATTGTATCAGAGCCGGGGAACGTGAAACCACGCACGCGCGGCGGGCGCTAAAGATTTGCGTACATTCTGCCGATATCGGGACTGACGACAGTTGAAGTCGTAAGCATCCGGGCAGAGTCCCTGAGACACGTGCTGTCTGCTGCATCGGGGTGTTGTCCCGCATCCCAGGCAACGAGTGCTTACCCTCCTTGAGTGCGCCGCAATGTCCCAGTTGTGGCGCATTTCTTATGCCCCCCGCGCGTCCGCCGCGTCCGGTCTCTTTGATAGCAGCGTAATTTCTTGTCATGGCGCGCCGCGCGGCTAAAGTTTCACGCACGGCCGCCGATATACAAAGCGTGATGGCCACGACACGGAGGTCAAGGCCGCCTTCAGACACGGAGGTCGCCGCACAAGACCTTGAAGCTTTTCGTGAGTGAGGAACGATTTGGGGCGAAGTCATTCGGTCGCCTGGAAAAGCTGAATACGAGGTCTTACTTTTCAGGATGCGCTACGGCGTTTGCCGTGGCGCATTTCCTTTTTGGGGCGCGGCCGCGGGGCGCTCGTAGACCACCTCCATCAGGAAGAGGCCGCCGGGCGGGGCGGTGTGGCCATGGTAGGGTCCGGGCAGATGGAGGCAGGCATCCATGTGTTCGGGGGGCAGGTGTCCCCGCGCGATGTTCACCATGGTTCCGACCAGGTTTCGGATCATCTTGTAGAGAAACCCGTCGCCGTGGAACTCGAGGCGCCAGACGCCGGGCAGGTCGGGCGGTCCAACGACCGGTCCCGGGCGGCGTCGCACGGAGAAGAGCGTCCTGACCGTCTGGCGGATATCGCTTCCGCCGCCCTGAAATCCCGCGAAATCGTGTGTACCGGCGATGCGCGCGGCGAGCGTGTCGAGCAGGGCGAGATCAACTTCCCAGGGGAGGGTCCAGGCGTAACGCGCGAGAAACGGATCGGGATGGCGCGCGAGGTGGAGCACATAGACGTAGCGTTTTGAGTGGGCGCTCTTGCGGGCATGAAACCCGTCGGGGGCGTGTTCAATGGACTCGACACGCAGGGCGGGTCCGAGCATTCTGCAGAGGGACCGGTGGAGGGTGGCGAGGGAGGCGTCCCGGGGCCATTGCCACGAACAGACCTGGGCGAGGGCGTGCACGCCGGCGTCGGTGCGCGATGCGCCGTGGATGCGCACGGGCCGGTTGGCGATTTGCGAGAGCGCCGCTTCGAGGTGTCCCTGGACGGTGTGTGTGCCGGGCTGCACCTGCCACCCCGCATACGTCGCGCCGTCGTACCGGACCACCGCCTTCAGGGTGGTCCAGGCGGGCCGGGGCGCCGGCGCCGGTTCATCGTGCTGCACGTCCGTGGTGTTCATGGGCAGGGATTATGAATTCCGGGGACACAATACGCAATTCCGGTCGGGCGCAAGTTTGACAGGATTCGTGCGACTTCGCTAGTCTGGTGTGCGGACGCAGGGCGCCCCGGTCTGGGTGGGCGCCCGCGCGGCATGTTTCAGAGGATTGCTGGAGAAGAAGTAATGAAGCGAATTGTGAGCGTCCTTGTGCTTGCGCTGGTGGTTGCGGTGGGCATTGGATGCAACGCCCAGAGGCGTCAGCCGCGGCTGACCTCGGCGACGATCACACCGGCCCGGCTGCGGCCGGGGGATTCGGCCATCATCACGGTGAAGGTCGAGCGGGACCGTTTTGACATTGTGGAGACGGTGAGCGCGGTGGTTCAGGAAGACCGGCGCATGCGGTTTGATCTGAAAGACGACGGCAATGCTCCGGACGCGGAAGCGCGGGACGGAATCTGGTCGCTGCTGGTGGATGTGCCGTTCATGGCGCCCCCGGGAAATTTCACGCTGGAATTCACGGGGTACGACGCGAAAGGCGGGCTGATTTCGGTCGTTGGACCGCAGGGCGGGGGGACGCCGTTATCCACGACGTGTGTATTCAGCGTGGAGCATTCGTTGACGGATGCGCCGGAAGAAGGCGCGGCGGAGACCCAACCCACTGAGAACAACTAGTCGCCCATGGTCTGGATACTGGCGCTAACGGCCGCGGTAGCGGCGCCGGCACCGGATGTGTTTTTCATCACGGTGGATACCCTGCGTGCCGATCACCTTGGCATGTACGGGTACGAGCGGCCCACGTCTCCCCATCTCGATGCGCTCGCGGCGCAATCCCTGGTGTTTGAAGACTGCGTGTGCGAAGTGCCGCTGACGTCGCCGTCGTTCGGGTCGATGCTATCGTCGCGGTTCCCGCGAAGCACGGCCACGCCGCGCAACGGGCTGCCGATGCCCGTATCGGTGCCGCTGGTGACGGAGCGGTTTCAGGCCGCGGGCTACCAGACCATCTGTATCCAGAGCAACTGGACGCTCAAACGGGATCTGTCGGGGCTCGATCGCGGATTCGAGCAGTACGACGACGGGATGAACACCAAGCGGTGGGGCGTGCTGAAATCGGAGCGGTACGCGGACGAGGTGACCCGGCGGGCGATTGCCGCGCTGGGGAAGCGCGACCCGGCCCGCCCTCTGTTCTGCTGGCTCCATTATTCGGATCCTCACGCGCCGTACCGGTTTCATGACCGGTTCCACCCGTGGGGCGTACCGCTGCGCAAACTGGATGAGGTGGCGCAGACCCGTGCGCGCTACGATTCCGAAGTGGCGTATACCGATCACCAGATTCAACAGGTGCTCGAGATTCTCCCGAAAGAAAACGCCTTCATTCTGTTCGTTGCGGACCACGGGGAAAGCCTGCATGAGCACGACTATGTCGGGCACGGCCGGCGGGTGTATCAGCCGGGGGTCCGCATCCCGCTGTTCGTCCACGGTCCGGGGATCGAACCGGGGAGAACGGTTCGTCCCGCGCGGGCGGTGGACATCGGCCCGACCCTGTTGGCCTTGGCGGGGCTGGAGCCGCTTCCGGGGATGGACGGGATAGACCTGCTCAACGGGGAGGCGCCCGGGCATCGCGTGCGGGTGTTGGAGACGTACGGGGGCGCGGTTCCGAACCTGCCCGGGGCCATGGCGGTCATGAGCGGCCAGCCCCCGATGCGGCAGGCGGTCATCGACGGCGTATGGAAACTCATCGCCGGCGGGCCGCGCGATGAGTTGTTTCATCTCGAGAACGACCCGGAAGAGCTGACGAATCTCTACGACGAGCGGCCGGAGGAGGTCGCGCGCCTGCGGACCTTCCTCGAAGAATGGGACGCTCGGGTGCCGCGTCTCGATCCCCAGGAAGCGCACCTCGACGAAGACGATCTCGAAGCGCTAGAAAACCTGGGCTACATTGAGTAGCCGGTTCCCCAGGTGCGGGAGCGGATTGACCGGCCGGGCGTTCTGACGCACTTCGAAATGCAGATGGGGCCCCGTTGAGCGGCCCGATGAGCCCACCTTGCCAATGACCGTGTCGGCGTTTACGAGGTCGCCCTGCTTGACCAGGCGGTCCGAGAGATGCCCGTAACGCGTCTCGGTGCCGTCATCATGATGGACGATGACCAGCCGCCCGTAACCGCCCCGCCACCCGCTGTAGGAGACGCGGCCTTCGCGCAGGGCATACACTTCCGTGCCTTTCGGCGCGGCGATGTCGATGCCGTTGTGCTTCTGCGTGCGCCCTGTGAAGGGGTCCTTGCGCGGTCCGAAGCCCGAACTGATACACGCCGGACCGCCCAGCAACCCGTTGAAGGATTCCTCGGGGGAGCGGGGCGTCTCCGTCGCGGATTCGGGCTGGAGGAGTTCCGCAAAGGCGCCGCGGGCCTGCAAGGCCGCCTTTTTGGCCCGCCAGAGGGCCTCTTCGACGGAATTGGAGGCCACCGCGGGGCCACCGACGCTGGCCGGGCGGGTTCTGGCCATGCCGGTCGGCGCCAAGGATGTTTCGGTGGGCTGCGAGCCGGCCGTCTGCGCTGCGCGCAGGACCGACAGGTCGAGTTGCTGCCCGGGCACGATGAAATCGGCGTCGGCGATGCGGTTGGCGCGGGCCACCTGCTGGACCGCCTCGGACACGGCGGCGGTGTCCGGGGGCTGGCCGGAGCGGGTGAGATGCACCCGGCAAATCGACCACAGGGATTCGCCCGCGGCAACGGTGTGCGTGGCGTTCGGGGCGTTAGCGCGGGAGGTCTTGGCCGCAGCTGTGAGCGCCGCCTCGAATGCCCCGGGGGCGATGGAGCGGCGGGGATTGGTCCGCGCGGGTATCGTCCGGGCAAGCTGAAGCGTGGTGGCTGCGACGTCCATAATTCCCCTCCCGAGGATCGTTCCCCATTCGGGGGTAAGCAACCCTTGTGCCTTTAATGCCCATCTTGCGCAAGCTGTTTTTCGTGCTTGATTTAGGGCAATACGGGCGGTGTGAGGGCAGCGGGCAGCCGGAAGATATTGCCCCCCACCCGGTGAAATGTGCAGAGTGGCGCGTGGTTGGGAGCGATCGGCGTCAAAACAGCTCGCGAAGATAGCCCTCGATCTTTGTCTGCATGGCAGGGGCGATGGCGCGCGGGAACGGCCAGGTATCGGAGGCGGCGAGCTCGGAGAGGATGGCGCAGGCCGTTTCGGCGGCCCAGGCGGTTTCTTCGCAGGATACGGCATCAAGGTTGTTGTGTTCGGAATGATGGTACCAGTAGCCGGGGAGATGGGTCCTCCGGCTGAACCAGGCGCCGGGGATGCCGTGCGCGGCAAACCAGAACTGGTCCTGGTACGGGCACACGTCCGCGCAGGCGGTGCCGTACTGGAGGCGCGTGTCGACCACCGCGCGGACGCAGGCTTCCATCTCGGGTGTGCCGGTGCACATGACCTCGGACAGGCCGAAGTGGGCGCCGATGCTGTCGAAGTTGCAGACCCAGGCGATGCGGTCGAGATCGGCCGCCTGTTCGCGGACGTAGCGGCTCGAGCCCACGGAAAGCTGTTCTTCGGCGCCGAACCCGATAAAGCGCAGCGTGTGTCTGCGTTCATGCTTCCGCAGGCGGCGCGCGCATTCGAGGGTGGCCGCGATGCCCGTCGCGTTGTCGTCGGCGCCCTGGCCGATCGACACGGAATCGAGGTGGCCGCTGACGACAATCACGCGCCCGTCCGGGTCGTCGCCGGGAAGATCGGCGACGGCGTTCCAGGAGGTGGCGTCTTCCATGGCGCCCGAGCAGGTGAGCCGGACGCGTTCGACGCGCGCGCGGGCGAGGTCGTAGGCGTCCATGAGCGAGAGATAGGCCATGGGCTTCGCGATGTGTTTCATGAAGCGTTCGCCGACGCCGTTGGCGATCGGCCAGGCGGTCTGCATGCGCGTGTCGACGAACAGCAGGGCGGCGAGTTCCGACTGGTGCAATTCGGTGAAAACGCGTTCGGATTCGCCGTATCCGCCGAGGAACAGGCCGATTTTACCGCGCGGATCGCCGCAACGCAGTCCGTTTTCCCAATCGACGGGCTCCAGGAAGAGCAGGCCGCCCTCGACGCCTTCGGGCGGCGTGGCGGGGGAGTGGGTCACCTGTTGGGCCGCGAGCACGGGGCCGGCGGGCGCGACCTGCACGGCGGCGGCGCCGGGCAGCCAGCGTTTGCAGGAGAACGGCAGTTTCCGGGGGTTCGTGAGACCGAGGGCGCGGAAGCGGCCGACCATATAATCGGCTACGCGTTCCTCTTCCGGGGAACCGGCCAGACGAGTGCCGACGGTGGTGCACATGAATGCCATGTCGCGTTCAATGTCGGGAATTCCGCTGGAATCGGCGAGCTGTCGCATGATCGATGGTCTTCCTGCTTTGTAACTCGGGCCTGCCTGCACCGAGCGGGCCCGCCCCTTTCGACGCACGGCAATTCGCGTGGTAGTATGCGGCTTCGATGATCGCACCGCAACTGCGAGGGAATGATGTTTGGTTTGTTCAAGAACCGCCGCCGGCGCCGGTTTCGCGCGGGGCCGTTTCCCGATACCTGGGCCCGGATTCTCGAGAAGAACGTGCCGTACTACCGGCACCTCCCGGAAGAGGACCAGCACGAGCTGCGGCAGCACGTCAAGGTGTTCCTGGGGGAGAAACACTTCGAGGGCTGCCGGGGCGTTCATATCACCGACGAGATCCGGGTCACCGTGGCGGGCCAGGCCTGTGTATTGCTGCTGCACCGCGAGACGGACTATTTCCCGTCGCTGGTCACCATCCTGGTCTATCCCAGCGCGTTCGTGGCAAAAACCGTGGTCCAGAGCCACGAGACCTTCGCGGTGCACGGGGAAGAAGAGCGGGAAGGCGAGGCGTGGCAGCGGGGCGTGGTGGTGCTGGCGTGGGACTCTGTGCACGAAGGATTCCGCCACCCCCATGACGGGGACAACGTCATTCTTCATGAATTTGCGCACCAGCTGGATCTGCAGGGCGGCGACGCGGAGGGATTTCCGCCCGATGTGCCGGCCGGGCTCCGGCGCCGGTGGGGCCAGGTGCTCAGCGCGGCCTACGATGCGTTGTGCGACGACGTGGACCACGGCCGGCCCGGAGTGCTGGATCCGTACGGGGCGACCAACCCGGCCGAATTCTTCGCGGTTGTCACCGAGTGTTTTTTTGAATGCCCGCGCGATCTGAAACGGGCCCATCCGGACCTGTACGACGTGTTTCGCGAGTATTATTGCCAGGATCCCGAAGCGTTGTATGCATCATGGAAAGGAGCGCGCTGATGACTGAATCCGCAAGCCGCCGTACGTTTTTGAAGACCGCGGGCGTGGCCGCCGCCGCGTTGACGCTGCCTGTTTCCGGGCAGGAACCCTCGAACGCGCCGGCGCCGCGCATTGTTGCGGGCCCGTATCTGCAGCATGTGGCCCCCGACGCGGCGACGGTGATGTGGGTTACCGATACGCCGTGCCTGAGCTGGGTGGACTACGGTCCGACCCCGGAACTGGGAAACCGGCTTCAGAACAGCCGCCATGGGCTCGTCGACGCCTATGACGTCATTCATCGCATCCGGATCAGCGGACTGGTTCCCGGCCATCCCTGTTATTACCGCGTGACGTCGCGGGAGATCGCGTTGTTTGAACCCTACCGGGTGGATTTCGGCGGGCAGGTGGAAGACGCCGTGCGGCAGTTTGCGCCGCCGCTTCCGGAGGCGGGTCGCGTGGACTTCGTTGTGTTCAACGACGTGCACGGGAACGGAGACACGTGGGCGCAGCTTCACAGTCTTGCGGCGCGCGCTCCGTTTGATTTCCTCGCGGTCAACGGGGACTTGCTGGATCACATCCAGGAGCACGGGCAGGTCGCGAACCGGTTTCTCGCGCCGGGCGCGGGGCCGCTGGAAGGCGAGCGGCCGCTGGTCTTTGTCCGCGGCAACCACGAAGCGCGCGGGCAGTATGCGCGCCGCCTGCTTGATTACTTCGACACGCCGGGCGGAGGGTACTACTACGCGTTCACCCGGGGGCCGGTGCATTTCCTGGTGCTGGACGGAGGAGAAGACAAGCTCGACGAGAGCAACGAGTATTTCGGGCTGGTGAATTTCAAGCCCTACCTGGAGCAGGAAGCGGTCTGGGTGGCGGACCAGGTGAAGAGCGACGCGTTCCGGCAGGCCGCGTTCCGGGTGGTGCTGTGCCACATCCCGCTGGCGGCGTCGAAGCCCGGCGACTACCGCGCGCCCATCGTCGAGGCGCTCGACGGGGCGGGGGTCGACCTGTCTATTTCAGGGCATACGCACACGCCCGCGTACCGGGAACCGGAGCCGGGCCGCGATTATCCCATCGTCATCGGCGGGGCGAACGAGCCCGCGAACGCGACGGTCATCCGGGTGGAAGCCGATCCCGCGGTGATGCGCGTGCAGATGATGCGTGCCGACGGGACGGTGCTGGAATCGAGGGAATTCTCCGCCCGGCGGGCCTGACGCGGGTTTCCGCGGGGGGCCTATCTAGCGCCGGACGGCGCGCCGAGCTGACGCTCCATCCAGGCCGCCATGACCGCCACCTCATCGCGGATGGTGGGCCAAGGATGTTCCCCGCCGGGTTTGACGACGAGTTCGGCGTTGCCGCCCGCGCGTTTGAGCGCGTCGAGCATGGTTTGCGACTGGAACAGCGGCACCAGGGGATCGGCGTCGCCGTGAATGAACAGGCACGGCGGCGGGTTTTCGCCGACCTGCCGGGCCGGGGAGAGCGCCGCGGCTTTGGCCCGGATGTCTTCTTCGGAGCGCCCGTTAAGGCTGTCCGCGAACAACAGGGGGCCGATCTCCTCGAAGTCCGGCATCTGGCCGTCGCTGTTCCAGTCGAGGAAATCGGTGGGGGGAAAGAAGACCGCGACCGCCTGGACCCGGTCTTCCGGGGCGGCGGTAACAGCGGCCAGCGTGGCCAGATGGCCGCCGGCGGACGCGCCCACCAGGCCGATGCGCTGGGGGTCGATGCCGTATTCGGCCGCCCGGCCGCGCACGAATTTCAAGGCGGTGCGGATGTGGGCGAGCATTTCCTCGCCGGTGAAGTGGGAGACGGAGCCGGGGCGTACCGCGAAGACGGTGAAGCCCCGGGCACAATGGAATTCGTACATGCCCGCGGCCCAGTGTTCGGCGAGTTTGCCCCGGTCGGCATACCATGCGCCGCTGACCACGTCGATGATAGCGGCCCCGTTTTTTTCGCCGCGGGGCACGAAGACGTCCATGATGAGTCCGACGCCGTGCGCCTCGCCGTAGACGACGTTCTGCGTGTGTTCAAACGGCAGGCCGCCGGGCGCGGCAGACAACGCAACCTGTGCCAGCAGTACCAGAGACGCCATCATGTCGGATCCTCCGTGGTGCTCGAGCGCCGTGTGCGGCGTGCGATTATCCGGCAAATTCCTGGCTGATCTGTTCCAGCCAGCGCGTGAGACGCTCCTGGGTCAATTCGGCCTGGCGGTCGACATCGAGCACGAGGCCTACGAAGGCGCCATTGACAACGGCTTTGGACTGGTTGAAGGTGTAGCCGCCGGTCGGCCACGCGCCCACGACTTCGCCGCCCAGCTCGTGCACCTTGTCGTAGAGTTCGAGCAGCGCGTCCGCGAAACTGTTGGGGTACTCGCCCTGGTCGCCGAGACCGAAGAGGGCGACTTTCTTGCCGGAAAGGTCGATGTCGTCCATCTCCCAGATGAAATCGGCCCAGTCTTCCTGCAGCGACCCCTGGCCGTAGGTGGGGGAACCAAGAATGATGGCGTCGTACTGGTCGAAGGTTTCGGGATCGAAGTCTTCGTGAACCTTGTGCAGATCCACGCCGCCGGGATACTGCGCCTGGATCATCTCGGCGATGCGTTTGGTATTCCCGTTGGTGCTGCCATAGAACAAGCCGATGCTCATGAGAAACCGCTCCTTTCGGTGTAGATGTAGCGTAAGGGACTGACGCGTGTAGTATACGAACAACCGCCGGTGGAAAAACAGGTCTCGGTTCGAGCCGAACCGGGGCCGGAGCCAACGGGTCCGGACGGTGGACCGCGCAGGAGTGGAGGGGGCTGCCGGAACCCCCGACTGCCGGCTGGATGGGAAGGGCGGGCCAGACCGTTTGACGGAATGGCCGGGGCACTCTACAATTCAGATGGGGAAGATCCCGGGTCAGCCGGAGGGCCTGAACGGGCAGGTGATGGCAGTGCCTGCCGTGAGACAGCACCGATTATGGAAGAAGAGCAAGACGACATCCTTCAGCGGCTCGAGTCCGTGATTGACTCATGGACGGCGGAAGTCGACGAGGCGCAACGGCGCCTTGCCGAACAGCTTGCCGATACGCGGGGCCGTCTTCAGAGTCATGCGGAGGCCGCGACCGAATCGCTGCAGCTGGACATTGACGCGAATTTCGCCATTCTCCAGCGGCTCCTGGAGGATTGCCGGGAAGCGGTGCGGGACGCGTTCGGGCGCCTGGACGCGCTGGAAGCCGAAGTCGAGCAGTTGAAGAGCGAAGTGGCCGAACTGCGCGAGGCGAAGGCGGCGGCGCCCGCCGCGGAGGAGAAGGGCGATTCCGAGAGCGTCAAACCCATGACGTGGCGACGGACGCGCAAGGTCACGATCCAGCCGTTTGACGAGACCGGCGCGCCGCGCCGTATGGGCCAGATCCTGGTGGACGCGGGCCTCATCACTTCGGAGCAATTGGAGACGGCGCTGGCGTTGCAGGAGGAATCGCCCCAGCGCAAGCTGGGTTCGATCCTGGTTGAGCAAGGCTATACGGGCGAGGATGTGATCCCGCAGGTGCTGGCCCGCCAGCTTCGGCTTCGCTACATCCATCTTCGCGAGGGGGCCTTTGATCCGCGGGCGGTGGCGCTGATTTCCGGACGCCTCGCGGCGCAACATGCGTGTATCCCCGTGCGCGCGACGAAAGACACCCTCGCGCTCGCGATGGCGAATCCGCTGGACATTATCGCGATCGAGGCCGTCGAGCAGGCCTCGGGACGGCGGGTGCAACCGATCATCACCCGCGAATCGGAGATCGCGGCGGCCATTGCGCAATGGTACGGCCCTGAAGCGGAAACCGGCGAGGACGCCTGAGGCTCAGGGCGTTCCGAAGTGCGTTTTCAGGAAGCCGAGGCTCTTCCGGTTGCTCCACTGGTGCACGCCCTCGAAGAAATCGCTCTCCAGATTGCCGGCGGCGTCCAGAACCGCGTACGTCTTTTCGAGCGCGGCATAGGCGCGCCGGGTCGCGTCGATGGGGAAGATCTCGTCCTGGTCGCCGCTGATGATGAGCAGGGGCCGCGGGGCGATCAGGGCGGCCACGTCGCTCATTTCGCCCCACTGCATCATGCCGGGGACGCAATTGCAGATGCAGTGGTGGATGGTGAAGATGGAGTCGCGGAAGGTGCAGTAGTATCCCGCCACCATGGCCAGCCGGATGCGCTCGTCGCGCGCGGCCAGAAAGAGGGTGGTCGTGCCGCCGCCGGACAGGCCCGCCGCACCGATGCGCCCGGGATCAACGGCGTCCTGCGTCTGCAGGAAATCAACGACGCGCATGGCGTCCCAGGTCCGGAGCCCGACGGGCGTCATGCCGAGCAGGAAAGCGTCCATGGTGACGCGGTGGCAACTGTGGGGCGTTTCGTGGCGCGTCTCGTTCCATCCGCGCTGGACGATCGCGGCGACGACACAGCCGGATTCGGCAAATGTGACGGCGTAGTCGAGCTCGTGTTCCTGGCTTTTCGCGCGTTCCTTCTCCGTGCCCTCGCCGATGTACGGCAGAATGCCGGAATGGCCATGGAGACATACCATGGCGGGGCATTTGGCGGTGATGTTCCTGGGGAGGTAGTAGTAGACCGGCACCCAGTAGTCCGCTTCGGAGCGCACGTAGATCTTCTGGCGCGTGTAGCGTTCGGTTTCCATCTTCTCGGCCGTCCAGTCGACGTCGAGCGGAACGGATTCGGGATTTCGGCCGAGCAGTTCGAGGAACTTGGGTTCGAACGCGCGCCGCCAGGCGTCGTGTTCGGCCGGGGAGGTGGCGTTCCAGGCGAGCGCGGGGGGGGTGGCGTCGGCGGCGTGCTGGAAATAGTCGTAGACCAGGCTGTTGCGTTCCCCCGGGGGGGCTTGTGTGGTTTCGGCCGCAGCCAGCACGAGTAACGCGATTCCGATGACATTCATGGCCTTCTCCCCTGTGCGGAATGCGGCCGCGGAACCGTGCGGCGCAAACGCACATTCATGCGGTGTGGGCGTCGCGCGTCCGGCGGCGCCGCGTGGACGATAGGGAAGCGGGGCAGAAATACCCGCGTCTGCCCGGTGCGTTCCCGTTTCGAGGCACTATACCGAAGGGGCCGGGGGCAAGACAAAGCGGGGTCCCCGCCACCGGGGCGGGCGGGCAGGCTGTGAATTCTCTTTGATTTGGCGGGCGGTTCTGCTATCATAGGCTGCCCGGGGAGACTGCATCCCACACAAGGTCTTATAATATGAGGGTTTACGGCGGTCCTCGGGGGTGAATCCCAGTGTAAAAAAAGGGTGATACTGTGTTTGGATTCCTGAACTTTCTTCCGGGGTTGTTTTCTCACGACATGGGCATCGACCTCGGCACAGCGAATACCCTGGTTTACGTGAAGGGCCAGGGGATTGTTCTGAGCGAGCCTTCCGTGGTGGCCGTCAACAAAGATACGGGGCGTGTGCGGGCGGTCGGAAATGAAGGCAAGAACATGATCGGCCGCACCCCGGGCAATATTGTGGCCATTCGCCCGATGAAAGACGGGGTCATCGCGGATTTTGAGATTACGGAGGCGATGCTCCGGTATTTCATTCAGAAGGTGCACAACCGGCGCCGTCTGGCGTGGCCGCGCGTGGCGGTCTGCGTGCCGTCGGGCATTACGGCGGTCGAAAAACGCGCCGTAACCGAGAGCGCGGCGCAGGCAGGCGCGAAGAAGGTATTTACGATCGAGGAGCCCATGGCGGCGGCGATCGGCGCGGGCCTTCCGGTGCAGGAACCCCAGGGGTGCATGATCGTCGACATCGGCGGCGGCACTACCGAAGTGGCGGTGATCGCGCTCGGCGGCATTGTATTCTGCAAGTCGGTCCGCGTGGCGGGCGACGAGATGGATCAGGCGATCATCCAGCATTTGAAGCGCACGTACAACATGATGGTCGGCGAACGGACGGCGGAAGAGATCAAGATTACCATCGGCTCGGCGTATCCGCTGAAGAACGAGCTCGAGATGCAGGTGAAGGGCCGCGACCAGGTGATGGGCCTGCCCAAGATACTGACCATCACCTCGGAAGAGATCCGGGACGCCTTGCGCGAGCCGGTCGGGGCGATTGTCGATGCCGTGCGCGTGACGCTGGAACGCACCCCGCCGGAACTGTCCGCGGATATTGTGGATCGCGGCGTGGTGCTGGCGGGCGGGGGCGCGCTGTTGCGCGGATTGGATCAGTTGCTTTCGAAGGAGACGGGCCTGCACGTGAGCGTTGCGGAAGATCCCCTGACGGCCGTGGTGCTGGGGACGGGCAAGTACCTCGAAGGGTTGAAGAGTTTCCAGGACGAGGAGGTCTGAGCCATCGGCTTGACCGCCCACAACGCTGCTGGCCCGGCTTCCGCAACGAACGGTTTGGATGACGACGCTTGAGCTTGAAGCGACGCATACGCGAACACCGTCCTATCCTCATTCTTGCTGTGCTGGTGGTGCTGTGCCTGATCTCGCTGGCGGTCGGAAAACGGGGGTCGCTGGTGAGCGGGGCCATCCGGAGCGTGGTCTCGGTGGCGTCGCATCCGTTCTGGCTGGCCCTGGACGCTGCCGAAGAATCCTACGACTATGCCGCGGGCTTCGTGCTGGACTACCACCGCCACTACCGGGAATCGCAGCGTCTTCAGACCGAATTCGCCGAGGTAACGCAGCGTCTTTCAGAGTACAAGGAACTGAAGGCGGAGCAGGAGCGGCTCCGGTTGATGCTGGAGTTTGAGCGCAGCGAGACGATGGTCACGCTGCTGCCGGCGGAGATCATCTCGCGCTCCCTGGGGGCGTTCACGATCGACCAGGGCCGCACGCACGGGGTGGCGCCCGCGATGTGCGTGCTCGCGCCGGACGGGGCGGTGGTCGGGGTGGTCTCGGAAGTCAGCCCATTCAACGCGACGGTGTTGACGCTTCACAATCCCGACTGCAAGATCGGGGCGCTGATCGAGCGGAACCGCGTCCGGGGGATTGTGCGGGGCACGGGGCAGGTTGCCGAAGCGGTCTGCGAGATGGAATATATTGATATGAAGGACCAGATAGGCAACGGCGACCGGGTGGTGACCATGGGAACGGGCGTGTATCCGGCGGGGCGTCCGATCGGCACGGTGACCGGGGTGGAGGCCGGGAAGACGCTGCAGAAGAAGGCGCGGGTGCAGCCCGACGCCAATCTGGCGAGCCTTGACGAAGTGTTTGTGATCACGCAGGCGCTGGTACCGGCGGAGGAGATGCGTGGGCAGCCGCGGCCGCAGGGCGCGGTGTCCCGGGCGTATCCGATGCCGGACGAGCGTTCGCCCCAGGAGCGGTACGCGCCGTAAGATGGTACGCAAAAACATCATATGGGCCGTGGTGATCATCGCGACGGCGTTGATCCAGACGACGTGGCTGGCGGAGGAGAATTTCCGGGTGATGGGGGTGTCCCCGAACCTGGTGCTGCTGCTGGTCATTTATTTCGCCATCACGGAAGGCGAGGAACGGGCCATGTTCACGGGGGTGCTGGGCGGGCTGTTTCAGGATGTGGGCAGCGACAGCGTGATAGGCCATCACATCCTGTGTTATGTGGTGGTGGGTTTTCTGACGGGCCGGATCGCGGTGCGGCTGATCACGCAGCATCCGGCCGTGAAGGTGGGGCTGGTGTGTATTGCGGGGGCGGTGGACGGTATCCTGTATTCGGGTATCGCGTCGGTGCAGAATGCGCAGTGGATGGTGTTTTCGGATTTGAAGCGCATTGTCGTGCCGGCCACGCTGTATACGGCGCTGCTGACGCCCGTGGTATTCTTTCTGATGGACCGTTTGTTCCATCGGTATTTCGCGCCGCAAACGTAGGAAACGCACGATGCTCGTGGAACGAGACAAGCCGAAACGGTACGAAGGCTCGCCCCAACGCCTTCGGGCGCTGATGATCGGCCTGCTCGCGCTGTATTCCATCCTCGCGTTCCGCCTGTGGGATCTCCAGATTATTCACGGCGACAAGTACGCGGAGGCCTCGAACGAGAACCGCCTCCATTTCGAACGGCTGGAAGCGCCGCGCGGGATCATCTACGGCCGCACGGAAGACGTGGTGCTGGCGGACACGCAACCGGCCTGCGACATCATGTTCGTGCCGGCCGACTGCCGGGAAGCGGACCGGGAACGGGTGGCGCGCCGCCTGGCCCAGCTGCTCGCGATCAACGCCGGCGATCTGCTGGCGAGGATCGACCAATACCGGAAGAAACCGTTCACGCAGCTGCCGGTCAAACAGAATGTCTCGAAGACGGAGCTGGCGCGGGTCGAGGAGTATTCGTTCGAGCTCCCGGGGGTGTATACGACGGTGCGGCCGCTGCGCCGGTATCACTACGGCGAGGTGGCCGGGCAGGTTCTGGGATACATCGGCGAGATTAACCAGGAGGAGATCGAGGCGCGGGGACAGGCGTTCAAGATGGGCGACCTGATCGGCCGGATGGGCGTCGAACAGATGTACGATCCCATTCTCCGCGGGCGGGACGGCCAGCTTTGCGTCGTGATTTACAACCAGAGCGAACCCCAGTTGCGCACGGATGAACTGGGCCGGCCGATCGTTCAGACGGACAGCGTTGGCCGTCGCCTGCACCAGGAGCTCGAGTTCAGCCGGGATCCGGTTCCGGGGAAATCGCTGACGCTGACGATCGACATCGGGCTGCAGGCGAAGTGTGAGGAGCTGCTCGGGACGGAACGCGGCGCCATCGTGGTGCTGGCGGCCGACACTGGCGAGGTGCTGGCCATTGCGAGCACGCCGCGCTACGATCCGGGTGTATTCGTGCGCACCGGCTATGGGCACGAGCGGAAGGCGCTGCTGGAGGCGCGGCCAAGCCCGATGCGCAACCGGGCGTTTCAGGAGCATTTCGCTCCCGGCTCGATTTTCAAGGTGGCGATGGCCATCGGCGGACTCGAGGAAGGGGTGATCAGCGAGCACAGCTCGTTTGGCTGCGACGGGTACTTTTATCTGCCGGGCGTCGGCCGTCCGTGGAAATGCTGGCGGTACAAGTACGGCGGGCACGGGCATCCGGATGTCGTCGACGCGCTGGCGTATTCCTGCGACGAGTATTTCTATAACGTGGGGATCAAGCTGGGCATCGACAATATCAACAAGTGGGCGGAGATGCTGGGGCTGGGCATCGTGACCGGGCTGGATGTGCCCCCGGGCTCGGAGGAGAAGGGCCTCGTGCCGTCCACGGAGTGGAAGAAGGCGGAGTTTGCCGGCGCCGCCGACCCGTCGGAGCGGAAGTGGTATCCGGGCGAGACGGTGAACGTTTCGATTGGACAGGGCCAGGTGACGGTGACGCCGCTGCAGGCGGCCGTGATGATGGCGGCGGTGGTGAACGGCGGCAACCGGGTCCGCCCCTACCTGAACAAGTCGCTCGGTCCGGACCTGACCCCGCTGCCCATCAGCGACCAGACGCTCGAGATCGTGACCCGGGGGCTGCGCAAATGCGTGGAAAAAACCGAGCGGCCGAGCGCAGGCACGGGGATCGAGGCACGCGTTCCAGACATCGTCGTGCTGGGAAAAACCGGTACGGCGCAGGTGGTGCGCTTCAAGCATTACGACAATGAGATGGACATCCCGTATGAGCAACGCGACCACGCGTGGTTTGTGGCGGCGGTGCCGGACGAAGACCCGCCCATCGCCCTTTGCGTGTTTATCGAGCATGGTCTTCACGGCAGCAGCGCCGCGGCGCCGCTGACGAAACAGGTCATCGAGTATTTTTACTCGCACCTGCCCGCGGACCTGCGCCTGGCGAAAGCCGCGGAGGACGGCCCATGACCCAGATTGCGCGCGATCTGAACCTGATGGATTCGCACATCCGTATTGTCAACTGGCGCAATCTGCGGCACCTGGACTGGATCCTGGTGGTTCTGGTGGGGGCGCTGGCGTACATGGGCCTGTCGAACATGTACAGCGCCAGTTACGGGTATGAAGGGGCCGAATCGACCCCGCATTTCGCCCGCCAGGCGCTGTTTCTGGGCATCGGAACCGTGGTCGCGCTGATCATCGTCTGCATCGATTACCGGTTTCTGGTGGCGCTGGCGCCGCTGATCTATGCCGCGGCGATCCTGGCGCTGCTGGCCGTGTTGATGGTGGGGCTGACGGTGAAGGGCGGCCGCAGCTGGTTCCGGGTCGGGACGTTCGGGCTCCAGCCGTCGGAGTTCACGAAACTCGCCACCATCTTCATGCTGGCGTGGTATCTGTCGCGGATTGGGCCGCGGATCCGGAAGTTTCATTACCTCTTTCTGGCGTTTGCGATCGCGGGGGTCCCGAGCGCACTCATCGCGGCGCAATCGGACATGGGCACGGCGATCACGTACGTGCCGGTGGTCTTCGTCATGGTGTTTGTCGCGGGTTGCCGGAAGCGGCATCTCGCGGCGATTATCCTGCTGGGGGCGTCGCTGGTGCCGTTGGCATGGATGCAGCTTGAACCCTACCAGCGCGACCGGGTGAAGACCTTCGTCGATCCGACCAAGGCCCCGGATAACGAGGGCTACCAGATCATCCAGACCAAGATCGCCGTGGGCAGCGGGGAGATGTGGGGGAAGGGCGTGGGCCAGGGCACGCAGACCCACCTGCGTTTCCTGCCTGAATACCGCACCGATTTCATTTTTTCGCTTCTGGCGGAGGAGCGCGGGTTTGTGGGCGGGGTCATTCTGCTTGCGCTGTTCGCGGGGTTCCTGATACGGGGCCTCGTGCTGTCGGAGGAATGCCGGGAACCCGCCGGTAACCTGCTCGCGGCGGGCTGCGTGGCGATCCTGGCGTTTCATGTGTTTGTGAACGTGGCGATCACGATCCATTTGATGCCGATTACGGGGCTGCCGTTGCCGTTCCTGAGCTACGGGGGCTCCTTTTACTTGACCACGATGATGTGTGTCGGCACTATGCTCAGTGTAAACGTCAGGAAAGGGATGTTTGCGGAAAAGTAGCCTGGTATGGAGCGCGGAGAGGAGCCTGGATGAGCGTGTTGCGTGTCCGGTTGACGCGAGGACGGGCCCTCCGCGGGAGGCTATTCCGGGAATTCGTTGACGTCGTTCGCGGGGCGGTCGAGCGGGCCGGCCTGCCGGTGGCGCGCAGTGGGCGGGGCGTGCCGCGGGTCGAATCCGGGCCGCATCTGGCGCCTGCGCATACGAGTCAATGCGAATATATGGATTTTGAATTGACGGATCCGATCACCGGCGCGGAGTTCCTGCGCCGGTTATCGGCGGAGTTGCCCGAGGGCATCGGGGCGATGTCGGCGCGGCGTTTGCCGCCCGGCGCCAGAAGCCTGAAGGCGACGGTGAGACTCCTCCGCTACCGGGTGGCCGGCGAATTCACGCCGGAACAGGCGGAGCGCTTTCGCCGGGCCGGCTCGTGGCCGGTGGTTCGGATCCGGAAGGGGCAGGAACGCGCCCTGGACTTGCGGCGCAGCGTCGCGAGACTCGAGGTGGGCCCCGGAGAAGTAACTATGGACATTGAGGTTCGCGCGGACGGCACCCCCAAACCCGAGGAGGTGATCGCGTCGGTCTTTGGCATCCCGTGGGACGACGCCCTGCTCCTGGAGACGGAGCGAAGCGGTATGCTGTTTTCCGGCGCTCCCCCCGCGCGCGCCTGACAGGCGGCACACGCCGCCTACAACGCGGAGATAGAATGAAGGAGTTTGTCATTAATGTAGCCCCCCTCGAGACCCGAATCGCCCTCCTGGAAGAGAAACGGCTGGTCGAGCTCACGGTCGAGCGCCATGAAAACCGCAGCCTCGTGGGCAACATCTACAAGGGCCGGGTGGATTCCATCGTTCCCGGCATCCAGGCCGCGTTCATCGACATCGGTTTCGAGAAGAACGGTTTTCTGTACGTATCCGACATCGCCGGCGTTGAAGGCACCGGCGATTTCGAGTTCGATGAGGGAACCGCGAAACCCCGCAAGAAGTCGCAGCGGCGCAAGGCGCCGGCGATCGAGACCATCATCAAGAAAAACCAGTACATCATGGTGCAGGTGAGCAAGGACAGCCTGGGCACCAAGGGGATGCGGCTCACGAATTACATCACGCTGCCCGGCCGGTATTGCGTGCTGATGCCCACCGTGAATCACCTCGGCGTCTCCCGCAAGATCGAGAGCGAGCGGGAGCGGGACCGGCTCAAGCGCATCCTGCACAATGTCCGTCCCCAGGGGCTCGGGGTGATCATGCGGACCGCCGCCGAGGGCAAAAGCAAGGCCGATTTCCAGCCGGACGTGCAATATCTGGCGCGGCTGTGGAAGAAGGTCTGCACAAAGATGGAGCCGGTGAAGGGTCCGGCGCTGCTTCACGAAGACATGGGGCCGATTCTGCGGATCATCCGCGACTCGTTTACGAATGACGTGAGCCGCCTGACCATTGACAGCGAGGTCGAGTACAACCGGATCCTGAATTTCCTGGACAGTTTCGCGCCGAGCCTCCAGAAGCGCTGCAAACTGTACCGGGGCAAGACGCCGGTGTTTGAGAAAATGGGCCTGGAGACCGAGGTGGACAAGGCCCTGAACCGGAAGGTGTATCTGAAGAGCGGCGGGCACATCTGCATCGACCAGACCGAGGCGCTCATCGCGATCGATGTGAACACGGGCCGGTTTACGGGCAGCAAGAACCTCGAGGAAACCGTGCTGCAGACCAATCTCGAGGCGGCCGAGGAAATCGCCCGTCAGGTCAGACTGCGCGACCTGGGCGGGATCATCGTGATCGATTTCATCGACATGCAGTACGAGCGCAACCGGCGCGAACTGCTCAAGCGGCTTCAGGAATGTCTCAAACACGACCGGGCGAAGACCACCATGTCCGAGATTTCGGAACTCGGCATGATCGAGATGACCCGCAAACGCGTCAAACACAACCTGGTCAAGGCCTTGTCGCAACCCTGCCCCTATTGCGAGGGGAGCGGGCTGGTGCGGTCGGTCACGACCATGACGTTTACGGCGCTGCGCCAGCTTCAGAGCCTGTTCTGCCGGTCGAAGGAGAAGTCGGTGCTGGTACAGGTGCACCCGGATGTTGCGCGCCGGTTGCGCCACGAGAACAAGGACCTGCTTGACGCGATCGCCCAGGAATTCGAGCGCGAGGTGTCGGTCGAATCGGTTTCGGATTTCCATATCGAGGACGTGGCCTTTTTGAGCGCCCGCACCCGCAAGGAGATCCCGGGCGGGCAGGAGGCGGCTCACGGAAAAGCCGGGTGAGCGCGGCCGCACGATTTGTGAATGCCGGGGCCGGAGGAGTACACTGGCGCCTGATTCCGGATGTTGGGTGGGGGAAGCGGAAGGCCCTGTTCTGAGGGGGTGACGGCATTCCCACTCGAGAGACCGTGCCGTTTCTCGGGGAACACACGAGCAAGGAGATGGTTTGGCCATGTCGAGCAAAGAGCACGCAGGAGTGGTATCGGGTCTCGATAAGCTGTACGAATTCGACCGCGAACCCGTAACGGACGACAAGCTGCAGCCGGGCAAGTATTTTGCGGGCCTGCTGGCGGGGGAGCACGTCGCGGGTACGGAGTTCGTCATCGGGGCGTCGTTTGTCAGTTGGGGCGCCAGCCCGATGAATGTCTTTCTGGGGCTTGCGCTCGGCAACCTGCTGGCCGTGCTGACGTGGACGTTCATGTGCGCGCCGATCGCGACGCAGACCCGGCTGACCCTGTACTGGTACCTGCGCAAGATCGCGGGGCCGGCGGCGACGGCCATCTACAACGTGCTGAACGCGATTATGTTCTGCATCCTGGCGGGATGCATGATCACGGTATCGGCGTCGGCGGTGCGGATTCCGTTCGGGATCCCGCCGCAGGTCAAGTGGTATCCCGAGAGCGCGGGGTTTGTCGTGGTGGTGCTGGTGGTCGGGGCCCTGGTGACGCTTCTGGCGATCCTCGGGTTCAAACGGGTGGCCCAATTCGGTTCGGTGTGTTCGCCGTGGATGTTCCTGATGTTCATGGGCGGCGCGGTGGCGACGCTGCCGGTGCTGGCGATGGAGGCCGGGTTCGCCAACATTTCGAGCTGGGCCCAGTTCTGGGAGGCCGCCAGCAAGTTCATCTGGACGGGATCGACGCCTGACGGGTCGCCGGGACTGACGTTCTGGCAAATCACGGCGTTTGCGTGGATCTGCAACCTCGCCATGCACGGCGGCCTGTCGGATATGGCCCTGTTCCGTTACGCCCGGCACTGGTCGTATGGGGCCTATTCGGCCTTCGGCATGTTTTTCGGGCACTACCTGGCGTGGATTTTTGCCGGGGTGATGGGCGCGGCCACGGCGCGCCTGATGCAGGTCAGCATGGCCGAGCTCGACGCGGGCGAGGTCGCGTGGCAGGCTCTGGGCGTCACGGGCATCCTGACCGTCATCATTGCGGGCTGGACGACGTCGAACCCGACGATCTACCGGGCCGGCCTGGCGTTCCAGGGCGTGACGCCGGGATGGCCGCGCTGGCTGGTTACCCTCCTGACAGGCGCCGCGACCACCATCATCGCCTGTTTCCCGTTCGTGTTCACGAAACTGCTGAATTTCGTCGGGCTGTATGGCCTGCTGCTGGTGCCGGTCGGCGCGATTGTGTTTGTGGAACACTGGATTTTCCCGCGGATCGGGTTCACGCGGTACTGGGTGTCGCGCAAGCGGCTCTTCGTGAGCTGGCCGGCGCTCATCAGCTGGGGCGTGGCGATTGCGGCGGCCCTCTGGCTCGAGCGGTCCGGCACCCTGCATCTGTTTTTCCTCTTTCTCCCCATCTGGTTCCTGACGGCGATTCTGTATACGATTCTCGCGGCGCTTTTTGGAGCGCGCGAACTGTTGCCCGAAGACGACGGCATCAAAACAGCCGAAATGCTCGAAACGAGCGCGAAGCGCGTCAGCCAGCCGAAGACCGCGAAAGCGATGCCAGAGCAGACGGACGTGGTCTTGTGGGTGGCTCGCGTCGTGGCCTTGCTGTCGCTGGCGGCATGCCTGGCCCTGCCGGTGTGGGTGTACACCCGGGGCGCGAGCGGTTTCGAAGCGAGCATCGCGACGATGAAAAACCTGATCATCTGGCCCACCCTTGTCTACTTCATCAGCGGGACGGTCTGGGCGGTTCGGCGCGACCGCCAGAAGGGCGGAGAGGACGCCGCGGCCTGATTCAGGCCCGATGGAACCGGTGGGGGAGGCCGGAGCGCAGGCCGCGCGCGCTGGCGTTCCGTTTCACAGACACGTGACATCCATCCCGGCGCTTATCGCCGCACATGCCTGAGGCCGCAGATGCGCTCCGGGCGGCGATGCACGGATTACCCGATTGACATGCGGGTGGTGCGCGCCGCTTAAATCCTTTCTTTCGAAAGACTTACGCCCAAGGCGGGGATTTAGTTGACAAATTGCGCATCGCCTGTGGTATTCTTACTTTAGCGCCATGGCAGCAGGCCCGCCCCGGGGCCGAACGTGGGCATTCAGCATGTATTGGGGGCAATTAACACCTTTATGCGTATTGCGATCTTGGGAACCCGTGGTATTCCAGCGAATTACGGGGGATTTGAGACGTTCGCTCAAGAGCTGAGTGTTCGGCTTGCGGAGCGAGGGCACGAGGTGTGTGTGTATTGCCGCCGATTTAACTATCCCGAGCCGATGCGAAAATACCGGGGAGTGCATCTGGTCACGCTGCCGTCGATTCACACCCGGGCGCTTGACACGCTTTCGCACGCGTTGCTGTCGACGTTTCACGTGCTGCTGAATCGTGCAGACGTCGTGCTGTACTGCAATTGCGCCACCAGTTGTTTCGCCTGGATGCCGCGCCTGCGCGGGATGAAGGTAGTCATGAATCCCGACGGGCTGGAGTGGGAACGCGTGAAATGGGGCTGGGGCGGCAAGACGTTCTACCGGCTGTCGGAGCACCTGGCGGCGTGGTTTCCGCACCGGCTCGTATCGGATTCGCATGTGATCCAGGAGTATTACCGCGAGCGGTTCGGCTGCGACAGCGATTTTGTGGCGTACGGGGCGGACATTGTGGAGCGCGGCGCCGGGTGGGAAATGCTGGAGGAATTCGGCATCGAGCCGGAGCGGTACTTCCTGTACGTGAGCCGGCTGGAGCCCGAGAACAACGCGCATCTGGTGGTCGAGGCGTTCGAGCAGGTCGATACCGACATGCACCTGATGGTGGTGGGCAGCGCGCCCTTTGCCGACGAATACATCCGGCGTCTGACGCGCACGAACGACAAGCGGGTGATTTTTCCGGGGGCGCTCTACGGCGACGTCTACCGGGCCCTCCGGGCCAACGCCTACGTGTACGTAAACGCCATGGAAGTCGGCGGTACGCATCCGGCGATTCTCGAGGCGATGGGCGCGGGGAACTGCGTGCTGGTGAGCGACATCGCCTATAACGTGGAAGCCGTGGCCGAGGCGGGGGTGCAGTTCAAAAGCAAAGATATGGACGACTGCCGCGCGAAGATGCAGTGGCTGGTCGACCATCCTGACGACGTGCGCAGGTTCCGGGAACACGCGGTCGAGCGGGTTCGGACCCAGTACAGCTGGGACAACGTCGTATCGGAATACGAGCGGCTTTTCGAATCGCTGCTCGCGGATTAGACTCAGAAGGAACGGCCGGGCCGTGCCGCGTTCACACCGGGCACGCTCGGCCGGGGCAGAGGAGCAGGTATGGACTGGCAGGGCAGAAAAGTCCTCATCACGGGCGCCGCGGGGTTTATCGGCAGCCATCTCTGTGAACGGCTGCTCCTGGCGGGCGCCGACGTGCGCGCGATGGTCCATGGCAACATGCGGGGCAGCATCGGGCATCTGGCGGCCATTCCGGAAGATCTGCGCAAGGGCCTGGAGATCGTCGGGGGCAATATCCGCGACGGCGCGTTTGTGCGCGACGCGACCATCGGCATGGACACGGTGTTCCATCTGGCCGCGATCACGAGCGTGGTGTATTCGTATTCGAACCCGGACGAGACCGTGATTACGAACGTGAGCGGAACACTGAACGTGTGTAATGCGGCGCGCCACGAAAACGTGCGGCGGCTGGTGCACACGTCTTCGGCGGGCGTGTATGGGACCACGGCCGGCGACACGCCGATCAGCGAGACGCATCCCGTCCGCGCATACAATCCCTACACCGCGTCGAAGCTGGCGGCGGACAATGTGGTGGAGAGTTTTCACCTGTCGTACGAGCTGCCCGTGACGATCGTGCGCATTTTCAACGTGTATGGTCCCCGGATAGGGCGGTTTCTGATCATTCCGACCATCATTCTGCAGCTGCTGAAGGGGAGCGAACTCAAACTCGGCAGCCTGACGCCCACGCGCAACTTCACCTACGTGGACGATATCGTGGATGCGTATCTGTTGATGGCGGAGCACGACAGCGTGGTGGGCGAGGTGGTGAATTTCGGGTCGAAGCGCGCGGTCACGATCGCCGAACTGGCGCTGCTCATCGCGAAGCTGATGCAGCGCGAGGTGGTCATTTCGCAGGACGATAAGGCGATCCGGCCGGCGAAGAGCGAGATCGAGCGCGTGCTGGCCGATGTCACCAAGGCGAACCAGCTTCTGGGGTGGCGCCCCGCGGTGGAACTCGAAGACGGCCTCAAAAAAACGATAGACTGGATAGCGGCGGGGGGATACGACGACCTGCCGGCGTGACGTGGTTTGCGGATGCGCGCATTGCCGTGCAATGCGGGTGTATAAGAGGAAGAGCGGCCCTGCGGACAGGGAACGAGTGGGAGCCATGACCGGTACCGGGCGAGCATCGTGCACCAGCGGCAGCGCGGCCCTGCGCGTCCATCGAGGACGTTGCCTGGCCGTGGCCGCCGGCGTGGTCTGCCTCCTTGCGGCGGGTGGGGCCGGGGGACAGGAAGCCGTGCGGCACCACGGGTTCCGCCTGGATGAACGCCACCTGCTGCTGCTCGAACAGCGGCACCGGGAGATCGAGATCGGGATAGCCACCCGCAGCCGGAACATCGGCGATACGGCCCGCACCCGGACGCGCGACGAGTCCAGTGAAACGGCCGGCCGCTTCGAGACCGTGGAGTATCTCGCGAAGATCACCGCGGAGGTGTTGAAGCCGTCCGCGCCCAATTACTTGAGCAATCCCGGGGAGCGGTACCGGATTACGATCGAAGGACTGAGCGTGGACCCGGATTATGTGGTGCGGGTGGAAGCCGACGCGATCGTCGCGCGGGCGACGGTGCTTTCGGCGCTGAACGAGCTGGGCGCGCGGGCGGCGGGCATTCAGCGGGAAGCGCTGCATCATGCGGGCCCGTATGCGCTGCAGGTGTTGAATGAAACGGACCTGATGCCCGCGCCGATCCCGACGTCCATCCAGGAGAGCCAGGCCGGACGGATCCGGTTTGACAATCCCGCGTTGCAACGGGAAAGTCTGGAGGCGGGGCGGAAATTGTATGCCGGCGAGAAACCAAAGCCGACCACCCTGTCGCCGCTGCCGGGACGCAGCGGCAAGGCGGACGGGGCGGGCCGGGAATCGGAGGACCGCAACGCGGCCAGCGCGGGCTGGGGAGGCTGAGATTCATGAAATTCGCGGTACTGAGGAGCATGAGCGGCGTGGTGGCCGCGGTATGCCTGGCGGCGGCGCTGGGGTGCCAGACGTCCTCCGGCATCCGTGTGATCGACCCGAAGGGCGAAACCCGCGAACTGACGCCCGAAGAAGTCGAGCAGATGACGGGCGGTGAAGCGGAACCCTACCTGTTGCAGGTGGGCGACCAGGTACAACTCATCTTTAACGTCCGCAACATCCAGGAAAGCGAGGCGCCCTGGGATTACCGGATCGAAGTCGGCGACAATATGGAAGTGCGGTTGTCGTCGGACACGACGGAGCCGGGGGCGTATGTGATCGATTACGGGGACGTCCTCGGGATCTCGTTTTTGAGCAACTGGCCGCTGAACATGAACCGCACGGTGCGCCCGGACGGCAAGATCAGCGCCACGGAAATCGGCGACGTGCAGGCCGCGGGCCTCACCACCAAACAGCTGGAAGACCGGCTGACGGCCCTGTACGAGAAGACTGGCATCATCCAGGGCGACCCGCAGATCAGCGTCAACGTCGATTTTGCGAACGTCGACCGCCTCGAGAGCATCAGCCGCGACGTGACGGTCCGGCCCAACGGGGCGATCAGCCTGCCCATGCTGGAGCGGGAAGTGAAGATCTCGGGGCTGACCGTGGCCGAGGCGTCGAAGGCGATCGCGGACGAAGCGGCAACGGTGCTCAAGAATCCGCCCACGGTGGGCCTGGTCGTGTTTCCCAATATCAATACGGTGCTCTCGGGCATGAACACGGTGGCGAAGGTGCGTCCGGACGGGCGGATCTCGGTGCCCCGGATAGACTATGAGATTCAGGCGGCGGGATACGGCGTGGACGAGCTTCGTTCCATGCTCAAAGAGGCATGCAACGGCCTGATCCACAATCCGGTGGATATATCCGTGGACGTGGTTCAGGCGACAGGCGCGCGGATCTACGTCGGGGGAGAAGTCGGCGTGCCGGGGGTCTATCCGCTCGACAGCTGCCCGACGGCGTTGCAGGCGCTGATCATGGCGCGGGGTCCCGCCAACAGCGGGCGCCTCAACAGCGTGATCGTGATCCGCCGCAACCCCGACGGCAAACCGTATGTTTTCAAGACGAACCTGCGCGCGGCCATGAGCAAGGGGTACACGGAGAACGACATTCCATTGAAGCCGTTCGACCTTGTATTCGTGCCGGAGAAGCTGGTGGTGCGCGCGAACATCTTCGTGGAACGGTACATCGACCAGATCGTGCCGTTCGACAACACCCTCGGCGTGAGCGGCACGTACTACATGAACGAACAGCAGGTGAACACCAAGTCGCGCAACATTGGGGCCACGGCGGTTGTCACGCCGTTCCAGGCCGGCGGCATCGTGGTCGCCCCGTAACGCGGGCGGCGCGCGCGGTTGGCGGCACGGGAACTGCAAGGGGAGCGTGAGATGGACCAGCGGCAGATATTCCTCAGAGACGTCTTGACGGTGCTGTTCAAACGCAAGGCGTTTATCCTGGTCTTTATCGCGGTGGTGTTCGGCGTGGTGCTGGCGGGCAACTATGTGTGGCCGCCCACGTATGAGTCGGTGGCGAAGGTGCGCCTGATCCGCGGGCGGACAACGTCGCAGCCGGACCCGACGGTGGTGCATACCGAGGCGGGAACGCTGATGATGCAGCTTTCGCGGGAGGACGTGTATTCGGAGATCGACCTGATCTACGCGAATGACGTGCTCGCGAACGTAGTGGACCAGCTGGATCTGGGCAGCGCGATGCAGCGCGGAACGGGCCCCGTGCAACTGGCGGTGCGCGGCATCCGCGAACTCGAATACGCGCTGCGGCTGAAGCAGCGTCCGGATCCCCGGCAGCGGGCGATCGATGCGCTCGAGGAGGCCATCGAAGTCAAGGCCGACGACAAGAAGTACGTGCTCGAAATCCAGTGCCGGCTGGGCGACGCGCAACTGGCGCACGATGTGCTGATGGCGTTGCTTGAGGCGTACCGGCAGAAACACGTCGACGTGTTTGACCAACCCGGCAGCGCGGCGTTTTTTGAGGAACAGGTGGCGCGGGTGAACCGGGAACTGGCGGATGCGCAGCAGAAGCTCGAGGCGTTCCGCGGCGAGCACCAGGTGGTGTCGCTGGAGGCCGAGAAGGAGCTGTTGCTCAGCCAGTATACCGAGGCGCGCAAACTGCTGCTGCAACTGACCGAAAGCCAGGAGGCCGCGCAGCAGGCCGCCGCGGGCAAGACCGACCAGGTGCTGGTCGCCACGTTGTCGGGGAAGACCGAGAACACGGTGGTGACCGAGCTTCAACTCCGGCTGCTCGAGCTTCTCCTCGAACGCAACCGTATTACCGAGAATCTGGGGCCGAAACATCCCCAGGTGGTTGCCATTCTCAACGAGATTGACCGGGCCGCGGATCGGCTGTCGGAAGCCATTGAGGCGACGCGGGCCACCACCCAGGCGAAGATTGCGGATCTGCAACAACGTATCGAGGAATTGAACAAGCTCGACGGGGAACTGGAAGACCTGCAGCGCGCCGTCGATACCACCTCCGACACGCTGGTGTATTATACGGAGAAGCGCGAGGAAGCGATTGTCGCGGATGCGATGAGGGACAAGCAGATTTCGAGCATTCGCGTGGTGGAACACCCGGCGGTGGCGGTGAATCCTGTCAGCCCGCGCAAACTGGTAAACCTGTTGATCGCGCTGGTGGTGGGCCTCGTCGGGGGCATTGCGCTGGCGTTTTTCCTGGAGTATCTGGATCATGGGCTGAAGACGCCCGAGGATGTGGATTATTATCTGAAGGTGCCCCCGCTGGCGTCGTTTTTCCGGGCGGGGCGCCATCAGCCTCTGGATGTGGGGGAAGCCCAGCGTCTCAGCACCATGATCGATGCCGTGCAGGCGGGCGCCCCGAACCAGTTGATCGAGGTGACGAGCGCCGTATCGGGCGAGCAGGCGGGGCCGGTGGCCGCCGCGCTGGCGAAAGCCCGTGCGGAGAATCCCGAATGGCGGGTGCTGTACATCGACTTCGCGCCGCACCGGGCCGAAGGCGCCCCGCGGAAGGGTCTGACTGACCTGGTGGCGGGACAGGCCGACCTTGAGGAAACGCTCGGCCAGGATGGCGGACTCTACGTGCTGTCCCGGGGGAATGCGGAATGCCCCGGCTACCTCTGGGAATCCCGCGGGATGCAGGCCGTGCTGTCGGATCTGCGGCAGCGCTTCGACCGCATTGTGCTCCACACCTCCCCGGTGCGCATTTCGGGCGATGCGATCAACGCGGCCCGCTACGCGGACGGCGTAGTGATCGTGGTGAGAGCCGACGAAACGCGCCGCGAAGTAGTGAATCGCGCGCTGGACGTGCTCCGCAGCGCGAAGGGGCGCATCCTCGGCGCCGTGCTTACCGACCGCAAACAAACCATTCCCGGAATGGTCTACCGGCGCATCTAGCGCGGGACGGAAAACCGTTTCAAGCCGCCGGCCCTGTGTTCGCCGATGCCGGTGGTCATCATCATTCCCAAAACGGCCCCGTAAACGAAGCGGACACGGACGCGAACTTCACGCGCAAAAAGAGAGACCGGCACGTATCGTACCGGTCTCTTATGCCTGAACTCGTGCCGGGGAGCCGCGCTCAACCCGCCACAAGTTATTTTAGAGGCCCAGGAACCAAGTTCCGTGGGCCTCCGCGGAAGGAGAAACGCCACATGTGGCGCTGACCAACTGAATTGTACCACGGCATGGCAAAAGAACGCAACCACCTATGATTCAACTGTTTACATGCCCGCCATTTATCGCAGTCTGGCCATCTTAATCGAGTGTTCCCAACCACTTAGCGAATCCTGGCGCTGGGATGGGCTCCATCGGGGGTAAAACGTGCGTTCTTCCCTCCAAATCCCGCGTAACGCGTCCTGATTTGGCCAGAACCCGACGGCAAGTCCCGCGAGAAACGCCGCTCCAAGTGCTGTAGTATCAGTGACTTGACCCCGAGCCACGGGAATGCCCAGGACGTCGGCCTGATGTTGCATGAGGAGGTTGTTGGCTGCTGCGCCGCCATCGACTTTCAAGAGGGGGATCGTTGCGCCGGTGTCGGATTCCATGCTGCGGATGATGTCGTGGGTCTGAAATGACATTGATTCGAGTGCGGCGCGCACGAGGTGTGCGCGATTGGTACCGCGCGTGAGACCCACGATGATGCCGCGCGCGTGCATGTCCCAATGGGGCGCGCCGAGCCCTACAAACGCGGGCACGACATACACGCCGGCGGTGTCTTCGACCTGGGCGGCGACGGATTCGCTCTCGGCGGCGCTGGTGATCAGGTGCAGCTCGTCGCGGATCCACTGGATGACGGCGCCGGCGATGAAGATGCTTCCTTCGAGCGCGTATTGCACGCCCTGGCCGAGATCCCATGCGACGGTTGTGATGAGACCGTGGTTCGATTTCACCGGGGTCGTGCCGGTATTCGCGAGGAGAAAGCACCCGGTGCCATAGGTATTCTTGCTTTCGAGGCGGCCGAACGCGGTCTGGCCGAAAAGCGCGCTCTGCTGATCGCCGCAGATGCCGCCCACGGGGATGGCGCCGCCGAATGCGGACGTTTCGCCAAATACGCCGCTCGAGGGCTGCACCTCCGGGAGGATTTCGCGGGGGACATCGAGGTGGCGGAGGAGGTCGTCGTCCCAGCGATGTTCGAAGATGTTATAGAGGAGGGTGCGGGACGCGTTGCTGGGGTCGGTGGCATGACGGCCGGTAAGTTTGTAGAGCAGCCACGCATCGACGGTTCCAAAACAGAGTTCGCCTTTGGCGGCACGCGCGCGCGCGCCGGGAACGCGGTCGAGCAGCCACTTGACCTTGGTGCCGGAAAAGTAGGCGTCGAGCACGAGGCCGGTGCGGTCGCGGAAGAGGCCGGTGAGGCCGCCGGCGTCGAGCTGTTCGCAGAGGTCCGCGGTGCGCCGGCATTGCCATACGATGGCGTTGTGGATGGGTTCACCGGTTTTCCGGTCCCACACGACGGTGGTTTCGCGCTGATTGGTGATGCCGATCGCGGCGATGTCGGCGGGGGCGGCGCCGGCGTCATGCAGCACCCTGTTCGCGGTGGCGCACTGCGTGCGCCAGATGGCCTCGGGATCGTGTTCCACCCACCCGGGCCGGGGGTAGATCTGCGGGAATTCCTCGTTGCACGAGCCGTGAATGACGCCTTCGCGGTCGAACAGGATGGCCCGCGACGACGTTGTGCCCTGGTCCAGCGCGAGTATGAAATTCTTAGTCATGGGTCCCCCTCGCATGGTTCTGGCGCATGGAATGTCAGCGCGACACGAAGCGCATATCGCCGTACCCTTCGTAGGAGTGGAACCCGTGGGGCGCGTCTCCCGGGAAGGATTTGAGCAGCAGCGGCTCCTCGAATAGCTTGGAGTAGTCATAGCGGAACGCGCCGAAGGTCCATTCGGTGCCGATGGCCGGTTTTCCGGCATCGCGAAAGGCGGCCCAGGGGATCGCGGCTTCCACGATGTAGCCGAGGTCGTCGTCCCGGTGCTCCTGGCCGGTGCCGTTGATGGTGGTGGCGATGCGGGCGTCCGAGTTCCAGGACTTGAACCGCTTGGCGCCGCCTGCGCCGCGGCTCGGGTAGCAGGCGTCATACAGGGCGCCGTTGGGCGCGATGACAAACTCGTAGTAGAGCGTCTGGTCGCGGAACGGCTTCACAAAGAACTCGGCGACGTCGCCGTCCCACAGCGAATCGTCGGGCTGATCCGAAAACGACCAGACATCCTTGTCCTCGCACTCATAGGCGAGGTAGAGGTATTCGCTGTCCCACAGCATCCGGACGATCGTCGGAGAGATGGCCGGGGCGTTGGCCGGGCTGAAGACAAAGAACCGGCTGATGATGTCGGCCCGCTGCCAGGCGGGCTCGTCGAGCCGGCCGTCGACCGTGATCGGCTGTTCGGTCTGCCGGACGAGATACACGTCGGGCGCCGGCGCGCCCAAGGGCGCGAGAGATTGACAGGCGATGCCGCTCGCGACAAGCGAAACCGCCAGAAGAATCGTCATGATACGCGGCATGGTGCTTCTCCCTGGGTGGTTCATGCTTCGGTCTCCTCCGGGGCACTATCATAGCGTTCGCGGACGCGTCCGTCATCCCGATCGTCGCGCTTGAGTGTGGCCAGGGTCTGAAAGAGGTCCCGGAGGTCAAGGAACGGGCTCGCAGCTGGCGCAGCGGCGCCGGGGCCGGACTCGCGCCGGACCGGCGTTCGCGCATTGCCTTTCTGAAGGGGGCTTTGTTATCCTTGGGCCAGGATCATTCGAGGCTTCCGTCGAAGTTGATCGTTATCTGCCGGGGAATGCCGCTTGTCATCCACTGAGGCTGAGGTGAACCGACCGTCGCGCCGTTGGCTGAGCGAGCTGGCCGCAGGCGCGTTTCATCCTTCGTTGCCCGCCCTCGTGGGCACGGTACTGGTCGCCGCCGTTCTGCTGCTTTCCTGCGTCACACTGCTTACGCAAGACCTGCTGGCCGGGGCGGATTGCGGCTATTTTATGGCGGACTGGAAAGATGACTATGCCTACCTGACGTGCACGGTGCTGCAAGCCGCGCGGACCGATTCCCCGAAACCGGCGATTGCGCTGATCGGGGCGTCCGCGTTGCGGGAATCCATCGCCGGCGCGGATTACCTGGCGGGTCTGATGACCGAGGGACCCGGCCGGGAATTTCGCGTTCTTCCCCTGACCGCCGCGGGCCTCACGCATTGGGAAGCCGCGGCCATAGCGGACCGGATTGCCGGCCGTGTGCAGGGGATGGTGGTCTTGGAGGTGTCGCCGGGGAAGATGGCGCTTCCGCAGGGATTCTTCGAGGATCTTGTCCGGCAGCCGCGTCTGGCCCTCGATTCCGCGGCGTTCGACGAGGAAGCGCGCCTGGCGGGCATCGCGTTGCCGAGGCGCACCGGGAACTTCTTTCTGGATCACCACGGTTTCTTCTCGGCCCGGCCGTGGGCGGTGCTGAATCTGGTGAAGGGCCCGGTTGTCCCCGGCCTGCATCAGGCCCGGACGTGGAGAGTCCTCTCCGAAGACGAATGGGCGAATGCCGAAGCGTCGCTGCGCCGGCGGATCGGGGGGTACACCGAAAACGGCCCGCGCAACTTCGAGGTGATGGGGCGCACGATCGCACGCCTGCGGGATGCGGGCGGCTTCCAGGTCGTGCTGCTGGAGTCCGTGAGGAACCCGCGCGCCGACCGGATCATGCGGGACTCGCCGGAGTGCAGCAAGGCGCTCACGATGTACGAGAACGATGTGCGAACCCATGCGGAAACGTGGGGCGTGCCGTACCTGGACATCACCGCAGAAGCGGAACTCGCGCCCGGTGAATTCATCGACACAAGCCACATCTGGGATACGGACGCCGCGAAACGGTACACGCGGGTGCTCGCGGCGCACCTGGCGGCGTTCATGAAGAACCCGCAAACCGGAAGGGAGGGATGACGATGGGGTTTCCCCGTCTGCTGGGCATCACCTTGCAGGCCCTGGTGCTTGGCACGTTGCTGTTTCTAGCCGTCGCGCGACTCGTGGGGCTGGAGTCGGGCGCGCGCATCTTCCGGTATCAGGCGTTCTAGGCGATGATACAATCCGGCGCCTTCTGGCTTGCGGTGTTGGCATCGGCCATCGTGTTCTGGCTGCTGCCGCTTCGTTTCCGCACGGGATTTCTGGCGCTCGCCTCGATGGGATACCTGGCCACTCTGGCGCCGTTCAGCGTACTGGCCCTGGCTGGGTGGACGGCGGCCTTCTACTATCTGGCGCCGCGCGCCGCGGGCGGGGACGGCGCGAACAACCGGCTGTTGTCCGTTCTGATCCTGGCCATCCTCGGCTACCTGGCGTATTTCAAGTACATTCCGCCCCTTGTGGAAGCCATCTCGCCCGGCCCCACGGAGAAACAACTCATCATCCCGCTGGGCATCAGCTACTTCACGTTCAAGTTCATCCACTATGCGGTCGAAACGGCCCGGGGCAACATTCAGCACCGGTCGTTGCCGGATTTCTTCTGTTACACCTTCTTGTTTCCGACGTTTACGGCAGGTCCCATCGAGCGGTTCGACCATTTCATCGAGAACCGCGAGACCTCCTGGCAGGTGCAGTCGACGGTGGAGGGTCTCACGCGCATCATTCACGGGCTCGTGAAGAAACTCGTGATTGCCGAAATGCTTCTCAGGCCGCTGCTCCGGGATGTGACGCCGGCGTCGTTCGTGCTGCGGCTCGACCTGTTGCCCACCTGGAAGATCTGGGCCTACCTGGCCGTGATGTTTCTCATCTATTACATGGATTTCAGCGCGTACTCCGACATCGCGATCGGGATCAGCCGGCTCTACGGCATCCGGATCATGGAAAACTTCAATTTTCCCATTGTCGCCCCGAACATCAGCAACTTCTGGAAACGGTGGCACATGACGTTGTCGGGCTGGTGTCAAACGTACGTGTACATGCCGGTCATCGGGCTGACGCGCAACCCCTACCTCGCGACGGTCGCTTCGTTTCTGGTCATGGGATTGTGGCATTCCGGCACGCTCACGCGCGTGGGATGGGGCTTGTATCAGGCGGCCGGCGTCGCCGCGTACATGACGTGGACCCGGATTAAACGGGCCAAGCGGTGGCGTTTCATGGAGCGCGCACCCTGGCGCTATGCCAGCATCCCGATTACAATGATGTTTGTCGTGCCCAGCACGGCGTTTCTGATCATCGAATACCAGTTTCCCGTATACGCGGCGTTTCGGATCCTGGCGAGGCTCGTCTTTCTGCATCTGCCGGCGTGAGCGGAGAGGCTGCCGGGAACGCCGGGGCCGGCCACGAAACGCGGCGCCCGTACCAGCGGAGGTTGACAGGTCATGGTTCTGTATACCCTGTACGATCTGATCGAGAACAACCTTCCCGACCGTGCCGACAAGACCGCGCTGGTACTGGGGGACGCGGAGCTCACCTACGGGGAACTGGCGCGCCGGGCGGAGGCCCTCGCGGCCTGGCTGCACGAGCGCGGTATCCGGCGCGGGGACCGCGTGGCGGTCCATCTGCACAAGAGCATCGAAGAAGTCGTCGTGACGTTTGCCGTGGCGCGGCTCGGGGCGATCATCGTCAACGTGAGCTACCAGCGCAGCGTGCCGCAGCTGGAGCACATCCTGCACGACTGCCAGGTGAAGCTCCTTTTTACCGATCGCCGGCGGGCGATGCTGGCCGAAAAGGCGGGGGCGCTGCGAGCCATCGAGGCGCTTGTCGTGCTGGGCCGGCCGGACGGCCTCGCGAATGCGACGGGCTGGGATGACCTGCCCCGGAGCGGCGAGGCGCCCGCGAGCCGCCCGGTCGATGCGGATCTGGCCTCGCTTCACTACACCTCCGGCTCGACGGGCATGCCGAAGGGGGTCATGACGACCCACCTGAACCTGCTCGACGGGACCCACCGCGTGGCGGACTATCTGCACAATTGCGCGGAGGACCGCATTCTCGGGCTGGTGTCGCTGAGCGCGCCGTGGGGGCTGCTTCAGGTCACGACCATGTTTCTCCGGGGCGGCACGGTCGTGTTGCAGCCCGTGGCGATTCCGTCGGAGATTGTGGCGACGATCAACGCGAAGCAGGTGACGGGCATGGCGGCCTTCCCCGTCAGCTGGATCGAGATCGTGGCCTATCTCCAGCAGGAGCCCGCCCGGATGCCGTCGCTCCGGTACATCACCAGTTCCGGCGGGAAGATCCCTTTGCCGACGCTCGAAGTCCTGCCCCGGGTGCTGCCGGGGGTAAACATCTACCTGACGTACGGGCTCACGGAAGCGTTCCGCTCGACGGTGCTGCCCCCGGAACGGTTCCACGACAAGATGGGCTCGCTGGGGCGCCCCTGCCGTAATGTGGACGTATTCATCATCGAGCCCGTGAAGGGGGTTTGCGGTCCCGGCGAACAGGGCGAACTCGTTCACCGCGGCACGCTGGTGACCAAAGGCTACTGGGGCGATCCGGATACTACGGCCAAGAGCTTCCGGACCTGCGAGGCGCTTCGGCCGCTCATCGGCGACGAGATTGTCCATTACAGCGGCGACATCGTGCGCATTGACGACGAGGGCTTCCTGTGGTTTGTCGAGCGCGCCGATTCGGTTATCAAGTGCAGCGGGTACCGTGTGAGCCCGACCGAGGTGGAGGACATCGTACAGCGCAGCGGCCTGGCGAATCATGTCGTGGCCTTTGGGGTGGAAGACGACACGCTGGGGCAGGTGGTTCACATCGCCGTTTCCGCGGAGGGGCGCGCCGTGGATCTGGCCGGATTGACGCAGTACTGCCGTCAAAACATGCCCACGTTCATGGTTCCTCAGACGATCCATGTCTGGGAAGGCGCGATGCCCATCGCGGGTACGGGAAAGGTTGACCGGCGCGCCGTGATCGAGACGTGCCTGTTGAATGACCGGAAATGAAGCTGCCGGACGCGCCCGCGCGGATGCGTTCCGAGGGCGCGCCGGAAGGAACACCGGGGAAGGGAAGACGAATGGCGCTTGTCCGAAACGCTCTTATCGACTATATTCTCTCGACGTTTGGCCTTGAGGAAGGCGAACTGGACGACAACACCGTGTTGTTTTCCGACGGGCTTCTGGATTCCTTCTGCATGGTATCGCTGATTTCGTACGTGGAATCGGAGGCGGGGATCACCTTCCGCCCGACGGAGGTGAATCTGGACAATCTGGATTCGGTGGCGCGGATTCTGGCGTTTGTGGAACGCAAGTCCGGATAGCCGTGAGGCAGATTCGGAGCATGCCGCGGGGCGGCCGGCGTGCTCCCTGGAATTCGGCAGGCATGAACGAGGCGGGTCAACAAGGGGTGTGGCGGCGGCGTGCCGCGCGGGCGGTCACCGCGCTTCTTGCCGTGTACGCGATTGCCGTTGCGGTCAAGATCGCGGTCCAGACCGACCGGTTTCAGGTCAATTTCCAGCCCTATTATTACGCGGCGCTCGCCTTTAACCAGGGGCAGAACCCCTACGATTCCGAAGTCACGCATGCCCTTGCCGGAGGCCGGTTCGTTCTGCCGTATGCCTATCCGCCGCTGTCGCTGAACCTGCTGCGTCCGTTTGCGCTTGCCGGATATGAAACGTCGTACCGGTGTTTTCTGGCGCTGAAATGTGCGGCGCTCGTGCTCTGTCTCTGGCTGTGGCAGCGCAAGTTTCTGGGAAGCGGCGTCGACAACGTGTTCCTGTTCGTGTGCCTGATCGGGTTCAATTACGCGATCTACTGGGACATTCACGCGGGAAACATCTCTTTTCTTGCCCAAACGGTGCTGTGGCTCGGGCTGTACGCCTACGTCCGCGGCCGGCTGGGGTGGTTCATCGTGCTTACGGCAGGCGCCTCGATCTTCAAATATACGCCGGGATTCTTTCTCGTCCTGCTGTTGCTGGTGGAGGGGCGAAAGAAATGGGGGTGGTGCGCGGCGGGGGGCGCGGTCTTCGTGCTGCTTCATGGGGCCTCGTACGTGCTGTATCCCGAGCTGATGCCCGAGTTCCTGAAAAACATCGGCGAGATTCAGGGGCTGGTTCCCGTCGAGGCCGCCACGGTGGAGAATTTCGCGGGCGCTCCGGCCACGTGGCCGCTGATCAAGACGCTGATCACGAGACTGAGCGCGAAGCTCGCCATACCGGCGCCGAGCGCGCTGCCGGTGCTGGTGTTCGCGGGAGTTGCGCTGACGGTCTGCGGCATCACGTGGGTGACTGTGCGACGATATCCGTGTTCGGAGCCGGGGGAACGCAACCGGATGCTGGTCGTGTTCGCCTGCCTGGTCTACCTGCTCCTGACGCCGCGCCTCATGGTGGGCGAGTACGCGGTGGGGCTTTTGCCCGCGTATTACATCATCCGGCGGATGCGCTACGTGAACGCCTCCCTGCTGCTTGTGGCCCTGATGATCCCGGCGCCCATCACCGGCCGGTCCCCCGGCTTCAAATTCCTGATCGAGACCTGCACGAACTACTACCCGCTGCTGACCGTCTATGCGATCTGGGCGCTCGGCGTGTATGCCCACTGGACGATGCATTCTGATCCCTGCGATGGGCCGGGCCTCACCGGCCGGGCGCTCGAACGTCCCGAGGACGCTGCCCGTGGCTGCTCGGACCCCCACAGGGAATCTTCCGCGGGCCGGATGAGTCGAGTCTGAGGCGCAACGCACGCGAAACGTGGCGATCATCCGGCACAGGTGCTCACCATCCGGCTTGGATCGGATTGACGTTGTTGCAGCTCGCGGGAATGACGCGGTATCGTACTTCGGGTGAATGAAGCCGGGTCACGTGTTTCGGCGATTTGCACGCGGCCCGGTGAGGGGATCCGTTACGGCGGGTCTCTCTGATGGCGGTTTCAGCATGGCCTCAGGGGAGACTGCCGCGTCCGTCCGGGGAGCGAGACCATCCTTGAAAACACGCGTTCTTCTTGTCGGCAGCGAGACCCATACGGCCGGCGCGGCGGCAGCGGCGCGGCAGGCCGGTCTCGAGCCCATGGTGCATCCCGATGCGGGCCGCGGGCCGGACGCCCTGGCCGAAGCGGCCCGCGCGGCGGGCGTGGCAGGCATCTACAGCGCGGACGAAGCCCATGCGGAGCTGGTCGCGGCTGCCGCACACGCGCTGGGCTTGCCGTGTTTCTCGGCGCGGGCGGCCCGGCTGCTGCGCAACAAGGAGGCGCTGCGCGCCGTTCTCGCGAAGGACACGGAGCTGAACCCGCGCTACGGCGTCGCGGACACGCTGGCGGCGGCGTTGAGTGCGCTGGAACGGCTGGGCCTGCCCGCGGTGGTGAAGCCGGTGGACGGGTCGGGCGGGCGCGGCGCCCTGATTGTGCGCGATATGGACGATGCGTCGCTGGCGTTTGTCCGGGCTTCGCGCGCGGCATCCAATGGGCGGGTGGTGGTGGAGCCGTACCTGGCGGGGACGGAGTACCGGGTGGTCTGTCAGAGCGGGGAGGGCAGTTGGGCAATCCTCGCGGTGCTGAGCAATGTGCCTGCGGGGCGCGACCATCTGTTTGACCGGGCCGTCGTCGCGCCGGTGCGCGTGGCGGGTGCGCTGCGCACGAGATTGCGGGAACAGGTTCGCACGGCCATGCGTCTCGCGGGCGGGTTTCAGGGCGTCGTGGTGTTTGAATTCCTGGCTGTGGGCGAGGCCCTGCATCTGCTCGAGATAGCGCACATCAATGAGACGCCCGCGCTGGCGACAAGACTGTTTCCGGCCATCTGCGGCATCAACCTGCTTGAACTGGACGTGGCGTCAAGCGTCGGCCGCCCCTTTGAGACGAAACCGCGGTTTACGGCGTGCGGCGCCCTGTGGTGGTTGAAACCGCAGAGCGGGATCGTGGTTTCCGTTCACGGGATTGTGGAGGCTCGGGCGGTGCCGGGCGTGGCCGCCATCGAGGTCAGTGCGAAGGTGGGCACGGTGCTCGGCCATCAGGTGGACGCGCCCTCGCGCGACGCCGCCGGGTATGTGCTGGCGACCGCCCGCACGCCGCGCCGGGCCCTGGAAAAGGCTCAATACGCTTCCGAATACCTTCGGTTTGAGACGTCCGCCGCGCTCGAAACCTGAAATTGACGCGCAACGGCGTGCTTCCGCGGCGCGGTCACGGTCCAGTTCCGCCCCGTGCCCGCTATTTTCCGATGCAGAACGACGCGAAAATGCGCTCCAGGACGTCCTCGGCGGTGGTTTCCCCGGTAATCTCGCCCAGCGCGGCGAGGGCATCGCGCAGATCAATGCTGAGGAACTCGGGCGATGCACCAAAATCGGCCAGCAGGTGGGTGAGGGCCTGATGGGCCCGCCGCAGGCTGTCGCGCTGATGCACGCGGTTGAGGAGCACGTCGGACGGGTTCATCGTGACGCCGCCGAGCAGTTGCTTCGCGAGCGCGGCCTCGAGTTCGTGAAGACCGTTGCCGGATTGGGCCGACACAAGACAGGTCGCGGCAAAGCCGTCTCCCCAGCGGCCGAGGGCCGGAGCGGGGTTCAGATCGGTCTTGTTGACCACGAGAAACACCGGAACATCCAGGGCATGGAGGTCGGCTGCCAAGGCTTCGTCCTCGGGGGTGATGGGGTCTGTCGCTTCGACGACAAAGAGCACGGCATCGGCGGCGCTGAGGGCGGTGCGGGCGATGTCGACGCCGATGCGCTCGACCTCGTCGTCCGAATGACGCAGCCCGGCGGTGTCGCTCAGGCGGACCGGGATGCCCTGAATCGTGATGACTTCTTCGAGGAGATCGCGGGTGGTTCCGGGCCGGGCGGTCACGATGGCGCGGGCGTCGCGCAGCAGGGCGTTGAACAGGCTGGATTTGCCGACGTTGGGCCGTCCCGCGATGGTCACGGCCGCGCCCTCGCGGTAGAGACGGCCGGCGTCGGACGTCTGGAGGAGCGTGTCCATACGGGCGGCGATGGCGGTCAAGGTGGTCTGGAGTTCCGGGGTCACGAGTTCCGGCAGGTCTTCCTCGGGGAAGTCCACGGCGGCTTCGATCCGTGCGAGGGCCTGCAGGAGCGGTTCGCGCATGCCTGCGATGGCCTTGGACAGGGCGCCCGAGGCGGCGGCGTTGGCGGCGCGGAGTCCGGCCCGGGTGCGTGCGCGGATCCGGTCGATCACGGCCTCGGCCTGCACCAGATCGATGCGGCCGTTGAGAAACGCGCGCTGGGTGAATTCGCCGGGCTCGGCGAGGCGCGCGCCGTTCCTCAGGACGAGCTCGAGGATGGCCTGAAGCGGTCCCGCGCCGCCGTGGGCGTTGATCTCGACGACGTCTTCGCGGGTGTAGCTGTGGGGGGCGCGCATGACGTGCAGGAGCACCTCGTCGAGGGGCTCGCCGTCGTCAGCGCGGATTTCCCCGTGACAGACGCGCCTGCGCGCGGTGCGGATGTCGAGTCCCGACGATGAATGAAAAACAGCGGCCGCGATGCGAAGTGCATCGGGGCCGCTGAGTCGCACGATACCAATAGCGCCTTCACCGGGCGGGGTGGACACCGCCGCGATGGTGTCTTCAGGCGTTGTCCGCGTCACGGGGAGCGTCATCTTTGGTTTCCCCGGCGCCCGCTTTCTCGCCGTCCGCGGCGACGGAGGCCAGGGGCTTGGCGGGCCGGCGTTTGCGCACGGCGCCGCGGCGGCCGATTCTCCGGCGGGGCCGGAACCGTTTGCCGGCATCGGCCCCAGCCTCCTCGTCCTGATCGTCCTCGTCGTCTTCTTCGTCCGTGTCGTCGCTGCGGGTTTCGGGAACTTCCGGGGTCTCCGCAGCCGCGGGGGCTTCGTTCACCGGCGCCTTGCCGCGCGCAGGCTCTGCCCGGTCGCCGTAATCGTTGTCGCTGTCGGAGTCGTCGTCCAGCATGTCGTCGCCGTTCACGTCGAACGTGCCGGTGTCGGCGTCGAACTCCTCGTGATCATCGCGGTCGTCCTGATCATCGTCGGCATCGCCTTCGGTGACCGGGGCGATAATGACGCTGCGGAAGTTGGATTCGCCCACGCTGAAGGTGCGCACATCGGGGTCGTCATGGAGGGCGAGGTGAATGATGCGGCGTTCCTGCGGGCTGAGGGGTTTGACGCGCACGCGGCGTCCGGACGCCTTGGCGCGTTCGGCCAGGCGGAGGGCCATGTCTTCCAGCGTATCGCGCCGGCGGTCGAGGTAGCCTTCAACGTCGACCACGATGCGCTCGGTCTGCTGCCATTCGTCCTGGCGGTTGAAAATGCGGTTGATGAGGTATTGCATGGCCGTCAGGTTGCGGCCCTTGCGCCCGATCAGCAAAGCGGAATCCGGAGACTGCACCGAGAGCTTGAGCCCTCCCTGGGCAGCTTCGAGCGGCTGCACGCTGGACTCGATCCCCATGTTCTGGATGATCTCGTTGAGGAGCGCGGCGGCTTCGCAGCTGCGCGGGTCGGTGAGCACTTTGTCCGGCGGCCGGTCCTTGGGTTCGGGCCGTGGCCGCTCCTGGCGCGGGCGTTCTTCACGGGGCCGGTCCTCGCGGGGCCGGTCCGGGCGCGGGCGTTCTTGACGGGGCCGGTCGTTTCTCGGGCGGCCGTCGCGTTGCCGTTCGGGACGCCGGCCCTTCGGCTGCTCGGGCTTTCTGGGGGCCTCCGTGCGGTTCGCGGGCCGGTCCTGGCGGGCTGTTTGCGGCGCGGGCCGCTCGGAGCGTTCGGGGCGCTGGTCGCGCCGCGGGCCCTTGTCGCGCCGGTCGCGGTTCTGCCGGTCGGCGGGCCGCCCCTGCTGTTGCGGGCGGGGGCCGCGGTCACGGTCGCCGTCTCTCCGGTCGCCGCGTTTGGGACCGCGCCGGGCGTCGCGGGGAGCGCCGTGCCCGCGCTCCGTGCGGGCGGGGCGGCGTTCGAAGTCGATCCGGTTGCCGTCGGCTTCGATGGGGAACCCGCCTTCGCCGGGGACATCGGTGGACACGCGCACGGTGACGTCGCGCACGCCGATGCCGAGGAACCCGGGACTGCCCTCGTCGAGGATTTCGACGTGGGCTTCGTGGCGTTCGATGCCGAGCTCGCTGAGGGCCTTGTTGATCGCGTCTTCCCGTTTCCGGGCGCTGACTTCAATGGATCTCATGGAATGAACTTTCCTCCTCTACCTTTCGTCCGTTCGGGGCGCGTTTTTGGGTTCTTTTTCGGCGCCCATGAGACGGGTTGCGCGGCTCTTGCGCGCCGCGGCCTCGGCTTCTTTGGCGATGCGGCGCTTGCGTTCCTGCGCGGCCTTGTAGAAATGTTGGCGCTTACGCGGAGCCTTGAGCTTGTCTGGGGTCACGTCAACGTCTTTCTGCATGCGGGTGAAGGTCTGCTGCACGATGCCAAGCAGGGTGCTGACCAGGATGTAGAGGTTCAGGCCGGACGCGACGCGGTAGCAGACGACCGCGAAGAAGACCGGCATGATGGTCATCATGGTTTTCTGCTGGGGGTTGGCGGCGGCGCCGGGTTGTGGCAGCACCTTTTGGCTGACCACCATGGCAATGGCCATCAGAATCGGCAGCAGGTTGAAGTATTCGAGATGCTGGCCGACAAACGGCAGCGCGGTCAAAGCCGGGAGGTGAAAGAGATGGTCCGGCTGGGACAGGTCGGTGATCCACAGCATGAACGGCGCGCCGCGCAGTTCGTACGCGCTCCACAGCATGCGATAGAGCGCGATGAATATGGGCATCTGGAGGAACAGCGGCAGGCAGCCACCCACGGGATTGACGCCGCGTTCCCGGTACATCTCCATCATGCGTTTGTTGAGCTCTTGCTGATCCTCCTTGTATTTTTCACGAAGTTTTTCTATTTCGGGGGCTAACTGCTGCATTTTCTTCATGCTCTTCATGCTCTTGACGGTCAGCGGCAGCATGGCGAGACGCACGAGCACGGTGAGCAGGATGATGGCGATGCCGTAGTTCGGGATCCAGGAATAGAAGAGGTTGAGCAGACGCAGGAGCAACTTGGCGAACTTGTCCATGAAGGACCAGGTGTCGCTGAGGAAAAACCGCGGCGCGGTATCGAGCGTGGGCCACGCGGCGGCCAGGGATTCGAGCCTGCTGGGGCCGATATAGAGGCGGAACGCCTGCGCGTCGGCGGCGTTGGCGGCGATCTCCATGCGGGGGACGGCGATGCCGGCCGTGAGATCGCCGGCGGCGCCCGTGTAGAACGCGCTCCCGGGCTGGGCGCCGGGCACGTCGCCGGGCAGGTGTTTCAACGCCACGATAAAATAGGCGCCCCTGACGGCGAGCCAGTCGGCGTTGGGCACCGTCCGGGGGGGATTGGCCGCTTTGAGTTTCCGGGTGTCCTGATAGTCGTTGTGGTTTTCGCTGCGGACGACGATGGTCTGGCCCACGCCCTTGGTCTTGTCGGGGGAGTCGACATCAGGGGCCCATGCGAAGATGTATGCGGGGGTCTGGTCGAGGCCGAACCGGCGTCCGGCGCCTTCGCGGTTGTCGATGCGGACGCTGGCGTCGATCACAAACGGGGTCTCGGTGAGTGCGAAAGTCTTGGCGACGGCGACCGCCGGGGTGGCCAGGGTAAAGGTCACGGCATGGCCGGACGGGTCAATGCTGGCGTCAAACCGGCGGTAGTTGAGCGCATCGCCGAGCTCCTGCTGGGCGGGGAACCACAGACCGAGCGGATAGACCGCTTCGGTGTCGGGCTTGTCGGAATGCGGAACCAGTTCAACAACGTCGTTGGCCTCTTTGTCGAGAATGACTTCGGCGCGTTTCAGGCGGGCGCCGATCCGGGTGAAAACGAGGCGGAGCTGGTCGTTTTCGATGGTGATCTCGTCGTCGGGCAGAACGGACTCGGGCACGGGCGGCAACTGGGGCCAGCCGGAGGCGGCTTCGGCCCCGAAAGCCGGGGCGCTGGGGCTGGGGCCGGCATCCCGGTCCGGTTCGGCGGGTCCCGACGCGGTCTGGCCATCGGGCGGACCGGGTTCAGGGCCGACGGCGGGGCGTTGCGTGAAGTAATTCAACCAGATGAAGATCAGCACGGTCATCAGGATGATGCCGAGCATCTGGTTCTTCATCAACCCCTTGTCTTGATTGTCATCCACCCTTTGTTCTCCCTGGCGAACCGTTGCTGGCGGCGCGCCGTGCCCTTTCCGGCACACAGGCCCGGGGGCTCCTGGGCAGGATGAGCCCGGCGTTCACGGGACTGGGTCGTATCCACCGCGACTGTAGGGATGGCATCGCGCGACACGCCATATGGCGTATCCGATGCCCCGTATGACGCCGTAGCGCTCCACCGCCTCGATGGCGTATTGGGAACAACTGGGCGTAAACCGGCAACTGGGTCCCAGGATGGCTGACAACAGAGGTGAAATGCCGTATTGGTAACCGCGGATGAGCACTACCAACACCTTAGCCACTCAGGAGGCCTCCCTTTCGGAGAAGCTGTCGTATCGCCTGTTCACACTCGGCGTAGTCGAGAGCTACCGCGGCGGGCCGTGCGACGAACACTATGTGCGCGTCTTCGGCTAGTTCTGCGCGGTGGGTTCGGTAAGTCTCGCGCACGTAGCGCTTGAGACGGTTTCGGACCACGGCCTTGCCAACTTTTCGCGATACGGCGATACCCAGTTTCCGCCCCTGCCCGTGCCGCCGGACCGCGTAGCAAATAAACGCGCGGCCCACCTGTTTTTCACCGTTCCGGTATACGTCGAGGTATTCGGATTGTCTGGTGAGCCGTTCCCGACTCGGGAACTTGTTTTGGCCCGGCACAACAGGCTCATCACCTTCACACTTTACGCGCTGAGCCGTTTCCGGCCTTTCTGCCGGCGACGGCGGATCACATTTCGCCCTCCTGCCGTGGCCATGCGCGCGCGAAATCCATGATTCCGTTTTCGCCTGATATTCGATGGTTGAAAAGTACGTTTCACTACTCTCTCCTCGGCGATACCCAGGGTTCTGCATGTGTAACTCATACCGCCGGAATGCGATATGGCCACCGTTCTCGCCGGTGTTCACGTGTAAGCAGTGGGCAAGTATAGTCTATTTGCCCGCCCGGAGTCAAATGCCATGCGCCCGCTCTGTCCCGGGCCCGTTTCCACCGGCGTTTCCAGTGCTGAATACCCGTCCAGCGCGCCGAAAATTCGCGCGGGCCGAAAGGCATGTGTTCGAGCTGCGGCTGGAGAAAACAGGCCCCCGCGTACCGGCGAGACCCGGGGGGGGCGCCGGGTGTCAATAATGCGCAAAGTGAGATGCGGGTGGCCGAGGTGGCCGAGGTGGACTGGGTGGACTGGGTGGACTGGGTGGACTGGGTGGACTGGGATCGCCGAGCTCCAGCTCGGCATTCGTGTTCTTGCAGAGGAGGCGCGACGCCTGCGCTGCATCAAAAGGCCCCGCCGTTCTGATCTTCCACGCAGGCGCCCAACAATTCACGACGCGCTGTTCTGAGGGCGGATGCGCAATGCAGCTCCTGAACGACGCCGAACGTGTCGAATGTGCGCAGGACTTCGGCCGGCGGGATCATGTATTGTGTGGGGTACCCGCCGTGGCGCGTTGGCGTTCGGCGGACGAACCTGTAACCCGGAAGGAGAGGCAGATGAAGATCATCGTGGGCGCGGACGCATGGGGCGTCGAGTTGAAGGATACCGTGAAGCAGCATCTGGCGAAACACGGCCACGAGGTGACGGATATCGGAGGGACGCCCGGGAATCAGCGGCCGTACTATGACGTCGCGAAAGAGGCGGCCCGCATGCTGCAGGCGGGCGCGGCCGAGCGGGCCGTGCTGGTGTGCGGCACCGGCATGGGCATGGCCATCGTCGCGAACAAGTTCAAAGGGGTCTATGCGAGCGTGATTGAAAGCGAGTTCACGGCGCGCATGTGCCGCGCGGTCAACAACGCAAACGTCCTGACCATGGGCAGCATGGTGCTGGCGCCGTACGTGGCGATTCAGGCCGTCGACGCGTTCCTCACGACAAACCACACCCAGGGGCTGGAAGACGTCGCGGACTTCCTCCACACCGCCCTGGTCGCCGTCGGGCAAATCGAGCAGGAAGCCTAGACCCCGGGGGGGGGAGAATGGCCTGAATCAAAGTGCAGGGGCATCGCGTCGTCCTCGCGGATATGCGCTAACCGCCGACGCAATTCTGTTCGTACATTTCGGCGGGCACCGGGTGGGCCAGTTCCCAAATCATGCGGATGGGACGGTCACCTTCACAGTGCAGAAGCGCGCGCGCGGGACCGAGATACGTGAATGGGGAGGTTATTCCTCCGACGTCCTTGTTCAGCCTGGCGAAAAACAGAATTGTGTAGCCACGTTCGCCGAAGTGAATGTAGTTTTGACCGGTGACGCTTGCCCGTGTCGTGGTAGACATGCTTTCCCAATGCAATTGCGCGCGATTCAGCAAATAGTCATGATACCGATTGGTAGGGCTGAAATCTTTGTCAGACTTGTTAAAGGTCACGAAATGCAAGTACGCGCGTAAATCCTTCACGTGGATGACGCCTGTGCCGGTAGGTCCCGCAGTTTCCATTGTTGCGACTCCCAGAGCCGCCTTGATCTCGTTGGAGCCATACGCCGCGTGCAAATCCAACGGACAGTCAAAGGGTAATTGCGGTCGAATAGACACGATGTCCGACGTGTCTTGACGCCACGCGGCTATCTCCTCGATGTCACGAGCCATGTTGGGGTTTCGCCGCAAGAGAGCCTGAACCGTTTCGGGTTTCGATAGTGTCGAACCCGGGCGGTTGAACAGCAAGTAGTGAAGCATAACCGCTTCCACAGACTCCGATGGTTGATGGGCATCCCCTGGTTCTGCAATGACAGACTGGGCCTTCCGTCTGACATGTTCGAGAAGAGTCGGACTATTGCGCGTCACAAGCCTCAACATTGCCTTGCGAAGGTCAGATTCATCTGGGTCCTGTGTCTGGGGTTGGACATGCGCACGCGCCTTCCATGAACTCCATGTGCCCTTGCTGAGCAGCTCGATGGGGTCCACTTGACTCTCGTGCACAAATTCTCCAAACGAGGGTGGATGGCCGCGCCGCGCGGACATCGTGGCAAGAGACTCGATGGTGAGTTTCTGGATATCCCGCAACGTTCGGCGAATATGCTGGAGAATCTGTTTGCGCGCCACCGGCTGAAGATAGATATTGCACCCGGGCGGAAGATGGGGAAAGTCGTGCTCGACCTCATCGTCAATACGCATGCGTTGCCGGGGTAACAACGACGCGAATTTTCGATCGATTCGACAATTTCGGTGTTGTTGGCCTACCAGGTCTATCACGGTCAGACAGTCCTTGTCGTGGGCATGACGAAGCCCACGCCCCAATTGCTGTAAGAAGATCGTGAGGCTGTCTGTGGGACGCAGGAACATCACGAGGTTGATTTCCGGCAAGTCAAATCCTTCGTTGAGGACGTCAACTGTGAAAAGGACTTGGATGTCGCCGTTTCTGAAGGCTTGCACTATCTGCTGGCGGCGGTCTCCCTCCGTCTCTCCCAACAGGGTGTCTGTCCGTATCCCCCTCTTGAGGAAGGCGTCTTTCATGTAGTGAGCGTGCTTAATGGATGCGCAGAACCCGATGGCGCGTGTGCGTGTTCCAAACGCCTGATAGGTCTCCAGGGCTTCGAAGAGCGCCTCGACGCGTTGCCGCGCTCGGATGTCGTCACCGGTGTAAATGTTGTTCAGCGCATCCACGCGGTATTGGCCGTTGCGCCAGAAACTGTCATCGTCGAGAGATACGGGGTCCGTAATGCCGAAATAGTGAAACGGACACAAAAGCCGCTCTTCAAGAGCTTCCGGCAGGCGAATCTCGGCGGCGATCCGATTGTTGTACTCGGGGAGAATAGACTGTCCGTCCATGCGTTCAGGCGTAGCAGTAAGTCCGAGCCATATCAGAGGCCTGAAGTGCTCATAAAGAGGCTGGTACGAGGGTGCCGCACCATGGTGTGCCTCATCAACGACGATGTATTCATAGTAATCAGCGGGAAGATCCCGGATAAGATTACGGGACGCCGCGCTGGCGATCGTACAAAAGAGATGATCCGTAGCCGTGGGCACGTGCGTGCCTCCCAGAATGCCGCCGAAATTATAGTCTCTGAGTACTGTCCTGAAACAATCGCAGGCCTGTTCCAGAATCTCCACGCGATGGGCTAGAAACAGGAGTCTTGGGCGTGGAAGTCTGGCGCTACAGAAGTGTTTGTAATCCAAAGCGGAGATGACCGTTTTACCCGTACCGGTTGCCGCAACGACCAGATTCCGATAGCTATTGTGCACACTGCGTTCGGCGCGGAGCTTTTCCAGGATGCGTTCCTGGAAAGGCCGGGGGGTGATCTCCGCGAAGAAGCGAGTCTCAGAACCCTTCTCTCTGGCTTTGGCGCTGTGAATTGCGCGCCGGAACTTGTCGAGGTTATCTTCCTGGCAGGTTTCAAAAGCTTGGTTGCCCCAGTAGCCCTCAAATTCACCACGGAATTGTTGCATCAGCGCGGGCTGATCTTGCTCCGTGATCTTCACTGTCCATTCCAGACCGCTGGTGATGGCCGCGCGGGTGAGATTAGCTGAGCCAATGTATGCCGTTGAATAGCCCGATTGCCGGTAGAAGTGGTACGCCTTAGCATGCAGACGGGTTCGCTCCGTATCATATGAGACTTTCAACTCGACATTTGGGCGTCGTACCAACCACTCGATGGCTTCCGGATCAGAGGCGCCCATGTATGAGGTCGTGATTACTCGTATTGGCACTTGACGGTTGGTGAGTTCCTGCAGCGCTGGCATCAGCAGCCGCAATCCAGAGAGCTTGATGAAAGATACGAGCAGATCCAAGCGGTCGGTGCTTCGCATTTCTTGCGCCAGTTCGTGTTCCAGGCTAGGCGTTCCGGCCGCCCCGGTGAACAGGCAGCTTGTATTCAATGGTGTGTGGGGCAAAGGCCATGGTTGGTCTATTGGGCCTCGCTGGTAGACCGATGTAACCATTCTGGGGGGACGCAAGATCCTCTTACGAGCCAGATAATCAAGGCCTTCCTGCGCTCCCAGGAGTTCGATAAGGCGGTTCAGCACAGCAGTTCGGGTTGCAGAATTGCATTGGCGCAACGCCTGCTGAAACACCTGCCCGAGGAGCAGACTGAACTGTCCGGGCTCTTCCTCCTCTTCGATCGCTCGAAGGGTTTGCAGCAGGTCTGGTGACCGGGCGATCAGCTCCTGCAATTCTTCATCGAGAATACGCGCGTAAGCGCCTGGCGCCAGCAGAGGGTCTGTGCTCATGAAAGGCGCGCCTGAATCTGGTCTACGATCGGCCAATCTGCGGGAGCCCATGACAACGACCCGAGGGCCTCCGCGCGGAGCCATCGTGCTTCCAGATGCTCAGACAACGTGATGGTCGGCGTCTTCGTGCTATGGAAAAATGGTAAGAGGCGCACCTGTCCGAAGTCATACTGGTGACAAGAGGGTTCTAGCGGAAGCAATGCGCCCACTTCGAAGTGCAGCTCTTCCATAATCTCCCGACGTAGCGCCTGCTCAGGTGATTCGCCGGCCTCCATCTTGCCACCGGGAAATTCCCAGAGCCCGCCCTGCGACTTGTTCACAGGACGTCGAGTGGCAAGTATTTCGCCGTACTCATTTTGTAGCACCAGACAGACCACCGAAAGAGATGCCTGACACATGCGTTTGGGAAACCTTGCTTGACATTGTACTGATTATCGTTGTGGGGCAGTAAACAGCTTTCTAGCTTGCTTCCCCCCCGAACGCAACTCATCATAAAGGAGGGTAAGAGAGGCCCAGGTCCGTTGTCAAGGACTGCCGCCGGGGCAGCAGTCCCCGTGGACGCTCATTGCCTCCTGCTCGGGCGTCTTGTTCGCCGTCGGCCCTCAGGGCGTCGTCTCATCGAGGCGGCCGATGGGGCGGGTGTTTTTCCCGGTGACGCCGGTGCGTGCGTCGCCGAGATCGTTGCGGGCGGCCTCGGCGAGTTGGCGGAGGCGCTGGACGATGTCGGGATGGTCTTTGTGGACGGATTTTTGTTCGCCGGGGTCGATGTCGAGGTTGTAGAGGGCCTCGGGGAGGGGGGTGTCGAGGTTGGGGATGCGGCGGTAGAGGTCTTCGTCGCGCAGGGTGGTTTCGAGGCGGAGTTTCCACGGGCCGCTGCGGACGGCATGGAGTTCGTTGGCGAAATAGTAGTAGAAGGCTTCGCGGGGCGATTTCGCGCCGGGCTGGGTGAGCAGGGGCCAGATGTTCTTGCCGTCGAGGATGCGGTCCTGGGGCAGGGGTGCGCCGGCGAGGTGGGCGAAGGTGGGGAACACGTCCATGGTGGTGGCGATTTCGTCGGAGACGAGTCCGGCGGGGATGCGTCCGGGCCAGCGCACGATACAGGGGACGCGCATGCCGCCTTCGTAGGTGGTGCCTTTTCCGGCGCGCCAGGGGGTGGCGTTGCCGCCGTCTTCGCCTTTGATGTACCAGGGGCCGTTGTCGGAGGTGAAGAGCACGAGGGTGTCGTTGTCGAGCCCGAGTTCGCTGATGGTGTCGAAGAGCCGGCCGGCGCCCCAGTCGATGGTTTCGATGACGTCGCCGTAGAGCCCGCCCGCGGACTTCCCGCGGAAGCGTTCGGAGGCGTGGAGCGGGGTGTGGGGCATATTGTGAGCGAGGTAGAGGAAGAAGGGCCGGTCTTGGTGGGTGCGGATGAACTCGACGGCTTCTTCGGTATAGCGTTCGGTGAGGGTCTCCTGATTGACGCCGGTTTCGATGGTCTCGGCGCCCCGGATGAGGTAGACGGGGGTCATGTCGTTGCTGTAGGGAAGGCCGAAATAGTAGTCAAAACCGTGGCTGGGCGGCAGGAACGGCGGGAGATGGCCGAGATGCCATTTGCCGATGCAGCCGGTGGCGTATCCAGCGTTCTTGAGGAGTTCGGCGAGGGTGATCTCGTCCGGGTGAAGTCCAAAGGGGGACGTCTGGCGCATGACGTGGTGGGGCGGTGCGGTCAGATCGCCTTCGTGGCGGGGGATGGCGGCGAGTCCGATGCGCTGCGGATAACAGCCGGTCAACAGGGCCGCGCGCGACGGCGTGCACACGGGCGCGGCGGAATAAAAACTGGTGAGGCGCGCGCCTTCGGCGGCCATGCGGTCGAGGTTGGGCGTCTTGATGCGTTTCGAGCCGAAACAGCCGAGGTCGTTGTAGCCCTGGTCGTCCGTGAAGATGATGACGAAATTGGGCGGCCGCTGCGGGGTCTGGGCGCGGCCCGACCGGGCCCGGGAGACCGCCGCGAGCGCGGCGAGCGCGGTCGAACCGCGGTGGAGGAAATCGCGTCGGGACATGGCGTGGCTGCGCATGGTCGTCACCTCCCCGGTTTTTGAAAGGGGACACAATACTCAATTAGGTATAGCATGCGCCCGGGTCTGCCGGCCCGGGGCAGCACAAACAACGCAATTAAGTATTGTGTCCCCGAAACTCACTTTTCGGCGACGAGGCCGACGTCGATGCTCTGTCCGCCCTCGGTCTGGGTGCAGTGGACGGCGAAGAGGTTTGCGCCGGGCTTGAGCGCGGCGCGGGCTTCGCCGGAGAGGGGGATCTGTTCGTAGGCGCCGTTGTGGCCTTTGACGGTCGCGGCGAGGACGCCGTTAATGTAGATCTCGGCGTCTTCGTCGTGGAGAATCTCGAGGAAGCAGGGTCCCTGGGGGACGGTTTCGATAGTGAATTCGCGCCGGGCCCAGATGGCGGGCGTGAGCCACTCGGTGCGGACATTCGCGCCGGGGGTGTCTTTCTTGCCGAGGACGCCGGGGCCTTCTTTCCACGCGGCGTCGTCAACCCCGGGTTGTTCCCAGCCCTGTCCGGGGTCGTCGGTGGTGTAGCGCCAGGCCTGTCCGTCATCTCTGGAAGTCGGCGCGAGGGTGATCAGTTCGGGCGGGGGCAGGTAGACGGCGCTGTTGACGGTGTTGAGCCAGTCGACGCCGAGCTTGACGAGTTCGCGGTCGTAGGTCATGAGGCCGTTGACCTCGCCTTCGACGTCGGTGGTCTGGGTGTATACGGCGGCGGCCAGGCCGTCGTGAATGAGGTAGCGGAGCCTGCGGATAAGCTGTTCGTAGTGGCCCGCGAGGGCTTCACGGTCCTGGTAGGTGCGGTAACCCCAGTTGCGCTTGTCCCACCAGAGGTGGCCTTCGACGGGCCAGCCGAGTCCGCCGAATTCGCCGAGGACGGACGCGCGGTGGTCCTGGATGGGGAACATGTCGGGTCCGGGATAGCTGTGTTTGTCGTAGACATCGCTGCCGCCGCGGTCGGCCCAGCCGCTGGTCTGGTTGACGAGTCGGCTGGGGTCGAGCTGTTTGAGCCAGGCGGTGACTTCGTTGGTCTGGAACTGGCCCCAGCCTTCGTTGAACGGCACCCACATGATGATGGAGGGGTGGTTTCCGAAATCGCGGACCAGCTCGCCGAGTTCGCGGTAGTAGTTGTGGGCGGACTGGGCGGTGCGCTCGATGTCGGGGTCGTTGTGGCCGATGTAGGCGTCGCCGCTGGGCATGTCCTGCCAGACGAGGAGGCCGAGCCGGTCGCAGTGGTAATACCAGCGGAGGGGTTCGATCTTGACGTGTTTCCGGGCCATGTTGAATCCCATGGCGCGGGTGGTTTCGACGTCATACCGGAGGGCTTCGTCGGTGGGGGCGGTGTAGAGTCCGTCGGGCCACCATCCCTGGTCGAGGGGGCCCAGCTGGAAGAGGACCTGGTTGTTGAGGAAGAGACGGTTGATGCCGCGGTCGTCTTTGGCGACGGCGATCTTGCGCATGCCGAAATAGCTCTGGACCTCATCGAGGGTCTGGCCGCCGCGCGTGAGGGATACGGTCAGGTTGTAGAGGAAGGGCGAATCGGGCGACCAGAGTTTGGCGTTTTCGATGGGGATCTCGAAGGGGGCGCCGGGTTGTCCGGCGCTGCCGGCGACGGGGGCGGCGCCGTCCAACGCCACGGCCACGATTTCGTCGCCGGGGGCGGCGCCGTCCACGGTGGCCGAGAGACGCAGCACGCCCTTATCGATGTCGGGGGTCAGGGCCAGATTCCGGATATGGGCGCGGGGAACGGGTTCGAGCCAGACCGACTGCCAGATGCCGGTGACGGCGGTGTACCAGATGCCCTGAGGTTCGAGGATCTGTTTGCCGCGGGGCTGGTAGCCCTGGTCAGAGGGGTCCCAGACCGCGACGACAAGTTCCTGGTCGCCTTCCGGGACCAGCGCGCCGGTGATGTCGAAATAGAACGGGTCGTATCCGCCCTGGTGGCGCCCGCAGAACGTGCCGTTCACGAAGACGGCACATTCCCAGTCGACCGCGTTGAAATGGAGAAGAAGCCGTTGTCCGTCGAGGTTTCCGGGGGCGGGGAAGGTGCGGCGGTACCAGAGGGTCTGGTCAGGCTGCACGGCCTTCTTGACGCCGGACAGGGCGGATTCGATGGCGAACGGCACCAGGATTTGGCCTTCCCAGGCAGCGGGTCTGGAATCGGCGGTGCTGGGGGTGATGGCATAGTCCCAGAGGCCGTTGAGGTTCTGCCACTGGTCGCGGGTCATCTGCGGTCGCGGGTATTCCGGCCAGACGTTGCCGGGCGAGACGTCTTTGGCCCACCGGGTCATGAGCTGGCCTTCGACGGGTTTCCATTGGGCCATGGCAATGCCTCCCAGGGTGATTGCGAAGATGAGTGTGATGGAGATGGTTCGGGTCGTGTTCATGATGCATTCTCCCCAACGTGATTTCCGATCGGACGGATTGCCTGTACGATAGCAAAAAAGTCGGGACAAGGGCCAGACAGCGGTGGCCGGGGGGCGTGGTCTGGCGCGGGAGCGCGGCGGATGGTAGGCTGGAGGGGGCCGGGACTGATCCGGTGATATGGAAGCGGCTGCGCCGGCAACCGGGGAGGAGGTGCGAAGATGCGAGGTCGATCGGCAATGGCGGGGGTGGCGCTCACTTCGGTGACGGCGCTGGTTCTGGCGTGCGGAGCGTACGCGGCGGAATGCGACGGGTTTCTGATCAACGACGGCCAGAGGCTGTTTCCGCTGGGGTTTTACGAGTTGCCGGAAAGCGACGAAGGGCTGAAGGCGATGGCGAATGCGGGGGTGAATCTGGTGCGGTGCCGGAACCGGGCCGATCTGGACCGGCTGCATGCGCTCGGGATGCAGGGGGTGATGCCGCTCCCGCTGGAGCAGGGGCCGACCGAGGAGTTTCGCGCCAGGGTGGCCGAGGTGGCGGACCATCCGGCGCTGGCGGTGTGGGAAGGACCCGACGAGGTGGTGTGGAACTACACGGCGTTCAGCGGACTGTTCCGCACGATGGGGGTGTATAAGACGCGGGAGGCGTGGTGGGAACAGGCGCCCGAGGCCAGGGCCTACGCGGCGGAACAGGCGGCGAAGCTCGTTCCGAACATGCGCGCGGCCGCGGCCGTGATTCGCGAACTCGACGCGCTGAAGCGGCCGGTGTGGATCAACGAGGCCAAAAACAGCGACGTGTATTATGTGCGGCAGTACCTGGACTTCGTGGACATCACGGGCTGCGACTACTACCCCGTGCACGAAGACCGGCGCAACATCGCGGAAATTGCGGGCGCGACGGAACGGTGGAACCAGATCGGGCGGGGCATGCCGGTGTACATGGTGTTGCAGGCGTTTTCGTGGCATGAGCTCGGGGAGTACTACGACGCGAAAAACGAGGCGTATCCGACATTCGATGAGTCGCGGTTCATGGCGTACGACGCGATCGTGCACGGCGCGGACGGGATTCTGTACTGGGGATCGAGTTTTCTGAAATCGGAGGCCTGCCGGGCATCGATCTATGCGTTGACAAAAGAACTGGCGGCGCTGCAGCCGTTTCTGACCGCGCCGGACGTGCCGGGCGTGCGGCTGAGCGTGATCGAAGACAAAAACCCCGACATGACGCCGCGGGTGGCCGGGCTGGCGCGCTGCGCGGGCGACGACTGGCTGGTCGTGCTGGTGAACGAAGACGACGTGCCCCATACGGCGGTCATTGTCGAAGGGCTCGAGGCGTTGAATGGACGGACGCTCTGCCAGTTGTATACGGAAGACGCGGCAGTCGTGGCGCGGGGAGAGCTAATCGCGCGCCTGCAGCCGAAAGCCGTGCAGGTGTATGTCACAAGCCGCGATTATGAGGCGTGCTGCGGTGACGCGCGCGCATTCGGCAGGTCGGCGGAAGGGGCGCAGTCCGGCGAGGCCGGGTGAGGAACGTCAGTAGCCCATTTTGCAGAGCAGTTCTTTCCCGTTCTCAATGGGGATGATGTCTCCGTTGAAATGGCCCTTGAAGTGCATCTCATTTCCGGTGAGGGTAGGGTGGAAGGGTGGAGAGGCGGGGATCGTCGACGGGGCCGCCGATGGTGAAGTGGTAGAGGGACTGAAACTGGCGGTCGCGGAGGCCCAGGACCTCGTGGACAAGGTCGTCGAAGAAACACCCGATGCCGGTGCCGCGCAGGCCGGCGGTTTCGGCCTCAAGGTAGAGGAGTTGGCCGAGCATGCCGGTTTCCTGGAAGAGGACGCGGTAGGCCCACGGGCCGGCGTGCTGGAGCGGGTGGTCGAATGCGGCGAGCATGGCCGTCGCGAATGCGCCGTCGGATGCGATGGCCTGTCCGCAACACAGTTGCCCGGCCAGTTGGCGGCAGTCGCCCGGGACGAGCAGGTAGAACGGCAGGTTCCCGGGACATCCGCCGGGTGTGCGCCAGGCGAAATCGGGCCGCATGGCGCCGCGCAGGCGCGGCTCGTGGCCGGCGTTGCGGACGAGGCCATAGATCCCCGGCGCCAGGCCCTCCACCCGGTGTACAAAGAAGATGAGGTTGACCTGCGGAACGGTGGCGAACGCGTTCCAGATCGGTCCGGCGCGGTCGGGCATGAGGCGTGCCAGGCTGCGGTAGAACGCGTCGCGGGGGCAGGCGGTGTGTCCGTCCATGGCGACGGCGCTTCTACGGCGCCGGATAATGGTGCGCGCGGAGATCGGGGCGGTATGCGCGGCGGAAGCCTGTGGGGAGGGGAGATGCGGCGATTGGGGCGTGGTGCGGGGTTTGGCGGCGGCCCGGGCCACGTCGTCGATGGCGGTCCAGGGCACGTGGCTCGCGCTCAAGGGTTCAGCGTGGCCGTGCCAAACGCACGCGGCGGCGCGCGTGAACGCCTCGGACGGGATATCCAGCGTGCTTGTGGTCGGCGCACCGGGGAGAACCGCCGCGAGGAGGCCGGGATGCTCGAGTTCGCCAGGCGGGAAATCGTCCGCACGCGCCAGACCGAGAAGCTCGGCGATCTCCGCATCGGCGGGGGTGACGAGCCGGCGCATGGACCATCCGAGCGCGGTCGCGGAGACGGCCAGTGCGGCGAACGCGTGACCGAGATCGTGCTGGCAATAGCGGAACGCCCGCTCACCGTATTTCCAGGCTTCGCGCCAGTGAATGGAGGTCAAACCGACGAGAAACGCGTTTTCGGGCAACGGTGCCGCGAGGGCATTCCAGGCATCGGGCGTGAGATCGGCGCGGCGTTCGAGGGCGTGTTCACGGGGGGCGTAGTGATAGACGGCCGGGCCGTCGTGAATGCCGGAGACAGGAGGGAGCACCGCGTAGCCCTCGGTGGGGTGGAGGTTGCCGCTCGAGGGATTGCAGCGCAGGGCCCAGCGCTCCCCGCGGTATGCCTTCCAGGCGGAGAGGCCGAGGGCGTGTTCGAAAAGGGCGCCGAGCGTGTCGCGCGTGAGGGGGTGCGCGGGGATGCCGCCGGAAAAGAGGGCGTCGTAGGGCGGCGTGGGGTCGCCCGACACCAGCGGGAGCGGGTACAACGGGGCGGTTTCAAAGCGGCGGAACGGCTCGGGCTGGCTGGCCCAGTCGAGTTGTCCCGGGGAACGGGCGAAGCGGCCGGGATGGTGCTTCGTGGCCTCGTGATACGCGATGACGGCGTCGATGGCGTCCATGGTGGGTGTCATTGTTGCGGAGAGGGACGGGGGCGCGCAAGGCGGGGCGGGAAGCGGCGGGCGGGCGCGATGCCCGGGCATCTGCTCAGCGCGGGAGCGGGATGAGCTGCGAAAAGTCGTCGCCTTCGACCACCCGGGCGTCAGGCGGCGCCACAAAACTGAAGCGGGACAGGTTGAGGACGGGATTCAAGACGATGTCGGTCATGTAGCAACTGAAGATCTTGCGGCTGCGGCGGTCGAACGCCTGGACGAACAGGGGCAGCCCGGTGTCTTTGGCGAAACAGAGGTTCCATTTCACGGGTTCGAGGATATCGTCGCCGGGTTCGCGGACCACGGCCTCGAACACGTGGCAGGGGACCTTGTTGAGCGAGCGTTCGGGCAGGAGGCGGAGGTCGCAGTCCTCGTGAAGGGTCTTGAAGAGGGCGTCGCCGCCGATGGCGAGCTCGTTCCGTTCGGGTGTGTAGCGCATGACGGTCTTCTGGAAGAGCATGTTGGTCATGAAATGAGCGATGGCGCCGTCGAAAACGCCGACCCCCTGCACGGGCAGGGCGCCGGTCGGGCTGATGGCGGGGGCGGTGATGTCGCCATCGAGATCTACGCGGAACAGGCGTTTGCCTTCATGGTGTTTGTAGGCGAACGGCCCCGAGGCCTCCACGGGGAGGGCCAGGCCTTCGATGTCGAGCTGCACGGCGACATGGAGCACGCCCCGGGCGGATTGCACGGATTGCCAGGCGGCGATGACCTGAGTTTCGGCGGCTTTCAGCGCGTCCGCGGGCGGTTCCTGGGCAAACGCGGGCGCGGTGAGCGCGATGATGGCTATACCAGCGAGCAGGCGTTTTGGGCGCATGGGCTCTTCCTCGGGGTCTGAGTTGTCTGGAGGGTAGTGTGCCAGATCGACGCGCGGGGTGCCAGCGCGGAGAAAAACCCGAACCGGCGGCCTGTGTGGACGGTGTGGACCCGGGCGCGCGTGTGGCTGTCCCTGCCTGGTGCAACGCGGAACTACTTTGCGATGGCGAGGGCGATGAGTTCGGCCATGTGGAGGGGGTGGGCGTCGGTGAGGTGGGCGATTTGCTGGCGGCAACTGGTGCCGGAGGCCACGACGCAGGCGCCTTCCGGCCGTTCGTTGATCATGCGCACGAGCGGCTCGGCGACCTGGAGGGAAAGTTCGTATTTCTTGCTGAGGGCGCCGAATTGTCCGGCCATGCCGCAGCATCCGGAGTCGAGCAGCGTGACCCGGGCGCCGGGGATCTTCGCGGCGAGTTTCTGTTGCACGGACGGGTCGGTGAGGGCCTTGGCGTGGCAGTGGGCGTGGATGATCACGGGGCCGATGGCGCCGTTCCAGGCGAGGGCGCCGGGCTCGGCTTCGAGCACGTTGAAGAGGAATTGTTCGAACAGGAAGCAGCGCGGCGCCACGTCGGCGGCGTTGGGCACTCCCAGCTCGCGGTAGTCCTGCTTGAACATGGCAAACGAAGAGGGTTCGAGGAAGACGACGGGGTCTTCGGGATAACGTTCGCGAAGGATCGCCACGTTGTGTGTGCCGAGGCGCTTGGCCATGTCGAGGCGGCCGACGCTGAACGCGGGGCGGCCGCAATCTTTGCGGCCTTGCGGGAGGACAACCTCGAACCCGGCGGCTTCGAGCACGGCGACGGCCGCGATGCCGATATGGGGCTCGTTGTAGCGGACGAAGGTGTCGTCCCAGAGGACGACGCGGCCGCGCGTGGCGGGGCATTTCGCGTCGCGCTGGTGTTTCGCGAACCAGGTGTCGAAACGCTCCAGCGCGAATTTCGGTAGAGGCCGCTGCGCGGCGAAGCCGAGGGTGAGGTCCATGAGGTTGCGAAGCCATTTCCATTCCAGCGCGGCATTCGCGATGCGGGGAGCGAGGCAGCCGAGGATGTTCATGGTTTCGACGGAACTCACGATGCGTTCCCGGAGGCCGACGCCGGTCTGCTGCTGCCGCGCATGGAGAAGTTCCGCTTTGAGCAGGGCCATGTCGACGTTGGACGGGCATTCCTTCTTGCAGGCCTTGCAGGAGAGGCAGTTGCCGAGGGCCTCGTCGAGCGCTGCGCACGCGAGGGGATCGACATCGCCGAAACGGTGTTCGAGCACGGCGCGGATGGTGTTGGCGCGGCCGCGGGTGGACATGATCTCCTCGCCGGTGGCGATGTAGGTCGGGCACATGGTCGGGGCGTCTTTGCGGCAGCCGCCGCACCCGTTGCACTGCTCGAGGTTGCCGACGAAGGACGCGTCCTTTTCGGCGAACGCCAGCGTGGCCGGGAAGGGCAGGGAGAGTTCGTAGCCGCCGCCCAGGCGGAGGCGGGTATCGATCCGGAACTCGTGGTTGTCGGTGATGATTTTGCCGGGATTGAGGAGGCTCCGGGGGTCGAACAGGGTCTTGATCTCGGCCATGACGGCGAGCAGCTCGGGTCCGACCTGTTCGGGCATGAACTCGGTGCGGGCGATGCCCACGCCGTGTTCTCCGGTGAACGAGGCGTCGTACCGCCGCGCGAGGGCGGAGGTCTGCTCGGCGAGCAGGCGGAGTTTGGCGATGTCGTCCGCGTGGTGCAGGTCGAGCAGGGGACGCACGTGGAGGAGTCCGGACGCGGCGTGGCCGTAAAAGGATCCCACGAGGCCGAGTTCGCCCATGATCGCCTGGAGTTCGTGGACGTACGCGGGGAGGCGTTTGGGCTCGACCGCGACGTCCTCGATGCCGGGGGTGGGTTTGGCGGGCCCTTTGCGGCCCGTGAGCAGGGAGAGCCCCGCTTTGCGCATGGTCCAGATCATCTCCATCTTTGCCGGGTCGGTGACGATCATGCTGCGGCTGCCGAGGTTCCGCCGGGAAGCCTCGGCGATGCGCGCCTGGGCGTCGTGCTGGAACTCGACGATCAGGAAGGCCTCGCAGGGGTCTTCGTCGAGCCGGAGGAGGTCGCGCGCCGCCTTGAACGCCAGCTGGCCCCGGGTCTGGTCGAAGAGAAGGCGGTCGGCGTGTTCGATGGCGGCGGGTTCGAGATCGGCACATTCCACCGAGGCCTGCAAGGCTTCCGTGACGGAGTTGAAAAAGAAGATCACGAGTCCGGTAACGCCGGGGGGAAGGGGCACGACGCGGACCTCGGCGGAGAATATGCCTGCGAGCGTGCCTTCGCTGCCGGAGATGATCTTGCAGAGGTCGCCCGGGGCGCGGAGGTAGCGATCGAGCCCGTAACCCGGCCAGCGTTTGACCAGAATGTTGGGGAACCAGGTGTGAATGAGGGCGTCGTGCTGCTCGATGAGCTGGCGGATGCGGGCGTTTTCGGCGGCGAGCGCCGGGGAGTCCGCGCCGATGGTTTCGATGCGGCCGTCGGCGAGGAGCACCTCGAGAGCAACGATGTGTTCGGCGGTGGTGCCGTGGAGCGGCGCGCGCGCGCCGGAGGAATTGTTGGCGATCATGCCGCCGAGGGTTGCGCGCGAACTGGTGGCGACGTCGGGCCCGAAACAGAAGCCCTGGGGTTTCAGGAAGGCGTTGAGCTGGTCGAGGACCACGCCGGCCTGGACGCGTACCGTGCGTTTGTCGGGATCGAAGTCCGAGATGCGGCGGTTGTAGCGCGCGAAATCGATGATGAGTCCCTCGCCGACCGCGCCACCGGCAAGCCCGGTACCCGCGCCGCGCGGCGTGACGGGGATGCCGGCTTCGACGGCGGCCTGAAACGCCGCGGCGGCTTCCCGCGCGGATTGCGGGAAGGCGACGGCCTCGGGGCGCATCTGGTAGATGGACGCGTCGGTTGCGTAGAGCGCGCGGGTGAGATCGTCGGTGCGGATCTCGCATTGCGCGGAATGAAGGATGCCGGTTTGTGATTGTGTCATCATGAGACTCTTCTGCGTTGTTTGTGCAACCGGGGTTTGCATGCCGTTGCGCGGTCCGCCCGTCCCTCCGTCCGTTTGGGCGCGCCCGGAGCGCGCGCCTTGGAACCACCCAACGGCGGGTTCCCGCTGTTTCATGCGGCGGCGGGATCGCGCATGGTATCATCGCGCATCACCAACGCCATGAAGGGACAGGCAGCCATATGATTGATAATTCGAATCCGGAAATCCAGTTTGCGATGGAGGCGGTGCGCGCGGGGGCCTTGCTGGCGCGGGAAGTCGAGCGCGAGATGGTGGAACCGGCGCTCACGAAAGAGGACCGGTCGCCGGTGACTGTGGCCGATTTCGCGGTTCAGGGGCTCATCGGGTGCCTGCTGGAGAAGACTTTTCCCGCGGCGGTGCTGGTGGCGGAAGAGGATTCCGGGCCGTTGCGCCAACCCGAGGCCGCGTCCACGTGCAGCCGGGTGGCGGAGTACGTGGGGCGGCGGCTGGCGTATGCCACCCCGCAGACGGTGTGCGCGTGGATCGACCACGGGAACGCCGCGCCGTGCGGGCGGTTCTGGACGCTGGATCCCATCGATGGAACAAAGGGGTTTCTGCGCGGCGGCCAGTACGCGGTGGGCCTGGCGCTGATCGAGGAGGGCGAGGTCGTGCTGGGCGCGATGGCCTGTCCGAACCTGAGCGACGCGCACCGCCCGGAAGCCGGGGGACCGGGGACGCTGGTGATTGCGGCGCGGGGCCAGGGGGCATGGTGGCAGCCGCTCGAGACCGGGGGCGGTCTGCGGCCCTTGCGGGTGTCGGAGAGAGAGAATACCGCGCAGATGCGGATCCTGCGTTCGTTCGAGACGGGCCACACCAACGTGGGCCGCATCGAGCGGATGGCGGCGGCCGTTGGCGTGACCGCGGAGCCCGTGCGCATGGACAGCCAGGCGAAGTATGCGCTGCTGGCGTCGGGCCACGCGGAGCTGTTGTTGCGGCTCCTGACCTCGAAACAGCCCGATTACCGGGAACGCATCTGGGACCAGGCGGCGGGTGCGCTGGTTACCGAGGAAGCCGGGGGGCGCATCACCGACCTGGACGGCAAACGCCTGGACTTCTCGGCGGGGCGAATGCTCGTGAACAACCGGGGGGTCTGCGCTTCGAACGGCCGCGTGCACGACGCGGTGCTGGATACGCTGCGCGTGGTGTGTGAAAACGGGGAGCGGTAGCCCTGTCGCAGGCCCGCGAGGGACTCCCGCAGGCGGCGCCTGGGCATGCAAAAAAACCGGGGCGGTCCGGTGAGGGACCGCCCCGAATCTTGGGTACCCGCGCCGATCAGTTGCACTCGGCTTCGAGCGGCTGGGCCAGTTCCTCGAGGTAGAAGAGGCGGCCGGGGCGCGTGGGCATGAACGTGCTGGTGATCCAGGGGCTGGGCTGGTGGTGGAGCGTGACGCGCAGGGAGAGCCCCTGCCACATCATGCCGCGGCCGAGCGCGCCGTCGGCGCCGCCGATGCACCGGTCCGACTTGAGGAACAGGCCGGGGCCGATGGTGTTAGCCGTGGCGGGGACGAGGGTGGTGCGGCTCTTGAAACTGGTGATGGCGTTCTGCTCGATCGTGAGCGGATGCAAGCGCGCGCCAAGACGGTATTCGGCGGCTTTCCATTGCGCGAGCGAGGCATATTCGCTGGCGAAATGGGGTTCCCAGAAGGCGATATGGCAGACGCGGCCGATGCCGTAGACCGTGACAAGACGCGCGCCGCGTTTGCGCAATGCGGCGATCTGCCGGCCGTACGTGGGCAGTTCTTTCTTGGTGGCGAAGTGGCGCTGTCTGGCGGGGACGGTCAAATTGCCGAGCGGGCCGTAAAAGGCCTGTTCCATGGCGTTCTGGAACGCGCCGGGATCCTTCGCGGGCAGGGTGTTGCCGTTGGGATCGCTCCATTCATCCATGTTGAAGCCGTGGACATGGCCGCATTTCACGCCCCACTCCTTCAGGAAGTAGACGGCCCATTTGTACATGCCCATGGGGCCCACGGGAAGAATGAGGATAAGCGGTTTCTTCGCGTCGCGGGCGTTGCGGATCTCCATGGCGATCTCGTGACCCATCATGGTGTCGAAATCGCCCAGTGTCGGGCAGCATACCGGCTGGAATTGCTTGTGCCACCAGCGCTTGGGTTTGTCGAAGTTCTTCGGCGTGACGGCGGCGCACTTGTCCCACGCCTCAAGGTTCCATCCTTCGGGAAAGAAGCCTTCGAGCAGGGAACCTTTGATCGTGTTCATGAGATTGACGGCCATTGCGATAGTCCTCCCCATCTGGTTGCGTCAAACCACCATGGTACCCCAGTGCGGGGATCAGAGCAAGCCAACGACCCGGATGGACGCGATGGACGGCATGCGCCGCCCCGGCGCGACTGCGTGTCCCCGATCGAATGACCGGCGAGGGCGCCGGTCCCATGTCGAATACGATGGCGAAAAACGGGGCCCTGTTGTCAGAGGACGCGTGTCAGAAGGCGGGCGGTGATGAGGATGAGGACCAGTCCCATGACGACGCGGCGGACTTTGAGTTTGAGATGGTCGTTGATCCATTTGCCGACGGGTGAGCCGGCCTGTGCGCCAAGGAACACCAGGGGTACGAGCGCCAGGTTGACCTTGCCCACCGCAAACGGGAGGTCGATTTGGAGGTTGGGCTCCTGAATCATGTGGGCGAAGGCGCCCGCGAGACAGGTGGGCACCATGACCATGTTGGAGAGGGCCACGACGCGTTCGTTCGAGGTGATGCCCGCGATGAGGGCGAGGGGGACGAGCACGGCCCCGCCGCCGACGCCGGTGAGACCGGAGGCGATGCCCATGGCGAAGCCGATGAGGATCGCGAGGGTGTCGCGGGGCCGGACCTGATCTTCAGCGACTCGGGGGGGCTCGATGAAAAAGGTGCGGATGCCGACAAGACCCAGGAGCACGATAAAGATCCAGGTGACGGCGCGGTCGTCAAAGAACTGGGTGACCCACCCGCCGATATAGCCTCCGGCGACGGAGCCGAAGGAGAGCTGAACGGCGAGGCGCCATTGCCAGTCGACGTGGCCTTCGTTGAGCCGCCACACGTTGGCCGCGGCCACGAACACGATGATGAGCAGGCTGGTGCCCTTGGCGGTGTGGGGGTCCATGCCCGGCACGAATTCGAGGAAGGCGGGGACCATGAGGATGCCGCCGCCGAGACCGAGGGCGCCGCTCATGAGTCCTACGCCTACGCCCAGGAACAACATGCCGGGGTAGAAGAACAGAGGATTCATCCGCGCTCCTTTGACCGCTCGAGAAGACGCAACCCACCGGCAGTGTAGCAGAACGAGCGCGGCCGCGGGAATTCTCGAGCCGCGCCGCCAGGGACGGTCGCCGCGTCTGCCGTGCAGTCCACGGACCTGGCAGTGTCATGGTTGTCCGGAGGCGGGCGCGCCCGGTAGAATCGCGGACCTATGAACGCTGTACACGCATGGATAACGGTCGTAGCCGGGCTGGCGCAGTACCTGCTGCATCGCCTTCACCTCGCACCGAAACCCGATTTGATGCACGCGCGGGCCGAGTTCTGCACGGTCATCGGACACATCTGGGGCTGGCGGAAACGGCTGCGCGTGGTGCATGGGGAACGGTGCCCGCGGGACATGCCCTGTGTGTTTGCCCAGAACCACGTGTTCCTGCTGGATCCGTTTGTGAGCTTTGGCGCGGCCATGCAGTCGGCGGGCATCCTGCCGCGGTTCATGTCGCGCGACGATTTTTTCGCGGAGAAGAAGCAGTCCTGGTGGTACCGGCTGGTGAATGTAGACGAGTTGATTTGCCAGCTGGGGACGCTGGAGATTTCGCGGGGGAACGTTTCGATCGGGCAGTTGCGGCCTTTCGTGAACGTGCTGCGCAACGGCGAGAGCTTCATCATGTATCCGGGACGGACGCGGAGCCGGAGCGGGCTGATTTTCGAGTACCGGGGGGAGGTCCAGGAACCGGGGAGCGCGTCGTTTTTTTTGGCGCAGGCGCAACGCGGCCGGGAAACGGACCTCGACGTGGCGATTGTGCCGTTGACGCGGACCCGCAATGTCGCCACAGGCATCGACACCGTGCTTGTGGGGCATCCGCTGCGGCTGGCGCCGCGCGCGGGCCGCGAGGAACAGCGCGCGCTCGACTTCCAGCTGGTCGAGGCCATCGCGCAAAATGTGACGGTGAACGCGACGCAGCTCGCCGCGGGCATTCTCTACCTCCACGCGCTGCATGGGCTGGAAGAGTCGATTGGGCGCGGCGGGTTCGAGGCGATGGCGCGGGCGGCGCTCGAACGGGTGAACGGCCGGTACATCGACCCCGACGCGCGGGCGGATCTGCCGGGGCAGGTCTCGGCGGCGCTGCGGCATTTCCGAAAGGCGGGGCTCGTGGTTTTGTCGCGTGACTCGATCCGCCTGGACCGGGCGAAGATTCTCGCGACCCCGCCCATGGACGGCACGTTTCGCAAGTTGAACCCGGTGAAGTACAGCCTCAATCAAGTCCTCCATTTCGCGGATGTGACGCAGGCCATCGAAGACGTTGTGCTGACACCGCGGGCCCAATGTGCCGGCGGCGCCGAGCAGCTTCCGTAGCGTCCGAAGCCGCTCGAAAAAGCCCAGCGCACGGTCGGCCGCGCGCGCCCGGGTCCAGGCGGCGACTGCGGGCGGGCGGCGTTCACCGGGCCGCGGAATCCGCCGGCGGCGCCTTGAAACCGCTCACGCGGGCCTCTTAGGATAGACACGATTCTGCCCTGGGTGCGGGCAGGTTCCCACGACAACGCTGGATGCCTATCGGGTTGCCGGTTGCATCGGAAAGGAATCGCATGCTCACGTTTTCGAACTACTGTGACGAGCTGGGCCGGGTGCTGGCCCGGATTGACGGGGCCGCGTTTGATGCGGCCGTGGGGGCGATCAAGGACGTTCAGGCCGCGGACAAGGTGATCTATGTCTGTGGGAATGGAGGCAGCGCCGCCACCGCTTCGCATATGGTCAACGACCTCGTGAAGGCTCCGGCAGACGCCTCGGGATGCCGCCCGTTCCGGGCGTTTGCCCTGATGGATTGCGTGCCGCTCATGACCGCGTTTGCGAACGATGTGGATTACGCGCGGGCGCTGGCGTTGCAGCTCGAAGCCTACGGGCGCCCTGGCGATCTGCTGGTGGCGTTTTCAGGCAGCGGCAATTCGGCCAACGTGCTCGAGGCGGCGAAGACGGCAAAAGCGAAGGGCCTGACGGTGCTGGGCTTCACGGGGTTTCAGGGCGGCAAGCTGGCGTCCCTGTGCGACATCCACGTCAATGTTCCCTGCGATTCGATGGCGCAGATTGAAGACGCCCACCTGATCATCGAGCATGCCCTGGTCGAGGTCCTCAAAGAGTCGTTCGGCGGGACGTCGAGCGTGCCATGCGGCAACGCCTGACGGCAGAGCAGGGCGAGGTGTGATCATGGATGGCCTTGCGCTTGGCATCGAAATCGGGGGCACGAAACTCCAGGCCGCGCTCGGCACGCCTGCCGGGGAGGTTCTGGCGCAGGAGCGGGGCCGGGCGCCGGCGGGCGAAGGCGCGCAGGCCATCCTGGCGTGGTTTGAACAGTCCGTGCCCCGGCTTCTCGCGGAGGCCTCGTCGCGTGGGCGGGCCGTGACGGGCATGGGCGTTGGATTCGGCGGCCCGGTCGAAACGGCCACCGGCACGGTGCTGGTCTCGCACCAGGTGAGCGGCTGGGACGGGGTGCCGCTCAGGGCGTGGTTCGAGGAGCGCTTCGGCCTGCCAACCGTCGTGGCCAATGACAGCAACGCGGCCGGCTGGGCGGAGTATTGCCTGGGCGCGGGCCGGGGAACCCGGCATTTCTGCTACATGAACATCGGCAGCGGCATCGGCGGCGCGCTCGTGATGGACGGCAAACTCCACGACGGCCAGGGCTTCGGCGCGGCGGAAATCGGGCATTGTTATGTGCCGGACTGGACGGTCCGGGAACCCGGCGCGGCCGACGAACTCGAGCGGCTGTGTTCCGGCTGGTCGATTGAACGGCGGTTTCGGGCGGCGGCAAGCACCGCGCCGAATCCCGTGCTGGCCCGGTTATGCGGGGGCGACCGGGAACGGATCACCTGCGCCATGGTGGCGGAAGCGGCCCGCGCGGGCGACCCGGAATGCCTCGAAGCCCTCGACCGCGTCGCGCAGACGGCGGGCCTGGCCTTGGCCAACGTGATCACCCTGGTCCATCCCGAACGGGTGGCGCTTGGCGGGGGCGTGGCCCTGATGGGCGAGGTCTTGCTGGAGCCATTGCGCCGGCATGTCGACGCGCGAGTGTTTGAACAATTCCGCGGACGCTACGACATCGTGCCGTGCGCGCTGGGCGAGTCCGTCGTGGTCGCGGGCGCGTTGCTGCTTGCGCCCCGCCCGGCTTGACCGGGCGCCTTGATTTTACCGGCATCCTGGGCGATGATCCCGGGCGGCGCCGTCGCGCAAATGGCACGTGCGGCTCAATCACCATCACCCACCACAAAGGAGAGCAAAGGCCATGACAGGGGAACGATTCGCGGCGGGCGCGCAGAGTTACAGTTTCCGGAAATTCGACACGGCCGGGGCCGTCGCGTGTTTGAAGCAACTGGGCAGCGACACGATGGAATTCTGTGCGGTCCATTTTCCGCCGGATGCGGGGGACGCGGGGTTTGCGGGAATTAAACGTCTGCTGGAGGAACAGCAGGTGCAGGTGCCGTGCTATGGCGTGGAAGGGTTTACGGCCGACGCCGCGGCGAACCGGAAGAAGTTCGAGTTTGCGCGGGCGCTGGGCGCGCAGGTGCTGACGGCGGACCCGGCGCCGGACGCGTTTGACAGCCTCGACGCGCTGGTCGAAGAGTTCCAGATCCGGATAGCGATCCACAATCACGGCCCGGGGGCGCGGTATGACAAGGTCGAGGATACGCTCAAGGCGGTGCGGGGACGGCACCCGTTTATCGGCGCCTGTGTGGACACGGGACATCATCTGCGATCGAACGAGCCGCCGCACGAGGTGATCACGCGCCTTGGCGACCGGCTGCTTTCGTTGCACCTCAAGGACTGGATTATCGGGGGCGAGGAACAGATCCTCGGCGAGGGCGATCTGGATCTGACCGCTGTCGCCCGGGCCCTGCTGGAAATCGGGTTCACGGGGCCGGTCGTAATGGAATACGAGGAGAGCCCCGACAATCCCGTGCCCGACATGAAGAAGGGCCTGGCCAACTGGCGCGCGGCGGTAAAGGCCGCCGGAGCGTAATGCGCCGGTCTATTGCGCCGGCGATTGGCTGAACACGACACAGACGGGCGAAGGCACGGCAACGGTCTGGCCCGTAGGCTCGAGCGCGCCGGACGCGGGGTCGATCCGGAACACGGCCAGGGTGTCCGATTCCTGGTTCGCGGCGATGAGGAACCGTCCCTCGGGATCCATGTTGAAGTTGCGTGGCGTCTTGCCCTGGGTAGAAGTCCAGCCCGCGGGCGTGAGGGCGCCGGACCCGGCATCGATGGTAAACACGGCGATGCTGTCGTGTCCGCGGTTCGAGCCGTAAACAAACCGGCCGGAGGGGTGGACTTTGATCTCGGCGGTGGTGTTGTCTCCGGTGAAATCCCCGGGCACTGTGGTGACGGAGTGAATGGGGTCGAGGCGGCCCGCGGCGGGGTCATACGTGAACGCGGTGATGGTGCAATCGAGCTCGTTGATCACGTAGGCGAATTTCCCGGAGGGATGGAACGCGAAGTGGCGCGGGCCGGCGCCGGGGGCAAGGTGCACGGAAGGCGGGTCGTTGGCTTCAAGCGTGCCGAGCATGTCGTTGAAGCGGTAGACCATGATCTGGTCGGTGCCGAGGTCGGCGGCGAATAGGAACCGGCCGGCGGGATCGAAGGTGACGGAGTGGGCGTGGGCTTCGCGCTGGCGTTGCGGGTGGATGCTCGACCCCGTGTGCTGCACGAACGCGCTGGCCTCGCCGAGGGGGCCGTCTTCGCGGATGGGCAGGGCAGCAATGCTGCCGCTGCCGTAATTCGCGACGGCGACATGGCGGCCTGCCGGGGCGACGGCGACATGGCACGGGCCGCCGCCCCTGGATGACGCGCGGTTGAGCTGCGTCAACGCGCCTGTTTCGGGTTCCACCAGGAAGGCTGTCACGCTGTCCCATTTCTCGCCCGACTCGCGCGTGGCCTCGCCGACGGCGTAGAGCAGAGGTTTGGCGGGGTGCACCGCGAGGAACGAGGGGTTGCCGGTTTTTGCGGCAAGTTGCGGATGGCCGAGACGTCCGGTTTGCGCGTCGAAATCAAGAACATAAATGCCCTCGCTGGCGCCGCCGGTGTAGGTGCCTGCGTACACGCGGAGATTGCGCGGGGTCTCTTGCGCATCGGCGGCATAAACCAGCGGGGCAACGCTCCCCACCACGATCGCCGCGAGTATCTGTCGGTTGATGTTCACGATGTCTCCTCCGTGGATGGGGCCCGGCAATCCGGCCCGCAAAACCCGCTCCGTGTGCCTGTGTGAAGGCGTCACTATAGCACGCGGAAGCGGCGAACCGGAGGAACGCGGAACAACACACGGGCGGCCCCAGGCGCGGGAGCGGGCAAAAATGGAACACCGCGCCGCCGCCCGCACACCGCACTGCAGGGCCTGTAAGACCCCGCACGGCCGAGAATGCGCAAAAACGCCTTTAAAACCCGGCCAATACGGGCGGTGAATTTTTTCTGATTTTTCTGTTGACATCCGGGTTTCCTTTTGCTAAACTAGTCTTCCCGTCGCGAGAACGACGGGGCGCGGGACCGGGTTCGGTCGCAAGGCCGGTCGAGTCCACCGAACAAAGGGGTTGACAAAGCCCCCGCTGCTTGATACAATCAGCGTTCGGACGGTGGGCGCAGAAGCCCGCCCGCGAGAGGCCGCCACGCCGGAATTTCGTGGCGTGGTTCGGGCACTAAAGTCACCCTGAATGTAGCCCGACACGGGAACGCAGGGTATTGGTGTCTGCGGGCGGAGAACCGCCGGGGCGCCTGGGCTCTTTGAAAGTTGAATACGGTGCATGTCCTGTTTAAGACAGCAAACAGGTCATGTAATACAGGTAAGGTGATGCAGGGAGATTCCCTGTGCCACTTTGCCCCCAAGTATGATGAGATTCCTTTTCAATAGGAATCAGACTCGCCTAAGACGGGGCGTTTTAGCGCGCCTCGTTCGATTTTTATCGGAGAGTTTGATCCTGGCTCAGAACGAACGCTGGCGGCAGGCTTCATACATGCAAGTCGAGCGGAAAGGCCCCTTCGGGGGTACTCGAGCGGCGAACGGGTGAGTAACAGGTGGGTAATCTGCCTTTCGGAGGGGGATAACGGCTGGAAACGGCCGCTAATACCCCGTACGGTTGTGAAGCTCTCGGGCTTTGCAAAGAAAGGGGCCTTTAAAGCCCCGCCGAAAGATGAGCCCGCCCCCCATTAGCTAGTTGGCGGGGTAATGGCCCACCAAGGCTGTGATGGGTAGCCGAGCTGAGAGGTTGATCGGCCACACTGGAACTGAGACACGGTCCAGACACCTACGGGTGGCAGCAGTAGGGAATATTGCGCAATGGGCGAAAGCCTGACGCAGCCATGCCGCGTGGATGATGAAGGCCTTCGGGTCGTAAAGTCCTTTTCTGAGGGAAGAACTGCCGGGGGAGGAAATGCCCTTGGCTTGACGGTACCTCAGGAATAAGCAACGGCTAACTCCGTGCCAGCAGCCGCGGTAATACGGAGGTGGCAAGCGTTGTTCGGAATTACTGGGCGTAAAGGGCG